>Ga0209159_1001527_pt1 | contig 17435 bp, 10 predicted proteins | sample GraSoiAngelo_144_FD_185901 | JGI IMG/M metagenome (GOLD analysis project Ga0209159, IMG submission 185901) | Grasslands soil microbial communities from the Angelo Coastal Reserve, California, USA - 14_1009_02_40cm (SPAdes) (version 2) | ecosystem: Environmental > Terrestrial > Soil > Grasslands ...
GGACCACAGGAGGACGTTTACGAAGGGATGATCGTCGGCGAAAATGCGCGCCCGGAAGATTTGCCAGTCAATCCCTGTAAAGCAAAACATCTCACCAACATGCGTTCGCAAGGTGAAGGGAAAGGCATCCAACTCGAAGCGCCCCTTCGCATGAGCCTGGAGCGTGCGATTGAGTACATCGATGTCGACGAATACGTGGAAGCGACGCCGAAATCATTGCGTTTGCGAAAGCGGATCCTCGACGCAACGGCCCGGAAGCGCGCCGTCGTGATAGCTGCTTAAAACAGCTGACAACCCATCATTTCGGTTCTTGTCGGTAGCAGGCGCGCCTGAGTGTGCCGTTTTCTTTTACGTCCTTTCGATCCGTGGAGAGATTCTGGCGAGTTCGTCGCCCGGCTCACAACTACAACATTACAAAAATATAAGGTTAAAAGGATTGACGTTTTCGTTGTTATCCTGGCAATCTTGGTCGTCCCAAGCTCTCTCCTCTCTTCCGGCTTGGAATCAGCCATCTCCACACATATGAAAACTCATCGTTCGTTTAGTCGCAATCGTCTCATATCGCACTCGCGCATGGCAAGTGTCGTAACCTTAATGTCCGCAGCGGCCGCAATGGCGTTCGTCGCGGTGAAACCGTCCGGCCCACAATGGGTGAAATCAGATAACAAAGACGCGATCAATAAATTCAGCCAAAATCGCGCTCAATTCTTTCGAAACAAACTGGCGTTACCTGGCGCTGAAAGAGAGGGCGGGCCAACGGCGGCGGCTGAACAAGCTTACGCGAATCGCGCTTACCCTGCAGCGTACGTGCCTTTTGCCGCAACAGTAAGCGCGCGAACGGCCTTCCAGAGGGTCCGAGCGCGCGCGACTGCGAGTATCGGGGGCTGGAACTTAATTGGGCCCAGCACAACAAATTTCCCTGATGTCCTAACCTTCAGCGGAGCGCCTTACATAGACTCCGGTCGAATAACGGCGCTCGCGATCGATCCGAACTGTAATAATACCACCTGCCGGGTGTGGGCCGCAGCGGCAGGCGGCGGCGTATGGCGCACTGATAATGCGCTTTCCACTAGCGGACCAAGCTGGACATTCATCTCGGGCAGCTTCGCGACGAATGCGATTGGAACTCTGACCTACGATGCTGCTCACACCACGCTGTACGCCGGAACGGGCGAGCCAAATTCGTCGGGTGATTCGGAGGCCGGCTTCGGAATCTATAAGTCCACTGACGGCGGCAACACGTGGACGCATCTTGCTGCAAATACCAGTGTTCCGCAGGGGAGCGGAGTTGATTGCACTGCTATTTTTGGGAGGGGAGGTTTTCGTACAGCACCGGCTTACAGCGGGCCAGCTTTCGATGGCCGTTCCATCTCCTCAATCATTGTCGATCCGGGTAACTCGAATACTCTCTACGTTTCATCCGACCGGGGCGTCCGCGGCATCAGCTCAGTAACTGGGGGCACTGCCACACTTGCTCCCGGCCTTCCACCGTACGGACTGTGGAAGTCCACCGACGGCGGAGCAAACTTTACGCTCTTAAATTATCAAGATGTTTGTCTCAATCCAGACCTCGTCGATGATGCCGGAATCATCCAAGCAAGCTTCGGCTCTTCACGCGGCGTTCACGAGACCGCGCTCGACCCGGGATCATCGAACATAGTTTATGCCGCTCCGTACCCTCAGAACAACGCGCTCCCGCTCAACACCAAAGGCGGCGTCTGGCGTTCCACCGATAGCGGGGCTAACTGGGCGCAGATCAAAAACGCACGCAACGCAGCGCTAAATACCGATCGGGCGTCGTTCGCTGTCACACCGATTTCGGGTGGATTTACGCGAATGTACGTGGGCGTTGGAAATTCCAGCCAGGCCACGGCGAATCGGGCGCGGCTGTATCGCACGGACAATGCAGTGACTGCGACAGACGCGAGTTTCACCGATCTGACAGCATTGCAGGACGCGTCGAGCGCGCCGAATCAAACGCTAAACTACTGCGGCGACCCGCAGATTGGCGCCCAATGCTGGTACGACAATGTCGTTTATTCACCTGCGGGAAAACCCGATGTCGTATACCTCGGCGGTGCCTATAACTACAGCTTCTACGGCTTCAGGAACAATGGTCGCGCCTTCCTGCGTTCGAGCGACGCCGGCCTCCACTTTACTGACATGACTTGGGATGCCACGACGAACCCGGCGCCTCCCGGTACCTGCTGCGACCCGACGCCATACGCGCCGAACGGTATGCATCCAGACAGTCACGCGATTGTAGAAGCCCCTGGCACGGACGCCGCCATTTTCGGTTCGGACGGTGGGCTTGTTCGCTCCAGCGGGGTGTTTTCGGACATCTCATCTCAGTGTTCGGGTCGTGGCCTGAACACGACGGACCTGGCAACATGCCAGCAGTTGCTGTCCGCGGTCCCGAGCTTCCTCTACAACTTGAACGCGGGACTATCGACGCTGCAGTTTCAAAGCGTCTCCTACAACGCACTCGATCCACTGCACAGTGTGCAGGGAGGAACGCAGGACAACGGCACCCTGTTATATACTGGTTCGACGACATGGAACCAGGAGATCTACGGCGATGGCGGTCAGTCGGGCTTCAACGTTTCCAATCCCTCGCTGCGGTTTAACTCGTTCACCTCCAACTTCCACGATGTGAACTTCCAGAACGGCGACCCGACAAAGTGGGTCATCGCCAGCGGCCCAATTGTCGCTAGCGGGGAGGCAGCGCAGTTCTACTCGCCCATCATCGCCGATCCTCTCAGCGCGGGGACAATCTTCCAAGGCTCGTTGAGTGTCTGGCGGACTCAGGATTGGGCCGGTAATCAAGCATTTCTCGAAGCGAACTGCCCCGAGTTTACGACCTTTGGGGGCACCCCAACCTGCGGTGATTTCGTCCGCATCGGACCAGCCGGTGCGACGAATCTGACCGCGTCTGCCGCTGACTATCGTGGAACATCTCTCGCGGGCGGCAACGTCGCCGCGTTCGCGCGAACGAGGGCTAATGCTGGAACGCTATGGGTCGCAACCACCACGGGTCGCGTCTTTATATCAAGTAACGCCGATGCCGCAGCGGGCAGCGTGACTTTTACCCGGCTGGATACGTTGCCTAGTGCAACGGCCGCTCCTGGTCGGTTCGTCAGCTCGATCTACATCGATCAGTCCAACCCGAATCATGCGTGGATCTCGTATTCAGGCTATAGTTCGCTTACTCCCAGCACACCGGGGCACGTGTTCTCAGTGACGTACAATCCGGTAGCCCATAACGCAACCTGGGTAAACCTCGATGGTGGCACTGGCCCGATGGGTGACCTTCCCGTAACAGCTCTGGTTCGCTCCGTAAGGGGAGATTTGTTCGCGGGCACCGACTTTGGCGTCTTCAGACTGGCAAGCGGCTCGTCGACTTGGACAGTCGCTGGCACGGGGCTGCCGGCAGTGGAGGTTGCAGGACTGACCATGGTCAACGGTTCGCACGTACTCTACGCGGCGACGCACGGACGCAGCGTCTGGGCGTTGCGAATACCGTAAGCTTGTCTGTTTTGGGCGGGATAGGCGAAATCTATCCCGCCCTTTTTTTCGCCACGATTCATTGCTGAGCGTGATTGCGGAAATGAATCCGCGCATTCTGCTGAAATCATCTTAGCTCACGGGGCTCGACAAGACGGCACTGTTTCGCAAGGCGACAAAGCCTCGCAACGGGATTGACAAACGGTTCCGGTTGCGATTGAATATGGCGCGTTAGTTTCCCTCCTTGCCAGTAATTCTCTCGGGCGAGGTGTTGTTCGGAAATTCGCAAGATCAATCAGCAGTTGCATAACAATCCCCATCTATGGCGGGACATAGTAAGTGGTCGAAGGTCAAGCGGTTTAAAGGTGCGATCGACGCGAAACGCGGCAAGATCTTCAGCAAATTATCAAAGGAGATTACCATCGCAGCAAAGCGCGGTGGCGGTGACCCGAACGGCAACCCGCGTCTGCGCAGCGCGATCCAGGCTGCGCGCACGCAAAGTATGCCGAACGATAACATCGAGCGCGCGATCAAACGCGGCACCGGCGAGGACAAGGATGGGCAACAATTCGACGAGATCGTATACGAAGGTTACGCGCCGGGAGGCGTGGCAATCATTGTCGAAACGGCAACCGATAATAAGAACCGCACCGGGGCGGAGATTCGAAGCATTTTCAGTCAGCACAATGGCAATCTCGCCTCCACCGGAAGCGTTTCGTACATGTTCCACAGGAAAGGGCAAATCACCGTCCCGCGCTCGAGCATCGACGAGGATCGATTACTGGAGATTGCGTTGGAAGCTGGCGCAGAAGAGTTGACAAACGACGACGATCAGTATGTTGTTCTTACTTCCCACGATCAGCTATACGCCGTAGCTGAAGCGCTCAAAAATGCGGGCGTAACCACCGATGGGCAAAAGTTTACATTCATCCCCGATACAACTGTTGCGGTGTCCGACGAAACCGCGGCGCGTCAGGTGCTCCGTTTATGTGATGCGCTCGAAGACGACGACGACGTGCAAAACGTCTATTCAAATCTAGAAATTCCCGACGAATTGCTGGCCAGATTGCCGGCCTGAACGTATTGCTTCCAGGAGACGTGTTAAGGCGGTGCTGCGCCGCGAAGATTTTAGCTTATGAACGAAGAAAACGAATCCCAACCTGTGCCGACTGAGTCTGCCTCGCCGGAACAACGTCATCATCGCCCGCGCCGCCGTTTCCCGCGAAAGCGTTACCGGGGCCGGGACGAACGATTCGGACGCGATAATTCTGCAGAGTCGCCAAATTCTTCGTCAGTTAATGCCAATCCTGGCAGCGCGGTTACTGATGTTGAGACTCTCGACCGACCGGCCTCAGTCGGACGCGAGGGAGGAGAGCCTGCTGCCGAAGGTGGCGAACAAGTTCAGGCCGAACCGGAATTCGGCGAAGGTATCATTGAAATCTCCGGCAAGGGTTTCGGATTTTTGCGCGATGCGAAGCGCAATTTCGTGCAAACGCCGCAGGATATTTTTGTAACCCCCGAAATTGTTCGCCGTTTTGCCTTGCGTGACGGCATGTGGATTTACGGTGAAACCCGGCGCGGCAGCCGCGGCCCGCAATTGGTCAAGCTGTTGAAGATCAATGGTGAAGAGCCTTCGAAATATCAGGGTCTCACGCCATTTGAGGAGTTGACCACGATCAATCCGAACAAGCGGATCAAGCTCGAAACAGTGCCGGATCGTTTCACGACGCGCATCATGGATTTAATGACGCCGTTAGGAATGGGGCAGCGCGGTTTGATTGTCGCGCCGCCGCGCACCGGCAAGACAACACTGCTGCATCACATCGCCGACGCAGTGGCAAAAAATCATCCGGAGGTCATTCTGATCATCCTGCTTGTCGATGAGCGTCCGGAAGAAGTGACCGATTTTCGTCGTTCGCATCCAACTTCGGAGCTGATGGCCAGCTCGAATGATGCCGACATCAAAAGTCATACACGCATCTCGCAATTGGCGATCGAGCGCGCGAAACGGCTCGTCGAAGCAGGAAAACACGTGTTTATTCTTCTCGACTCCATCACGCGCACGGCTCGCGCATTCAATAATGCAATGGGCGGTGGAGGTCGCACGATGAGCGGCGGTATCGATGCGCGCGCCATGGAGACTCCGCGCAAAATCTTCGCAGCCGCGCGTAATACCGAGGAAGCCGGTTCTCTCACAATTGTTGCTACAGCACTGATCGAAACCGGCAGCCGCATGGACGAACTGATTTTTCAAGAATTCAAGGGCACCGGAAACATGGAAATGGTGCTCGACCGGAAAATCAGCGACCAGCGGATCTATCCTGCAGTGGACATTTTTCTATCTGGCACACGGCGGGAAGAGTTGCTGTTGCAACCGTGGGAACTGGAGAAAATCAATCTCATCCGGCGCGGCCTGGCTGGACACAAACCAGAGGAAGCGATTCAGCGACTGTTGATGTTTGTGAAAAAATTCCCGACCAATGCTGAGATGCTCAAAGGCATTCCGGGCTGATCGGTCGCGATTGCCGGTCTTAACGCGCTCGGACACGGTTCAGAATTCGCTGTGCGCACTCGAAGGTTCTCCAAGAATCTCTACCGAAAAATCTTTGGGAAAAAGCGGCGGCGCGAGATTTCCGAGCTAAGCACTTCTAGGATTCATCAAAGCGTCCTTCGCGCGATCGCGACAGCGCCTGCCATGCCGTCCGGCGGAGACCACCTCGATGTCGGCAGCGGGACCGGGGAATTGTTGCGACTGGTTGGAGCGCGTTGTCCGTTTCGTTCTTTTGGCTGCGATTACACGGACAAATTGGTCTCCGTTCCCGGTACCAGGATCGACACGGTCGATCTGAATCACCAACCGCTCCCGTACAGTGATAATCGGTTCGCGCTAGTTACATGCATCGAAACAATCGAGCATTTGGAAAACTATAGGGAGACCATCCGCGAAATTTTCCGTGTTCTACAACCGGGGGGCGTCGCAGTGTTCTCAACCCCGAATATTTTGAATCTGCGGTCCCGTCTGCGGTATCTGTCGCCTGGCTTTTATAATTTATTTGGCCCTTTGGCGCCGGACGAATCCGACATTCACTCCACGCGTGGCCACATCAATCCAGTCAGTTGGTTCTATCTATCGCACGCGCTTCTCAGTGCTGGTTTCCAGGATTTGAAAGTGACAGTGGATAAGTATCAACGCCGCTCGCTTCTGGCATTTCCGTTCCTAATCGTTCCTGTGCGTGCCACAAACTGATCGTTTATCATCGTGATAAGAGCACCTACGGCACGCTGGACGAGCGCAATGCTGGGGCCGTTCGAGCGATGAATTCGCGGGACCTGCTGCTTGGGCGAACGTTAATCGTTACCGCGGTTAAGCCGGTGTAATGTGCCCCTGGTAGAGTGCGTGAATCGCGTCGCGCGCCTCGAGATAATCGCGACCGAAAGCGTCGAATTCATGGTAGCCAAGACGCATGCCAAACTTTCGTTGTTCGTCTGGATCGCTCGGAAGCGTTGAACCGCCTCTGTTGTCATACCGGCGCAGCACAAGTTCGCAGCGGCGCAGCAACGCGTAAGACCTTTTCAGCTTCGCAACCTCCGCACTGTCCAGATGTCTCTGCTCGTGCAATCCATCGACGGCGCGCTCCCAGTTTTGTTCCCAGATATTTTCGCGAATCTGCAATGCTTGAACGAGAAACTCCGCTTCTATGATGCCGCCGCTTCCGGTCTTCAAATCGAGAAAATCCGATCCGCTTCCGCGCTCACGCCGAATACGCTCAAGCATGTCGTCGATTTTAATGAAAACATCGGCATCCTGGCATGCACGACTCCATGCGCGTTTTGCAATCTCCATGAATTCGCTTTGCAACGACCCGCTGACGCCGCGGGCGCGGATCAACGCCTGCAATTCCCAAGGCTGGGCTCGGCCTGCGTAGTACGACTCGTAGGTTTCAAGAGAGCAGACAACCGGACCTTTTTCGCCTTCAGGACGCAGCCTTGCATCCAGCGCCCAGATGTTTCCCTCTGCGGTCGGCTGCGCCATGGCGATCATGAGATTCTGGGCCGCGCGAACGTCGTCGCCCACAAACAAGACGTCCAGGTCCGCGCCGTAGCTGATCTCGCGCCCTCCAAATTTTCCGAGCGCGATGACGGTGAGGTTCTCGTTTGCGAGAAGCTTCGCGACAAAAACCAGGCACGCTTCCGCGACATCGGAAAGCTCGGCAAAAGTCGCCGCTGGTTGGATAAGTCCCAGCACGTCGCGCAGGATGATGCGCAACAGCTGCCTCTGCCGGTAGGCGCGTACCGGGTTAAGATTGTTTGCGTCCGCGCCTAACGAATCGAGCCGCTTTAAATTTTCTGCCACCGACCGCGGTTCACCAAATGTTGGGTCTCGAGTGATGTCCTCTAAAAGCTGCGGACGGCGAATCAAAAGCTCGCTGGCGAAGCGGCTGGCATCGAAGGTCTTAATAACCAGCTCCAGCAATCGAGGATTTGCGACCAGGAGCTCAAAGAACAGGCTGCGCAAACCATAACCTTCCACGAGGCGAACGAATTGATTCAGGGTCGCATCCGGATCTGCAGTCTTTGCGAGCCATCCTAGCAAGTCTGGACGCAGCTTGCGAAAGACCTGGCGTGTGCGCGGCGCGATATGGAAACCGGCAGCCCCCTGTACGAGAGCAGAAAGCGCCTTCGTCGCCCGTTTCTGATCGCTGAAAATTTCCAGATCGTTTGCCTCGGGCGATCTGGGCGGCCCCGTGGAGGTTCCCGAAACAATCCGTTGAAAAATCGGACGCACTGCGCGCATCTTTTCCTGCAGCGCCGCAGTGAAATCTTCACTAGACCGAAAACGGAGGCTGAGTGCGAGGCGTCGCAAGGCTTCCGCCTCTCGAGGAACGATATGCGTTTGCTGTTCGGCCTCTATCTGCAGACGATGCTCCACGCGGCGGAGAAATCGATAAGTATTATCGCAGGTCAGCACTTCCTCGCGCGGAAGAAGATCTAATTGACGAAGCCCTCGCAGAGCTTTGAGCATACCCGGTTCCTGCAGGAACGGATGACGCGCTCCGTGGATAAGCTGCAAAGTCTGCACGATGAATTCGATCTCGCGAATCCCTCCGCGTCCAAGCTTCACGTCGCGTTCCAGCTTATCCGCGCCGACGATGTCGCGCTCGATGCGCCGCTTGATACTGGCGATTTCGTCCAGCAAGTCGGACGATGCGCTTTTGGGGTAAATGAAAGGCTGATGTTGCCGCAGAAATTCGTAAGCCAGCTCGCTGCTGCCGCCGATTCCGCGCGCCTTGATCAGCGCAAGGCGTTCCCAGGTTTCGCCGAACCCGGCATAATAATTTTCCATGCTCTCGAGCGAGCGGGCCAATGGCCCCGCCGAGCCTTCCGGTCGCAGACGCAGATCGACGCGAAAGAGCGAGCCAGCCGGATGCTGAGTTGAAAAAGTTTCGAGCATTCTTTTTCCCAGCCGGTTAAAGAATTCGTGATAGGAAATGTGTGTTGTGAGCTGGCCTTCCTCACTGTAGAGAAAGAGAAGATCGACGTCTGAGCTGTGATTTAGCTCGCCGCCGCCAAGCTTGCCTAATGCAAGAATGGCGAATTCCGCGTTGGGCGAACCATATTGTTGCCGCAATTCAGTGTTCCAATGTTCGAACACATTGCGGATACAAATTTCCGCCACCTGCGACAGCTCACCGGTGGTTTCCTCTAGCGACGCCACGTTAGCAAGCTCCCGTACGGCGATGCGCGTCATCTCACGGCCCTTCCAAAAACGAAGGGCAGAAAAACCCTGGTCTGCGATCGAGTTGCCAGCCGACCTCTGCAAGTAGCCCAGCATCTCCGCATAGCCGCGAGGGGCACCGCAGACTTGCGGCTGGCAAAGCCACAGAAGGCTGTCCGGGTCGTGTGTGAGGCGCGCCGCGCAAATACTGGAGACAGCAAGAAGATGAATCAGCGCAGCCTCGCCCAACGGAAATTGTTCGACGACATCGATAAGAGGCTGGGCGGTTTCCGGCCAATGTTCCCTAAGATGAATCAGGGCAGTTTCGACCTGTGCCGGGTTAATTGAAGCAGCAGCTTTTTTGTGAGTCCAATGATCACTACGAGCCATCGTGCAAATGATAGCGCTCAGGGCTTAGGCGCCAGAACGCGAAGCCCTCTCTTCCGAATTCGGAAATCAACCGGGCAATTGCCCGCGAGTTCGCCATCGAGCTCAAGGGGAACGTCCTGTTCGCTCGTTATGCGCAATTGCCGCGTCTGAAAATATTCGATTTCCGGAACCTTAATGTCGGAGCTGAATACAACGTCCTGGAGATACTTGACGATTTCGAGATAGCCGAGCCGTTTGAAGACCACGACATCAAACAAACCATCGTCGACGATAGCGTGTTTAAAAAACGGGAAGGGCCCTCCGTAAAGGCGTCCGTTGCCAATGAGAACGAACGATCCTTCTTCCACAGCAGTATGCTCCGACTCGATGAAGAGCTTCGGCGGTTGTCGTGCCGCGATGTGGGTTGCGGATATGAGATAGCTCAGCGGCCCGAAACTGCGCTTGAAAGCGAGGCTGGTCTCTTTGACCACCTGTGCGTCCAGCCCCACGCCGCCAAGCTGGACAAAATATTTCCCATTTGCACTCGGCAGATCGACCAGGCGGACGGTTGTGCCTTCGATGATATCCCAGCAGCGCTGGAGATTGTGCAATGGCAAGCCAAGCTCCATCGCGAAAACATTCACGCTTCCCATTGGGAGCACGCCTAATGTGGCATTGCTGCCAGCTAGTCCGTTTGCCACCTGGCTAACTGTTCCGTCGCCGCCTGCCGCGACGATCCGGGTAAATCCCGCTTCGACTGCGCGCCTGGCCAGCGCCTTCGCTTCGCCGGAATGTGCAGTAATACCGACGGGGCACTCACCAGCGAGTGATTCGATGCGTTCCTGCCAGCTCCGAATATGTTCCGGGCTTCCCGCGGTTGGATTGAGAATGACAATCGTATCGGTCACAAGGAAAAGTAGCAGAGGGCTTTCACCTTTTCTTCAAACTCGGACTGCGTAACGTCTCACGGTGAAAAGATTGCGCCTGGTTTCATTGATTGCTTTAGGGGCGCTAATTGGACTTGGCGCGATTCTCTTGACTGGCGTGAATCTGTATGTGCAATCCCAAGGTACACACGCGAAGATTCAACAGGAATTGAGCCGGCGCCTCGGTACCACGCTCGGAATCCGTAGCATGAGTGTAACGCCCTGGGGAGGGCTGGAGCTAAGCGGTATCACAATTGGGCAAACTTCGCCAGGTAGTCCGAAACATTTCCTCGAAGCAAAGACATTTCGCCTGCGGGTTCGATTCCTCTCCCTTTTTTCCCGGCGCCTGGTGATCAAAGAGGTCTCGCTCATCAATCCAAACGTAGTTTGGCCGCAAGACGCGGAAGGAAAATGGAAATTACCGAAGTCACGAGGAACAAAGACAGCGGCTGCAACTGTGTCCCAGCCCGAAGCAGAAAGCGAATCCGTTCAAACCCCTCAAACACGGACCGCTCCTATTATTGCCAATACTCCGGCGAATCTTCCTTCTCCGGTTCAGGCAACAGTCAACGATCAACCTCCCAAACAGGAACCCAGACTGGCGATGCCTCCCGAGGTTCGACGCGTCAGTATTAAGAACGGGAATTTTACTTTTCTTGATCACGCAGGCAAGCTCCTTGCGAGTTTTAATGGCGTAGATTTTCGCACCAGCATTCGCAGCGCCTTGGCGCTTCACGGCGATACGAAGGTGGCCAAAATTTCCCTGCAGAACCGTTTTTTTCTGGAGCAACTGCGCTCTCCACTGCGCTACGAGCCGGATGTGCTGGAGCTTTCCAAGATTTCCGCGCGCGCCGGTAACGGTGAGATCAACGGCTATTTTGCGATGCAACCGGAAGCGGAGGATTCTCCGTTTACGACGAGCGTAAAGTTTCGCAATGTGCTGGCCGATCAGATTATCGCAAATGCGGGCGGCCCCAAAGGAGTCGTGCAGGGTAAGTTGGAGGGAAGTTTCCAAGCTTCCGGCAAAACGGCCGATCCAGAGGCGTTTGTGGGAAAGGGAGAAATTTCCGTGCACGAGGGGCGAGTCCAACAATATAGCTTGTTGGTATTACTGGGGGAAGTTCTTCAGATCGAAGAACTAAGAGAGCTTCAGCTCGAACAGGCAGAGGCGAGATATCATGTGAATCCAAGCCTGGTCACAATCGATGAACTGATTTTACGTTCCCCGAATATTCGTCTCACAGCGTCGGGAACAGTTATGTTTAACGGCAGGCTAAAACTCGATTCTCAGCTGGCGATCAACGACAAGATTCGTAGTCAGCTTTTCAAAGCGATCCGCCAGAATTTTAAACCGATCAACGAGCCGGGCTATTCTGCGATTGATTTTCAGGTGGGCGGCACTATCGATCGCCCCAGCACAAATCTAATGGACAGACTGGTCGGCCGTGATCTTAGCAATATGATCAACAGTTTCTTCGGCGGCGGAAAAAAGGAGCGAGCAAAGAAGAAAAAGAAACAGATCGAAGAAGCAGTGCCCGCCGCGCCGTCGACTTCTGCTTCGCCGCAGGAAGCGCTGCCTGATGCGACTGTAACGCCAACGCCGGCCTCTTCGCCATGAGAGTGATCGCCGGCAGCGCCGGCGGAATTGGCCTGGAAGTTCCGAAGCGCGGTGTGCGACCGACGATGGACCGTGTCAAAGCTGCTATCTTTTCCAGTTTAGGCGATGCAGTTATTGGAGCGCGGGTCCTCGACCTGTTTGCGGGAAGCGGCGCCCTTGGAATTGAGGCGCTCAGCCGCGGGGCGGCTGCTGTTGTTTTTGTCGAGAGCGATCGGCAAACGGCGGAGATCATCGAGCGCAATCTCGCCAAAACAAAGTTGAAGGGCCGAATTCGGCGGCAGGATGTCTTCGACTTCCTCCGGCATGCTTCCGGCTCAGAACTGTTTGATATTGTCTTTGCCGATCCGCCCTACGAAAAAACGGAAGATGGTGAGCGCTTCACCAAAAAACTGCTCGCAAACGAAGAGTTGCCTCGGTTAATGGACGCAGATGGAATTTTCGTTTTGGAGAAATGGCCGGCTGAAGCTTTTCCCGAAATAAAAATGTGGCATCTCGTTCGCCAGAAGAAGTACGGCGCAACGGAAGTTTTGTTTTTGGAATCAATCCGCAATCCGTAATTCGCAATCCGCAATTTGATGATTCGTTTCATCTACAATTTGTTTTGGCCAATCGGGCTGTTGTTCTTTTTGCCGAGCTATTTGGTGAAAATGATTCGTCGAGGCGGTTACGGGGAAAAGTTCGGACAGCGTCTGGGAATTTACGATTGCGAAGTATGCGATCGCCTGTCGAAACAAAAATCGACATGGTTGCACGCGGTAAGCGTAGGGGAAGTAAATGTCGCGTTAAAACTAGCCAATTCATTGCGCGCGCTCGAACCAGGTTTGCACTGCGTTCTGACCACGACCACCACGACTGGTTTCGCTCTGGCAAATAGGAACGCTCCGGCTTGGATCGAAGTCATGTACACACCGCTCGATTACTGGCCGATCATGCGGCGCGCATTTGCAGTGATCAGGCCGACGCGAATCGTGCTGGTTGAAGCGGAAGTTTGGCCAAATCTTGTGGCATTGGCGCACGAACGCCGAATTCCCACGATATTGGTGAACGCGCGCTTGTCGCCCAGATCCGAGAGAAGATTTCGCCGGTTCCGATTTTTTGTGGCGCCCACTTTTCGACTGTTGGATCTGGTTTGCTCGCAGGAGCCTGATGATGTTGATCGATGGGTCGCGATCGGCGTTGCGCGCGATCGGATTCGCGCCGTAGGCAGCATCAAATACGATCCCAATGGGCGTGATCAGAGGCCAGAAGCACAGGAAACTGCGCGAACAACCGGAGTGAGCGATGCGAATCGACAGCGTCCCGTGTTGTTCGGCGGCAGTACGCATCGGGGCGAAGAGGAAATTCTGGCCCGAGTCTTTCTGCGCTTGCGTCAGCAATTCTCGTCATTGCGATTGTTCATTGCCCCGCGCCATGTGGAACGGCTCCGCGAAATCCGCGCGCAACTCGCTGCTCTGCCGTTACGCGTGGCGCTGGCGAGCGAAGTGGTCCGGCAGCTGCCGGACGAATCAGATGCGGACTGTATTCTTCTCGATACAACGGGAGAACTTCAGCGCTGGTATGGTATTGCCACCATTGTATTCGTTGGGAAAAGCCTGACCGCGCAGGGCGGGCAAAATCCTGTGGAGCCGATCATGGCGGGTAAACCAGTCGTGTTTGGTCCACACATGGAAAACTTCGCGACACTTGCGAAAGCACTCGTGCTGAAGAAAGGGGCGATCCAGGTTCGCGATGCCGATTCACTTGAAATGACGATCGCCGGGCTTCTACGCAACGGGGATGCGCGCGAGCGCCTTTTGGAAAACGCGCGTGACGTTTTGAACAAGCATCACGGTGCAACTGCTCGCGCAGCGGCGTTGATTCACCAATTTCATTCGAGACTGTAGCCAGGGCGCTGTGCGCCGTCTAAACTGAAAGAAAAGAGACGGCAATTTACCTTGCGTCCAGGACTAGCAATTCTGATATTGGTCGCGCTTTGTGACCCTATCGTCTAGAGGCCCAGGACACCGCCCTTTCACGGCGGTAACACGGGTTCGAATCCCGTTAGGGTCGCCATTCGACTCGGCCCTTTGTTAAGGGCCTCGCTCATGACTGCGCTTCGCGCAGCAAAATCTCGGATACGTTACAATCAGGACGAAAGGACCGTGTCGAATGGTCCTGAGCGAGCGGAGCGAGTCGAAGGACTTCTGAACTTGAATAGTGTTATAATTTGCAATGTATTCGGTGTATATCCTTCGCACGCTTGATGACACGCTCTACGTCGATGTGAGAGGAAGTTTGAGACAGCGCATAGCTTCGCCCAACAGCGGCAAAACGGCAGAATGGACTAAAGCTCACCCTGGCGCGCGTTGTGCGCAGAACCGCACGCTACGCTCGGTTCTGCACGGAGACGCGAAGCCCAACTCAAGCGATGGACGCGAGCAAAAAAAGAAGCGTTCATCTCCGGTGATTTGGCTAGTCTGAAGAATCTTAGCCGCTGCAAATCAGCAACTGGATCCCGATAGATCGGTCAATCTTTTGCCTCGAATTGGTTAGGCAGCTGCGTTCAAAAGGTGAAGATTCCCTAATGCGGCCAATTTTGCTGGGCAACTACTGGTTGATGCTCGTGATCGTCGGCGTGCTGCTTGTACTGGTCGCTGCGTTCGTGGACCTGACGCCCGTCGTGGATCAGAATTTTTTCTTTTCGACGAATGATCCCGGGATCCAGCAAACCAAAAAGATCGAGCAAAGTTTTCCGTCGCAGCCAGAAGTGATTCTGGCGGTGTCGTCACGCGATATTTCTTCGCCACGATACCTGAATCGAATTCAAAAACTCACGCAACGAGCCCATACCATCGGTGGAGTGAGTGCCGTAAAGAGCCTCGCTGAGGGACCTAAAAGCCTTGAAGATGCACTGAAAAGCCCGTTCTGGAGCCGCTTGTTGATCGCGCACGACCGGAAGTCGAGCAACGTGATCATTTTCATGAAAGGCAGGCATACGGAAAAGCCGATCCAGCGGCTCGAACAAATCGTGCATGAACTGAACGCGCGAGATTTTCGGATTCACATCGCGGGTCCGCCGTACGTCGTTGAAATGCTCCGACGCAGTCTGGCGCACGATTTCCGCTACTTCAGTCTCACCGCGGTTGTTTTGTTTGGCCTAACGATGGCCGCGCTGTTCCGATCAATCCGGCTGTTTGTGGGAATGCTTTGCACATGCAGCAGCGCTGTTTTGTTGACGTTGCTCATCCAATCGATGCTCGGCGACAAGATCGGCGTTTTGACGGTCAACCTCGGTACGATCGTGTTCGTCATCGCGCTTTCACACCTGGTTTACATGACCTTCAACTGGCAAACGCTTGCCGATCGCGCGCATCGTCTGGACAAGGAGTCGCCCGATCTCGCAGCCGACGCGCGGCGCATGACTTTTCCGCCTTCGTTCTGGTCGATGGTTTGCGCATCGTTAGGCTTCGCCAGTCTTTTAATTGTTCAGGCAAAGCCGTTGCGCGAATTGGGATTTGGCGGAGTGCTTGGCACAGTTGTCGCGTTCGTTTGCGCTTATTTGATGTATCCGGCGTTCCTGCGCTGGGCCGTGCCGCGAAAAAGCAAAGTCGTCGAGGCAGAACCTACGCATGCATTTTGGTCGCGCCGGTTCGCCTTGCTCTCGTTAGCCGTCATTTTGCTGGCAGTAGGTTTGGGACTTGGTCTGACGAAGCTGAACACTGACCCGAGCCTTATGGCTTATTTCAAGCCGAATCGGGAACTTCGCGACGGACTGGAATTCGTAGATCGGACCGGCGGCTCCAACCCGCTGACACTGGTCGTCTCCGCGACGAGCGGCAGCAGACTGAACACGGATGAGGCCTACCAAAGAATGTGGAGACTGCATGGCGCGCTGGAGAACGAGAAAGATGTTGGCACTGTAATTTCGTTGCCAACGCTTCTGGCCGAAGGCGATCGCACGCCGTTTTCGTTTCTCATCAGCTACGAAAAGATGATGGAGATCATGGAGCAACCGAAGTATGCGCGCGTGGCCAAAAGTTTTGTCAGTAAAGACCGTACGGACGCGGTTTTCACACTCCGGATGATCGAGGCACGCCGTACGAAATACCGTGTCGATGTTGTGAACGATCTTCGCGCTCTCTGTCGCAAGTATGGATTCAAGGCTGACCTCGTCGGCGGTATTTATTATTTGCAAGGTCGGCTCGCCAAACTCGTCGCTGAAAGTCTCGTGACCGGATTGTTCTGGCTGAATCTGTTGTTCGTTGTGATCGCGCTGGTTGTCGCCCGATCTGTCCGCGGTGCGGTAGCGATGATCGCGAGCCTGACGCTTGTGCCGCTGTCGATGCTTGGAGGGATCGGCTGGTTTCACGTGCCGGTGGACGTCATTTCGGCGCCGGCCACAAACGTCTGCATCGGCATTGCAATCGATTCGATGATTCATCTCATATTCGGGGTCCGCCGCGCGCAACGCGACGGAAAAAAAGGGTGGAACGCCTGGGTCTTCGCGCGCGAGGAGCAATGGCGCGGGATTGTTTATTCGGACGTGATTATCGCCGCCGGCTTCGCAATTTTCGTGCTATCAGATTTTCCACCGACGCAGCGTTTTGGCCTCGTAGTGCTCGCTGGCTGCATCATAGACATCCTGGCAAATCTGTTCGTATTGCCGCTGCTCGGTGGCGCGCCCTTGAAAAAGCGCGTTTGAGGATACGTCCGCAATGCATATTTTGAAAGCGATGCAGGCTGCGTTTTATCAATCTGAATCCGATCAACCGCATCCGGGACGGGCGCGTGCGATCGTCAAAGCGCATCCGGAAGTCCGGCAACTGATGGTGCGCAATCCGTGGACGGCGCTCATTGCCGCTTCAATCGTATTCATGCAGACGGCCCTCGCCTTTGGAATGGGACAACTCGGATTTGGTTACTGGTGGCTGAGTCTTCTCATTGCCTATTGCGTCGGTGCGTTCGCGAATCATGCGAATTACGTCATTATTCACGACGCAACTCACAATCTGATTTTCCGGAACAAAAGCTGGAACAAGATGGTGGCCGTCATCGCCGATCTTCCCAATCTCGCGCCCGGCGCGATGGGCTTTCGCGTTTATCATTTAAAGCATCATTCCCATCAGGGTGATTACGAATACGACGCAGACCTGGCGAACCATTGGGAAGCGCGCCTGGTAGGCAACAGGTGGTTCACGAAGGCAATCTGGCTCATGCTCTTCCCATTTTTTCAGCTGACGCGCCCGCCACGATTGAAGGCGATTACGATGTGGGATCGCTGGTTCTTCATCAATTTTGCGTGTGCCGCGCTCTACGATGTGGC
>Ga0209159_1001532_pt1 | contig 17392 bp, 13 predicted proteins | sample GraSoiAngelo_144_FD_185901 | JGI IMG/M metagenome (GOLD analysis project Ga0209159, IMG submission 185901) | Grasslands soil microbial communities from the Angelo Coastal Reserve, California, USA - 14_1009_02_40cm (SPAdes) (version 2) | ecosystem: Environmental > Terrestrial > Soil > Grasslands ...
GGCCCGACATTACGGTCGCGAGAACACCTCGTGGCGATCACCATCCTGCTCCTTCTCTCGCTGCTCGCACCGGCGACGTCGCCGGCTCTCGCTGCGGATGCCCCCGGCACCGCCACCGCCCCCGTCGTCGTCGACGGCGTCACGCTCTTCCGCGTTCGCGGCCTGTCCGCCTACCCTGCGGACGAGCGCGCGAGCGTGATCGCCGATCGCATCCGCGCGGCGGCCGCTGACCGGGGGGCGGCGATCGACACCCTGCGCGTCGTCCCGGGCGAGCGCTCCAGCGACATCGTGATGGGGGACGACCCCATCATGTCCGTGTTCGAGGCCGATGCCGAGGTCGAGGGGTTCCACCGAGACGACCTCGCCCGCTGGTATGCCCGCCGCATCCGCGGCGCCGTCGAGGCGTATCGACGCGATCGCTCGCCCCGGAATCTTCTCGCCGCCGCGGGGGCGAGCCTTGCGGCCACCGTGGTGCTCGCGGGCGCGGTCCTCGTGCTGATCCGGTTCTGGCGGCGCCTCAACCTCATCCTGGAAAGCCGGTACACGCGACGCTTGCGCTCGCTCGAGATCCAGTCGGTCCAGGTCATCCATGCGGAGCGGCTCCGCGAGGCCGTGCGCACCGCCCTCCGCGTCGTTCGCGCCCTCGTCATCCTCGGCCTCGCCTATCTCTACCTGTCATTCGTCCTCACGCGCTTCCCGTGGACGCGGCCAGCAGCCGCACGGCTCCTCGGTTATGTCCTTGCCCCCCTTGCGACAATGGCGGGCGGCGTCCTGACGCACCTGCCCAATCTCGTCTTCCTCGTGATCCTCGTCCTCGTCACCCGCTACGTGCTCAAGATCGTGGCGCTCGTCTTCACGAGCCTCGAGCGGGGAACCGTCACGTTCGCGGGGTTCGAGCGCGAGTGGGCAGTGCCGACGTACCGGATCGTCCGCATCGCCATCATCGGGTTCGCGGCGGTGATCGCCTATCCGTACATCCCGGGGTCGGAGTCCGCCGCCTTCAAGGGCATGTCGATCTTCTTCGGCGTGCTCTTCTCGCTCGGGGCCTCGTCGGTCGTCGCCAACATGATGGCGGGATACTCGCTGATCTATCGCCGGACGTTCAAGGTCGGTGATCGCGTGAAGATCAACGACGTGGTCGGCGACGTGGTGGCGATGCGGCTTCAGGTGACCCACCTCCGCACGATCAAGAACGAGGACGTGATCGTCCCCAACTCCGTCATCCTGACGAGCCAGGTCGTGAACTACAGCACCTACGCCGCCCGCGAGGGACTCATCCTCCACACCACCGTCGGGATCGGCTACGAGGTCCCGTGGCGCCAGGTCGAGGCGATGCTGCTCCTGGCGGCCAGCCGCACTCCCGACCTACAGGCGGTGCCGTCCCCCTTCGTGTTGCAGACGTCGCTCGGCGACTTTGCCGTCAACTACGAGCTCAACGCGTATTGCGGCGACTCGCACGGCATGGCGGCGCGCTACACCGCGCTCCACCGGAACATCCAGGACGTGTTCAACGAATACGGCGTGCAGATCATGACGCCGGCCTATGAGTCGGATCCGGCGAGCCCGAAGGTGGTGCCGCCAGATCAGTGGTACCAGGAGCCCGCGCGGTCCCTCGAGGAGTCTCCCCGAAAAGCTGCTCGTTGAACTCTGCTCGTGATCGCGGCCACGATCCTGTGGGCCGACTCGCAAGTGCCTACTTCCTCCGTGTCACGCGCTCGGCCTCACGCTGGCCCTGCCGCGCGTAGTCGATGGCCTCGCCGAGGATGCGCGCCAGCTCCTGAGGAGCGTGAAAGCCCATCGAGTTCTCCGCGGCCACGAAGTCGAGCCGCCACTGCGCCTTCCGGTGAAGCGTCTGCGCGGGCCGGAGATCACCCTCGAAGGCGCCCGTCGCTTTCGCGGCGACGATGGCATCCAGCATGTCGGTCGTCGCTTTCGCGGCGCGCTGGAGCAGGGCGTGATGACGATCCTGGATCGTCATCACCCGCGCCTCGAGCTCTTTCTCTGCGACCGCGTGGCACGTCTGGCACGCGCGATTGATGTTGAGCAGCGGACTTCGCACCCAGTGATCGCTCACCTTGAGAGCTCCGACGCGCTCGTAGGGCATGTGGCAGTCGGCGCAGGCTACACCGGCCCGCGAATGAATGCCCTGCTGCCACACCTCGAACTCGGGATGCTGGGCTTTCAGGACCTTCGTGCCCGTCTCGGCGTGGATCCAGTCGGTGAATCCTTCCTTCTCGTAGTAGGCCTCGATCTCCTCGACCCGGACTCCATTGGCCCAGGGATAGGTGACGGTCTTCGCGTCGCCCTTGAAGTAGTACTCGACGTGGCACTGGCCACAGACGAACGACCGCATCTCCTGGCGGGTGGCGTCCCGGTTCGGCTCGAAGTCCGCAATGCCTTGCGCGGCCCGCAAGACTTTGATGCCGGCAATGAACGCCGGCCGCGTCACGCGCAGTGTCATCGTCTTCGGATCATGGCAGTCCAAACAGGCCACGGAGTGCTGGATCAGCGGTTGGCCCTTGTCGTCCTTCATGTTCCGGGCTTCCTGGTACGGCATGCCGGAGACCAGCACGAAGCCTTTCGTCACGTCACCCTGGCGGGCGAAGCGGTACAGAGGCAGGTTCGAGGCGTGACATTGCAGGCCGGCGCCAGGCTGCTTCCGCTCTGTCACCCGGCGGGTCTGCTCCTGGTCGAAGAGGGCGTAGGAGTGGCCGCGGCGGTCTCGATAGTCGATGGCGAACGCGTAACCGGCGAAGACCCGCCGGAGCCACGGCTCCTTGTCGAGCTTCTGCTCGGCGAGGCCACCATCGCTCGCGCCGAGTCCCCGGCCACCGTACCTGGTCGTCGTCGCAAGCGACGTCTTGAGGTATGAGTCGTACTCGAGCGGCCAGTTCTGTCCCCATACCTTTGGGTCCGCGGTCTGTTCGCTCACCTCGACCAGCCGGACGAAGGGTTGCCGGGCCTCTTGCTTGCGCTCGAAGATGTTGGTGAGGAGCGCCACGAGGAGAACGGTGACGCCTGCGACGCCGACGAAGGCGGCGAGGAGCGGAAGCCAACCCGTTCGATTTGGCAGCACGTGATCCTTCCTATTCCGCCGCCGTCGCTCAGCCGCCCGCGCCGTGGCCCGCGCTCGAGTGACAGTGCATGCAGTCGAGTTCGTGCCGCAGCGGCCCGGCGCTCGCATACACGGCGTGGACAAAGGCTCCGTGGCAGCGAAGGCAGTTCTCCCGCACGATCACGCGATCGCGCGGAGTGATCTCGATCGGCTCCTTGAAGTTCTGGAGGGTGAAGGCCATGGAGTGCCGGAAGCCGTGGTCCGCCTTTGCCACCCACTTGGCCAGGCCCTTCGAGGGGAGATGACACTCGACACAGGTGGCGGTGTGCCGGTGCCCACTCTTCAGCCACGCATCGTACTGCTCGTTCATGACGTGGCAGTTCACGCACGCTCGCGGATCGGCCGACAAGTACGAAAGACCCTTGGCGTACACGAAGGTGAAGCCGCCGAGGCCCGCGGGGATCCCGAGCAAGCAGGCGAAGATAAAGAGCAGACGGGGTCGCGACGCCACGTCAGGGCGACTCGAAGCCGGTTCCCGCGTTGCGCCAGATGTCGCGCGCGATCACCGGGGGGCCGCCAACCCATTGCACGCACCCGGCGACACGGACGAGCTCCCGCGCGTCGGGCCTTTCCACCCCGAGCGCGAGGCATCCCGCACCAGCGGCCGCGGCACCGTCACGCCGCGGAAGCTACGGCCCGTCACGGCCGTCAACAATGGGACGTTGGTCCCATGGAACTCCCGCGCGCCGGCGGCCCGAAGTACGACCAAGGGACTATGGCGACCTGGACATCCTAGCCGTATAACGATCGCGAATCCGTTCGAGACGACGGGATCCGTGTTGGAGGTGCATTCATGGCCAGGCGCGCGACGCTCGCATGGCGGCTGCTCGTGATCGCGATCCTCGGATTCACGACGCCCGCACCCGCGATCACGCTCGATGAGTTTCGTCTGCGTTCCGGCGCCGACGTCGTCGCGCTCTGCTCGACGCCGGCCAGCGATCCGCTGTACACCGCCGCCGTCCACATGTGTCATGGGTTCGGCGCGGGAGCCTATCAGACGATCATGGCGATGACCCGTCACGAAAAACTCAAGGCGGTCGTCTGTCCCCCGGACCCGCCACCGTCGCGCAATGAGGCCGTGCGGCTCTTCGTCCAATGGGCGAACGACAACCCACGGTACCAGGCAGAGCCCGCTGTCGATTTCGTCGGGCGCTTCTTCCTGGCGCAGTTTCCGTGTAACCCGAAGTGAACGGGCAGGGAGGTCTCATGCGAGCACAACACACGGCGGCAGCGCTCGTGCTGGCCCTCGCCCTCGGAGGCTGCGCCAGCATGACCGATACGGAGCGGCGGGCCGCGGGCGGGACGGCGATGGGCGCGGCCGGAGGGGCGGCGCTAGGCGCGATCGCCGGCAATGCGGGAATGGGCGCCGCCATCGGCGCCGGCGTCGGACTTCTGGGTGGCATCATCTACGACCAGCACGAGAAGTCGAAGACCGAGGCCTACGATCAGGGCGTTCGCGATGGGCGGTCGGGGCGCTGACGACTTCCGATGACAGGAAATTCAGATCGGCGTTGACGATCAGGCGGAAACGTGAACGGTGGCCTTGGTGATCAGCGAAGGCGCTGACCGCGGATGTCGAAGCAAAACGACAGTCACGTCCTCCGCGAGGGCGCGATGCACTTCGACCAGCCACTCCAGGTCGACACGCGCGGCCATCGGTTCGATGCTCTTCCGTTCCCCCGGCAAACAGAGCCCGGTGACATAGGCGCGGAGCGAACCATGCCGATCCTGGTGACCGAGGACGCTGGTGAGCCGTTCAACATACGCCTGAAACGGCGGGGCGCGGGCGCGGTAGAGTACTAGATCAGATCTCTCTCCCAGTTGACGATGAGACGGAACTGGTAGCCGAGCTTCTTGGCGTCTTGCTGATCGAGCATGTCCCCGCGGAAGCGAAACCACATCCCATTGAGGAAGAACGGCTTTTGCACGGGCGGGCGGTAGTCGACGGTGAAATCGTACTCTGCCTGGTTGGGCGCCTTCTTGCCCGAGGACGGGTTGATGGCATCCCACCCCCAGGTGAAGTTGACGTTGCTGCTCAAGCCCTGGACGAGCGCCTTGAAATCGTAGGCCGCGCCGACCCCCACCGCCTTCTCTCGGGCGCGGTCGAAGTCCTGGTCGATCTCCGAGAGGTATCCGGGAAAGCTCCCCCACGGGCTCTGGATGGTGTTGTCGGCGCTGGTAATCGAGAAGGCTCCGGTGAGCGTCAGGTCCCGGTAGATCGCCTGGACGCGCGCCCCACCCGCCTGGGTGTCCCAGAACTGCTTGCCGACGGCCCTGGGCAGGAGCCCATCGCCGACAGCGCGCTGGTCGGTGAACTGCACTCCCATGCGGAGCTTCCAGTCCGCGCTCAGGGGCCGCAGGTAGTCGGCCTCCGCCCAGATGCTGTTGTAGGTGTTGACGCCGTACTGGTTGCTCACGTCGAGCCGGAGCCCCTCGACGGGCGTCAGCCGCACGCCGAAGAGGCCGACGCCGTCGTTGCTGTTCACCCCGGCCCCCGCCTGCTGCGACATGCTGACGAACTCATCGGAATTCCGCTGCTTGATCTTCCAGAGGAACCCGCTGAGGTACTGGACCCAGCCCACCTTGCCCCCGAGGGTCACGCCCTGGAAGGTGATCGGCGTCATCCTATTGTCCTGCGGGTTGATGTAGGCCTGATCGACCTGCTGACGGTAACCCTTGAGGATGGCGTAGTCCTGATATCGGAGCGCGCCCCATGCCTCGCCCGGCACGTAGTAGCCGTTCTGACCAGGCTTGAGGAGGAGCGTGCCGTCCTTGTCGGTCGGCGCGTAGAGCGGCGCGGAGCCATACAGTGTCGCCCCCATCGCGAAGGTGTCGAGCAGCCACCCGGACTTGTAGCCGACCCAGCCTCCGAAGGCCAACGCCTCGTTCTCAGAGTCGTCAGGCTTCTCTCGGTTGAAGTAGAAGAGGCGAAGGTGCAGTTTCACGTCCGTGTCTCTCAGGAAGGGCGTCTCCAGGGCGTGGACCTTCTCCTTCAGGGGGAGGAACAGTGCTTCTGCCGGCGACAGCACCGGTGGTGGTGGCGGAGCGTCTTCAGCCGAAGCCGGCTCCTTCCACGCAGCTGAGATGACGAGCAGCGTGAGCCCGAGCACCAACGAGACGGTGAATCGGTGCCTCATGATCCCTCCTCACCGGGGGGTCGATCAGAGATGCGGGCACCCTACACAGCCGGGGCACGCTTGGCAATGGGACAAAGGTCGTACTCGACAGCGAGACGGCCGTCGAGAGGCCGACCGCGAGGCGATGCGCTACGATGGCGACGTCGTGTGGCGAATGGTGACTCTCGTGTCGATGCTGTGTGCTCTGGCGGGCTTCGCCGCTGCCCCCATCGAGTCCCGAATCCTGTTTGCTCGGAATACTCCGGTGCCACGGCTGGTGCAGGAGTTCGCCTGGCGAGTGATCGAGACCCGCTGCAACTATCAAGCGTACGAGCGCGAACAGCGCTCGTTCTGGGCCTATGACGCGCGGGCGAAGCAAGTCGGCGAGGGTATCGCCTACTCGATCAACATCCTTTCATACCTGCCGTGGAAGAAGTCAGAGCCCCCGGCCATCATCGAGATGACGGTCGTGGACGACGGCCGCATGCGGCTCACGGAGCTTAAGTCGTCGTTCGTCGTCTGCTCATCCGACCTGAATTCAGGGCAGGCGGCGGTTTCTCTGAGACGTTCCTAACGCCCCGCCCACATCAGGGCCACGATGACCGGCCCCCAGGCCGTCAGCAGAATGTTCCCGATGGCATACGGCACCGTGTAGCCGAGCGCCGGCACCTTGCTCTGCGCTTCATCCTGGATGGCCCGGAGCGCGGCCGTGATCGTTCCCGCCCCGGCGCACGCCCCCAGGAGGATGAGCGGATTCATTCTGAGTACGTACCGCCCGAAAAGAATCGCCACGGTGTGAGGAATCAGGGCGCACACCAACCCTACGACGACGAGGCTGATCCCGGTTGTCTGAAGCCCAGCGACGAACCCCGGGCCAGCGCTCAGGCCCACCACACCGATGAAGACGCAGAGCCCGACGGTGTCGAAGATCCAGATCGCTGGTTCGGGTATGCGGCCGATGAGCGGTCTCACGGAACGCAGCCACCCGAACACGAGCCCCATGACGAGAGCGCCGCCGCTGGCGGTGAGGGTGAGCGGCAGCCCGGCAATCGTGATCGAGAGGAGGCCGACGAGCCCCCCGAGCACGATGCCGGTGCCGACGAAGATCATATCAGTGGTGTTCGTTGGCCAGTCGGGGTACCCGAGCTCCTTGGCCGCCCGCTCGACCTCGGGTCTCGGGCCGACGAGGCTCATGACATCGCCACGGTCGATCGTCATCTCGGGGACGACCGGCATCTCCTCACCGGCTCGCACGAGCTTCTGCAAGAAGACGCCGCGGGCGACCTCGTGGCGGGCCAACTCGGCCACGGTCTGTCCGGCCAGCGTCCTGTTCGTCACCACGACGTCCAACATCTCGACGGGGATGTCGAGCAACGCGTGGTCTTCCACCTCGGGCCCGATCTTGGCGCCGTGCTCCACCAGCACCGCACGCCGCGTGGCCACCGCGATGACATCGTCCTCGAGAATCACCGTGCTCGGCTGCGGTTCGACGATCTGGCCCTGACGACGGATCCGCAGAATGAAGACCCGTGCGTCCTTGGGCATCGCCTCGATTTCGCCGATCGTCCTCTTGGCCAGGAATTGGTTCGACACGCGGTAGGCTCGAACATCGTACCGTCGCGCCGCGGACGTGATCCCGGGCTCCAGCTCGGCAGCCCCCACCGTCTTAGCCTGAGCTCTCCTGCCCTCCTCTTTCAGGTTGATCCCCATCAGCTTCGGCCCGATGACAGGAAGGAACCAGACCAGTCCAGCGGTGCCGATCAGGTAGGTCACCGCATAGGCGATCGGAATGTTGTTGATCAACCGGGTCTTCTCTTCGGTCGGGATCGCGAGGCGGTTGATCGCTTCCCCGGCGGTCCCGATCACCGTCGACTCCGAGAACGCCCCGGCCAGGAGCCCCGCGGCGGTCCCCATGTCGTACCCGAGGAGCTGCGCAGCCACGAAGGCGCTTACCAGACACGTCACGCAGAGGACCACCGTGAGCGCGACCTGGGACACGGCGTCCTTCTTCAGAGCGCGGAAGAACTGGGGCCCGACCTTGTACCCCGTCGTGAACAGGAACAGATCGAAGAACACGGTTTTCACGATGGCCGGAACCTTGATGTCGAGCTGGCCGATGAGCACGCCCGCCAGCAGCGTGCCCACCACCGTCCCGAGGCTGAAGCCACCGATCTTGAGGCGACCAACGAGGAAGCCCAGCGCCAGCGTGAGAAAGATCGCCAACTCGGGGTTGTGCCGCAGGGCATCCACGAACCAGTTCATGGCTCTCCCTCCCTGGTCGCCCCCTGAGGTTTCTTACTCCTTCTTTGCGCCCCTGGAGGCCTCGAAGGCATCGCGGTAGCCGCGCGCGACCGACCGAACCCCGCGTCCGATGTCGTCGTACACGTCATCGGCCAGATTGGCCAGCGAAACGCGAAGCGACCAGTCGGGCGCGTCGAAGCCACCGCCGTTCAGCAGCACGATTCCGTGGTCCTCGGCCAGACGGAAGGCGAGATCGAGCGGGTGGACGTTCTTCTTGAGGTATTCGACCGCGTCCTCGCCGATGTTCTTTCGCGCCCAGAACTCGAAGTCGATCAAGCCGTAGTAGGCATCGAACAGCGGGTTCGGCGTGACCTGGAGGCCCAGGCCTTCGATCATGGCCAACGCACGCCGATGGACGATCTCCATGCAGGCCTGCTGGTAGCGCTTGGCGCCGTCCATCATCTCGGAGAGGGAGAACAGGGTCATCATGACTTGCTGGGGCAGCGAGAGCCCGGCGGTGTGGTTGAGGGCCACGTCACGACTGTCGGCCACGATGCGGTCGATGAACTTGACCTTGCGCGGCTCGAGGGTCAGCGCGCCGTAGCGCTTGTCGAGCGCCTTGAGCTCCGTGTCGGGAAGCTTCGCGATCATCTTGTCGAAGATGTTGTCTTCGTGGACCGCGATCACGCCGAGCCGCCAACCCGTGCAGCCGAAGTATTTCGAATACGAGTAGACGCCGATCGTGTTCTGGGGCACCTCGCCCAGCAGGGACCGGAACTCCGGGACGAACGTTCCGTACACGTCGTCCGTCAGGAGCATAAGGTCGGGGCGCCTCTTCACCAGATTGGCGATCTTCCCGATCGTCTCCTTGCTGAGCGCGACGCCCGTCGGATTGCCGGGATTGACGAGGAAGAACGCCTTGATCTGCGGATGCTCCAGCTTCTTGAGCTCCGCGTCCGTGAACTGGAAGCGGTTCTCCTGCGGGGCATGGATGGTCACCACGTTCAGGGCGTAGTCCTCGAGGTGCGTCATCTCGATGTACGGCGTGAAGATCGGTGTGCCGAGCGCGATCGTGTCGCCGGGCTTGAGCAGACGATTGGCCTTCAGCGACTTGAAGATGTAGCACATCGCGGCCGTTCCGCCCTCGACCGCGTAGAGGTCGAACTTCCCGGCCGGTCGGGGATCCCCGCACATCGCCCACATCAGGTACTCGTGCACGATGCGCTCGTTGTGGACCAGCATCCGGTCGGGCACCGGGTAGTTGTCGCCGATGATCGAGTCCACCAGCTCGTGGACGAACGCGTCCCGCTCGAACCCGAACGTCTTCACCGCGAACGGCACGGCCGACGAGAGGAAGGACGCGCCGGGCATGTCGGCGTGCTTGGCGAGCCAGGCCTCCAGCCGGCCCGCGATGCCCTGAGCCTGCGGCATTCCCCCGATGCCGGCCGGATGCTCCATCACGCGCTGGCTCTCGGTGACCGCGAACTGGCCGAGCAGGAAGAAGCCCTGGCGTGGCGTCGTGGCGATCCAGTTGGGATTCCCCCGGCCGGCGTTGAGGAACGCCGATTGCGTGGTCTTCGAGGTCTTCTTGGCCAGCTTGATCAGCTCGTCCTTGATCTCGAACGGGCTGAGCGTCTCGAACTTGCGGAGATTCAGAAGGTCCATGGGCGTTTGTCTCCTGCGTTTCCTGGAATTCGTTATGACAGCAGCATGATGATGACCATGCCCCAGATCGTGAGCAGCGTGTTACCGACGGCGTAGGTGACGGTGTAGCCGAGCGCCGGCACCTGGCTCTGCGCCCGGTCGCAGACCAGCCCGAGCGACGCGGTCGTCGTGCGCGCCCCGGAGCAGATGCCGAGCAGGAGCGCGTCGTGGAAGCGGAAGACATACTTGCCGAGGTACATGCCGATGATCAGGGGCACCGTGGTCGCCACGGCTCCCCACAGGAACAGGCCGATGCCCTGCGTCTGCAGGCCTTTGACGAAGCCCGGGCCGGCGGTGAGGCCGACCACGGCGATGAACATGTTGAGGCCGACCGAGTTCATGAACCACACGGTGGAAGACGGGATGCGTCCGAAGGACGGGCGCACCGAGCGCAGCCAGCCGAACACCAGGCCCGCGATGAGGGCGCCGCCGGCGGTGGACAGCGTCAGCGGCACCCCGCCGATTTTCAGGACGAGCGCCCCGACCAGCGCGCCGAGCGTGATCGCGCCGCCGATGAAGGCAACGTCGGCGACATCGCTCGGCCGATCGAGAACGCCCAGGTCCTTGGCCGCCGCGGAGGTGTCCTGAGTGCGGCCGACGAGCGTGAGGATGTCACCGCGGTTGATCTTCGTGTTCGGGAGGATCGGAATCGAGGTGGCGACCGCGCCACGCGTGATTCTGCGGAGGAACACGCCGCGGGCGGTGGGCCGTTGGGCCAACTCGGCTAACGTCTTGCCGTCGACGGCCTTGTTGGTCACGTAGACGTCGACGCCCTCGACCGGCACGCTCAGGAGCTCCGGGTCCTCCGCCTCTTTCGCACCCGCCCCGATCAGCTTCAGGAGCACGTCGCGCGCGCCGACGAGGGCCACCACGTCGCCCTTGCGCAGCACGGTATCGGCGCTGGCCTCCTCGATCTTGCCGTCGCGGCGGATTCTAAGGATGAAGACGCGCGCATCGGGCACCAGCGCCTCGGCCTCGGTGGCCCGGAGGCCTTCGACCCGGGAGTTCGGCTGCAGAGCGAACGCGCGAATCTCCCAGCGGTGCCAGGCCGAACCGGAGCCGCCCAGCTCCTTGACGCCGCCCTCCTTTTCTTCGTAGTCCTTGCAGGCGGCAGGAAGGTTGATGCGGAGCAACGCCGGCCCCACCAGCGCGATCACGATCGCCGAGCCGACGGTGCCAAAGATATAGCTCACCGCGTAGGCGACCGGGATCGCGTCGAGCAGGCCTTTGGCCTGCTCGGGCGGAAGGCCTAAGCGGTTGATGGCGTCAGTCGCGAGGCCCATCGAGGCCGAGATCGTCTGCGATCCCGCGTACAGCCCCGCCGCGTAGCCCAGGTCGTAGCCGGCGAGCTTCGCGACCACGACGGGGATACCCAGGCAGAACACGCAGAGAACCGCCGAGAAAATCGCTTGCGGCAGGCCATCCCTGGCGACGCCCCGGACGAACTGCGGCCCGACGCCGTAGCCGACGGCGAACAGGAAAATGAGGAAGAAGGTCGACTTGACGTTCGGCGAGATCGTGATGCCGAGCTGCCCGATCACGACGGCCGCCAGCAGGGTGGCCGTGACCGCACCAAGGCCGATGCCCTTGAAGGTGAACTTGCCCACGTAGTAGCCGATGCCCAGGGAGAGGAAGAGCGCGATCTCCGGATAGGAACGCAGCGTTTGGGCGAACCATTCAAGCATGTTGGCCTCCGTTCTCAGCGTTGGCCGATGCGGATTTCTTCCGGCCGAGGGCCGACGGCTTGAGCAGCTTGAGGCCGCGGCTCGCTTCGAAGCCGTGGATCTCCTTGACGTCGAGCTTGCGCATGAACCCAATCGTCCCGGCGTCGAGCACCTGGCCCGGCACCATGATCGGGAAGCCCGGGGGATAAGGGATGACGAAGCTCGCCGAGACCAGCTCCGGCCCCGTCGCGAGCCGCGCATCGACGTCCGGGCTGTTGAGCGGGAGATACTCGCAGCCGGCCTCGTCATAGGCGGCGTAGAACCCGGCTCGCATGTCGCCCTCGATGGTGGCGCTCGCCGGATTCTCGCGGAAGCTGTCGTGGAAGCGCGTGAAGTTGGGGAGATCGGGGACGTCTTCCATGAGCGACTTGACGCGCGCTTTGAACGCGGCGCGCTCGCCGTCGGTCCCGCGGGTGAGCTGCTCGTCGAGGTCTCTCGCGATCTCGCCGAGCACCTTGAGGAGGTGCGCGACGTCGCTGAGGGTGTTGTTGATGTTGGTCTGGAACAGCACGCTGTTGCGTGACGTCTTGTTGAGCTGGATGCTGTACTTCGACGCGAGCAAGCCCTTGAACTGGGTGCCATCGAAGCCGGCGGTGCCGCAGACGAGGGTCAGCCGCGTGGGATCGAGGAAGAACTCGTCCCGCTGGATCGCCTTCACGGCATCGGCCCAGCTCTGGCCGGCCTTCAGGAAGCTCCCGAAGCCCGACGGCCGGTACTCGGCCGGAATCATCTCGTCGGCGTCGAGCACGCGGAAGTACTTCGAGATCACGGGGTGGCTGTTGACGGCGCGGCGGATGTCGAGCGCGAGCTGGGTGGCGCGGGCGACGAGCTCATACCCCTCGAGCTCCATCTGCCGGCGCGCAACGTCGAGGGTGGCGATGATCTGGAGGTTGGGCGAGGTCGAGGCGTGGGTGAAGACCGCCTCCTTGAACTGCGCCTCGACGTGGTGGAAGTCGACGTCGCGGACCAGCACCATCGAGCCCTGGCGCAGGCTCGACATCGACTTGTGGGTCGAGTTGGTCTGGTAGATGCGTAGCCGGACCTTCGACGGATCGGGCTGAAGGCGCGTGTCGAGGACGCGCGGGTCCTTCGGATCGAGTTCGCGCCCCAGCGACTTTTCCTGCGCGGCGAAGGCCTCGGTGGCCGCCGGCGTCTGGAGCCACGCCTCGATATCGGCCGCCGCGCCCATCGCGGTCCGCGGCCTCAGGAACGGCGAGAACCGGGCGAATCCGAACCACGCCTCGTCCCACAAGAAGATCAGATCCGGCTTGATCGCGAGCAATTCCTCCATCACGCGGCGCGTGTTGTAGACGTGGCCGTCGAAGGTGCAGTTGGTGAGCGTGACGAGGCGAACGCGAGGGAGAAGACCCGCGGCCTTGAGATCGAGCAGGGCCTTCTTCAGGGACCGGAGCGGGACGCCGCCATACATGGAGTAGGCGGTCATCGGATAGGCCTCGACGTAGTACGGCTGGGCGCCTGCCATCACCATGCCGTAGTGATGCGACTTGTGACAGTTGCGGTCGACGATCGCGATGTCACCCGGCGCCAGGAGCGCCTGTTCGACCATCTTGTTGGACGTCGACGTGCCGTTGGTGACGAAGAACACGCGGTCGCAGCCGAAGGCGCGGGCCGCCATGTCCTGGGCGCGCTTGATGTTGCCGGTGGGCTCGAGGAGCGAGTCGAGGCCGCCGGTGGTTGCCGAGGATTCGGCGAGGAACAACGTCGGGCCGTAGAACTCGCCCATGTCGCGGATCCAGTTCGACTTGAAGATCGATTTGCCGCGGGCGATGGGCAGAGCGTGGAACGTGCCGATCGGACGCTGGGCGTAGCGCTTGAGGTTGTCGAAGTAGGGGGTCTCGAACCGCTCGGCCACGCCCTCGATGGCGCTGAGATGGATTTCGAGGGGTTCCTCGACGCCGTAGAACACCCGGCGGACACAGGTCGCGACGGCGGGGTCGCTGGCGACCGAGTCCACGTTGCGCCGGCTGAGCAGGTAGATGTCGACCTCCGGACGGACCCGCTTCAGCGCGCGGGCTAGCTGCGTCCCGTACTCCTGCGGCGCAACGCTCTCAGCATCGACCTGAAGCTGGGTCGCAAGCACCTGGTGCAGGATGGGCGCATCGTGGTACGAGGTGAACCTGAAGCCGTCGTTGATCACCACCGCCTGGATACCGCCGTTGAACAGGACAGCCAGGATCGCGTCCTCGAAGCTGCCGACCACGACGCCTTCGTAGATGAACTGGTCCTCCGGCCGTCGCAGGCGGCGCAGCTCCTGCGTGGTCGCGGGCCAGCGTCCCGGCGGGGCCGGTGAGACGATGAGCAACTCGAAGTACGGTCGCCGCGTCTCGCCGGACTCGAGCCGCGGTGGCAGACGAACTCCTGCGACGCCATTCGTCGCATCGTCGGTCGTCTCCCAGTCCGCGGCGTCCGCGCGGTAGCTGTTCGACATCAGCGCGTTGTAGATGCGCTGGACGAGCCGCGCGATGTCTCCAGCGTCGCCCTGGGCGATCTCATCCTCGATGGCGCGCAGGAGGCGCAGCCCTGGATAACCGAAGAAGCTCTCGGCCGGACGCAGCTCCGCGAACGCGGCCTCGACGGCTGTGCGGCCGCCCTCGTCATGCTTGGCGGCCCAGGCTTGCGCCGCGAAGACGAGCTTGTACCAGCGGTCGAGTCGCGCCTCACCGGTCGAGAACAGACGGTCGATGCGTTCGGGACTCGACGGGACAGCCTTCATGATCATTTCTCCTGTGTGTGGTGGTTCCGGGTGTCAGCCGCGCGGATTCTGAGTGGGCGCACCACCGTGGGCAATCGGACCATGGTCGTACCCTGGAGCCGTATTGGACCTTGGTCTGATATCCTCCGGACCGAATGTCGTGGTGGGATTCGACCCGACAGCGAGGTGTCACGACGATGGATCTGCCGAGACCAGTCATGCTCACCGCGTGGTGTGTCGGCGTTGTCGCAGCGACCCTTCCCGTGGTACCGACGGCTGCGCAGATGACGGTCGTTCCGCGCGTGGTTCATATGGAGCAAATTGCGTGCGCCGAGTTACTTGCGCTTCCCAGTGAGCGCCAAGACCGTCTCCTGATCTACTTCGACGGGTACGTCGCGGGCATGCGCCGGCAGACGACGTGGGACGAGCGCGTCGAGGGCGAAATGATCGATCGGGCCATCGGATCACGCGGGCTGATCGTCATCGGAAGCGTTCTCGCCTGTTTCCTCGCCAGGGCGGTTGGTGCCCAGGACCAGGCCGCGGACAACATGAACATCCTCCGTGAGAAGGCCCGGGCGGACAAGAAGGTCGTGGTGGCCTCAGTGCTCGACCTCACCGAGAAGGAGGCCACCGTCTTCTGGCCCGTCTACAACGCCTACCAGAGCGACATGGTCACCCACTACGACCTGCTCCTGAAGCTGATCGACGCCTACGGCAAGGCGTACAACGCGATGAGCGACGAGACGGCGACAAAGCTCCTCGCGGACTACCTGGCGCTCGAGCGGGCTCACGTCGCGCTGCTCAGCTCCGTACGTCCCGCGCTTCGAGAAGGTGCTTCCGGCCAAGAAGGTCGCCCGCCTGTACCAGATCGAGAACAAGATGCGGGCCCTCGTGAACTACGAGCTCGCGAAGCAGATTCCGCTGGTCAAATAGAGGAGACCGCACGATGGTCAAGGCGCGAATCGGGGCCAGTCTCCTGGCGCTCACTCTCGTGATCACGACGTCGATGAACACGCGGCCCGCTCTGGCGGCATCGGCGGCCGAGATCAACCGTGACGTGGACGCTGTCCTGGGCAAGCTCTATGCCGACGTTCCCGACGCCCGAGCGCTCTCGGAGAAAGCCGCAGGGGTTCTCATCTTCCCGAACGTCGTCAAGGCCGGCTTCCTCCTCGGCGCCCAGTACGGCGACGGTGCTCTCCGGCGGCAGGGCAGAACCGTGGCGTACTACAACACGGTCGCGGCTTCATACGGCCTCCAGGCCGGCGTTCAGACGTTCGGATACGTTCTGTTCTTCATGACCGAGCCGGCGCTCGAATATCTCAACAAGAGCGACGGCTTCGAGCTCGGCGTGGGCCCCAGCATCGTCGTCCTGGACGCCGGGAAGGCCAAGACCATGACGACCACGACGATGCAGAACGCGATCTATGCGTTCATCTTCGATCAGAGGGGCCTGATGGCCGGCATGGGCCTGCAGGGCTCGAAGATCAGCCGGATCGACCGCTGATCTCCGCGCGTCATCGCGTCGTCGCGACCTGGTTCACTTGCTGCCACTAAGTCCTTTTGCGCGGCGAGAAACCGGCTTTCCTGGTCCATGACAGCGGGCGCGCAGGCCATGCGCGTCGTGCCCGCCGGCTTCAGCCGGATCGTGCCTTCGCCGAGCTCGAGTGCGCCGAAATAGCGGTTGCAGGCCGCCTGGCCGGTGATGCGCTGGGCGCTGTCGAACGAGAGCGTGGATTCGATCCGCTCGAGGACGCGCTGCTCGTCGATCTCCTCGGCTTCCTCGATGCCCAAGCCCTTGACTCGGCGCCGGAACTGCTCGCCGTAGACTTGGTCGCGATCGCGCAGGAGGTAGGATGGTGCGCTGTCGTTCGGAAAGGCGTCCACGATCTGCTGCGCCGTCCAGTGCGCGGTGGGGTGCTCGGTCACGTTGAATTGGACGATGCGCCGCCGATGGTGGGCGAGCACGACGAGGACGAAGAGCACCCGCAAGCCCGCGGTGGGGACCGTGACGAAATCGATCGAGACTAGGTCGCGGACATGGTTGGTCAGGAACGTTCGCCAGATCTGCGAGGGCCGTGGAGGCCGCCTCCGGATCAGCCGAGAGATGGTACGCTCGGCCGCGTCGATCCCCAGCTTGAGGAGTTCGCCGTGGATGCGGGGCGCTCCCCATAGCGGATTTGCCGCGGCCATTCGTGTGACAAGGGCGATGATCTGGGCATCGACTGGCGGGCGGCCCATCGTCGGCCGCCCGGCGAGCCTGCGCCAGTGCGCGCGGAAGCGGCGCCGCTGCCAACGCAGCACCGTGTCGGGAGTCACCATGATGACGGCCGTCCTCCACCCGGCCCACGCCTTTGAGAGCCAGACCCAGAAGAGCCGATCGCTCCTGCGCAGCTTCGGCCGTGCGGCCGTTCTCTTGTATATGGCCAACTGCTGGCGCAACGCGAGGTTCTCGAGGGCCAGTTGCCAGTGGCCTCCGCAGAGGAACGGGAAGAGCCGAAACAGGTGGAACAGGAGGGTGATCATCGAGTTCGGATTGTCTCCGGCTTAGAGCCGACAGATCAACCACTTGGCAGGCGGACGGAGTATTGGCGAAGGACAACCCATGAATTGTCGCGCGCCCGTCCTGAACCTGAAGACTGGGACAACGCTGCCGGCGGCGAGCGCCACCATGAGACCTCAATCCCATGCAGTCGCAGGCCTGCGCCGAGAACGGCGGCGCGGATGGGGCCGCGGATGGGACCAAGGTCCTATGGGCGTCGGTCCTGCGCGACGTTAACGT
>Ga0209159_1001544_pt1 | contig 17294 bp, 19 predicted proteins | sample GraSoiAngelo_144_FD_185901 | JGI IMG/M metagenome (GOLD analysis project Ga0209159, IMG submission 185901) | Grasslands soil microbial communities from the Angelo Coastal Reserve, California, USA - 14_1009_02_40cm (SPAdes) (version 2) | ecosystem: Environmental > Terrestrial > Soil > Grasslands ...
CACCTTCAGTCGCTGAAGCGTGGTGAAAAGCTGAAAACCTTCACTGACATCGAGTCGATAATCATTCTGACCGTGAATCACCAGCGCCGGCGTTTTGAATTTGTCGGCGAAGAGATCTGGCGAAAATTTCCGATACAGCTCGCGCTGTTTCCACGGCGGCCCTTTAAACTCCCATTCTGGGAACCAAAGCTCTTCCGTCGTTCCGTAACCAGATTCCGTATTGAAAATCCCGTCATGCGACACGATGCACTTGAAGCGATCGGCGTGGCCTAACAACCAGTTGGCCATGTAACCGCCGTAGCTCGCGCCGAGCGCGGCCTCGCGATTCTTGTCGATGAACGGATACGTCTTCTCCACATAATCGAGTCCCTTCATCAGATCGACATACGGTTTGCCGCCCCAATCGCCGCTGATCGAGTCGGTAAACTTCTGCCCGTAACCGGTCGAGCCGTGGAAGTTGATCATCACCACGACGTAGCCATTGGCCACGAACAACTCTGCGTTCCATCGATACGTCCACTCGTTTCCCCACGCTCCTTGCGGCCCGCCATGGATCAAAAATTTTAGCGGATATTTCTTGTTAGGATCGAATCCCGGCGGCTTGACCATAAATCCCTGTACCTCCTCGTTGTTCGCGCCTTTGAAGGTGAACGACTCCACGGGCTGCATGTCGATCTGTGACAACAGCGCGTGGTTCATTCCAGTTACGCCGGACATCTTTACGCTGCCGCGCTGTGCGTAGCTTTCCCCGATGCGTCCATTGACCTGCCAGATTTCGGTTGGCGCATCAATCTGCGCTAAACCGAAATAAAGGTTGTGATCGGAGTAAACAAGATCGTCGTAGTGAAGCGGGATCTCGGTTTTCGACGACGTGGACGAGAAGAGCTCGGATGGATAAAACAACTTTCCTTCCGGCGAAGCAGCACACAGTTCCGAGCCTCCACGATCATCCGCGGCAAAGATGATGAGCGATGAATCGCTCTTCCATGTGAAACTCCCGACCCAACGATCAAACGTCTCCGTCAGATCGCGTGTTTCTCCCGATTGTCGATCTTGAACAAAGAGCCGCCATTTATCGGCTTCGAAGCCGGCGCGGGCTTGCGATCGCCAGGCGATGTATTTTCCATCCGGCGAATAGAGCGGCGTCGAATCGCTGCCGGGGCTTGTGGAAATTTTCTTGGGCGTGCCGCCGGCCATCGGCACGATGAAAATTTCGTTGTTCGTGCTGGTGGCCTCCACTTCATCGATGTTGCTGGTGTAAGCCATTTCCTGGCCGTCCGGCGAAATCGCATACATGTCTTGCCCGCCGAGATGGAACGGCGGGACATCGTGATCGCCAGGCGTTAAATCGCGCGGCTCGCTTTCACGTAGCACAGGCATCTTGCCTGTGGGGTCACCGGACATCTTGTCCGGTGTTTCAGATGCAGCGCGCGAGACACTCGAAGATTCCGCAGGCGAGACGCCCGCTGTCCCCACAGACAAGATGTCTGTGCGACGATTTGCATCAGTGCTAACGACGAACAGATGGTTGCGTTTGAATTCGGTGTAGGTGTTCCAGTGCCGATAGAACAAGCGCGTGAAAATCTTCGCTTTGACTTTGCTCTTCTTTAGCTCTTCATCGCGCTGTTTATTGCACGCATCATCAGCGCAATCCGGATACACCGCCGAGACAAACACGATATTCTTCCCATCCGGCGACCAGATACCGCCATCCGCGCCAGTCGAAATATTCGTGACCTGATGCGGCTGACCGGCGAGCGCGCCGGCATTCGAATCAAAATCGCACATCCAAATTTGTGTCGGATCGGTCGCTTTCGATGTCCATATGAGCTGTTTCCCGTCAGACGAAAAACGTGGCCGTTCCTCATGGTTTGGGGTCGGGTTGAGCCGGCGTGATTCGCCCCCTTGCGCTGGCACGATCCACAAATGCGAGATTTCTCTGTTCGCCTCGAGATCGACATCTTCGCAGTCGAATACGACCCATTTCCCATCCGGCGACGGCACCGGCGCGCCGACGCGTTTGAGCTTCATCATGTCTTCGAAGGTGAATGGATGTTTGCCGCTGGAGAGAGCAGGCGCTGGTGTTTGCGCGAGGAGCGAACTTGTGAGCACGAGACTGACTGCGACAAAAACTTTCATTAGCGGAAAGGGTCTCGCCGAATTCGCGCACATGCAAAGGGTAGCGTACGCGTCTCCTTTCTGGAGGGACCACAGGCTGCCAGCCTGTAGTTGCCGGCAGCCTTGCCTGCAACAGGTGCGCGGAACTCTACCAAATAGCGTACGCAGCACCTCGGCAAGCTGCCGAGATGAACAGGCTGGCAGCCTATGCTCCCCAGAGTTCAGCGCGCGAGCCCAGGGAGTTAATTATTCGCTCGATCTACGCGCGAAACGCTTCGCGTACCATTTGCATGCGCAACCCTTCGACGCGCTCAAACTGATCGTGCGCGCGCTTTTCCAGCTCACTGAAATCACTTCCTTGCAATGCCGGAAAATTCGCCTCGGTCGCGGCCAGCGATCGCCACAAAAGCTGCTTGCCGGAAATTCCGAGCGCCAGTCCTTCCAGCACTTGAAGCAGCTCTGCACTGTCGTCCGCATCCCCGATTTTTACCCGACTAAATTTCTCGGCCAGCCACGCACCGGCCTTGCGCACGGCGCTTTCCTCGGCTCCGAGTTTCCGAATCAAATTGCGCAGCGTTTCTTGATCGGCCTCAATCTCATCGCATAGATCGCGAAAGATTTTTCCGAACCGGTCTTCCGAATGATGCTTGATCAGATCGTCGAGTAATTCGATCGCCGCGACCGAACCAGCCAGATGATCGTTGAGATAAGTGTGGAGACGCTCACGGCCCGGCGATCCCTGTTCGCTCACAAGAACCTATCGCACCTGGCGACGGACGAGGTCGCGTCATTAATACATGGAGGGGCGAGCTCCCGCGAGCCCGGTCCGGGACTGGCGGTTCCGGCGTCGCAGAGCCCCACCCTCCATTAGCTGCAATGCGCCCTCAAGTTAAAACGGTAGCGGCAAACGGTCGGGCGCGATCCACGATTCGCGCGCGGCATGTGAACTGATAACGCTGCGCGAATAATGCGCAGCAATCGGATCCGCTGCGATCCAGCGCTCCACGATCAAATTGATTCGGCGCCACAACGGCATGTCGCGGTAATGAGTGGTCGCAAGATGATCGAGCAGCTTCATCCAAAAACGCGTCACGGTTTCGTGATAAACATTAACGCCGTGGCGCTGTGTGAATTTTTGCAGTGTCTGCCGCATCCGTACGGTCGCGTCATCGAGGGGGGCTTCAGCGAGATAAGTTAACGCCACCGCAATGTGGGCGCAGTGGTGGAATTGCGAAGGCAGAATCGTCGCTTCCTCGAAGGCGCGCACCAACTCGCGCACTTCCTCATTGCTTGTGAAATTGCGAATCTTCGTTTCCAACACTAGCCGGCGGGCGCCAATCGCGTCCAAAGAAAGAGGGCAATAACGGCGCCGATGACTGACATGATGAACCCGGCGGGATGAAAGGCCGAGCCCGGTTCCGGCTTGGAAAAGAGCCGCCCAATTAATCCACCGACAACGCCGCCTACGATCCCGAGCAGGGTCGTTTTGATCAGTCCCATGGCTTGTGCGCCGGGCATGACAGCGCGCGCGACCAGACCGACAACGAAACCAACAATGATGTGCCAGATGATGTGTAGCATAGGTTTTTTGCGGTTAGATGGCGCGACAGTACACGGTCGATTCGCAGCTGACCATCACTTTTCGCCCTTAGCCGATGCGTTTCTCGCGCTCGCCACCGTACCACATGTCGAGCTTTTTCCGTGACATGACCCCACGCGGACCGCCGAAAATCAAAGAAAGAGAGCGGGTAAAAATTTTCCAACCTGAATACATCCGCAGTTTTCGGCCCGAGGTCATGGCTGGTTCGCGCAATAGCCTGAATCGTCCCAGACGTTTCAGGGCGGTGGTAAAAAAGATTTCTTCGCTCGCAAAATAGATCTCATCGAAGCCGCCGACCGCCAGAAAGTTCCCCCGCGTGGTGAAGAGGAACGCGCCGGCGCCGAGGTTGAGTCCAAAATAAAGAGTAGTAAAAACGCGGAAAAAGATTCTGCCCCAGAGCGGAATTTCACGATCAGTCGCCAGCCGCGCACCTCCCCCGGCACAACCGCTCTCGAGCGCTTCCACTGCGCCGCGCACGTGTTCTGGTCCGATCCGGGTATCAGCATCGACGAAAATAAAAATGTTGCCGCGCGCAGCGGCGGCTCCCGCGTTACGCGCGGCGGCGATTTGTCGACGCTCGATCGAAATCAAGAGCGCCCCGAATTCTTCCCCTATTGGGCCCGTTGCGTCGGTCGATCCGTCATTCACCAGCACAATCTCGTGCTCATAACCGGTAGCGGCAGAACGAATGGCGCGAAGCGTTCCCGGCAGTTCCGCTTCTTCATTATAGGCCGGCACAATGAACGAAATGACAATCCCGGTGGTCGAAGGCTCGGTTGCTTTGTCCGCGGACGCTGGATTCACATCTTATTAAACTAACGCGAAATACTTTGTGCGACTCCTATACTGTTTGCTTCTCGCAGTTGCGATTTTCGAAACCGGCTGCGCCGCCCAGCAGGAAGCGTCCGATCCAATGTTGCAACGCGACGATTCAAAAGTTCACGGCGAGGTAGGCGTCGCCTAGGGGCAGGGCACGATTCGAACGCGTTGACTCGGGCATCGACGAGCACGCAATTTTCTAATTCAGAAAACGGATCGTGAGCGGATAACGATAAAAATTTCCTTCGCTCGCGCGGATGGAGGCGATGATGACAAAGACGACGTTGAGAACGTGCAAGATCGCCAGCAAAACGAATCCGATCAGCACCAGACATAGGATGCCAGAGATTATTGAGTAAATAAGCATCGAAAGCTGGAAATTGACCGATTCTTTTCCGTACGCATCGATTTCGGGAGAATCGCCGCGTTTTACCAGCCACACGATTAAAGGCGCCAGGATGTGACCAGCCCAGGGAAAGAAGAATCCCAGGAGCGCGCTGGCGTGGCAAAGAACGTTCCAGGTCCGGACATCAGCTGACGAAGAAGACGTAGAAGACGGTGGGGTCGTTTCCATAAGTAGAATAAGCGTCTCGCCTGTTTCCAAAGAACGCAAGCAGGAGTAGGCTCACGCGTCGCCGGCACCCTCCGTGCAAGGCACCGCCGCTTCTTGCTTTTCTTCGAACGCCACGATCAGCGGGCAAGATGCCCGCTGGCCCCACAGCCAAGATGGCTGTGCTACAACGGTTCAGGCTTTCACTCGCTCGATGTGTGCACCCAGCTCGCTCAGCTTTTCATCGAGATGTTCGTAGCCGCGATCGATATGATAGACGCGGCTCACTTCGGTGATTCCGTCGGCCTTCAGTCCCGCGAGCACCAGGGCGGCTGAGGCGCGCAGATCGCTCGCCATCACCGGCGCGCCGGTCAATCGCTCCACGCCCTGAATCACTGCGGTTGCGCCTTCCATTTGCACCTGGGCGCCCATCCGTTTCAGCTCGGCCACGTGCATGTAACGCTGCGGGAAAATATTCTCCGTGATCACGCTGATTCCCTCGGTGGTGGAAAGCAACGCGCACATTTGCGCCTGCATGTCGGTCGGAAATCCGGGGTAGGGCTCCGTCGTGATTTCCAACGGCTTTGGCGCACCATTTGGTGAAACGGTTATGGTTTGTTTCTTCGCTTCGATTTTAAATCCACAACCGCTCAGCGCATCGGTAATCGCCGTAAGATGTTTTGGCTCAACTCGATTAACAGTCACTCCGCTGCCAGCTATTGCGCCCGCCACCAGAAAAGTGCCAGCTTCGATCCTGTCGGGAATGATGTCGTGCTCCGCTCCATGTAATTCGCTAACGCCCTCGATGATTATTCTTCGTGTCCCGGCGCCTTCGATTTTCGCGCCCATCTTATTGAGAAAATCAGCCAGATCGCAAACTTCCGGCTCTTGCGCCGCGCCTTCGATTACGGTTGTGCCTTCGGCGAGAACGGCAGCCATCATCACATTGTCAGTGCCGAGAACAGTGGGTCCGAATTTGCCGCGCAAATTAATCACGGCGCCGGCTAGTTTCGGGGCAAAAACTTTCACGTTACCGCCCTCCACTCGCACCGCCGCGCCGAGGGCTTCGAAGCCCTTCAAATGCAAATCGATTGGCCGATCGCCGATGACGCAACCTCCCGGCAGGGAGACGGTCGCTTCTTTGCAACGCCCGAGGAGCGGGCCGAGCACGCCAACCGATGCCCGCATTTTTCGCACAACGTCATACGGGGCGACCGATTGCACTGTGTCGGCGGTGACGGTGACAATCCCGCTGGCGCGTTCCACCTGGGCGCCGAGATGGGTGAGAATTTGCAACATGTAATGCGTGTCGCTCAGGTCCGGCACGCGATGGATCGTGCACGGCTCGCGCGTCAGCAGGGTCGCGGCAAGGATGGGAAGGGCGGAGTTCTTAGAACCGCTGACCTTGATGGAACCGGCGAGGGAATTCCCGCCATGCACAAGTATCTTATCCATACCGGGCAAAGAGAAAACGCGTTCTACCTGAATAATCGTTTTTCGCCTCGATGTCGCCGTAATTTTTATCGCGCAAAAAGTCGATTAGGGCGGGTTCCTGGCCGAGCCCGATCTCCAACGCGAGCAACCCCTTGCGGCTCAGGTGCGATGGCGCCGTCTCAATCAATCGGCGAATAATTTCATCGCCCTTCACGCCGGCAAAAAGGGCGACTTCCGGATCGCGCAAAACTTCGGGCGCGAGCTGGTCTCGATCGTGGCGGGAAATGTAGGGCAGGTTCGCGACGATTAAGTCGAATTTCCCACCGACATTCTCTAACAGGTCGCTTTTGAGAAACTGAACACGAGCGGTTCCAAGCCGGACGGCATTTTCACGCGCCAGCAACAGCGCGTCGGCCGAAATATCGGTGGCGATGATTTCCGCCTCGGGAAATTTTTGTGCCAGAGAAAGCGCGATCACACCCGAACCAGTCCCGAGATCGACGATTCTCGATTCACGATTCACGATTTTCGATTCAACCAGCCCGACAAATTCTTCCGTTTCCGGTCGCGGAACGAGCGCGCGTTTGTCGCAGAGAAAGATGTTTCCGCAAAATTCGATCGTGCCGAGCAAATGTTGGAGCGGCTCGTTTTGTCCTCGCCGCCGGACAAGCTCGCGTAAAGGTGCCAGTTCGGGCTCGGCGAGATCGCGCTCGAACTCGAGATAAACGTCGAGCCTTTTCTGCCCGAGGGAATGCGCCAGCAAATGCTCGGCGTTCAAGCGCGGATTTTCGATCCCGCGTTTTTTGAAATAGGCGGTGGTGGATTGCAGAACGTCGAGCACCGTCATAAACCCCGTGCTCCAAATGCCGTCATCCTGAGCCGCACAGATGGCGAAGGACCTCTCCGACGAAGCGAGCGTGGGCGAGCGATGCGAGGTTCCTCAGTCCGAGCCGGACTGGCATTGTCTGCGCGGCTCGGAATGACAATCAATAAAGACGCAAGACGCGTTTCCATTACGCGCTCAGCGCGCTGTCTTTCAATCGTTCGGCCAAATCGGTAGCTTGCAGCGCTGAAATCATTTCCCCGAGCTCGCCTTCCATAAACCGGTCCAGATTGTAAAGAGTGAGCCCGATGCGGTGGTCAGTGACGCGGTTCTGCGGAAAGTTGTAAGTGCGGATTTTTTCTTCGCGGCCGCCCGATCCGATCTGACTCCGGCGATGGGCGGCGTATTTCTCCGCTTCTTCACGTTGTTTGGTTTCGAGCAATCGCGAGCGCAAAACATTGAGCGCTTTCTCCTTGTTCTTTTGCTGGCTCCGCCCGTCCTGGCAGCGGACGATTGTACCCGTGGGAATATGCAAAATCTGCACTGCGGAGTCAGTCGTGTTTACGCCCTGGCCGCCTGGTCCGCCGGAGCGGCAAACTTCGATACGAAGTTCTTCGGGTTTTAATTCCAGATCGATTTCCTCCGCCTCCGGCAAAACCGCGACCGTAGCGGTGCTGGTATGAATGCGCCCCTGCGCCTCGGTTGCGGGCACACGTTGGACCCGGTGCACCCCACTTTCGTAACGCAATTTTCGAAAAACCGATTCGCCACTCACCTTGAAAATCACCTCCTTTAATCCACCAAGCTCCGATGGACTCGAGTCCATACTCTCGATTTTCAATCCGGCTGACTCGGCAAAGCGATTGTACATTCGATATAAATCGGCGGCGAAAATGGCCGCCTCGCTCCCGCCCGTGCCCGCACGGATCTCAATGATGGCGTCGCGATTTTCATTTTCGTCCGGCGGAAGCAAAGCCACCTGCATCTCGCGTTCGAGGTCGGCGACCCGTTTTTCGAGCGCTGGAATTTCTTCCTGCGCCATTTGGGCCAGGTCGACGTCGGTCGAGTTGGCGAGTTCGCGATTGTCTGCCAGTTGCATTCGCGCGCTCGACAATTCGTTCCATTTCGCCAGTAACGCCTTTACGTTCGCGTGTTCCCGCATGATTTCGCCAGCACGATTGCGATTTTCGAAAAGGGACGGGTCGGCGATTTCGCACTCGAGTTGTTCGAAACGCTCGCGTTTACGTTGAATGAGAAGATCAAAGTCCATGATTGTTGTAGCGGTGGCTGTGTCAGCCGTTGGCGCAGGCGCTCGCCGCGGCGAGCGCCTCTACATTCAGCTAAGCCTTGGTGGCGCGGGCGGCCTTGGTGCTGCCGTAACGACGCGCGAACTTTTCCACGCGCCCGGCGGTGTCGACGAATTTTTGTTCGCCGGTAAAAAACGGATGGCAGGCAGCGCAGATGCCGATTTTAATGTCTCGTTTGGTGGAGCGGGTGTGATAAACCGCGCCGCACGCGCAAACGATATCGGTCTCCTGATAATCGGGATGAATGTCCGCCTTCATGTTGAAAAACAAGCAGAAACTTTAGCCGCGAAAGGGCAAATTCGCAAGTGAGGACGACATTAGACGACCCGATTCTCGAGGCGTGGGAAGAGACGCTCGAAAAAAATCGCCAACGCGCCGCCATTCTTGACGCGCAGGGGAAAATTGCGCGCACATTTTCTGAAATTGAGGAGCGCGCAGGTCATTTTGCGACTCAGCTGGCGGCGATTCCACCAGGTCAAGTTATAGCGATTCAAATTGGGAACCATCCGGATTGGCCATCATTATTTCTAGCGTGCCTGCGGAGGCAACTGGTCGTTCTTCCGCTAGAACAAACGATCAGCGATGAACAAAAGCAAAGCGCGTTCGAAATCTGCCGCGTTGTAGCTGCCGCCGTCTCCGGCGGCAGGGACGTCCAAATTCTGCCGCCGGAGACGGCGGCAGCTACAACAGAGATTAGGGTGAACGATTGGGGCAACGATCGACCCTCGCTGTTGAAGCTCACGTCTGGGACGACCGCCGCGCCGCGCGCGGTCCGTTTTCGCAGCGAACAATTGCTGGCCGATTGCGAGAACATTTGCGAGACAATGGGCATCAGCCAGCGCGACTCGAACTTCGGCGTCATCCCAATTTCGCACTCCTATGGCTTTAGCAATTTGCTGACGCCGCTCATCGCACGCGGCGTTTCGCTTGCGCTCAGCAACGATCGGATACCGCGAGCCGTCATCGACGGCCTCGCCGCGACTCGCGCGACCGTTTTTCCGGGAATGCCGGTTTTCTACCAGTCGTTTTGCGAAATGAGCGAGGCGCCATCCTTGCAAGGTTTATGGCTTTGCATTTCGGCCGGAGCTCCGTTGCCGCCGGAAACCGCGCAAGCCTTTTGCGAAAAATTCGGACGCGAGATCCACTCCTTTTACGGCGCATCGGAGTGTGGCGGGATTTGTTATGCCCGCGAAGCACAGCCGGTTCCGGGATTTGTTGGCGAGGCGATGTCTGGAGTTGAGATCGAACAGATCGATCCCGACGAGCCGGCGTCGCTCATTCGGGTGCGAAGTCGAGCGGTGGCTGCTGGTTACTTTCCCGAGCCGGATGAAGACAAACTGGGACACGGCGTTTTTGTCCCGGATGATTTGTTGGAAAAAACGCAGGGCGGTTACCGGATCGCCGGACGCAGCTCAGACTTGATCAACGTTGCCGGCAAAAAAGTGCATCCAGCGGAAGTAGAAGCTGAAATCTTGCGCTGCCAGGGAGTGCGAGCGGCGGTCGTTTTCGGTCGCGAATCGGAGCGTCGGAATGAAGAAATTGCCGCCTGTGTGGTAGCGAAAGGCTTGAGCGAGAGAGAATTGCTCGCGCATTGTCGGGCGCGGCTGAGCAGTTGGCAGGTGCCGCGCCGGATTTATTTCGTGGAGGCGATCCCGGTAAACGAGCGCGGCAAAACCAGCCGGCGCGAGCTGGCTCGGCGCTATCCAGCCGTCCGCTAGCGCCAAGAATTGTAGGCCGGCGATTTTCGCCGCTATTTCTTTTAGTTGGCGGCCAGGATGGCCGCCTTACAATCCCCGTTGGCGTTAAACACGTACCCCCAGCGAGAAAATGCTTTTCATTTGCCGAGAAGGATAAATTGTTAGAGGCAGCGCGTTGGCAGTGGGACGTTTCTTGCGACGGCGCGCCTTTTTCCCAGTGAAAAAATCTACTGCTCGGACTACTAAACGCGAAGAGCGCATTCTGGTTCTAGAGCCAGACGAAGCATTGCTCTCGTCAATTTTGAGCGCGTTGCACGAGGTTGCGCCGGAAGCGGTGGTCGATGTGGCCCACGATCTGGACGAGGCGCATCGCATTGTCCTGGATGATCGGCCAGATCTGTTCGTCCTCGACATGGATGCGGCCGAGGATTTGGGTCAGGATTTCCTGCTCGATTTGCGCACCAGCCATCCGAATGCGCGCGCAATCATCTTAACGGCGGTGCACCTGCCGTCGCAGCGCGAACAAGCGGCCGGGATCGGCGCCATTCATTTTTTGGAAAAACCATTTCCGCATTCGGACTTCGTAGGTTTGGTGCACGCGCTCCTGCGACCGGCTGACGAAGAAGAAGGCGCAAAGTTCCAAGGTACGCTAAGTGATCTGCATCTTTCCGACATCATCCAGCTAAAATGCATGAGTGGCGCGACATCAGCGCTCGAATTCACCGGTCCGGCGGGCGAGAAGGCGCGCGTTTATTTCGATCAGGGTCAGGTCTGTCATGCAGTTACTCCGGGGCGCGAAGGGATTGAAGCCTTCAATGAAGTCGTAGGCTGGAAAGGGGGGAAGATTTCGGAAGTCTTCGGCGAGGAAACGCCCCCGCGCACGATCGATACTGATTGGCAGTTTCTTTTGATGGAAGCGGTGCGCAAAGTTGATGAAACCAGCGCACGGCGGGAGCGCCGGAAGAATATTCGCCCCTCACAGCGACACCGGATTTTGGTAATCGACGACAGTTTGATGCTTTTAGGTTTCGTCGAGGAAATTCTGGCCGAAGCCAACTACGATGTAGTAACGGCTGGGACCGCGCAGGAGGGTTTACACGCCATCCTCGAGCAAAAGCCCGATTTGATCCTGCTTGATTATTTGCTACCCGATTTGCGCGGTGATGAAGTTAGTCGCCTCCTCAGCGAAGATGAATCGACCGCTGACATCCCCGTGCTTTTCATGTCCGGTTTCGGCGCCGACTTACAAAATGCGCCGTCGAATTTTGCCAACGTTGTGGGGGTTCTCAATAAACCATTCACCTCCGATTTACTCTTGAAAGTGGTCGAGCAACCTCTGCCTAAAATTGCCACCGAAGAGGGCGCGGAGCCGGAAACTGCCCCCGAGTCGGCAATGAGCTCTGAGTTCACCAATGTAATTGGTGGGGAAGTTGAATCGCCTGTTTCTTCGTCGCCGCTTTGGAACGAAGGGGCCTTTGCTCAGCCGCCATCAGAGCCGACGCACGCTGGTTTCGGTGATCCGAATTCTCTCGCGCAACCGACTACTTACTTTGCCGTGGCTCCGATCGATTCGGGTTGGGCGGCGAATATTTACTTTTCCGGCAACACCGATTTTTTTTCCTTCAGTTGCGCGCTGCGAGTGATCGGCAGGGAAAAGCTCACCGGGGTGCTTCATGGTTACTGGACGAAGGAGAACGTTGAGCTGTATGCGCGGGAAGGAAGAGTTCTTTTGGTGACGACGCGCGATGCCGAGCTCTACTGCTCGGAAGCCCCCATTACGTTAGTCAACATCGACGCGGAACGTGTCTCACAAGCGCGAGCGACCCAATCGCAGACCGGTTGCCCATTGTTCGTCCCTCTCATGCGGGAGGACCTGATCTCGCGCGATCCGGCCCTGCAATTGATCCAGCATTATGGGCAAAAACTTTTCGCGCAGCTCTGGAGCACGCGGCGCGTTCGGTTCGCGTTTGAGCAAACGAACGAGCTGCCCGATTTTACCGACAACGTGCCTGCCGACGAGGACATCGAGCACTGGATGCTGGCCACGCTGCGCTTCGTCCAGGTGCAGGATCTTGCCGACAAAGCCAATTATGACCCGGCCTGGATTCCCGCTTATACGCGCGATGGTTTTGAGCGTATCCAAAGGCTGCGGCTTACTGTGGCCGAAGCGCAATTCGCCTCGCAATTCAACGGCACCCGTTCCATCGCTCAGATCGCGCGCAATCTTCGGCTAGATCTGAAATTCGCCCGCTTGACGCTCTTCCGTTTCGTTGAACTCGAGATTGTCGAATGCTGGCCCCCGGGTGGTTCCGAAAAGGCGGCGCGCGGCAGCGTTTTCAAACGACTGGGCAGGTCGATAGGGATCGGAGAGTAGTTTTTACCTGCCCAAGGCCGCGCGATGAAACAGAACGTTCTCGTCGTCGACATCGGCGGCACTCACGTCAAACTGCTGATGTCGACGAAGGACAAATTGAAATTCGATTCCGGACCGGATATGACGCCGCGCGATTTCGTAAGGAAATTTCACGAGACCACTGCGAAGTTAAAATTCGCCAGCGTCTCGATCGGGTTTCCTTCAGTAGTCCGCGAAGGTGAGATTGTGAAAGATCCCAAACATCTCGGCAAAGGTTGGATCGAGTTCAATTTTAGCCGGGCGCTGAAAAGGCCAACCCGGGTCATTAACGACGCCGCGATGCAGGCGCTGGGCAGTCATGTTAGCGGCCGCATGCTTTTTCTCGGGTTGGGCACAGGGTTGGGCGCGGCCCTGGTTTGGAAGAATAACCTTTTACCGCTCGAGCTCGGTGATCTGCCCTACCGCGATCATCGCAAAATTGAAGACTGGCTCGGCATAGACGGGCTGGAGCACCTCGGCGAAAAAGCGTGGCGCCAGGAAGTGCTTTACTGCGTGGCCCAGCTGAAGCTCTCTTTTGTCGCCGATACCGTTGTCCTCGGTGGCGGCAACGTGAAAAAGATGAAGCAATTGCCGCGCGGAGTGAAGAGAGGCGATAACCGCAATGCATTTCTCGGGGGGTGTCGTTTATGGGAAAGCGATCGCAAAACGGGAAAAACGCGTTGGCGAATTTTGTAAATATTGTGGCCTCGCGGGCTTGCGGAAGGCTGGCGTTTTCAGCGAATGCGTGGTGCCGCGATCTTATCGGCAAGGTAAGTGGCGAAATAGCCGTGGTAGCGTGCCTGCAGTTCGGACCGCTGCCAATCTTTGCCGGTAAGAATGCGACGACAATTGGGCGAGCCGCATTTGCATTCCATTTCGTAGCTGTCGTCGTCGGTCACGCACCAATCATGGGTCAATTCTTCCCCGGCACGGATATCGCGAATGCTGACGAAGGTAATATTACCACGCAGGCCGAGGTTGGCGTCGCAGGAATGATTGCTGTAGAGCATCGAACCTTCACGTTCCTCCTGTGTAACCGGCGCGATGAACAGATCGTCGCCAATCTGGATCTCAACTGGACCAAGCCTGGGCGTGACTTCGCGTTCCAGAAAATCGCGACTGACGATGTGACCGCCCTTGATCATCACTATCTCGCCTTTGGCAATATCGGCGACAGCAAATAGCCCTTTGCCGTGAATCGGACTTTGCCGCACTTCGGTCTTGGGCGAGCGCCAGGAAAGCGGAGTTTCATTCACAAGGAGTCAGGTAGCAGATGCGCACCATAACGATGACGTAAGAAAAGAAAATGCGCGGCGGACTCTTTGGGGGTAAAAACCGTCGCGTTAGTGCCGCCTTCAGTATTTCGTGATTAAGCCCACGCGGAACCTGTCGCCGGCAAAAGGGCTGATCGCTGCCATCAAGTCAGACACACTTGCAATCCTGACCTTCGAGATCGGTCTTTTCGCATGGATGGCGCTGACCTACTTCATCTTCTTCCTGAAACCGCACCTAGTGCCAACAGAACCGGGTTACTGGTTCATGATGCAGATCGGAATGGTTCTGGGGTTCTTCACATCATACCCGTTGAACTGGTGGCTAACAAAGGCCGGTTGGAAGGACGGCATGGGATGACTAGATGCGGGGAATCTGGTACTGCGAAGCGGCGCAGCGGTGGGATACGTGTGTGGGAGAGCAGCCGTGTATATATATAAATACAATGAATGCGCCGTCTGAGTGTCTGCGGGGTCTGCACATTCCAGCAATGACAGGCGGATCGGAAGGTGCTTTTTTGGAGCCGGAGAAAAATACTACGAAGCCAAGAGAGCAGGAATATCAACCGAGGACTCGTTCAAAACTGGAGGCGCGGCGTGGCTTGAACTCGCCCAATACATCATCTTTCGGATGTTCCGATGTGCGAGCGCCCGTTACCAAGCGCGCCAGAGTGGGCGCGACCGCGTAATCGGCACAGATATTCGCACGGCACTCCTTAATTATCAGATCCCTTCCGATGAAGCGCTTCAGAGCGCCCTCCAACATGTGCGGGCTCCGGTTAGATCTTCAGCGACGCTCGTTCGAAGGTCGGATTCAGTTCTGCAGCGCAGCTGCAATACCCCTGCAGCGTGATTGCATTAATGGACATTTACACGCTCCATTTCGTCTCATTCAGCCGCGACGTGCGGCCCTTTGGCGGCGACCGAACGTTTCATGAAGAAAACCAGAGCGAGGAGCGCGACGGCAACAACGGCAAAGATGACGTTTTCCAGTGTCTGCTTGACCTGCGCGTTGGCCACATCGAGTTCTTCGCGCTTCGTGTCGAACTCCTCTTTGCTGGACACCTTTGTCGCTAGCAATTTTTTCGCGCGCTCAAAGTCGGACTGGGCCAGCATTTGTGTTGCCTTAGCCTGTTCCCCATGTGGCGACGCGCGCCCGGATCTGCGCAACCTGGTTGTCCACATTTTCAATCGCGTGCTGGAGTTTGAAACGCAGACCGCGAGCCTGCCCGATCTCACTACGTACGTTCGCTTGCGCCACGACCAGTTCCGCCTGAGCGGAATCGACGGCAGCCTGCTTAATCGAGACTCGTACGCGATACGGTTCCGGGTCGAGCTCAACGAGCACGTCGCCTTTCTTGACCCGATTATTGTTATCGATGAGGACGCGCGCGACCTGCCCGCTCACGCGGGGCGCGACGAACGTGACGTAGCTGTTCACATAAGCGTCATCGGTCAAGACGGTGTGCCACGCGTGAAACGCTTTCGGGATTATGACAAAGGCGAAGGTGATCGCGCCAATGACGATCAGGACAGTTCGCAATCTGCGTTTTTTCGAAGCTTTGCCTTTGTCGCTTCCAGCCCATTTGGGGGAAGATACCTGCTGATCAGGTGGCGCTGACTTCGATTCGTCACTCATATTTCTCCTCCGATCTCGTCATTCTTTCTCAGCCCTTGCGAGCGGGGCATTCGAAGCGTTCGTGGCGCCACAAATGTCACACCGTGCGTGGCTCCCCCATTCACTCCGCTAAAGACTCGTGCGACTTCTTAACGCATCTCCTACGGGGAAATTGAGAAGTGACCGGCCTCCGAAAGTTGTGATGTATCGAGGATCAAACATGTTAAGCCACGCAGGTCAAGAAACGCGCGCTGGCGAGCGTTTACAAGACGAAGGAGCACGTGCTGACAAACCGAACACCGCGCCACGAAACCGGGAGCTTGCATGTATAGATGCGCCTCGGCAAAGCGCTTTATTGCGCCGCAGTGCGCACACTGTCCCACTGCAGCTGTAACGTCCATGGCAAATATGTTGCTCAACTCACCTGCGGCAGCGTTACCGTCAAGGTAGTCATCGATATCCGAGCTCATTGTCGTTCTCCCGTGGGGCCAAAACGCTCCGTCCTTATCGTTTCAGGGTCATTGCCTGACGCGATAAGGAGTCTCGACGCACTTTCTACGAACGATGTGGGGCCGCAAACGTAGCAAGTCGGGACAAGCTTTGATGGCCAGGTGGTGTTCGCGATCAGAGCGGCATCGATGCGGCCGGCCGGTCGCGGCCAATCCTTCGGAGCAACTCGTGTGTATGCGTAGGTAAGGCACAGAGAATGGTCCTGATCGGATAGCGCCTGGAATTCCTCGCGGTACAAAACGGCTCCCGGTTCGCGCACGGAATACAACAATCGAAACGGCGCGGTACTGCGCGCCAACGCACGCGAGCGAATCATAGCCATGACTGGCACGATGCCGGAGCCTCCTGCTACAAGCTGGATCGGCTCAGTCTGTTGCGTGCGCCACACGAACCAACCGCCGATCGGACCTCGCAACTCCAGTTGATCGCTGACTGCAATTTCTTGCGTGAGATAGGGTGAGACTTCGCCGTCAGGCAGTCGTTCGACGGTTAGTTCAACAAGCCTTTCAGAGTTCGGCGCAGAGGCGATCGAGTATGATCTAACCGCAGAGTATCCATCCGAGGCCGTCAAACGCACGTCAACGTGCTGACCTGCGACGTGACCCGGCCAATCTGAAACCTCGAGCGTGATCGTCCGTGCCGTCGCCGTTTCGTCGTGTAGAGCAACCACCATCCCGACACGCCACATCACTCGTCTCCCGAATAACGCTGCTCCCGCCACGGGTTCCCATAAATATGGTAGCCGAGACTTTCCCAAAAGCCGGGTTTGTCCTGATGCATCAGCGTAATACCCCGCACCCACTTTGCGCTCTTCCACAAATACAGATGGGGGACAAGAAGCCGTGCAGGTCCGCCGTGTTCCGGTGCAAGATCTTTGTTGTCAAAGCGGAACGCGATCCACGCCTGCTTGTTCCTGAGATCGCTCAACGGCAGGTTAGTGGTGTAGTCACCGTATGAACGCGCCATTGCGTGCGAAGCATCTGTCTTCACGTCTGCAAGCATGGTGTCGAGAGAAACGCCCTCCCAGAATGTTCCGAGTTTCGACCATCGCGTAACGCAGTGCAGATCAACCGTGAAGGTCTCAGTGGGCAAGTCACGAAACGACTTCCAGTCCCATCGTCGCAGAACATTCGTGCCGTCGTCGATCACAAATTC
>Ga0209159_1001552_pt1 | contig 17253 bp, 14 predicted proteins | sample GraSoiAngelo_144_FD_185901 | JGI IMG/M metagenome (GOLD analysis project Ga0209159, IMG submission 185901) | Grasslands soil microbial communities from the Angelo Coastal Reserve, California, USA - 14_1009_02_40cm (SPAdes) (version 2) | ecosystem: Environmental > Terrestrial > Soil > Grasslands ...
CCATTTCAAAGAAACGCCACTTGTCATTTCGAGATAGGGGCGCAGCGGTGCGCCGTCCCTACCCTGGTTCGACGGACATCTTTCTCGGAAACGTCGGTCGCATTTTGGCCGCCGTAATAAACCCGGCCCCAATCACAATCAGAAAAAAGGAAAAGAATTGGCCGCGTGTGAAGGGACCTATTAACTCTGCATCCGGCTCACGGAAATATTCGATTACGATCCTGAAAATTGCGTAACAGATGAAGAACAGTCCGGTCACAACTCCGTTCGGCTGACGCGCGCGGGTACGCACAAGCCACAGAATGGCAAACAAAACGATCCCTTCAAAAAACGCCTCGTAAAGCTGTGACGGATGGCGCGGCGACAGAATTGAACGCAACGCAGTCGCCAGTTGTGGCTGGCCGCGGACTGCGCCAATGATTGCACCGGGTGTAGTGAGTGATGGATCGATTCGCACGCATGCCGCCACAGCGCGATCAGCTTCTTGGGGATGGTCGAGCAGTTCCTTTGGAAATTGTATTGCCCAGGGAAGATTTGCGATGCGACCATACAGCTCGCCGTTAATGAAATTGGCGCAGCGCCCAAAGAACAAGCCGATCGGCGCGGTGACAACCAGATTGTCGCCGAGATTTGTCCACGAGATTTTGTGCCGGTGCGCGTAGTACAAAGTGAAAAGCAACAGGCCGAGCATTCCGCCGTGGCTCGACATTCCGCCTTCCCAAACACGGAAGATCGACAGCGGCTCGCGCAGCATTTCGGGCTTGTAGAAGAAAACGTAGCCGAGACGCCCGCCGATGATCACGCCAAACAACGCGCAGCCAGTGATGAAGTCGCCCACTCGTTGCGGCGGCAGATCAGCAAAGCCGCGCTTAGCAAGCCACAGAAGAAGGAGATAGCTGGAGATAAAAGCGAGCACGTAAGCCAGGCCGTACCACCGGGGGCCAACATTGTCGGAGATCCGAAAAATAATTGGATCGAGATTGTGCAGATAATACGCGAGCATTGCGCCGATTGTCCGTGATGTCCGCAGGACTCGCAACGAAAACGCGCGTCATCCCGAACGAATGTAAGGGATCTCGCAAACGGGCGTGGATTACTCAATCTGCGCTGCATGACGCGCGCTTCGATCGCGAGATCCTTCCCCAGCTACTTGCAAGGCGTTGAGATCATTCCAGTGGAAGAACTAACCAAGTAGCTGGGTCAGGGTGACCACGCGGTTTAGCGGCGCGTCGCTTGAAGCGTCTTTCGCAAAAACGGTGCGGTGCGGCTCACGCGGTTCTTTGCGACTTGTTCCGGCGTCCCGCAGGCGACAACTTCGCCTCCATCCGCGCCGGCCTCTGGGCCAAGATCAACAATGTAATCGGCTTCTGAGATCACGCTAAGATTGTGTTCGATGACAATCACCGTGTTTCCTTCGTCGACGAGCCGATGCAGCACGTTGAGAAGCAATTCAATGTCGGCCATGTGCAGGCCAATCGTGGGCTCCTCAAGCAAATACAATGTCGAGCCTGGCCTGCGCATTTTGCGAATCCGCTCATCCGCCGCACGGCTAACGCCCCGTTTTAGTTGCGTCACCAGCTTCAGCCGCTGCGCTTCGCCGCCGCTCAGCGTCGGACTCGGTTGTCCCAGCTTAAGGTACCCAAGTCCGGTATCGACCAAAAGGGAAAGCGGACGCGCAATTTTCGGATGCGCGGAAAAGAATTCCGCCGCTTCTTCGATCGTCATTTCCATCACGTCGCCGATCGATTTGTCGCTGTAAAGTACCTCAAGCGTTTGCGGATTGTAACGTTTACCGCCGCAGTCTTCGCACGGCACATAGCTACGCGGCAGAAAATTCATCTCCAGTTTGATCACGCCCTGACCCTTGCAAGTCTCGCAACGACCGCCTTCGGCGTTGAACGAGAATCGGCTCGCGGAATAGCCGCGCACGCGGGAGACCGGCAGTTGCGCGTAAAGATTCCGGATCTCGTCGAACACCTTGACGTAGGTGCCCGGCGTCGAACGGGACGTTTTCCCGATCGGCGATTGATCGACCTCGTAAACGGCTTCGATCTCTTGCGCGCCACTAACCAGTTTGAACAGATCGCCATTTCCTGCGCGTTTTCTTTCTTTCAGCTGGTCGCGCACCGCAGGCCAAATTACCTCGTGCATCAATGTCGATTTACCGCTGCCGGAAATTCCTGTGATCACTGAAAGCCTGCCAACGGGGAATCGAACATCGATATCCTTCAAATTATTCGCCCTCGCGCCATGGACTTCGATCCAGTCTTCAACGTCGCGCAGAGACCGGCGTAATCCGCGGGTAGGATGGTGAAGCGGTGTTTTCAGGCAGCGTGCCGTTTCGGAACTTGGATTCCTTTCGACGTCGCGCAGCGTGCCAGTCGCCACGACCTCACCGCCGTGAATTCCTGCACGCGGACCAAGATCGACGATGTGATCGGCGCGCCGCATCGTCTCCTCGTCGTGTTCGACAACAATCAGCGAGTTTCCTTTGTTCCGCAGCGCGGTGAGCGTGTCGAGCAATCGCAAGTTATCGCGCGGATGAAGACCGATTGTCGGCTCATCCAGTACGTAAAGGACCCCGCGCAAGTTCGAGCCGAGTTGTGCTGCTAACCGAATCCGCTGCGATTCTCCACCGCTTAACGTCTTAGCCGAGCGCCCGAGCGCGAGGTAGCCGAGGCCAACTTTTTCCATGAAACGTAATCGCTGCTGAATTTCAGGAACGAGACCGGCAGCGATCGTTTGATGCGTTCCCCGGAACTTTAATCTCTCGACCTTGCGCGCTGCTTCACTGGCCGAAAGATTCGTGAACTGATCGATCGTGTAACCTTGGACACGCACGTAACGCGCCACGGCGTTCAAGCGCGAACCGTGACAACTCGGGCATTCCCGCGCTTCGCCTTCCTCGATCCGTTCGGACTCGCGCTCGGCAGCGAGCTCGGTTTCCAGAACCGAATCACCGTCGGGGCTGGCACCGGTTTGCAGATCCTGGTCCCAAATTTCGCCGAATCCGCCGCATTCTTCACAGGCCCCGTGAGGTGAATTAAACGAAAACAAACGCGGATCGAGCTCCTCAAACGCGCGGCCACAGTTTGGACAGCTCATTTCGGTGCTCATGACTGTAAGCCTGTTTTTGGAGTCAAGCAGACGCCCCGTTCCGCGGCCGATCTCCAGCGCCCGACGAACGACTTCGCGCGTTTTCGAAATTCGCTTCCGATCGATGAGACTAACGACCACGTCGATCGTATGCTCTTTGAACCGCTCCAATTTTCGAAAATGCGGGATAGGAACCAATTTTCCATCCACATACAGCGTGTCGAATCCCTGACGTTCCGCCCAGCGCGCGACTTCGGTGTGAAAACCTTTTCGAGCCTTGACCAGTGGCGCAAGCACTCTCACCGGCCCGCGCTTCGCTGTTGATTCAATTTGTTTGGCAATGGCGGCGAGGCTTTTTTTCTCCACCGGCAAATCACAGTCCGGGCAAAATTGCGTTCCGGTCTTTGCGAAAAGCAATCGGAGAAAGTGGTACACCTCCGTCACCGTAGCGACGGTCGATTTCCCTCCGCCGCGTGTAACTCGTTGCTCGATCGCGACACTGGGAGGCAACCCGCTGATCAAATCGACATCCGGCTTCTCCAGCTGCTCGACGAATTGCCGTGCATATGGCGACATACTGTCGAGAAAACGTCGTTGCCCCTCCGCGAAAAGAATATCAAATGCGAGCGTGGATTTGCCGGAGCCACTCAGACCGGTAATTACGACGAGCTGCTCTCGCGGAATTTTTACGTCGATGTTTTTCAGGTTGTGCTCGCGCGCACCGTGGACCTGGATTGCGCCATTCGCTCCATCTACGCGAAAACGTGGAGCTTCTTCAGCAGCTCGAGCCATTTCCACGTTGTCATCCTGAGCGTAAGCGAAGGACCTCTCCAACTCGCGCGGTGCTTTGCGAGGTCCCTCGCCGTCTTCACGGCTGGGGATGACATGCAACTTTTTCCGAGATTGTGTGAACACTCTTTGTAAGAAATGTCCTGTGTGTGATGCACCCGCCTTCGGGATTTGCTCTGGAGTTCCGACAGCGACCACATCGCCGCCCGCATCTCCTGCTTCCGGACCAAGATCGACAATCCAATCGGCGCATTTGATCACTTCGAGATTGTGCTCGATCACCACGATGGAATGACCGCCATCGACCAGCCGCTGAAATAATCGCAGCAGCATGGCCACGTCATCGAAGTGGAGTCCGGTGGTCGGCTCATCGAAGATAAACAGATTGCCGACACCGACTTTCGTCGCGTGCTCGCGTTTCATCGGAGTTCCCTTCCCATTCAGGGATCGGGCGATTTCTGATTCCGCGAGGTGGCCAACCAGTTTCAGTCTTTGCGATTCGCCGCCGGAAAGAGTGTTGAGAGGTTGCCCTAAGCGCAGATAACCAAGGCCTACTTCTTCAAGCACGCCAAGCGGTTCGGACAAGCTCTTGTCCTCGCCGATTTGCGCGAAAAATGCGATCGCCTCGCTTACGGTGAGTTTGAGCAGATCGTGAATTGATTTGCCGTGCAGTTGAACTTTCAGAACATGCGACTGAAACCGTTTGCCTTCGCATTCTGCGCAGCGCACAAAAAGATCGCTCAAAAATTGCATCTCAATTTTCTCGTATCCTGTGCCGGAACAACGTTCACAGCGGCCGCTGCCGGAATTAAACGAGAATGTGCCCGCCGTGAGTCCCTGTGATACTGCTTCCGGTTGCGCGGCGAACAATTCGCGGACACGATCGTAAAGCCCCAAATAAAGCAGCGGCGTTGACCGCGGCGTGCGCGCAAGCGGTGCCTGATCCACCATGATTACGTCGCGGACGCGATGCGCGCCGGCGACTGATTTGCATGCACCCGGCTCCTGTTCGGACGACTGCCCCTTCGCGATCAGCAGATTCCGGTAGAGCACGTCGTGAATCAGCGTGGATTTCCCGGAACCGGAAACGCCGGTGACACATGTGAAAACGCCCAATGGAAGATCGACGTCGATGTTTTTAAGGTTGTGCTGTCGCGCGCCAATGATCTTGATCGATAATGTGGATTTCCGGCGAGATTTTGGGATGGGAATCGATTTTCGGCCCGCGAGATAATCACGCGTTAAGGATCGGCTAGAGCGCAAAAGAAAATCGTCGAGCGCGCCATTCCAAACCAACTCGCCTCCGCGTTCGCCGCGTCCCGGCCCGATGTCGACCAGATTGTCGGCGGCGCGAATGATTTGTTCTTCATGCTCGACCACCAGCAGCGTGTTGCCTTTGTCGCGCAAATCGTGCATCACACGCACCAGCCGGCCCACGTCGCGTGGATGCAAACCGATGCTCGGTTCATCCATAACAAAGAGTGTGTTGACTAGTGATGCGCCAAGACATGTTGTGAGGTTAACGCGCTGGACTTCGCCGCCGCTCAATGTGCGCGTGGACCGGTCGAGCGTGAGATAACCGACGCCGACCTCGCAAAGATAATTGAGGCGCGCGCTGATTTCATTACGCAACATCTGGACGGTTTTGTCGCCCGCAGGGATGTCGATCTTGCGGAGAAGATCGCGCGCATCGGAAATCGAAAGCGCCTGAAATTGTGGAAGGGTAAGAAGGGTTTCCGGCGAGGTGCCGGAAACGGCACGCGAGGACGCGTGCGCTCCCCAGATTTTGTAATTGACCGTTTCTGGCTGATAGCGTCCGCCCTTGCAGCTGGGACAGGTGACGTAGGCGCGATAGCGGCTGAGCAAAACGCGCACATGCATCTTGTAAGTCTTGCTCTCGAGCCACCGAAAAAAGCCGCGGACGCCGTACCATCGATCGTATTCGTAATCTTCTTCGGTGTAATCGCCGGATCGCTTTTCGCCTTCGATAACGAAGTCCTGATCGGCCTTGGGCAATTCCTCGAAGGGCACATTGACGTCGATCTCCTCGCGCGCGCATGCCCGAAGCAAATCTTTCTGCGATTCGCCAAACTCGGCGCCGCGAAAAACGCGCACCACGCCTTGTTTGATACTCAAGCTACGGTCGGGAATCGCTTTGTTAAGATCGATCGCAATGGTGCGGCCGAATCCTCGACATTCCGGGCACGCGCCGAGCGGATTATTGAAACTGAACAGCCCGGGTGTGGGCGGGCGGATGTCGAGATCGCAGTGGGCACAGTGCCAGCCGGTGGAGAAGGGAAGAGCTGCAGTGGCGGCCGTGTCGGCCGCGTTCGTTGAGATCGCAGGCGACACGCCTGCCTCTACACTTGGAATGATGTTGATCTTGCCTTTCCCAAAACGCAGCGCCGTTTCGATTGCCTCAACTAATCGCGCGCGATTTTCTTCAGTGATTGCGATGCGATCCTGAATTACCTGCACCCGGGCGCCAAACCGTTTGATTTTTGGATCGGCGTCGACGCGCACGACTTTGTCTTCGATCCAAACGCGCAAATAACCCTGCTGCTGAAGGAAATCGAAAAATGCGCGCGGCTGCGTTTTCGCTGGGACTGCGACCCAAAAAGTGATGAGAATATTTTTTCCTGCGCAGTCATGCAGCACTTGCTGGGCGATCGATTGCGCGGTTTCAGGCCGGATTTCGCGGCTGCAATTTGGACAGAAGGCGTGAGCGACACGTGGCCAAAGAAGTTTCAAATAATCGTTGATCTCGGTCATCGTGCCGACAGTCGAGCGCGAGCTCTTGACCGGATTCGATTGCTCGATTGCGATCGCAGGAGGGATACCGCGGATGTCGTCCACACGCGGCTTGTCCATGCGATCGAGAAACTGTCGCATGTAAGGGCTGAATGTTTCGACGTAACGTCGCTGGCCTTCGGCGTAAATGGTCTCGAATGCCAGGCTCGATTTGCCGCTCCCGCTGGGGCCCGTGACTAGCGTCAATTTCCCCAGGGGAAGATCAATGTCGATGCCTTTGAGATTGTTCTGGCGCGCCCCACGAATCTCGATGCAATCGTTCGCGGGCGACACTCTGACGCGCTTTTTTTTCCCAACCTTCGAACCCACTGGAAACAATTCCAGATGCGGACGCCGAGCGCAAATTTTCGCAGCACGGGACGCGGTGTCATCCGGAACAAAGTGAGGGACCTCACACAAGCTGGCGTGCCACGCGAGGTGACTTGCATGCTCCACCACGAAATGCGAGGTCGCTCGCCGTCTGCGCGGCTCGGGATGATCGCCGCGGGTGATTATTCAGCGAATCGCCCTTCGAGATTTTCACGCTGTTTCTCGAGTTCTTCCGGAACCACGCCGCCGAGGGAGTCGAAAAACTTCTTGTGTTCGGCGAGTTCTTTTTGCCATTCCTCGTGATCGACTCCGAGAAGGTCGGCGACAGATTTGTGATCGATATCGAGTTCTTCGAGATCGAGATCATGCGGGCTGGGCAACCAGCCAACGGGTGATTCGAGTGCGCCGCCGATTCCCTCGCAGCGATCGATGACCCATTTGAGCACCCGCATGTTCTCGCCGAAGCCTGGCCAAAGGAATTTTCCATTCGTGCCTTTGCGGAACCAGTTCACGTTAAAGATGAGCGACGGATTGGTGAGACGCTTTCCGATGTCGATCCAATGCTGGAAATAATCGCCGATGTTGTATCCACAGAAAGGCAACATCGCCATCGGATCGCGGCGGACTTGTCCGACAGCGCCCGTCGCGGCGGCGGTTGTCTCGGAGGCCATGGTGGCGCCGAGGTAAACGCCGTGAGTCCAATCGAACGCCTGATAAACCAGTGGCACCGTATCACTGCGGCGCCCGCCGAAAATGATGGCGCTGATGGGAACGCCTTCGCCTTTTTCAACATCGACGTCGAGAGCAGGATTATTGCGCATCGGCGTGGCAAACCGGCTATTCGGATGCGCGGCCTTTTCTTTCGAGTCCGGCGTCCAATCGTTCCCACGCCAATCGATAGCGTGTTTCGGCGGCGCGCCGTCTTTTCCTTCCCACCAAACATCGCTGTCATCAGTGAGGGCCACGTTCGTGTAAAGCGTGTCGTGCTCGATTGACCTCATCGCGTTCGGATTCGATTTGTAACTCGTGCCCGGGACAACGCCGAAATAACCGTTCTCCGGGTTCACAGCAAACAAACGTCCATCGCGAATTTCCATCCACGCGATATCGTCACCGACGGTGGTAATCTTCCATCCTTTGAAATGTCTCGGTGGAATCAACATCGCGAAATTGGTTTTTCCGCACGCGCTGGGGAAGGCCGCTGCCACGTAATGTTTTTTTCCTTCGGGTGATTCAACGCCGAGGATCAACATGTGCTCAGCCATCCAACCTTGCTCGCGCGCGAGATACGACCCGATGCGCAACGCGAGACATTTCTTGCTCAGCAAAACGTTTCCGCCGTAACCGGAGCCGACCGAGATGATCGTGTTGTCCTGCGGAAAATGACAAATAAACCGCCGGTCAGGATCGACATCTAACAATGAATGCACGCCGCGGTTCCATTCCGCTTTTGGATCATCACCAAGTCGTTTCAGCGCGATTTCACCCATGCGCGTCATGATTCGCATGCTGAGCACGACGTATTTTGAATCGGTGATTTCGAACCCGACTTTCGTTAGCGGCGAATCGGGCGGGCCCATGATGTAAGGCACAACAAACATGGTGCGCCCGCGCATCGCGCCATTCAGTAGTCCATATAACTTCGAATAAGTATCCGCCGCTTCCGACCAGTTGTTTGTCGGCCCGGCTCCCTCTTTGGTCGGTGTGCAAATGAACGTGACCCGCTCGACGCGCGCGACGTCGTTCGGGTTGGAGCGGTGCAAATACGACCGCGGAACTTTTTTCTCGTTCAGCTTGATCAGCACGTTCTGCTTTAACGATTCCGCGATCAGGAATTCGTTCTCGCGCTCGGAGCCGTCACACCAGAAAATGTTTTCCGGTTTTGTCAGTTTTCCGATTTCGTGTACCCAATCGAGCACCCCCTGGTTAGCGGGCCTTGCGTCACCGATCCCATTTGGCGGGAATATGGCGGGCGCGATATTTTTCATAAAGCGAAGATGTTCATCTTAATCACGAATGACGGCTTCGCCACGTTGAATCGTTCGAAGCGGTAAAAGAGTTACAACGTTTTAGACGCCGCTATCTTTTTCCTGCGTCGTTTACCTGAATTCGTAACCTCTTTAAGCTTTTTTAACTTTGTAATGCTTTTAACTTCCCGTTGCGCTTGCGCAAACGGAAGCGCGGCATTAATTGAAAGCATGTTCGGAGTGACTACCTCCGATGATTACCGGCCGGTTGCGTGGATGGGGCGTTATCCCGTCGATGTGACCACGATGCTGGTCGGGTTGCACGTCGCAGCCGCGATTCTCGCAGCCATCCTCTATGCGATTGGTGCAAGTGCGATTTTGGTTTATCTGCAATTCGATAGTGGGGCTATTTGGTACAGCGGCCAGATTTGGCGCCTTTTTACTTACGCATTTGTTCATGTGCCGTCGGGTCTGCTTTGGTTTGCGGTCGAGATGTACATGCTATTCGTGTTCGGCCGCGAAGTGGAACGTTTCATCGGGCGGCGCGCCTACATAGCGCTCTATCTCATCTTGCTGATCACACCTGCAGTGCTGCTCACGATCTGGGGACTCTGGCAACAGTCCGCCCTCACCGGTTCGCCAGCGTTGCACTTTGGAATTTTTATTGCTTTCGCCACCATTTATCCACGCGTCGAATTGTTCCTGCGGATCATGGCGAAATGGGTCGCCCTGATTCTCGCTGCCGTTTACACATTTCAGCTGCTCGCCTACCATGCATGGAGCGATCTGGTCGTTGTCTGGACAAGCATCGGCGCTGCTTTCCTGTTTATTGAATTGCGCGGCGCCGGGCCGGAACTCGCCTGGTGGAACGCCTTGAAAGCACGCATTGGCCCTAAACCGAAGCTTACGGTCGTGCAGAAAACGCGCCCGCGACGTCCTGCGGAGCGGGATGATGTTTATGCCTCGATCGATCCGATTCTCGATAAAATCTCCAAGTTCGGCATTGGAAGTTTAACCTCGAGCGAGCGGCGGCAGCTGAATCGCGAACGCGAGCGTCTGCTGAAAAAATCGGAGTGATCTCCTGTCGTGGCAGCCGTACCGCTGCAAGTTCCCTTTGTTCGCAGGCGGGGCGACACGCCTGGCTGTACAGCTTTTTCTGTCAGGTGAGACGCGGCGACTCGATAGTCTCGCACAGAACGTGCAAAAGGAGCTGGTGCGCTTCCTGAATCCGGGCGGTTGAATCGGCCGTAACCAAAAGATCGACATCGGCCATGCCGACACTCGATCCGCCGTCGCGCCCGAGAAACGCGATCGTTTTCAATTTGCGCGCTTTCGCTTCTTCCAAGGCGCGCTGCACGTTTTTCGATTTGCCGGAAGTGGTCAGGCAAATGAGCACATCGCCTGGCATACCGAACGCCGCGACCTGGCGCGCGAAAATTTCATCGAATCCATAATCGTTTCCGGCGGCGGTGAGAAGACCACCGTCACTTGCAAGACAAATCGCCGGATACGCGCGCCGATCCTTGGCAAAACGTACCACGAGCTCGGTCGCAAAATGCGCTGCATCGGCTGCGCTACCGCCATTCCCGCAAACGAGCAATTTGTTTTCCGCGCGTAAAGATCGCTCGATCAGATCGGCAGCCTTAGCGAGTTGCTCGTCCAGATTCGCGAGGGATTCCAGCGTTTTTGTCGCTGCAGCGAGTGCGCTCTTTAAAATTTCAGACGAGCTGCGCATCGGCGTTGCTACCTAACACGTCCCAGCGTAAATGTGATCGGCATCCTTACTTTCACGACCGCGTTCGGTTTGAATCGCGACTGTCGAAATGCGTCCAGAGCTGCATCGTCAAGAATCTTATGTCCTGTGCTTGGCAGCATTCGAGCCGACGTGACATACCCAGTTCCCGGGTCAACATACAACCAGACTATTCCATGTCCGGTTGGCCGTTTGACGCGCGCTTCGTACGGATACTGTGGTCGCGGTCCATATATCACAAGGTCCTTTCGCTCACCCACGAGAGGTTTCTCCTTTGACTGAGCACTCGCGACTCCCACAGCGCCTGAAATAACCGCGATTGTCAAAGCAGGGAGCGTAAATCTGCGGAGCATGTTGAAGGAAATGGTGCGCGATAGAGGGTTCGAACCTCTGACCCCTACCGTGTCAAGGTAGTGCTCTACCACTGAGCTAACCGCGCGCTTGGATCAGAAGTGATAAGTGATCGGTGATCGCTGATCAGTCAAGACCAAGCTCGGTAGGTGGATCGAGCTCTCCGAGCTCGATGACATGCAACGCGCTCGGAGATCCCATTGCATAACAAACTCGGGAACGTTGATTCGCCTACTTCATCACTGGACAACTCGAAAGCGCGGGACGACTATTCGTCTCCCGTGAGCGCACTGTTTTTCAAGCGTTTTCTGAAACGACCGTTTCAAATCGCTTCCATTGTCCCCAGCTCGAAGGCGCTGGTGGAACGTGTGGCCAGCAAAATGGATTTCAGCCAGGCGCGCGTGATCGCCGAGTACGGCCCGGGCGAGGGCGTGCACTCGCGCGAGATTGCCCGACGGATGAGCGCGGATTCGCATCTGCTCCTGTTCGAACTCGATGCGGCATTTTCGCGTGCTCTTGAGCGGCAATTTGCAGGCGATCCGCGCGTGCATGTGATCCATGGTGACGCAGCGTCTTTGCCATTCGAGCTGAAACGTCGCGGCATCGCTTGCTGCGATTACATTCTTTCTGGCATTCCATTCAGCATTCTCAAGATCGACAAGAAACGCGCGCTCCTGCGAAAAACGTATGATGCGCTCGGGCCTAGCGGCAGTTTCATTATTTACCAGGTCACAAACGAATTGAAACAGCACGCCACGATTTTTGAGCGCGCCGAATCGGAATATTTCCTGCAAAATATCCCCCCGATGTTTATTACCGTTTTTCACAAGACGCCTTCGCTGCAGAGCCGCGAGCGCCGCACTGGGCAATCCCGAAAAGTTTCAGCGTTGGTTGGCGCAGATCGCTCGGCATGACGGAGAAGCCGACGCGAGCAGAAAAAGATTCGATGGGCGAAATGTCGCTTCCGGCGTCTGCGCTTCACGGTGCCTCCACGCATCGCGCGGTGCTGAATTTTCCGGTGAGCGGCTATCGATTTTCGCGGCCGTTTATTCGCGCGTTGGGCTTGATCAAGTGGGCAGCTGCCCAAGCCAATCATGACCTCGGCTTACTCGACGCAGAGCGCGCCGCTCTCATCGTGCAGGCAGCCGAAGAAGTCGCAGATGGAAAGCTCGACGATCATTTTCCGCTCGACATTTTTCAGACCGGCTCCGGCACGAGCACAAACACCAACGCAAACGAAGTGATCGCGAACCGGTGCGCCCAGCTTGTAGGCAAGCCGATCGGATCACGTGAGCCTGTTCATCCGAACGATCACGTCAACATGGGCCAGTCCAGCAATGATGTGATTCCGTCCGCGATCCACATTAGCGCGGCCGAACAGTTAAAGAATTCTCTGATTCCGGCCTTGGAAAAATTACATGGCGCGTTTGAGGCGAAGGCCGAAGAATTCTGGGACATCATCAAGATCGGGCGGACCCATTTGATGGACGCGACTCCGATCCGGCTCGGCCAGGAATTTTCCGGTTACGCGCAGCAAGTTGCTTACGCGAAGGTGCGCGCCCAAAAATCGATTGAAGCTCTGCGCGAGCTTGCGCTAGGCGGAACAGCCGTGGGCACGGGTCTGAATCGGCATCTCGATCTTCCGAGAAAAATGCTGCGGCACTTGGAGCAGCGCACGGGCATCGCATTTTACGAGGCAAAAAATCATTTCGAAGCGCAAGGCACAAAGGATGCGGTTGTCGAAGCGAGCGGCCACTTAAAAACGATCGCGGTGAGTCTTTTCAAGGTCGCGAACGACATTCGCTGGCTCGGAAGCGGGCCGCGTTGCGCACTCGGCGAAATCCAATTGCCCGCGACGCAACCCGGCAGCTCGATCATGCCGGGAAAAGTCAATCCCGTGATGTGCGAATCGGTGATGATGGTATGCGCGCAGGTGATCGGCAACGACACGGCCATCACCTGGGCAGGCGCTAACGGAAATTTCGAGCTCAACGTCATGATGCCAGTAATGGCGCACAATCTTCTCGAATCGATCCGGTTGCTAGCGAACGTGGTCGATATTTTTTGCGACAAATGCGTGCGCGGCATTCTGGCGAACGAAGCGCGGTGCCGCGAGTTAGTAGAGCTTTCGATGGCAATGGTGACCAGCCTCACTCCGAAGATCGGTTACGATCGCGCAGCTGAAATTGCGAAAGAGAGTGCGAAAACCGGGCGCACTGTTCGCGAAATTGCCGGGGAGAAAAAAGTGTTGCCGGAAAAAGAACTCGAACGCGCACTGGACCCGATCAAAATGACCGAGCCCGGCGGCAAGGAATAGTAGGTGCCCTTTTCTTCGGCGCGAAGACGATGGTTGCGAAACTCGAAGGGCCGCAGTTTTCGGGTGGAGCGAACATTGCGATCAAATGCCCCAGCCACACCTACGAACAGACGGTTGCCTTTTATCGCGACACGCTTGGGTTGCCTTTGATCGAGGAAGAAAAGGACGGCTGCATTTTTCAATTCGGTCCAAACCGGCTGTGGATCGACAGCGTCCCGAACCTGAGTCATCCGGATATCTGGCTGGAACTGGAAACCAACGATACCGAGGCAGCCGCGGCGTTTCTGAAAGTGCACGGCGTTACGCGGCGCGATGAAGTCGAACAACTACGCGAAGATTTCAACGGCTTCTTCATCTCTGCGCCTAACGGCGTGATTCATCTCGTCATCGGCCCGGAAGAAACGTAAAGACGAAATTTTGCAAGATTCCGCACCTGGCGCTTACCGACCCATCTTGAGAGTCAAATCCCACCTGCTCAGCGCGTCCACGCTTTCCAGCGTTTCCGGATCGGTTTGGCGTAACGGTCGACGTCGATCTTTTTCAGGCGCTTGACGCCGTCTTTCATCACTTCAGTCGATCTCTCGTATTTTTCCTTGGCTGTTTTGAACAACGGCCAGAGAAAAGGCAGCGACAGAAAACTCCAGTTCAGATTTCCGAGTGGCGATTTCACCTGGACTTCTGCTTTTTCTTCGCTGCTCGAGGCGTAACGGATTGCTAATCCAATCGCGATTCCAAGACCAAGCGCGCCGAGAATGGTCGGTACGGGATTTTCGCGCACGAAATATTCGGTCCGCTCGCGGGCCCGCCCGGCTCTTTGCTTTGTCTCGCCCCAGGTGTGGCTCATCGCGGTGGAAATTTTTCTGGATGTTCGACGAAACTGCTCGCGCCCTGTTGAGGCAATTTCTTCCTCGCCCGACTGCGGTGGCATCTGAAGCGCTTCGTCCCTGGCAAGCTTGTTTTCGTTTGGATTGATCATACAAAGGAATCGTAACCGGCGGCATGATTGCGTTTCCCAAAATTGTGGCTTTGTCAGCTAGAACTAGGTGATCACGGAGTGCGCGCGAGGAAACGCGCCGCTACAGTGACTCGCGATAGGCGTCGTAAATCTCTTTGCTCCAAAGGACCAAGAAGACTTTGTCGATCTTGTCGCTGCTGCTCAGGAAATCTTTCGTCGTCTCCAGAGCAATCTGCGCGGCTTGCCGGATCGGGTAACGGTAGGCGCCGCAACTGATTGCCGGAAAGGCAATGGTTTTGATTCCGTTTTCAACCGCGAGCTGCAACGAATTCCGATAACAGTTCACCAAAGTCTGCGCCTCGTCGCGATTGCCGCCGGTCCACACCGGGCCAACAGTGTGAATGACGAATCGCGCGGGCAAACGATAACCGCGGGTCAATTTCGCTTCGCCGGGCTGGCAACCACCCAGCGTTCGGCATTCGGCGAGCAATTCCGGCCCGGCAGCGCGATGAATTGCTCCGTCCACTCCGCCGCCGCCCAGCAACGTGCTGTTCGCCGCGTTGACGATGGCGTCCACGTCCAGGGTCGTGATATCTCCGCGGACGATGTCGATCCTTTCCCTGGGAGTCTTCATTTTACGGCGCGAGTCGTTCAATGAGCCAACTGCCGTTCGCCTGCCGCGTGTAACGGAAACGATCGTGCAAGCGGTTTGGGCGTCCCTGCCAGAACTCAAACACGTCGGGTTTCAACCGATATCCGCCCCAGTGCGGCGGGACCGGGATCGTTTTGTTAGCGAAGCGCTCGGTCATCTCAGACATACGCGCGTCCAAGACGCGACGGCCGTCGATCACGTCGCTTTGGCGCGAGGCCCAGGCACCGAGCTGGCTTCCGATGGGGCGTGAATGAAAATAAATTTGCGATTCTTCGCGGGAGGTCTTTTCCACTTCTCCGCCGATTCGGATCTGCCGGTCCAGTTCGATCCAATAAAATGCCATCGCCGCGTACGGATTCGCGGCGAGCTGCTTTCCTTTTTCGCTTTCGTAATTTGTAAAGAACACGAAGCCGTTCTGGTCGAAACCTTTCAACAGAACGATGCGCACTGTCGGCTTGGCGTCGGGGCCGGCGGTGGCGAGGCTCATCGCGTTCACATCGCGAATACCGGCCTCGATGGCGGCGGTAAACCAGTTCGAAAATTGTTTGATTGGATCGGGATCAAGATCACTCCGGCGCAGGCCCTTCCCGACATGCTCATAGCGGGACGCAGCAGGATCTCGTGGCACCTCCATCATGCGAAGAACAATGGATGTTAGGCGACACTTTGGACGATGCAAAAGCGTCTTAGAGAGAAGCCGGCATCGACGATGCTGGCTGTAATGTCACTAGCAGTGAGTGATATCTCTCAGGCTGGTTTCAATTCCGATGCAGGAGGCTACGGTTTTTCTCCAATGGAATTCACCGAAGCACACGAATGGGATTCGCAGCACTAATCTCACACTGGACGAGATTGATCAAAGAACTGACGCTGAAGACCGCTGAACTGCCTTCGTAGACGGTCGAACTTTCTTCGCTATAGTTTTGGGAGCCGAATCCAACGGATTCGAGAAAGGAAACTCTAACAGGAGGATATTTATGCTAGGTGAGAAGATTGGTGGAACGTCAGGCAAGGTTAATTCGCAGCGGGTATTGCCAAACCCGGGCGGCGGTCCAAAGATGGAAACGTCGTTTCAGGCAACCGGATCGCTGCTGGGCACAGACATAACGGAGACGGGCACGTATTGGTCCGTTGTCCGGACGGATGGAACACTCTACGGCGAGGGCCAAGGTGTGGTGATGGCCAAGGACGGGAAAATGGCCACTTGGGTTGGACAAGGTGTCGGCACGATGAAGAAAGGCGGGACCGTGAGTTATCGCGGCGCAGTTTATTATCAAACTTCCTCCCAAAAATGGTCGCGGCTCAACAAGGTTGCGGCTGTCTTCGAATACGAGGTGGACGGGCAGGGCAACTCACGCTCGGAAGCCTGGGAATGGAAATAGCTCCCAGCCCGAAAGGCGTGAAATCCTATTAGGCCACTTTCGATTCTGACGCGTGCGCAGCGCCGTTTTCCTCCAGCGCGGCGGCAAGGACCTCATCGACATTTTCGACCGGAATGAATTTGAGTTTTTGTTTTGCTTCTTCCGGTACATCGACAAGGTCTTTCTCGTTGAGCTTTGGGATGATGACGGTGGAAATGCCGGCGCGCATCGCCGCGAGGCTCTTTTCCTTCAGGCCGCCAATCGGTAGAACCAGTCCGCGCAAAGTGATTTCACCGGTCATGGCGACATCTGGACGGACCGGTCTCTTGCTGAAAAGCGAGGCGAGCGCCGTGAACATAGCGATGCCTGCCGACGGTCCGTCTTTCGGTACTGCGCCGGCTGGAACGTGCACGTGAATGTCGATCTTTCGGAAATCTTCTGCATTTGTCCCGAGCTGTCCATCGCGGCTGCGCACCAAGCTGAGCGCGGCCTGCACAGATTCCTTCATCACCTCGCCGATGTGTCCGGTGAGCGTTACGTTGCCCTTGCCAGGATAACGCGTCGCTTCAATGTGGAGCACTTCGCCGCCGGCGGGCGTGTAAGCTAGTCCAGTGACGACACCTGGCTGACTCGTTTTGAGTTTTGTTTCACGGACGTACTTTGCTGGGCCAAGTAATTCGGCCACTCGCTCCGGCGTAATTGTGGCGCGCTCGGTCTCTCCACGCGCGACTTGCGCTGCCACGGCACGACAGACGGCGCCGATTTGTCGTTCCAATTCGCGGACTCCGGCCTCGTGCGTGTAATCATTGATGATGCGGCGGAAAGCTTCTTCCTGCCATTCGCATTGTTCCGGCTTGAGGCCGTTCTCCTCCAACTGCCGCCGAACCAAATA
>Ga0209159_1001564_pt1 | contig 17173 bp, 16 predicted proteins | sample GraSoiAngelo_144_FD_185901 | JGI IMG/M metagenome (GOLD analysis project Ga0209159, IMG submission 185901) | Grasslands soil microbial communities from the Angelo Coastal Reserve, California, USA - 14_1009_02_40cm (SPAdes) (version 2) | ecosystem: Environmental > Terrestrial > Soil > Grasslands ...
AGGGCCTGGTCCGCGGACCTCGCCGCCGCAGGCGGCCTCGTACGCATGGCGGCCGACGGCGCTGAGCGGCTCAGCCGGGCGCGCGCGGGTGGCGCGGCGCTCAACGCCTATTTCCGGGACATCATCCGCGAACGCCGGCGCGCACCACGCGACGACCTCGTCAGCCGGTTGACGGGCGTACAGTCCGCGGAGGGAACGCTCAGCGAGGAGGAGCTCGTCGACACGTGTGCTCTGCTCCTGTTCGCCGGCCACGAGACGACGACCAACCTGATCGGGAACGGCATGCTCGCCCTGTTGCGCCATCCCGACGAGCTGTCCCGGCTCCGCGCCGACCCGTCGCTCATCGGCTCCGCGGTCGAGGAACTCCTGCGCTACGACAGCCCGGTGCAGATGCGCGTGCGGGTCGCGCGGGAGACCGTCGAGATCGGGGGCCGACGGATCGCGAAGGGGCAGCGGGTCCTGATCCTGGTGGGCGCCGCGAACCGCGATCCGGCACGCTTTCCGGACCCAGACCGCCTCGACATCGCTCGGCCCGACAACCGCCACCTCGCCTTCGGCCATGGCATTCATTTCTGCACCGGTGCGCCGTTGGCGCGCCTGGAGGGCGCGATCGCCATCCGCAGGCTGCTCCGCCGTTTTCCCAGGCTGGAGCTCACGACCGACCAGCTCGCCTGGCGCGAGACCCTTACCTTGCGCGCGCTCAACGCGCTGCCCGTCAGCGCGCGCTGAGCCGGCCCGGGCTTGTGCCATTCACCATGGAAGGTCGCGGCCGGTGGCCGCGAGGATGGTGCTCGGAAGCCGCGAGGGGTTGGGGAAGACGAGTCACCGCGCCGCGCTGAGGCTTCCCAGCCTACCGATGGGCAGCCCGAGTCTCAACGTCGTCAGCGTCGTCGCGACGCTCTTGCTCGCAAGGTGCATCAGCTCTCCGAAGGTGTACGCCGTTCCTCCGCCCAGCCCCGCCGTCGAAACGGGCGCGCCTCTCTCCACGTCCGCGAGCACCTGCCTGGCGACCCGCGACGGCCTCGGCAGGGCATGAGCAGAAGCACCCACAACCGCTTGCAAGAGACGATTCTTGAGCGCGCCGACCCACGCACCGCTATTGAATGAGCCGGCCAAGACCGCAGTCACCGCCGCGTTGCGACGCCTCAACCGGTGGGCCAGCTGCACGGCGATTGCGTGCTGCGCCGCCTTGGCCGTCACATAGGAGACCCCCCCAACCCAGGGCACCCTGGCGGCGCCGGAGGAGACGATCGCGAGGTGGCCGTTCCTCTTCAGACGCGCAAGCGCCAGCTTCGCGACGTTCAGAGTTCCGAGCACGTTGGTGTCGATGTCCCGGTGCAAATTGTCCGGGTTGGCATGCTGGATGAGATCGATGCTCCCGGTGCCGGCGGAGTGGATGATGGAGAAGAACCGCCGGGCACCGAGCGCGCCGAGCAGCTCTTCGTACTTCGTGACGTCCGCCGAGAGCGGGACGAATCGGCCCCCGTTTACGAAGCTCAACGACTTCATCGGACGCCTGGCGACCCCCTGGACGATGGCGCCCCTCTTCGCGAGCTCGTGGGCCGTTGCCTGTCCGAGGCCCGAGGAGGCGCCGGTGACGAGGACCGTCTTGCCGGCCCACACGTTGGCCGGCGGGTCTCGCTCGCCAAGAGCCGGAACGGTGATCGACGTCCTCGTTGCCGAGGATTCCACCGCGATTCCCTGGAGTCCCAGCTCGACCCGGAGCGTCTCGATCATCATCGAGTGAGCGTGGTGAAAAACTGAACCGAGCAAATCGGTTCTGCCGGGAGGAGGGGCGGGATTGATCTTGAGCGTATCCCCTCGCTTCAGGTTCCCTACCTGCTCTCGCAACCAGAGGAGTGGCTGGGTCAAGTGCTCGTTCACGAGGCGAACGAGGTCAGGCGGGCTGATCGACGCGAGCGCTCGAGCCTTCGGGACCGAGAGCGAAAGAGCGGAGAGGCGGTAGCGCATGGACCCCATGCAGGGGTGAGGGAAGCGCCGTCATGCCCCTGGCCGCGGGAACCAGACCTGCATCGCCGTCGCGATCATGACGTCGCCCTGCAGCTTCAGCTTGCCGGTCATGAAGGCCTCGACCGGAGGCAGCTTGCCGGCGACCAGGCGCAGGAAGTCCGGAAGGGCGAGCGTGAGGGTGACGCGCGGCGGGTCCGCGCGGCCCTTCACGACCTCGCACGTCCCGCCCCCGATCTTCAGCTGATATGTGTGCGGCTCGCCGCGCACGGTCACGTCGTACTGCACGAGCGCGCTCTGGCCGGCCGCCTTGTCGGGCAGGAACGCCTCCGCCATGCCCTGGAAGACGCCGTCGAGAACGCTCTCGACGCCGCGCTCCTCCACCCCGCGCGTGATCTCCTCCTCCGAGCGCCCCTCGATCAACGCGGCGAGCTCGGCCCGGCGGGCCTCGATCGACTGGTTCGGCATGCTGCGCTCCCTTGATCCTACTCGCGCGCGCGCGTCAAGACGGTGGAGAGCGCCGGCCGGGCGCTCGCGCGTTGACTTTCTCCCTCAGGGAGCGGATCGTGGAGCGAAGGAGACCTCATGGCAATAGGGCGCTTCGCTCCGTGTCCGCATTGCAACGCCCCTCTCTCGTACCTCGAGGGGGCCGCTGGCAGCACGATGACCCCCGCGTGTCCACGCTGTCACCGGCCGATCACCGTGTCGCGTGCCACCTTCTTGATGGCCGATCACTCCCGACCGGCTTCGCGAGCACCCAAGAGCAAGTAGCGCTGGCGCGCCGCACCTCCGGCGCGCGCGATCGCAGAGCCGATGCGCTCTCGCCCGGGCGGTCGGAGACGTCCCACGCCGGGCACGAATCGCCCGACGCGCAGGGCATAGCGCGACTATATCCGCCCAGTCAGCGGGATGACGATGGCGCCCTGCTGCGGCTCGTTCGTCTTCACCGTGATGCGCGAGTTCACGGGACCGCGGCCCGGCTTCCCGGTGTATCGGACCGCGAGGTCGTACTCGCGCCCCTCCGCGATCACGGTCGTGGTCGCCCTGAACTCCGGATCGCTCGACGCGACGCCGAGGATCTTGAGCTTGCCGCCGCGGGGCTTGCTGATCTTCACGTGCAGCACGGGGGCTTCGGGCCCGGGCCGGACCAGGAGCTGCAGCGGCGTGACCTGCACCGGCCCCGCCACGAACAGAATCGCGCGGATCGGGACCGCCTCCGCCTTCGGCCGATTCGTGCTGAGCGTCACGTTCGCGACCGAGGAGCCCACCGGCGCCCTCGGCGTGGGCGTGATCGTCACCAGATAGCGACGGCTTCCGGCGGCGACCGGCCGGCCGTGCGCGCGCGGCACCGGACGGCCCGCTGCGGGCGTCGTCGGGTCGGGCCGGACCGTCACCCGAACCGCGGGGTCCGCCTTCACGGCGAGGATGTCGAACGCCTTGCCGTCGCCCGCCGACACGGTGAGCTCCGTCGGCTTGGGCTCCCCGGCGGTCGTTCGCAGCACGGGCGTGTCGGTGGGAGCGACGTCGATCAGGCCCACGACCTCGGCTTTCAGCAGCAGCACGACCGGGCGCGCACCGGGATCGCCAGTCGTCACCTGCACGCTCTTCGTGATGCGGCCCTTGTAGCGGGAAGTGTCGAGGCTCGCCGTCACCTTTCCCACCCCACCGGGGGGGATGACCTTGTCGAACTCGGTCACCGTGCAGCCTCAGCCGGGCTTCGCGTTGATGCTCAGCTCGGCCTGCCCGATGTTCTTGAGCGCGAACGCATGTCGGAGGGTCACGCCGCGCTCGACCGTGCCCGCGTCGTACACGGGCTCCGGCACCTCGAGGCTCGGCGCCGTGGGCGCCGGGGTGGGGGCGTCGTCGGCGCGCACCACGCAGGCGAGGGAGAGGAGCACCAGTGCCGCGATCCCCGTCCTCATCGCCATGCGTTGTAGACGCTCCTGCGCGTGCGCGTCAACCCGCAGGTCGCGGACGCGGCGCGCGAGCCGGGCATGTGAGCGAGGCGGCGTCGCGGCTCCTCCTTCTCGATGCGCACGCAACGCTCGAGGCATGCCGGAAGACAGCGAAGGAGGCACGCCAGGCGTGCGAGAAGGCGGCGGACCTGGCGCACGACACGGCTCGGCACACCTGCGATGCGGCGCGTGATGCTTGCAGGGCGGCGTGCCCGAAGAGCTGAGGCGAACGGGCGAGCCTGGGCCTCAGTCGCGGTGGCGTTGACTGCTCGCCGCTGAATCGCGGCCAGTGAGAGCGCGTGACCGGGGTCGAACCGGCGACCTTGTGCTTGGCAAAGCGTCTCACTATGAGTCGGCAAACCATCTGACCTCATCTCACGCTCGGAAGACGCGACGTTGCCCCGCTGCTCCGAGACGTGAGGTGGGGTCGGGTGGGAGCCTCGTACGGTACACACACGGTACACACCTCGTCCCAGGTCAGGCCGGGGCCCCGCCCTCCACCTTCTCGATCTGCTCGATCATCCAGCCGGCGAGGAAATCCATCGAGCCCTCGAACCCGTGAAGGATGGCCCGGTACTCCTACAGCCGCACGTAGTCCTGGGGGTTCGAGAGGTCCCGCGAGTTCTTCTTCAGGACCACGAGGCGATACCTGAAGCGCTCGCCTCGCTCGACCTCGAACACGATCCACGGCGCCGTGTGGTGGAAGAAGACCACTCGTTCGCGCTTCAGCATACTGACCCACTGCGTATCGCGCCCGCTGGTTTCGAGTACCGCGACAACCTCCGCCTCTTGCAGGTCGCGTCGGAGCACGCGACCGAAGAACTCGCGGAGGAACCTGCCGACGATCTCGTAGGTCGAGCGGAACTCGAACAGGAAGGACTCAAGGTCCACAAGTAGCTGGTACGGCAGGCTCCTGTCCTTGGTGCAAAAGGCGCCTTTGAGCAACGGCCTGCTCAGGCACCAGTCCACTTCCTCGGGCTTCGCGTTGAACTCGGCGATCATGTGCTCGAGTGCCTCGTTGACGCGGGCCACGGTGATCGGGAGCATGGCGCGCTTCGTGGCCACCGCGATGCCGAGTTCGCTCAGAGGGCTGGCGCCCCAGTCCTCAGCACACTGCCGGAGGCCAGCGCTGCTGCTCTGACGCAGGCGCGTGATGATGGGCCGCACCCAGTCGTCGGGAGGGATATAACTGACGTGGAAGTACTCCATGCCTCCCTCCTTGCAGCGCCCTCCTATCGGGGACAAGGGACCTGACGTCGGGCGTCCGCGCGCACTGTGGCTACGCACCGAAAGCCCCGTGACCATGTGCTTCCCGGGTGCCCTAACGGAGGCTATCTGCTCGGTCTTCCGCCCGCGCGCGGCCTTGATGTGCCGCGCGTTGCCAGCGAGCTCGAAGCGGTCCTCCAACACCGCATAGACGGGCTGCCAGTACACCCCGGTGCTCTCCATCCCTGCGTGTGTCACCCCGCAGGCTGCGAGCCAGTCGCGGAGCCCGAGCAGCTCCGGGGTGGACGTGCCGAACGTGCGGATCTTGTGCAGTTTGCTCTTCGCCCCCCGCACAGGACGCGCGCCACAATGGTCGCCTGGTGGACATCCAGACCGCGGCAACGCTCCACGATCGCTTCAACAGGACCTCCCTCCTGCGGAGCGCCGGGAGGCGCAGCGCGGCCCCATCGACGACACTGCCATACGTGCTACCCCTGCGGGGCGCGACACGACGGGGTACCGCTGCCGGCGCGGGTCGATCTGCTAGACGCGCTTCGGTGCACCGCAGGCTGCTCCGACCTCGACGCGCCTCCGGCGCGCCGCACCGGGCAGCATGGCAGATCGACCCGCGCCTCTGCCAGTGGCTCGCGCCGCCGGAGTTTCATGCCCCGGGGTGCGGGTTTCACCGCATGTGATCTGCTAGGACGACTTCACCATGCCGATCCGGACCTTGACGGTGCCCGAACCGCTTTTGAGTGCCGTCAACGCGGAGCCGAGCGTGATCGGAGCACCGCCACTGCTCGCCTTGGTCGCAAACCCGGCAATGTTCGACGTCTTCAAGACGTCGCCGACGGCGATCGGGCCTTTCGCCTTGACGGTCGCAATCCCGCCCACCGCGACGAGCGCGCGTCCATTCTGCAGGGCCGTCACGACGAGCGGCGCCTGGGCACCGGCACGCGTCGTGCGCGTCACACTCCCCGGTACCGCCGTCGATACCACGACGACATCGTTGACGTTCGGCATGGTGCCGTCGATGCCCATGTCGACGTTGATGGCGGAGCCGGCACCGCTCATGACCCAGAGCCCGAAGTCCCCTGTCATCAGGAGGCCGCCGCCGTGCCAGTCGATGTTGAAGTCGGCCAAGTGGAAATTCCCCTCGTCCGCCGTGTTGCTGTCGAACACCTCGCCGACAGGACCGGGGACGATGGGTAACAAGCCGTAGCGCCCGAACGTGTTGTACTCGTAGTCGATGCCCTGCTCGGCGCGGTAGCCGACAAGGAACCACGGCTTCCCGTCGAGGGTGTCCGTACTAGTGCGGCGCTCGAAGCGGAACGAGGTCGTCGAGAGTTGGGCCCAGTCCGTGTTGGAGGAGATCGGGATGCTCCCCGGCTGATCGGGCCCAATTTGGACCGTGGTGAGGGCCGGGCTCGCGACGGTGCTGCAGACCCGGACCGGGCCGGCAGCGTCCACGAGCAGCACGCCGGGGATCACATAGAGCTCGGTCGAGCCGCTCTGGTCGAGCACGTGGACATCGTAGGCCGCCGGATTACTGAAGAACTCATAGTAGCCGGTGGCATTCGCCTGGAACGGGTTCGCAAGTGCCTGCCCGTTGGCCTGATAGATCGTGGCGAGCGTTGTCGTGCCCGCATTGACGACTCGGATCGTCGCGCTGGGTATCGCCGCGCCCGTCGCCTGCGTGCGTGCCCAGTCTGCATACTTCGGCCGCGCCCACCCGGTACTCACCGCGGCGAGGACGATCGCCCACGCCACTACGCGCATTGCTCCGCTCATCGGTTCGTCCTCACGATCGCGACATAGCCGGGAAGTGTCGCCCCGGCGTGCTCCAGCGCGAAGCCAATGATACTTCTCGGGTCTGTCGTGGAATTATCTCCTTTCGCTGTCCCGGGGCTGGAGCCCGAACTCACCACGATATCGCCGGGGCTGATTGTCACGCCGGATTGCACCCGCACGAGCGCCTTGCCGACGGACAGCACCGACGGCAACGTCCCGTTCCCAATCTTCATGTAGACGGTCGCGTCGCGCTGTGCCGACTGGGTCGCCCAGCTCGCACCGACCGCGCTGCCGTTCATGAAGGGCACAACGACATCACCAGGACATGGATGCATCGCGTCACCGCACCCCGGGGAGCCGACACATTCACAGACGGTCGCGACCCCGGCTCCGCAGGGGACGGTCGGGATATCTTCCAGTCGCGCGAGGACCCCAGCGGGCGCCGGCTTGTTGTAGCAAATCCACCCATCGCGCCGCGCGACCAAGCTGCTGTTGGCGAGCCCATCGCCGACGACGAAGGCCGTCTGGCCCGTGCCATTGACGCGCGCATGTGGGGCCGGACCGATGTTTGGGGCGGTCGCTTCCTCCTGCGTGAAGAGGTTCGTCCATTGCGGGGTGGTGGATCCCCCGAGCTCGGACGGCGACGGCGAATAGTCGAAGGCGAACGAGAACTGCTGTGTCGTGCCCGGCGTGCCGCGGGGCGCAATCCGTATGGCGTAGGCCGGCTCGTTCACGGCGACGCTCGTGGAGGTCTGGGCCATTTCGTTCCAGTCCGCGTTGTAGAGCCAGCGGAGATCGGTGCGGTCTCCCGAGGCACCCTTGTTCACTTGGAGGATCCACGGCCCACGGATCCGCGTGCCGTCACTCGCGAGGCGCTCCAAAATGATCGCCGCGTTCCCGTTCGTCGTCGCCGTCGCGGACTCGGCGAGCGTCACGGGTGAATCGAAGTTCGAACCCACGGTGGCGTGAGCCTTCCGCGGATCGACGATCGGCACGCTCACGAGCGTGTATACGACCGTGGAGCCCACCGACGCGGTGATATCGTAGCTCCCCGGGGCGACGTAGAAGGAGTACCGTCCATTCGCGTTGACAGCCACTGGTTGTGACAGCGCCGTGCGGCTCGAAGGGTCGGCAAAGAGCGGCGCACTCGTCGACGGATTGTCATTCGGGACCACGGTTACAGTCGCATTCGTGACCGCCGCCCCTGTGTCGTCCACAACCTGCCCTTGGTAGAACGACAGTGTACCTGTCGGACAGCTCGCCGGCGGCGGTGGCGGAGACGTAGCGACGAGCAGACTCCACCCGCTGGTCCACAGGGCAACCAGCACCACCTTTCGGCTGCTGCACTTCGATTTCGCCGGCGTGAAACGCGTCATGGTCAATTCAACGCGTTCGTACGGGGAGCAGGACGAGGGTGTTGCTCACCCCGCCGCTGGCCGCCGCATAGCCGAGGATGTACCGTGCGTCCGTCTCGGCGCTCGCCGGCTGTGCGTACCCGTCGCTCGTCGCGGTCAACGGGTCGTTCACATTGGCGACACCGCGGACCCACACGTTGGAGCGCCCGCCGACGGACAGGAAGACCCGCGACGAGCCGGCGACGCTCGACCCCGACGCTTCATCCACGCCGAGCACCGCGTACGGGTGTAGCTGTCGAGTGGTCGTTGTCAGCGCGACCGTCCCGTCGGGCTGGAACGCCACGACATTGCCCGACGCGATGCCGTTCTGTCCCGCGGTCGCCTGCACGCCAACCGGTGCCAGGAGCGACTTGAAGTGGGCGCGATCGGGCCCGACATGGAGGAGTGTTTCCAACAGCGGCGAGCGCGAGATCCAGTTGATGTCACCGTCCGTCGTGGCATAGGCCGGATCGATGCCGAACTCCATGGCGCGGCTCGCGGCATTCACGCGGAAAAAGAAGGCGGCGCGCCGGTCTGCGTCGAAATTCACAGCGTTGGTCTGTTCGTCGACGCCAAGATTGTACGTGACCGCCCAGGCGCTCGTGCTCTCGTTCGCGAGCAGGCGATACGCGGCATCCCCGGCATCGTTGCCGTCGGTCGAGTTCGGTCGCGTGATCTTCAAATGGATGTTCCCGTCTGCCGTGGCTTGGTCGGCGCTCGTGACCAACGTCATCGCCGACGTCGCGTCGCCGTGCGCGACGTCGGGCGACCGCGCATCGAAGATCGTCACGGAGGTGAGGCTGTACTGGACCGTGCCACCGTTGATCGACAGATCATAGGTGCCGTTCCAGGTATAGAACTCGAACGTCCCGTGACGATCGGCCGTCATGGGATTCGGATGCGGGAAATTCCCGTAGCGGTCGGCCCACAGCGTTGCGGGCTGCCCAGTCGTGCTGTCATTGACCGTCACAGTGGCGCACGCGAGCGCGGCATTCGTCGCCGGATGGCGTGCCGATCCGATGTACTTGGGGAACAGCGGACCGATAATCGACGGAAAGATCGTGGGAAACGTGCCGTCGTTGCGCGAGGTACCCCAAAACAGCCGTGTGCCGCCCGGGCGCGGGTCGAAGCCAAAGGCCGTTCCAAGGGTGATCGTCGACGGGTTCAGGGAATGGTCGACGCGATTGCCGACGTCGTGCGCGGCGGCCGTGTACGAGGTCTGCATGCTGTTCACGTCCGTAGCGGTGAGCGTGTACGAATAGCTGTGCCCAGCCTGGAGGCCCTGACCCTGGTCGGTGATCGACGTCGTAGACGGCGAGAGTCGGTTGGGAAATAGGAGGACGGGCGACCCGCCGGTCTCGGTGCGTGACACCGACCAGTGATCGATCCCAGCGAGCGTCGTGTTCACGACGACCAACTCCACGGTCGCGGCATCGGACTGATAGGTGTAGAAGGTGGGCGGCTGAAGTGCCGGACAGACGGCCCATGCTCTCGCGCCGACGACGCTCACGGCGAGCCCGGTCAGAACCAGGCGGCGACGCAACATGGCAGACCCCCCTGATAGCCCACCGGGGACCGGCCAGACCATCCCGCTCTGAGCGGAGAATGGGAATGGGAAAAGAGGTCTCAGTCTTCAACGATTCGGTGAACGAGTCCTGAGAGCTTGCGGTATTCTGTGTCTCGGACAGCCGGGACCCTTCCCGACCTTCGCGAGGGATGCGGGCACGCGGCGTGGAGGAGACCGACGGCGGAATGTGGGGCTGTCACGAGATCCCCGATCCCCTCACGAACATTCCTCTGCCTTCTCACGAGAATTTACCCGGCTCCCTACCAGGTAACTCCGCGGCAGCCCTGCTCGCCGAATTGCAAATCAGCCTTAATGCGACTCAGCGCCCACCACCGACAGCACCGTGTCGCCGTCCTGAAGAGGGACCATCCGCCGTTGCTGAGGCACTTGCCCGGGGCGAGTTTAGCAGCGTGGCGGCGGCATGGAGGGCGGCGCGTCTCAGAGCGGCGGCGCCGGCTATGACTAGCAGCGGCCAGGACGGGTCGGGCAGGTCGGGGCGGCGACAGGCACCGGCGCGTCCTGCTCGGTCGCGACAGCGGGCGCTTTCGCGACGCGGGCGGGCGGCTCGACCGGAACCGGTAGGCCATTCCCCTCGGCCAGAGCCCGCGGCCGTCGAACACGTCGAAGCCATCCCCGCGGGGGACGACCTCGCCGTCGAAGAGGCCTCGGCCGTCGAAGATGTCGAAGCCGCCGTCCCCGCGGCCCACGAGCTGGCCGTCGTAGCCGCCCGCGGTCGTAGATGTACCGGCGCTCACCGGCCGGAAGGCTCAGCGCGCCTCAAAAGACCGGTGAGGAACCCCATGGTTGAGGAGCCTCCTATGGGCTCGGCCGTCCCCTGGCCGGTTATCTCCTCCCGCACGACGTTCAAACTCGTCCTCTGCCGGCGAAGCCTCTTCCCGCCACTCGTCCACACGTCGGCCAGGGTCAAGGGCTTCGCGGTTCGGTAGTCGAAGAGCCACCGGCCTGGATCCGGTCACCGTGGCCGTGATAGACTCCGGGCCGATGGCGACGCCCGCGCGGCTCGCCGCGAACCGCCAGAACATGCCGCCGGAGACCGGCCGGCCCGCGGCGGACCTCGGGGCGATCGCCGAGGCGATTGCGGCCGCCTGCCTCGCCGCCCCCGCGGTGATCCGACGCCTCCTCGCGCTCGCCCGCTCGGCAGGCCGTCCTGTCGCCCGCGCCGCCTGCGGCGACCTCCTCCAGGTGCGGAGCCTCCCCGACGACGTCCGCGCGGAGGTGCTCACGCTCCTCGCCGCCCGAGAACTGCAGGCGCGGGCCGCGCCTCCTCGCGCGCGCTCAGCGGGCGGCCGCGCGGGACGCTCATGACCCGCGCCCTCACCGTGAAGCAACGGAAGTTCGTCAAGCACTACGTCGAGAGCGGGAACGCGACGCAGGCGGCCCTCGCCGCGTACAACACCGCGGACCCGCACACTGCGAGTGCCATCGCCGCCGAAACCCTGGAAAAACCTGGGGTGCAACAGGCGGTCGCTGAGCTGCTCGACGCGAACGGCCTCAGCGACGGCAAACTCCTCGAGATTCACGCCCGCTTCCTCACGCTCCACGCCTCCCCTGACCCCCAGGAGAAGGCGCTCGCCCTCAAGGCTCTCGACATGGCCTACCGGCTGAAGGGCGCCTATACGCCGGCCCGCGAGGACGGGGAGGTCTCCCTCTACGCCCTCGTGCGGAAGATGACCGTCGAGGAGTTGGAGGACTTCCTCGAGCGGAAGATCTTTCCGGAGCGGCGATCCACAACTTCCGGTCATACCTCGATCTCGCCCGAAATCGCCGACATTCGCCGTACCCGCCTCTATCCGCGGCGACGGCGAGCAAGGCAGGCGGGAGGCTCTCAGCGCAAAGGGTGCGCCCCGATGGACTCTCTTTCATCGGCCGCGGAGAGGCGACCCGAGCATTGACAGCGTGCGACCTTCGGGGATAGCCGGCACGCCTGAGTGGCGTTCCGAACATGAGAACAGGGAGAGCGGGCCCCAGCAGACCAGATCAGGGAGAGAGTGATGCCAGCCGAGTGGACCCGGACGCCGGGTGGGGGGTGTCCTGGGTCCTTTGGGCGAAGACGGAGAGAGGCGCAGATGGAGCTCCCGCGTGGCATCCACTGCCCTGCCACCTCGTGGACGGAGGTGGCGCTGGATTCTAGCCGTCCATTTTTCCGGCGTCGCCGGCCACACGGGGTTCTTTGTCAGTCTGCCAACGCAGGCCACGAGCAACCAGATGTTCGGGCGCGTCCGCGATTTCCTGGCCCGCGCCTACCCGACGGAGCCGCGAACCTGCATCTCGTGCACGGCGACGCGGAGCTGTCTGACGAATACCACGCGCTGCGTGTTTCCGCGGTCTACGATGAGGACGGTGGTGATCCGGCCGCGGGCGGAGTCCGTGCCGAGGAATGGTTCGCACGCAAGAAGCGCGCGCTTCGCCGTCGACGAGCCCCAAAAAATGAGAGATGAGCGGGGAAGATCCCGATCCACTAGTGTGCTGTCCCTAACGCGGCTTTACAACGATCGACCTTCGCCAAGATCATGTCCGCGTCCTTCGTCCATACGAACCGCTTCGGGGCGCGATTGTACTCTGCGAGGTACTCCTCGATGGCAGCGACCAAGGTCTGGACGCTGGTGAAGGTCCCGCGGCGGATCCGCTGCTGGGTGATTTCGCGAAACCAGCGCTCCACCAAGTTGAGCCACCAGGAACTCGTCGGGGTGAAGTGGAGATGAAAACGCGGGTGACGGCGCAGCCAGCGCCGGACCGGCGGGCTTGGGTTGCGGGCGTCAGCCCGCGCTATGAGGGCTCCGCCTAAAGCGGCGGCTGTCGGATATCGAAGTCCTTCGTCCCGACGGCGACGCCGTCGAGCAGCAGCTCGAGCTTGTAGCGACCGAGCGGCCACCCGCCGGGCCGAGCCGCGACGTGGAACGCCACCACCGTCCGGCCGGTCGGCGTGATCTCCTGGCTCGACTGCTCGACGACCCCCCCGCTGTCGGTCAGCCAGCGCGCCTGGAGCGTGGCGCGCGGCGCGTTGCCCTGGACGATCACCGATGCCCAGACGTCGTCGGTCGGGATGAAGAGGATCGTGGCGTCGTGCATGGTGTTGTCGGGGTTGACGGAGCGGCCGAGATCGCTCAGGACGACCTGCAGGTTGCCCGCCGCGCCGGGTGGTGTCGCCTTGGCGGCCCCGGCGTCGGTGGCCCGCGGCGCCGGCGCCTGCGCCTGCTGGGGCTGCGAGCTGCCGTCGCCCGACGGGCCGCAGCCGGCCGCGATGACGGACAGGGCGAGGGTGAGGACGAGCAGCACGTGGTCACGCATGGGGGCGACCATTTAGCACACTTGCAGCGTGGCTGCCCACCGGGCCAGCCGCGGCGCGCGGTAGACCATCGCCACAATGCTCGTCGGGCGGGCAGTACGCGAAGACACCTGGAGCTGCCCGCGCACTCCCATCTTGGGACGCGCTCGTCCTACGCTCGACTTGCCCTGATTGGTGCCCTTCGATCGGGGACCGTGGTAGTGTACCATCTCGCTACGTATCCGTCCGTTTCGGGGGGACCCCGATCCTGGCGCAGCTCAAGACCCAGTTCGACCTCGCGCTTCTTCTCAATCCGAACTACCTTCGCCGACCACGGCACCCCAGCATTGCATCGCCGCCTTGAACGGGATTATCCACGGCGAGGGCGAGCGGGCTCGTCGCGGGGTTGATTATCTGGTCCCGGAGCGCGTCGCGTGCGACGAGCGGCGCCTTGCGCGAGATAGCACTGTATCAACGCGGGCGGGCGCCGCGCTGCTGCAGACTCCGCCGACCCCGAGACGGGCGAGGGATGCTCGACGCCGGGGCTCGACGGTCCGGTAGTCGAAGAGCCGGTAGTGGGTCAGTCAGCAGGAAGGCGCCCTGGTAGGTGGTGAGTCAGTTTGGGCGTAGTAGCCGACGGCAAAAGCGGCTCCCGTTTTTCAGGTCAGCCGTGCCCTCGAAGTACGGTATTTCGGTGCCCACCAGGTAGCAGGTGTAGTGGCCACGGTAAGTGCAGTTCGACACTGGGCTGTCATCAATGACGTGCAGAAACCCGCAGCCGATGTCGGCGCACGGCGACCGCTCTGAGCACCGCGTCTTTTGGAGGAATCCATTCCACGTCTACAGTATACGGCGGGTTTGGACGACCGTAGTCCGGGCGGTCTATCCCAAACACACCCCGCCGCCCTGGGCACGCGGGTCCCCGACACCAGAGGCGACCGCTTGCCGAGCCGAAGCAGTCATGTCCACTGGACGGCCTGCCGACCCTAATCGCACCGGAGAGCCCGCTGTCAGTCGTGATGGTTCCACGCCAGGTGGTCACTGCGCTGGCGTGAGTAGAGACAACCACGATAAGGACAGCAAGCAATAAAGGACGGCCGCCCACGGGGTGGCAGAGTACCATCCCCCCCGCCCTGGTGTCGAAGTGACCACTTCCGAAGAGCCACCAGCCTGGATCCGGTCACCCTGGCCATGATAGAGTGCGGGCCGATGGCGACGCCCGCCCGGCTCGCCGCGAACCCCCAGAACGCGATCCTCTCGACGGGGCCACGCACCGCGGAGGGCAAGGCCCTCGCCTGCCAGAACGCCCGCACCCACGGCCTCCTCTCGCGCCAGGTGCTCCTCCCCGACGAGGACGCGGATTATCTGGCCGCGGTCCGCCAGCAGCTTCACGCCCAGCTCGCGCCCGTGGGCGCCCTGGAGACGCTCCTTGCCGACGATATGGTCGCTGCCGCGTGGCGGCTCCGGCGGCTCCACCGCGTGGAGGCGGAGGTGTTCGCCGTCGAGCGCGCCCGGCTGAAGAGCGACGGCATGGAGAGCGGCGTCGGCGTGGCGTCCGACGTGCTCGCGAAGCTCTCGCGCTACGAAACGCCCCTCAAGCGCGCGTTCTATCGCGCCCTCCACGAGCTGCAGCGCCTGCAGGCCGTCCGCGCCGGCCAGGCCGTGTCACCGCCCGTCGCCGTCGATGTGGACGTGACGGTCGCCCATCTGGACGGCAGCGACGAGGGCGACGACGCGTAGCGGCTCGCGTTCGGGCCGCGCCGCGCGACGGGGAAGGGGAGCGACCCGTAATAGGGGATGGGGTTGGTGGGGTGGGGCCGGGGACTGGAACCAACGCCCGCGACCCCGGGGCGAGCCGGGCGGCGCCGCCCAAGCGACCCGCTCTGTGATTGCCCTCTCTTCGCAGTCGCCGTGGACCGTCGGGGTTGCCGAGCTGGACGATGTTGACAACCGCTGGGGGCACCGAGGACGCAGAGGGAGTCGAGAGGACGCAGAGCGACGAGCGAGGACGCCCAGCAACGACAGAGGACGCATAGCGATGGGTTCGTTTCGTAGAGTTCGCCTGGCTCGTCCCCGCTCGCCCTCTGGCAGCGCGCGAAGCTGCGCGCACTCGAGGAACGGCGCGACCTGCGCGAGGTGCTGCTCGAGGCGCTCGGGCGCTACCTGGGCGAAACCAAGAAGGAGGGTACGGGATGAAGAGACGAAGAACGTCCGGCATGGGGCGCATCTTCAGACGAAGGAGCCGCTTCACCGGAAAGGAGCTGTCCACGTGGTGGATCGCCTACTTCGTGGACGGCAAGGAGCGGCGGGAGGCGGCGCACTCGACGGAGTATGAGGTGGCGAAGCGGCTGCTCCGCAAGCGGCTCAACGCGCTCAGCGAGGGGACGTACACCGGCCCCGAGCGCGAGCGGATCACCGTCGCGGCGCTCCTCGACAACCTGATCGCGTACTACAAGGTGCAGGGGCACCGCTCGCTCCCGAGCGCCCGCGCGCAGACGAAGCCCTTGCGGGACGCCATCGGTAGCCGGCGCGCGCTCGAGGTCACGACGGGCCGATTGTTCGGCCTCGTGCAGGAATGGAAGACCGCGGGGACGGCGCCCGCGACGATCAACCGCCGGCTCTCACTCCTCCGGCGCGCCTACGGGCTCGGCAAGCTCCGCCTCGACCCGGCGCGCCTCGACTTGACCGAGCTATTCCTCGTCGAGAATAGCCCTCTCGGCCGCCACATCGGCGCGGACGTCTTCGCGGCGATCCACGAGAACCTGCCGGCGTACCTGAGGGACTTTTTCGAGTTCGCCTACCTCTGTGGCACTCGCAAGCGGCACCTCGCGCACACGACTTGGGCGCACTGGGATCGGGCCGCCCGCGAGTTCACGTGGAGCGCCAAGGAGGTGAAAGCGAAGCGGCCCCACATCCTCCCGCTCGACGGCCGCCCTCTCGAGATCATCGAAGGCCGCTACGCGCACCAAGCCCTGCACTGCCCCTACGTGTTCCACGGTCGGTACTGCACCCCAGGCCGCCGGCCATCGCAGCAATACGGGTGCGTCGGCGACTTCAAGCGCGTCTGGGAGACGGCGTGCAAGAACGCCGGCTTCCCGATCGGCCGCAAGCTTGGCGGCTACGTGTTCCACAACACGCGGCACACCGCGGTGACCAACCTCGTCAACGCCGGTGTGCCCGCGCACGAAGCGATGGCCGTTTCCGGCCACCGTACCCGGAGCGTGTTCGACCGCTACTCGCTCACCCTCAAGGAGCAGACTCGGGCGGCGCTCCGGCGCACAACCGACTACACCGAGACGCTACAGACCGACCGGAAGGTGGTCCCCCTGGCCCGATGAGCCGGTACGGTACACACCTGCGGTACACACCGACGATCTGAGCAGCGAGCCGGGGGCGTAAGTGCTGAACTTGTCGAAAAGCGGGTGACCGGGGTCGAACCGGCGACCTTGTGCTTGGCAAGCACACGCTCTAGCCAACTGAGCTACACCCGCAGAGCGAGCACGCTTTGTAGCGTCTCACTTTTGGGGGGTCAACCAGTGCCCCGAGTCGTCTCCGCCGCGCGCCGCAAGACCACCGCTCCTACGCGCCACCCCCCGCCTGGATCATCCGTCCGCAGCCGGCGAGCGTGATCGTGATCGGTCCGTCGGTGTCGACGTGCAGGTCGACGCCGCAGCCGACGCTGGCCCGCTGGACGTTGATGGTGACGGCGGCGATGTTCCGCGCGGTCAGGTCGATGCGTTTCGCCCGCGGCATGCTCGGCACGGGGCCCCACGTCCGGTACTGGCGCGTGTAGACGAGCGGCGTGGGGAGGTTGCCACCGGTGAGCGTGCCGCTGCCGAACTGCGTGGCCGACGGGGTCGGATCACCGACGCCGAACCCGTACGAGAGCGCGTCGACGCTGCCCTCGGCGTGGTCCCCCGTGACCGGCGGCGTCGAGCTGCGCAGCTTCACCCCGGAGAGCCAGTACGCGTGATCCGCGACGAAGCCGAGCGCGGGGTAGTCGAGC
>Ga0209159_1001566_pt1 | contig 17170 bp, 18 predicted proteins | sample GraSoiAngelo_144_FD_185901 | JGI IMG/M metagenome (GOLD analysis project Ga0209159, IMG submission 185901) | Grasslands soil microbial communities from the Angelo Coastal Reserve, California, USA - 14_1009_02_40cm (SPAdes) (version 2) | ecosystem: Environmental > Terrestrial > Soil > Grasslands ...
CGATCGCCTCGATCCCCTTGCGCAGGAACGAGTCCAGCCGCGGATCGCCCGATCGGTGCCACATCTCCCACAGCGCCGCCTCGGCGCGCGCGGCCCGCACGAGGTCATCGCCCCGCAGGGCTGACAGCGCCTCGAGTTCCGTCATGAGACTTCCAGGTGCTCCTCATCACATTGATCTTCGCCTCTCGAAGGCGCTCACGAGCCATCCGATTCGTCCGTGCGTCAACAGTATCAGAACACGGAGGGGGTGGCCGACGCCACCCCTCTGTCCAACTTCGCGCTCGATTGGTAGGAATCCCCGGCCGGTGAAGTCGCGGAGGCTCCCGAGGAGGGCGTAACCGTTCGGTCCGTGGCGGTCCCGCTCGTTGGCCGTTCGTCATCTCCTTGACAGGTGTCGTCAGATGTCGTATCCCGCATCTACCGATAGATGGGGGGCTCGAGTGCCCGCCCGAGGCTAGGGCGAGTCAACGTTCGCGAAACAGGGAGGAGGCGGCTGTGACCGACCTCACCAGGCGTTCGGTGCTGCATGGATCCTTGGCGCTCGCCGCAGCTCGCCCCTTTGCGGCACCCCATATCGCCAGGGCGGCGACGACCACCGCGACCGTGTGGTTCGCGCAGGGCTTCGTCCAGGACGAGGATGTGGCGTTGCGCAAGGCCGTCGCCGACTACGAGAAGGCGAGCGGCAATCAGATCGAGTTGAGCATCATCCCCTTCGCTCCCCATCGGCAGAAGATCATCTCGGCGATCACCAGCGGGGTCGTCCCCGATATGACGATGTCCAACCCGAACGAGATCCTCCAGCTGTTCGCCTGGCAGGACAAGTGGCTCGACGTCAGCGACGTCGTTGAGACCCAGCAGGCCCAGTTCAGCGAAACGGCCCTGCAGGCCGCCCAGGCCTACAACAGCGTCAGCCGGAAGCGCAGCTTTTACGGCGTGCCGCTGAGGGCCGCAGCGATCCCCTGTCATATCTGGGGATCGCTGGTGGAGAAGGCCGGCCTCAGGATCGAGGACATCCCGAAGACGTGGGACGCGTACTTCGACTTCTTCAAGAAGGTGCAAGACAACCTGCGCAAGCAGGGCGAGCGCAAGGTGTATGGCCTGGGCTTCCAGGTGACGGCCAACGGGGTCGACCCCGCCAACCTCTTCAACGCCTTCCTGATCGCCTATGGCGGCCAGGACATCGTCACCAAGGACGGCAAGCTGCATCTCGACGACCCGAAGGTCAGGCAGGCGGCGATCAAGGCGGCGGGCTACCTCGGCGGCGCCTACAGGGACGGCTACGTGCCGCCGAGCGCGATCAACTGGAACGACGCGGACGACAACAACGCGTTCCACGCGAAGCTCATGGTGATGGACGTCGACGGTACGCTGTCGACCGAGGTCGCGGTCAAGGACAAGCACCCCGAGTGGTACTACAAGGAGATCGTAACCCACGGCTTCGGCTATCCGAACGACAATGCGGGCAAGCCCGTGCCGAGCATCGTCCCGATCACCCAGGGCCTGATCCCGAAGGGGGCCAAGAACGTCACGGTGGCCAAGGAGTTCCTCAAGTACTTCATCCAGCCGAAGGTCATCGGCGAGTTCATCGAGCTGGGTCTGGGTCGGTGGCTGCCGGTCATGCCGTCGCTCGCCAAGAGCGCGTTCTGGCAGAACCCGAAAGACCCGCACCTGCGGGGCTACGCCCACCAGGGATTGCTCGGCCCGACCAGGCCGGACTTCTACGTGTTCAACCCGGCGATGGCGGAAGTCTACGCCCAGCACGTGTGGAGCATCGCGATGATCGACGTGGCGAAGGAGGGCGTCAAACCGGAAGCGGCGATCGACAAGGCGTTCAAGCGGATCGAGGAGATCTTCGCGAAGTACAAGATCGCGTGAGAGCGGAGCGGCGAATGATGGACCGCGCATCGGTCGACCGCGCCTCGGTGGTCGACGTCGCCCGCCCGGCCATCTGGCGGCGCACGCTCTCGCGCTCTCTGCGCGGCAACCTCCACGGAGGCGAGTACGCGTGGGCGGTCGCCTTCGTCGTGCCCTACATCGTGGTGTTTCTCGCCTTTGTCGCCTACCCGGTGGTCTACGGGTTATGGATGGGCAGCGAGGCGAGTCTGTACCGGGAGCTATTCGCCGACCCGATCTACCAGAGCACGGTGGTGAATACCGTCCTCTACCTCGCACTCGGCGTGAACGTGAAGATGTTCCTGGCCCTGCTGCTGTCCGGCTTCTTCATGCGCCCGGGCTGGTGGATGAAGTTGCTGCTGCTGATCTTCGTCCTGCCCTGGGCGGTGCCGCAGATCTCGACGTATATCTCGATCCACTGGATGCTGAACGGCGAGTGGGGCTTCCTCAACAACGTCCTCTATACACTCTTCCACGTCGAAGGGCCGTCCTGGCTCAATGACCGCTGGATGGCCCTGGGCGCGGTCATCGTCGCCCACATCTGGAAATGGACGCCGTTCTGGACGCTGATCATGCTCGCCGGCCGGATGGCGATCCCCCTCGAGATCCGCGACACCGCCAGGGTCGACGGCGCAACCGGGCTGCGCGGGTTCGTCCACATCACCTTTCCGCTGCTCGCCAACCTCTACCTGATCTGCACGCTGCTCTCGACGATTTTCCTGCTCGGCGACTTCAACGCCGTCAACTTCGTCTCCGGCGGCGGCCCGGCGAACTCGACGCACGTGCTGGCGACGCTCGGCATACGCAACGCCTTCGAGATCGCTCACCCGCGCCTGGGCGTGGCGGCCGTGATGTCGGCGCTGCCGCTGGTGATCCCGCTGGTGATCGTCCTGATGCGCAAGCTCCGCACCACGGAGGTGCAGCTATGAGCACGATCGCGGCGGACGCGAGGGTGTCAGCCCGTGCGTCGTCGCGGGCGCACAGTACCGTGCGGCGCCGCCGGTACCTGAACAACGCGGGGACGCTGGTGCTCTCCGTGGTGCTCGTGGTGTGGACGCTTGCGCCGATCTACAACATGGTGCTGATCTCGCTCGAGCCCGAGGGCGACGTGTTCACCGACCACATCTGGCCGAGGGTCCCGTCGGTCGAGAGCTTCTGGGGCGTCCTGACTCAGGGCCACTGGTATCTGGAGCACTTCTGGCGTCAGTTCGCCAACAGCCTCTATATCGGCGCGATGGTGACGTTCTTCGCGTTGCTGTTCGGCTCGCTGACCAGCTTTGCGATCGGCCGGATGCGCATCCGCCACGGCTGGCTGGTGAGCAACGCTGCGTTGCTGACCTACGTGATCCCGGCGTCGTTCCTCGCGATCCCGTTCTACCGGATCATGCAGAACTACGGGCTCGCGAACAACCCGTGGTCGGTGATCGCGGCCCTGGTGGCGTTCGCGACGCCCTACGCGATCTTCGTCTTCCAGGAATACGCCCGGAGCATCCCGATCGAGGTCGACGAATCGGCGCGCATCGACGGCGCCTCGCCGCTGCAGGTCTATCTGCGGATCTACCTGCCGCTGATGGCGCCGGCTTTGGTCGCGGTCGGCACCTACGCGCTGCTGCTCGCCTGGAACGAATACCTCTATCAGTTCCTGCTCCTGTCCTCGAAGTCGAGCATGACAGTGCCGGTGGCGCTCGCGCAGTTCCTCAGCAGCGACCAATCGCCCTGGAACTACATGATGGCGACGGCCATCATCTACGCGTTGCCGCCGGTCGCGATCTACTACGCGTTCCGCCGGCGCATGACCGCCGGCCTGACGATGGGCGGGGTCAAGGGCTAAGCGTCCTCCAACTGGTGGTCGCGGTCTCCACCTTGAACTGGGGTCTGCGCGAGCGCGCCGGCGGCTGCCGTCTCGACCACCGTGCCCTTGAAGAAATCGGGGTTCACCTCGCCCCAGAAGCGCACGGCGTTGGCGAACATGAAGTCCCGGAAGTCGTCGTCGGTCATCAGCCCGTGCTCGACCAACTCGTAGGCCTCTGGAACGACCGCCGCCATGTCCGGGACGTCGAAGTGCCCGATGTCCGAGCTGAAGATCGCGTTGAGGCGGGCGCCCAGCGGGTTCGCGCGGCGGTTGAAAGCCCAGGCGTTGATCGGGTCATCGGCCTCACAGCCGAAGTAGAAGCGCGTCACGAAGAGCTCGCGGATGTCTTCCGTGCGCTCGATCTTGCAGCGGAAGTAGTCGTCGAGATCCTCGATGCCGCCGGTCAGCGTCGAGTTCGAGTCGCCTTCCAGACCCTCGCCGCGGCGCACCGCCTCCACCACCGCGTTCCGACCGTACTTCTGCGCGAACTGGAGCAGCGCCGCGTGGTCGAGCTTGTTCGGGTTCGTCTTCTCGATCGCCTGCCGGTTGCGCTTCTCCCAGTGCCCGACGAGATCCGCATAGAGCATGCAGCCCCAGCCGACCCCGCCCTCGAGGAACGCGAAGTTCAGGTCCGGGAAGCGGCGCGTCACGCCGCCGAAGAAGAGCGCCTTGCAGACCGCGTGGCCCGCCGAGGCGAAGTGGCCGATGTGGTTGTAGCAGAAGTTCGAGGGCGAGTTGCGGAGGAGGATCGAGCGCGCGCCGTTGTGGAAGCTCGGCGCGACCCGGAGCTCACGGCACTTGGCCCACACGGGATCGTAATCGTAGTCGCTGTCGATGCCGATCACGTCGTACCACTCGACGAACTTCGAGGCCTCGGGATGCGCCTCGGCGAGGGCCGGCACCGGGCGGCGCATGAGGCCGCCCACCATCATGACCCTGTAGCCGAGCTGCCGCGCTGCGAACTCCAACTCCTCGATGGCCTCCTCCGGCGTGTACATCGGGATGATCGCCGCCGGGATGATGCGGTCGTCGAGTCCGCGGAACTGGTCCGCCGTGAACACGTTGTAGGCGCGACAGATCGCACGGCGCAGCCGCGTGTCCTGCAGGCGGTGATACCCGAGGCCGGCCGTCGGGTAGACGACACAGAAGTCGATGCCGAGGTCGTCCAAACGCTCGTAGAGGAAGCGCGGGAGCATCGCCGTCGCCCGGTCGAGGACGTTCTCACACGGCGACCCCCAGAAGGCCTCCTGGCCCACCCGACGCCGCCGCCGCTCGGCCAGGGACATCCGGAGCGAGCTCGGGATGCGGTCGCTGGCGAGCGCCAGGGCCTCGGCCGCGGCGTCCCCACCGATGCGCCGGAATTCCTCGCGCATGAGGGGCGCGTACTCGAGCCAGTGGCCGTCGGCGTCGATGATCGGGTGGCTCAGGCGGGAGCGAAGCTTTCGGGCGTTGGTCGGATCGTTGGTGAGCATGGCAACCTCCAAGTCAAGCTCAGTCCGGGGCGATGATACCCGACTTCGGAACTCGTGCTCTACGATTGGTTGCGGCGGTCGGATTTGCACCGACGACCTTCGGGTTATGAGGGGAAAGGCAGTCTACGTTAGCCGAGCGACGCGGCCGGCGAGCGCACGCCGCCCGCTCGTATTCGGACTTCACATACCCGGCGCCAAGGCCGAGTTCGAGTCACCCGTCGGTCAGGAGGTCCACGGTAGCGGCTGCGGCCCTGACCAACGCCGGCATCGGCGCGAACGTCTCGGCGAGATGATCCGGCACGGTCAGCGAAGAGCAGCCAAGGTCTTCGAGCTTGCGCGCCTAGTCCACCCATTCGGCCCGCGATCCCGCGCTCCGGACGATCACACCGAAACGGAAGGGCTTCATTGCCAGGGCACTCTGAGGTCTACAGCCTCGTTCTTCTCAGCGCGCTGCTCGGCCGAACGCGCCTTCGTTTCCGCCCCAGCCGTCGCTTCTTGACCGCGACGTGACGCAAGTGGTTCAGCCGCCGTTGCGCGTCAGCCCAAGCCTTCGTCCCCAATTCGCGGAGGACCTTGTCTTGCGCCTGGGCCCAGAGCGGCCGCGCGACCTTCAGGGCCCCTCTCCCTTTCGATGTGAGCCGCATCGCCTTGATCCGCCCATCGGGGTGCGAAGCACGCTCGATCACACCATCGCGCTCCAGAAGGTTGAGGCTGCGCGTCAGCGTCGTCTGGTCGATGGCGAGCGTGTCCTCGAGCACTCTCAGATTTGCCTCGCCCATGCGGGCGATGGCCGCGAGAATGCTGAACTGAGTCACCCGGAGACCGCTCGGCCGCAGGACGTCGTCGTAGAGTTGCGTCACCGCGCGAGTGACCATCCGGAGAGTGTTGCAGACACAAGGCGACAGCCATCCGCGGTCCTGTCCGGTCGTCAGCCTGGTGCCTCGTCGAGTCATGGACGTGATGCTACCAGCCACGGCCGTGCCAGGCAAGCACATCATATGTAGATACATCCTTGTGCATGCACCAGCATTGGATCTGCGAATCTCTCGGGTTCCGACCGCCATCCTAGTCGACAGGAGGATCCGCACGATGAGCCCGAGCCGGGGTCACGGAGTGGCCGAGACGATGCACCTGACCGAGCAGAGCTTCGATGAGGCGCTGGTCGCGACCCAGGGTCTCGTGATGATTGACTTCTGGGCCAAGTGGTGCGGCCCGTGTCGGGCGATCGCGCCGGTCCTCGAGGAACTGGCCGAGGCCTCGGAAGGCCGGGTGACGCTGATGAAGGTCAACGTCGACGAGAACCCCGGGCTGGCGGCTCGGTACGGCATCCGGTCGATCCCGACGATCCTGTTCGTTAAGGACGGCGCGGTCATCGACCGGGTCGTCGGTGCGGCGCCCAAGACCGTGCTGCAGGACATCGTGAGCAGGTCGTGACACTGCGCAACGGCGCCTCCGTTCGCCTCCGCGCGATCCGCCCCGACGACGGGCCTCGCCTGATGGCCCTGTGCCATCGGTTGAGCCCACGCACGGTGTACGAGCGATTCTTCTCCTTCCGGCGGCTCCTTCCAGAGGAAGCGCACGCCTTGGCCAACGTCGACTATCGCCAGCGGATGGCGCTCGTCGCCGAAGTCGCCGACGGGCAGGAGCCCGAACTGATCGGCGTGGCGCGGTACGGCCCCGGCGACGAAGTGACCACCGCCGAAATCGGTCTCGTCGTGGAGGACGGCTGGCAGGGACTCGGACTCGGTTCGATCCTTCTCGAGGAGATCCTTCGTGCGGGAGAGCAGCGAGGCATCCATCAGTTCAGCGCCGACGTGCTGACAGAAAATCGCCGCGCGCTCGGCCTGCTCGCCCGGCACACGGCCATTACGAGGCGGACGGCGAGCGACGGCGTCACGAGCATCGTGTTCCGTCGCCGTGCGGACTCCTCCGTCGAAGCCACGAGACACACACACGAGCACTCGGCCAGTCAGGCCTGAGCGGGAGACTTCCATGCGACTCGCAGACAAAGTAGCCATTGTGACCGGTGGCGGAACCGGCATCGGCGCCGCCATTGCCACGACGTTCGCGCGTGAAGGAGCCAAGGTAACGATCACTGGCCGCCGCAAAGAGATCCTCGGTGAGATCGCCGACGCGATCGCCGCCGTGGGTGGCCACGCGCTGGCCGTGCCGGGCAGTGTCACCGACGAGGGCGACGTTCAGCACGCCGTGCAGGCGACGCTCGCGACGTTCGGGCGCGTCGACGTGCTCGTCAACAACGCCGGAAGCCTGTTGCACGCCGGCCCGCTGCACGAGACGGCCGATGCGATCTGGGACGGCGTGATGGACGTGTTCCTCAAGGGAGTGTTCCGCTTCTCCCGGGCGGTGATCCCTCACATGCAGCGCCAGGGTGGCGGCTCGATCGTCAACATCGGTTCGGTCCTCGGCCTGAAGGCCTCCCAGGCCTTTCCGGTCCACGCGTACGCCGTGGCGAAGGCCGGCGTGGCCATGCTCACGAAGACGATCGCGGCGCACTACGCGAAAGACGGCATCCGCTGCAACTGCGTCGCGCCCGCAGTCACCGAGACGCCTCTGACGGAATCACGGCTGAGGGATGCCACGGCGCGAACGACGATGGAGGCTCAGTACCCCCTCGGCCGGCTCGGCAGGCCGGACGACGTCGCCCAGGCCGCCCTCTATCTCGCGTCGGATGACGCCGCGTGGACGACCGGCACGGTCCTCGCGGTCGACGGCGGAATCATGGCGTAGTAGGCGCTCGCCTGGAAGGGAAAGCGCAATCCATGGAAGCCGAGGTTCGAAGCACCGCGCCGGCGGCGACGGCGCCGCGCTTCGACACGCGAACCCGCGTGCTCCTCGAGGGGCCCATCGCGAGCACGCTCCTGCGGCTCGCTACGCCGAACGTGCTGGTCATGTTCGTGCAGGCGTCCGTTGGGCTCATCGAGACGTATTTCGTCGCCAAGCTCGGCACCGATGCGCTGGCGGGTGTGGCGCTGGTCTTCCCCGTGCTGATGCTGATGCAGATGATGTCAGCGGGGGCCGTGGGCGGTGGGATCTCGTCCGCGATCGCCCGCGCGCTCGGCGCCGGCCGTCGCGCCGACGCCGATGCGCTGGTGGTCCATGCGCTCGCCATCGCCGTCGGGTTCGGGCTCCTCTTCATGCTCGCCGTGCTGGGGGGCGGCCGATGGCTCTACAGTGCGATGGGCGGGAGCGGCGCGTCCCTCACCGCGGCGCTGACCTACTCCACTGTGGTCTTCTCGGGGGCGATCCTGATCTGGGTCTTCAACTCGCTCGCGAACGTGATCCGCGGCACCGGCAACATGGCGGTCCCGGCCGTGATCACATCTGTCGGCGCGGCGGCGCTGATCCCCCTGTCCCCGTGCCTCATCTTCGGCTGGGGACTGTTCCCGCGTCTCGGCGTCGCCGGTGGCGCCGTCGCAGTGATCGCCTTCTATGTCGTCGGGAGCGTCGCCCTGGTCGCGTATCTTCGCACCCAGCGCAGCATCGTCCGTCTTTCCTTCGCTGACGTCCGCTTCCGCTGGCCGCTCTTCCGCGACATTCTGCGAGTGGGCGCAGTCGCCGCCCTGATCACCGTCCAGACGAATCTCACGATCGCGATCGCGACCGGATTCGTCGGCCGCTTCGGACCCGCGGCGATCGCGGGCTTCGGCACCGGCTCGCGCGTCGAGTACCTTCTGATCCCTCTCGTGTTCGGGCTCGGCGGCCCGCTCGTCGCCATGGTAGGAACCAACATCGGTGCGGGCCGGCGTGACCGCGCGCTGCGCGCGGCCTGGATCGGCGCCGGGATCGCCGCAGGCCTCACCGAGATCATCGGGCTCTGTGCCGCCGCCGTCCCGCGCGCGTGGCTCTCCCTCTTCGACACGGACCCGGCGATGCTCGACGCCGGCTCGCGCTATCTGCGCGCGGTCAGTCCGTTCTACGGTCTCTTCGGGCTCGGCATGGCGCTGTACTTCGCATCGCAGGGCGCCGGGCGGCTCTCCTGGCCACTGCTCGCGAACCTGACGCGGCTTCTCATCGCGGCCGGCGGTGGCTGGCTGGCCCTGCGATGGAGCGGCGACGTCTCGTATGTCTTCGTCGCGCTCAGTGCGGCGCTTGCCGCGTTCGGGCTGATGAACGCTTGGGCTGTCGCGAGCGGCGCCTGGTTCGGCCCGATCGCCTGGCCACGGGCGCGCGTGCTCGTTCGTGAAGGAGATCAATGGAAATGACTGGCCGAAGCTCGTGATCTTCGACTAAGGAGAAATATATGGGGAAGCTTGACGGAAAATTGGCACTCGTCACCGGCGGCAATAGCGGCATTGGCCTCGCGACGGCCAAGCTGTTTGTGAACGAAGGCGCCTACGTCTTCATAACGGGGCGCCGTGATCCGGAGTTGGCGGCGGCGGTAAAGGAGATCGGAAGAAATGTCACCGGCATACAAGGAGACGTGTCGAACCTTGGCGATCTTGATCGCCTCTTCGCACAAATCAAGCGGGAGAAGGGCAGGCTCGATATTGTGTTCGCGAATGCCGGCGTCGCGACGTATGCCCCCTTCGGCAAGATCACTGAGGAGCACTATGACTCGATCTTCGACATCAATGTGAAAGGCCTCCTTTTCACGGTGCAGAAGGCGCTTCCGCTGATGCCGGATGGTGCCTCGATCATCCTGAATGCGTCCATCGTCGCCAGTAAAGGGTTGCCGGCGAATAGTGTTTATAGCGCCACAAAAGCCGCCGTGCGCTCATTCGCGCGGACATGGACAACGGACCTAAAGGATCGCCGCATTCGAGTGAACGCCGTGAGCCCGGGTCCCATCGACACGCCCGGACTGAGCGACCTGGTGGCTTCCACAGGGGCGGGCGAGCAACGCTTGAAGATGATTTCCAACAGTGTTCCGCTCGGCAGGCTCGGTAGACCCGATGAGATCGCCAAGGCCGTGGTGTTTCTCGCATCCGACGACGGCAGCTACATCACGGGAACGGAATTGTTTGTGGATGGCGGCATGGCACAAGTGTAGTCCGTTCATAGCGGAGGGCACGGCCCTCAGACGGGCCTTCTTCTCCTCCGAGTCGGACGGCTTGCCCCGGGCGCACGACTTCTTCCCGTGCGTGTGGGTATCGATCCGCGTCAACCGGACGCCTCCTCTCTGAGGTCATCCACCGTCGTCCACCGTCATCCACAGCCCGAAACTCATCGTCATTCCGGCCGGAACACCACCCTGCATGCCAGGATCGTGTTCAATATAGTGTTGCCGCAGTATGACGAGATGAAAATATTGTGTTGCTGGGGACAGACGGTGGACTTCGCTGTGGATAGCGGGGATAACTGAACGGGCGAACTGGCTCGTTCGACCTACTCTTTGAGACGAAAGTGCGGCGCATGGGAGGATCAATGCGAAAGCCGATGCAGCGAATCACCCCGTTTTTGTGGTTCGATCATCAAGCCGAAGAGGCCGCGACGTTCTACGCCTCGATCTTCAAGAACTCCAGGCTCACGAGCGTCGCCCGCTATGACGGCGCGGCGGCAAAGGCCTCCGGAAGACCCAAGAGGTCGGTCATGACGGTGGCATTCGAGCTCGATGGGCAGGAGTTCACGGCGTTGAACGGCGGGCCGCTCTTCAAATTCACCGAGGTCATATCGCTCGTCGTGAACTGCAAGACGCAGGAAGAAGTAGATCACTTCTGGGAGAAGCTCTCCGCCGGCGGCCAGGAAGTAGAGTGCGGCTGGCTCAAGGACCGGTTCGGCGTGTCGTGGCAAGTCGTTCCGACCGTCTTGAGCGAGATGCTGCAGGACAAAGACCCAGAAAAATCGAAACGCGTCATGGCGGCGCTGCTGAGGATGAAGAAAATCAGCATTGAAGGACTGAAGAACGCCTAAGGCAGCAAACGAGTTCAGGCAACCGTAGAGCGGCCTGCGGCCGCCAACCGACACCTCGCGCGCGCGGAGACCTTGGAGGTCTGCCGCGCGCGTGGGCCCTCTGGGGCTCGCGACCTTACGGGGCCTGGACTTCGCCCTGGGGCGAGGTGTAGTCGGCGTAGGCGACGCGGGAAACCGGTGCCGCGACGCCCGCGAGGAACACAAGCGCGAAGATAATCGCTCGCTTCATCTTGATCTCCCTCCCTTCCTTCTCACCGTTACGACGGCGAACACGCCCGAGGCGATTCAACGACGCTCGGATGAGGGGACTCGCACCTTTCGATACTTCCTCCTGTGCGGCATCCGTCCTGGCCGGGCCGCTAGCGCGCGCCCGCAACGCCCGCGAGGCGTGCGGCATCGGAAGAACAGGAGGGACAAACAATGAGTCATCACAGGTTCGCAACGGGGCTCTCCGCCGTCGCACTGCTCGTGCTCGTCGCCGGCTGTGCCGGGCCCAATGCCGGCCTTTACGAGTCAGACACGGGCGCCGCTGGTCCCGCTCCGGCCAGCGAGCTTAGCGGAGCCTGGCACGGCACCTTCGGATGGGTCGGCGCGAATTTCTACGAGGACGAGGCCCGGATCATCCTTCGGATCGAGGAGGACGGAACGTTCAGCGCCACTGTGACCCGCAACGGTGGGGCGAACAACCTCGCAAAGGCGACCACCTGGGCGGGGACAGCAGTGACCAGTGGCAATCGCGTCACGCTGCGAAACTCGAAGGGGCCGTGGGGGTGGGTGACACTCGTCCGTTCCCGCAATGGCAACGTCCTGTACGGGGTGGCGAGCGACCCGGCAACGAAAGCGAACGTCATGCTGAAGATCGAGCGTGACAGCAGGCCGGAGGCTCCGTGACGAAAGGCCCTACGCGACGTACCAGACGATGGCAACACGCTGGGCCGCGCGGCCTGATGACCAGGTGCGCGCGGCGCCAGCGTTGCACTGTGACGCTCGTACATCGGCTGTCATCGAAAGACATAGACCGAGGGCTAGCTGGGCCAGGTGCGTTAGACGACGTGGACGCATTCGCCCGATGGCGCCTCAGCCGTCGGGCCGGCAGGGGTCGGTGGCACGCGAGCCCTACGGTTCGAGCTGCTCGATCGATGTTGCCTCCACGCGGTCCTGCTCGGTGGGAATGGTTCCGGTCACGACAACATGATCGTTGATCCGCAGACGCTGATACTGATCCTGCGGGACGCGCGTGAGATTGACGTTGACGCTCTGGCCGTCGTCGGTGGCGACCATCAGCGTGTCTCCCGCGATCCACAGCACGCGCGCTCGGAAGTGGACAGGCGCATCGTCGGCCACGCCGGGAGTGACGGACAGCACGCTCAAGAGCGCGAGCGCCATCAGTGTTGCCACTCCCCGTGAGCCTCCACGCCCGCCGAAGCCGTCGGCGCCACCAGCACCGAGCTCACCACCACGCCGGTTCACGTCGTCGTCTCGGCGAGTCCGCGCGCGAGCTACCCACAACGTTAGGGCCCAGGAGTGAAGCACGTGGAGAGCGTTCCCCCGAAGCAGACGCACTCGACCGGACCACCATCAGGGCCTCTCACAATGACGACGTTACTGGTGCAGTCGGGCCCTGGCCGCCGGACGAGGACAGGGATCGCGAGCAAGACGCCTAAGACAGCGAGAGCCGCCAGGATCCACGCAAGCTGCTTCACGCTACTGCCCCGACGAGGAGGTGAGACTCGAAGCCCTCGTCCTCCTGGTCACTCGTGCCCTACCAGCGGCGTGTCGACGAGGTGCTCGCCGATGAACCACACCTGCAGCTCGTTTGCACGTATCACGTCGCTGACAAGCAGGTCGTTGGTGCCGTCATCGCCCGCCTCTGCCGCCTGCCGCGCCATCGCACGGGCTTCCTTCAAGACGATCTCGTGGGCGTGAAGCAGCCTCGAGAGCTGCACTGCGACTTCCTCGCGTCCGCGTGGCGGGCGCGGGATCAGCGTCATCTCGGCCACGTCGTGGGCCATGGCGATGCTCACGCCACCCAGCGATTGGATGCGCTCGGCGATGGCGTCTACCAGCTGGCCCTGCTCGTTGAAGTGCTTGTCGAAGAGCAGGTGGAGCTGATAGAAGGTCGGCCCGCTCACTTGCCAGTGGTGCTTCTTGTACATGTCGCGGAGGGTCATGGTGTCGGCCAGGAGCTGGTTGAGGTTGTCGATGCTGGCGCGACAGACTGATGCGTCGAGCGCGATTGGCAATCGCGCCACGGTCCCGTAGTGCTGAAGCTCTTTGGCGTGCTGGATCGTCAGCGGGCGGGAGCGCTCGACCACCGTTGGACCTGTGTGTCGATTCGTCATAATCTTTCCTCCATCCATTAGATGTCTCGAGCCGTCTAAACGGTGTGAGTGAGAACCGAGAGGGTTTCGCCAATAGCGCGACGGTCTCGAGCTGAGGCGAACCAAGGGGGACACGGTCATGCGGTTGAGAAGGGTGTTGCTGGCCGCGGTAGTCATGCTTGCCATCACGGCGGGTCCAGCCGCCTCAGGCGGGCTGATGACATCGCCTGGAGGTACCACGCCGGGGGGTGCGATGTTCGACGGTCTTCGTGGCGCGACGACGCGCCCTGTGCCCCGGGTATCGCCCGCACCAGCCCCTGCGGCGCCCGATACTTGGGTGCCAGATCGCTACGTCCTGGTTCCCGGGGTCGACGGTCACGTCCTCGTGCCCGGCCACTGGGAGCGTAGGCTCTCCGACCACGAGGTCTATACGCCACCGCTGTTTGGTCAAACCCCGGATGGCCGCACGCTGAACTTCCCCGCCGGCCAGCGACCGCCAGTCGACGAGCGACAGGGACCGTAGGCACGCCATGACAGCGGCGCCGAGGGCGATCCTGGCGGTTGCGCGACTCGCGGTGATTACGGTCGCCATGACCGCGTGTGGGACCGCCAGCAGTTATCTGACCCCCTCCACATCGACAACCACCTTGATGGCCGGCTGGGACCACTGGTTCAAACTCGAATGGTCGGTCGAGCGCGACGGGAGCGGTACCAACCGCATCACGGGCTACATCACCAGCCAGTATGGGGAGGGCGCCGACTCCGTCCGCGTCCTTGCGCAGGCGCTCGACGCATCTGGAGGTGTCGTCGGTCAACAGATCGCGTGGGTTCCGGGGGGCGTCGGCGGATTTTCACACCGCTATTTCGAGGTCCCCCGCCTGCCGGTCGCGAACCACTACCAAGTCTCCGTGTGGGACTATTCCTTCCGCCAAGCCGACAACAGGATTCGATGAGAGGGCGCACGGCGTACACTCTCCGTCGTTGACTGGTCGCTCTGCCCACTGTGGCGCGGAAACCCTCGAAGGGCGCTCTCCCTGCGGGAAGAAGGAAAGGAATAAACGACATGCGTCATTTCCTCCTTGTGGCTGGGCTTGGCTTCTGTATCGTGTCCAGCGCGTTGGCTGACGACATCGCCGTTTCTGAGCAGACCTTTGGTTGCATCCTCGACTGGCCACAAGTCAGGAATACGCGCATCAAGCACTCTGATCCGGAGCAGTTGAAAGAGGCAATGCGTATCTTCCGAGACAGCATACCGGACACGGCGTATCCCGTTGGCACCATCCTGCAGCTCGTTCCTTTCGAGGCCATGGTGAAGCATCCGCGTGAGAAGTTCCCCAAAACGAACGGCTGGGAGTTTTTCGCACTGGATGTCTCCGGTGCAGGCACCAAGATCAGAGATCGGGGAGACAACGTCGTCAATCTCTCGCAAGGGGTGACGTGCCTGAGCTGTCATCAGCCTGCGGCCAGGTTCGACTTCGTGTGCGAAAAGGGGCACGGTTGTGCTCCTATCCCATTCGATGATCAGAAGATCGGCGAGCTTCAGAGGGCAGACGCTCGTTGTCCCAAGAAGTAGAGCATGAATGAGCTCGACAGCTTCGTCTCGCGATTCCCGTCGTGTGACGCTGACATGGGTTATGATGCCAAACCTGACGCGCCGTCTCGACGCGTGGCTCTATGCGGGACACGATGCGACCGGGTGATCACTGCGGAGGTGATGTGATGACGGAGGCAGGAAATGATCCTCGGGCCACGACGGCATTCGTGGTCCGCTCCCCACGAGCAAACCTGCTCGTCGTCGTACTCGCGGCAGCCGCGATCGCCGGCTGCGGCGACAGATCCGGAGCTGCCGCGCCACCCCCACTGCCCGTGGTCAGGGTCGCGTCCGTGATCGAGGAGGACGTGCCGATCTCCTTGGAGTACGTGGGAACGCTGGTCGGGTACATCAACGCGCAGATCCGCGCCCGCGTCAGCGGGCACCTCATGAGCCAGAATTACCAGGAGGGCTCGCCGGTGAAAGCCGGCGACCCCCTGTTCCAGGTCGATCCGCGACCGTTCCAGGCGGCGCTCGACCAGGCGGAGGCCAAACTCCTGCAGGCCGAGTCCCAGCTCAGCCAGGCCAAGGCTCAGGTCAGCGCGAGTCAGGCCCAGGTCGAGCAGGCCGTGGCGAAGGTCGCTCAGGACGAGGCGCAGGTGAAGCGGAGCGAGGCCGACCAGCGCCGGACGGAGCTGGACGTCGGCCGCTATGCGCCGCTGGCCCTGCGCGGGTCGGTCAGCCAGCAAGAGCTCGACAACGCGGTCCAGAACAACCTCGCCAACCTCGCCGCGGTGGCCGCGGCGCGCGCCGCGGTGCAGAACTCGCAGGCGAGCGTGCTGCAGGCGCGAGCCGCGCTCGAGCGCGCGCAAGCCGACGTGAAGACGCAGGAGGCCAACATCGCAGCCGCACGGGCCGCGGTCGCCGACGCCAAGCTCAATCTCGGGTATACGCGAGTCCTCTCGCCGATCACCGGAGTGGCGGGCTTCCGTGTCGCGAACATCGGTGACTACGTCGGCCCTAACGACCAAAATCCGCTGACGACGGTCTCCCAGGTCGATCCGATCTACGCGGAGGTTCCGATCAGCGAGCAGCGGGCGCTCACCATCTTTCGCCGGTGGGACGACAATCCGCGCGCGCGCCGGGACATCGAGCTGGAGCTGATTCTCGCCGACGGCACCGTGTACCCGAGGCGCGGCCGCGCCGTCGCGCTCGATCGTCAGGTCGACCTCACCACGGGGACGCTGCTTGCCCGTGGCGTGTTTTCCAATCCCGGCAACATCCTGCGTCCCGGTCAGTACGCGAAGGTGCGGGCCGTCGTGGACGTGAAGAAGGATGCGCTGCTCGTTCCGCAGCGCGCCGTGCAGGACGTGCAAGGCGTCCACCAGGTCGCCGTGGTCGGGGCGGACGACACGGTTGACGTGCGGAAGGTCAAGACCGACGCGCGCGTGGGCTCGCTCTGGATCATCAGCGAGGGGCTGAAGCCCGGCGAGCGCGTCGTCGTAGAAGGGGGCGAGCGGGTCCGCGCCGGGCAGAAGGTCCGGCTGGCGGAGAGTACCCCAGCCCAGGCCGGCGCGTCGAAGTAGACGGCGATGGCCAGATTCTTCATCGACCGGCCCATCGTCGCCATGGTCATCTCGATCCTCATGGTGATCGTCGGTGTCGTCGCGATGGTGCAGTTGCCGGTGGCCCTCTATCCCAACATCGCGCCGCCGGAAATTCTCCTGACCGCGCGCTACCCGGGCGCCGACGCGGTGACGCTCGAGCAATCGGTCGCCACGCCGATCGAGCAGCAGATGAGCGGCGTCGACAAGATGCTCTACATGTACTCGCTCAACCAGGCCGCCGGGAGCCAGATGCAGCTGCGGGTGGACTTCGACGTCACCACCGACCCGAGCGTCGACCAGGTGCTGACGAACCTGCGCTACACGCAGGCCGCCTCCCAGCTGCCGCCCGACGTGGTCAACCAGGGCGTCACCGTCATCAAGTCGGTGACCAGCCCGCTGGGGCTCTTCGCTCTGTACTCGCCGAAGGGCACCTACGACTCGCTGTTCCTCGCCAACTACGCGTACGTCAACATCAACGACCCGATGACACGCGTGCCCGGCATCGGCCAGGTCCTGATCTTCGGCGCGTCGCAGTACGCCATCCGGCTCTGGATCAATCCCGACACGCTGGCGAAGCTCGACATCACCGTGAACGAGATCGCCAGCGCGTTGCAGGCGCAGAA
>Ga0209159_1001570_pt1 | contig 17135 bp, 13 predicted proteins | sample GraSoiAngelo_144_FD_185901 | JGI IMG/M metagenome (GOLD analysis project Ga0209159, IMG submission 185901) | Grasslands soil microbial communities from the Angelo Coastal Reserve, California, USA - 14_1009_02_40cm (SPAdes) (version 2) | ecosystem: Environmental > Terrestrial > Soil > Grasslands ...
TAAATAACATCGAGCAAGGGACTGCTTGATCCACCTCAGCGGATTCTGGAGCTGCTTATTTCCTCGGGTTTTCCACGAGTCATCAATCGGACGACCACCGCGATAATCACTAGGATCACCACCGCGAAGAAAATCTTCGCCGGTGTGAAAATACTGCTTCCCGGCGTTGGGGTCGGTGTTGCTGGTGGCGCGTTTTTCGCCGCCAGTTGGCCTTGCGCGTATTGCATCCGCTGGACCGTGTCGTAATCATCGGGCTTTATTTTTAACGCTGCCTGATAATCGGCGATCGCCTTCTCATACTCCATCATCGCGGCAAACGTGGCACCGCGCCTCACCAACGCATCCTCGTCATTCGGATTCTTTTGCAGGAGCGTCGTGTAATCTTCCACCGCCGCCGGAAAATTCTTCAGGTTCCGGTTCGCCCAGGCGCGCCGGTCATAATTTTGTGGATCGTTCGGATCTTTTTGGATCGCCACCGTAAAATCAGCGACCGCTTTATCCCACTGCAACAATCCAATGTAGGCAAAGCCACGGAATTTTATCGCCAAGGGATCGTCCGGTTTGAGCTCAAGGGCTTTGTTCGCGTCGGCCAATGCGGCGTCATACTGCCGTATTAAATCCTGGGTCTGCGAGCGCTCCGCGTAGCCCGCGGCATCTTTGGGGGCGAGTTCAATCTCCTTCGAGAAATCCGTGATCGCCGACGTATATTTCGCCGAGGCGCCGGCCTGGTCTCCGGCCAGTTCTGCCGCCCTTGCCGCCGCGCGATAGGCGGTCCCACGATCGTGGTAACAACGCGGATCATCCGGCGCGCCTTCCACTGCCTTATTAAACTCCGCAATCGCTTGGTCGAATTGCTTCGCGCTCGCAAGCTCGATCCCCTTCATTCGGTGCGTCTCTGAGTCTCCTCCGCCGCGCTTCTTCGCATTAGTTACCGGCACCGCGAAAAACAGCGCCGACAATAAAATCGATAAAGTGAGTGTTGTTCGAATTTTCATGGTCTCCTCCAGCCCCAATTTTTGAGCGATTAATGCCGCGCAAGCCAGCAAATTAAACTGCGAAATCGCGATGCCATGCCACAATCAGCCGCATGGAGCGAAACACCCGGCAACTTTCCCGAGGATACGCCGCGGTCTTCGCGACCGTGGCCATCTGGTCGCTGCCATCGCTTTTCCTGTTCTACTTGAATCGCTTCTACGATCCCTGGTCGCAAAATTTTTACCGTTACGCCGTGGCCTGTCTCGCCATCGTCCCGTTCGTCCTGTTTCAATTTCGGCGTCCCGCCAAGGCGGGAAAGATCGACATGCGTGCCGTCGGCCTTTGCTTGATTCCATGTCTGCCAAATGTTGTCCACCAAATCACTCAGGTCGTCGCTCTGTTTTACATGGGGCCGGGTGTCTACGCCATCTTCGCGCGGACATCGGTAATTTTTACGGCGCTGCTCGCGCTCGCCTTTTTTCCCGAGGAACGCTACCTGATTCGCCAATGGCAATTTCAACTCGGAACGCTGCTTGGATTGCTTGGCGCGTTCGGCGTGATCTGGTTTCAATCAAACGGTGAAGATCGACATATTGCCTGGCAGGGTCTGCTGATCGCATTCTTGGCCATCTTTTCCTGGGCGCTTTACGGTGTGCTCGTTAAACGTCCATCTGCCAGGCTCGGTTCCATCCGCAGTTTTGGAATAATCAGCCTCATCACCTCGGTGCTATTGCTCCCGTTGACCCTCGCTTTCGGCAAGATCGGAACGCCGCTCCAGGTCACCGCCCACGTGAACCTCATTCTCATTATCTCGGCAGTTACCTGCATCACCCTCGCGCATGTTTTATATTTCGTCGCCATTCAGGAGATCGGCGTCGCCTTGGCGCAGACACTTCAGCTCCTCTGTCCGCTCGGCGCGCTCGCGCTCTCCGCTTGGATTTTCCACGAACGCCTCACCTCGGCCCAACTCATCAGCGCCGCCATACTCCTGATCGGTGCATTCCTGGCCATGCGCACCAAACCAATGGCCACCGCCGAGACCGCAGAAAATATCTAGCGCATCGACCAAATCGACTTCTAAGTGCCATTTGGCAGGGCAATGAATCTAAAAACGTATCTCGGATCGCGGCAGAAGAAGATCGATCGGGCGCTGGCTCGATATCTTCCAAAGGAGAATGTCAAGCCGGCCACGATTCACAAAGCGATGCGCTACAGTCTGTTTGCCGGTGGAAAACGGTTACGGCCGATTCTTTGTCTGGCTGCGGCTGAAGCGTGCGGCGGCAAGATCGACAATGCACTCCCACTCGCCTGCGCGATGGAATGCATCCACACCTATTCGCTCGTGCACGACGATCTCCCGAGCATGGACAATGACGATTTCCGCCGCGGCCGGCCGACTTGTCACAAAGTCTTCGGCGACGGTATCGCTGTTCTCGCAGGGGATGCTTTGCTCACGATCGCGTTCGAAATCGTTTCGCGCGCGAAGCCCACTTCTCGGTATGACATGTCGATCTTATTACGCGAACTCGCGGTCGCTGCCGGCAGCCAAAAGCTGATCGCGGGACAAGTCGCCGATCTCGAAGGCGAAGGACAAAAGATCGACATGTCGGGTCTGCGTTACATTCACGAAAACAAGACTGCCGCGATCCTGACTACTTCAGTTCGACTCGGCACAATGAGCGCGAATGCAAATCCGAAACAACTCGGCGCGATCACAAAGTTCGGACGCGCGCTCGGTCTGGCGTTTCAAGTGATCGACGACATTCTCGATGTGACACAGACCAGTGAAAAACTTGGCAAAAGCGCGGGCAAAGATATCGCCGCCCAGAAAGTGACTTACCCCGCCATTATCGGTTTGGAAAAATCGCGCGCGGAAGCGAAACGCCTCACGAAACAAGCGCACGGTGCATTGTCGACTTTCGGTGCAAAAGGCGACGCTCTCCACGCGCTCGCAAATTATCTCCTCGAGCGCGAATACTGAATGCGCCGCTCAAACTTGACTGCTTAAAGCAGTCAAGTTTGTAGAAGGCGGCTATCGAAAAGTTTACCTCAATGCGAGATTTGGATCGATCTCTTCGGTTACGTTCGAGCTGGCGCCATTGTCGAGTTTGAGCACCGCGGCAAAGGCGATCATCGCGGCGTTGTCTGTGCACAACCATGGTTCGGCTGTTTTGAATTCGAGCCGGTGACGTTTGCACGCTTCGTCTAACTGCTTTCGCAGTGTCCGATTGCAACTAACACCACCGCTGATCGTCACTAAATCGACAGCGTGCTTCTTTGCAGCGGCGATCGCTTTGCGAATGAGAACATCGACAATCGCCTCCTCAACAGAAGCGCAAACGTCGGCCAGATAATCGCCTTTCAATTTTGGCAAAAGATACCGCACCGCGGTCTTCAAGCCGCTGAAACTGAAATTTGCCGAGTCCGGCATGCTCCGCGGCAAATCGAAACGCTTCGGATCACCCTTTATCGCATGTTTTTCGATTTCAGGTCCGCCCGGATAACCGAGGCCTAACAACTTCGCGATTTTATCAAACGCTTCGCCGGCGGCATCGTCAACGCTGCGACCAATGATCTCATAATCGCCCAGGCGGCGAACCAAGATCGACATCGTATGTCCGCCGCTAACGATCAGCGAAACGTTCGGCCTGATTTCGGTTTCACCGAAAAATGGCGAGAGCAAATGGCCCTCGAGATGATTGATCGCGAGATACGGTTTGCCGAAACCGATCGCGAGACCCTTCGCGATTGACGCACCGATCATTAATGAGCTGGCCAGGCCGGGACCGCTGGTTGCGGCAAAGGCGTCGATCTGTGAGATGTCGATCTTTGCCTCGCGCGCGACGCGGTCGAGCAACCGCGGCGCGTGCACGAGATGATTGCGCGATGCAACCTCTGGCACGACGCCGCCGAATTTCGCATGCTCGGCAATTTGTGACGCGACTTCGCTGGCGGCTAATTCGCGGCCGCGCAAAATGGCGACTGCGGTTTCGTCGCAGGAAGTTTCGAGAGCGAGAATTGTCACGGCATAATTGTAGGTCAGGCGCTCCGCCTGCCAAATGCAGCAACCGATGCGGTTGCCCTACAATAATTCAGCGACGGTCATAGACCGCCTCTACAACTATTTCTTGATCGCTTCGCCCTTGGGCGTGTTTTGCTGTGCGTAAATCATCACGCCTTTGAGCGCGTCGATCGCGCGCAGCATCTGCGGATCCGTGCTTTTAATGAAATTCTTGTCTTCGTCCGGCTTAATTGTGTCGCCGCTGCTTCGCGCCGTGAAAAGCTGCCTTTCCTGCTCGACACTCATCGGAACTCGAATGTTTGGCGTCACACCGTTGCCGTGAATGACTTGCTTACTCGGGGTGTAATATTTCGCGGTCGTAAATCGTAAGGCCGATCCATCGGGCAATTGCATCACATTTTGGACAGAGCCTTTTCCGAAAGTTGTTTCGCCCACGACAATCGCGCGATGCAAGTCTTTGAGGGCGCCGCTAACGATCTCCGCGCCGCTGGCGCTGCCTTCATTCACCAAAACCGCCATTGGAAAATGCGGCCGTTCCTTGGCTGCGCCGGACGTTGTGTACTCGCGCTGTTGCGATGCAACGCGACCCTGCGTTGAAACGACTTTCGTGCTCGGCGGTAGAAATTGCGCACACACGTCCACCGCGCTGTTCAGCAAACCGCCGGGATTATTGCGCAGATCGAGAATCAGCGCCTCCATTCCCTGCCTTTGCAATTCATCGAGGGCTTTCGACAATTCACCCGCGGTCGGCTCGTTGAATTGAATTAACCTCACGTAAGCAATTTTGAATGAGCCGGTCAGATCGGGATCGAGCAGCCGCGCTCCTTTGACGCTTTGCACTTTGATCTCGGCGCGCTCGAGCGCGTAATCTTTGACCTCCTTGGTCGATGGCCGAATTAAGGTCAACGAAATCTTCTGGCCGGGTGCGCCGCGCAAATGATTGATCACGTCCTGCAGATCCATTCTGTCAGTCGACGCTCCATTGATTTTCAAAATCTGATCGCCGGAAAGAATTCCGGCCCGCGCCGCGGGCGTGTCTTCCATCGGCGTCACTACCGTTGGTAAACCATTCTTGATTGCGACTTCAATGCCCAGTCCGTTGAAGCGGCTGCGCGTGTCTTCCTGCATGTCACGGAAATCGCTCGGGTCCATAAACTGGCTATGCGGATCGAGTGATCCCAGCATCCCCTTGAGCGCGGCCGTGATCAGGTTGTGGTAACTCGTTTTGTCTCCGTCGACGTAATCCTGGCGGATCAGTTGGACTGCCTTCGCGAAGATGGCGATTTGTGAATAACCGCTGTCGTCGTCTTGATCGGCGGCGCGCAGGCTGTGAAAGCCGATGCCGGAAAGCAGAGCGAGGAGCAACAGACAGAATGCTCCGATAAGGATACGGCGCTTCATCTTTGTTTGGGCTTGGAAACGGTCGGACATTCGCTCATCCAAAATTTTTGGCAACGTCCAAAGCGTCGTCTAAAGTTGCGCCGCCGTGTTCATTATTCGTCCAAGGAGACTTCTGAGCTGCGCTTTGGCGGCAGTCGCAACCTATTTGCCATTGGCGAGTGCGTTCGCGGTGCAAACGCCCGATTCTGAATACGAGGAGATAGCGGAGACGTTCATCAAGGGCTACTTCGCCGCCCGCCCCCTTTTGGGCACGGCCATCGGCCTGCATGAATACGATGGGAAGATCACGGATTACAGCCGGCTCGCGCTCGATGCCGAACTTTCCCGGTTGAAACGGTTCGATGACCGGCTCCAAAAATTCGAGCTCAATAAACTCAGCCAGCGGCAATCGATCGACCTGCGAATTCTGCAAGCCGCCATTCGCAACGAAATCTTCCAGCGTGAAGCGATGGCGATCTACGAGCGCAACCCGATTGTCTACGCCCGCGCGGCCGACGTGAACATTTATATCAAGCGCAACTTCGCGCCGTTGGAAGACCGCGTGCACAGCATTGTCGCGATCGAGTCGCAAGTACCAAACATTCTCATCGCTGCGAGAACCAATCTCGATCCGGTATTGCCAAAGCCGTACGTCGAGCTTGCGATTCGGGTCGCGAAAGGCTCGGCCGATTTTCTGCGGAAGAATCTGGTCGAAGCAGTCGCCGAACTCAGAGACGAACGTGTGCGGACCGAATTCCTGGAAGCAAATCGCAAGGCAGCAGCGGCCCTGACCGATTATGCAGCCTGGCTCGAGCGTGACAAATTGCCGAAAGCCACCGCCGATTTTGCACTCGGCCAGGAAAAGTTCCAACGACTCTTAAAGGAAACCGAACTTGTCGATCTTCCGCCCGACAAAGTTCTCGAGATCGGCCTGACTCAATTGCGTAAAGAGCAAAAAGCTTTCGCCGACGCTGCCAAGAGGATCGATTCGAACAAATCGGCGGTTGAAGTTTTCAAACAAATGCAAAGCGAGCATCCTACCCCGGAAAGTCTGCTGGCCGATATCGGAAAAGACCTCGAACAGATTCGAAAGTTTGTGGTGACGCGAAAATTGGTCACGATTCCATCCGACGTTCGAGCACGCGTGAAAGAGACGCCGCAGTATCGCCGCGCGACCTCTTTTGCGTCAATGGACACGCCGGGCGCTTTCGAGAAGCGCGCGACCGAAGCCTATTATTATGTGACGCCGCCGGAGAGCGACTGGCCGCCGCTGCAAAAAGATGAATGGCTAACCGCATTCAACTTTTACAGCACCGACGTTGTTTCCATTCATGAGGTTTATCCCGGGCACTACGTCCAGTTTCTGCGTTTGAACGCTTCGCCTGTCAGCAAAGTGGAAAAAATTTTCGGAAGCTACGCTTTCATCGAAGGCTGGGCCCATTACTGCGAGAAAATGATGGTCGACGAAGGCTACGGCACGGTTGCCAAGCCGACCGAAGCCGACGAGAAACGGGCCGCAAAATACCGACTCGCCCAAGCCGACGAAGCGATGTTGCGATTATGCCGGCTTTGCGTCTCGATCAAAATGCACACCCAGCAAATGACCGTGGAAGATGCGACCAAATTTTTCCAGGATAACTGCTACTACGAAGAGAAACCGTCGCGGGCGGAAGCGATGCGCGGCACATTCGATCCCGGCTATCTCAATTACACGCTGGGGAAACTGCAGATTTTGAAATTGCGAGATGATTACAAGGTGCAGGAGGGTGCGAATTTCTCAGCCCAAAAATTTCACAACGAGCTGCTCAACCACGGCATGCCGCCGATTCGATTGCTCCGCGAGCTGATGCTGAAAGACAAATCGAAGTGGGACGAAGTGCTTTAATCGCCTGCCACGCCCTAACGTTGGCGAAGGCAGGCCCGTCACGCCGTAGCCTCGGCGAAGGCGGATCAGTCCAGCCCGGGCAAAGAAGGCGGCGGCGTAATTTCTTTCTGCGGAGGCGGCTGCTCGATTTGCGTGAGCTTGGCATCGAGCTTGGTCATCGTCCTCTCCGTTTCGGAGTAACTCCCGCTGGCATTGGCTAGATGCCGTCCGAGAACACGAAAATTCTCCTGAATTTTTGCGAAGTCACCCCGCAACCGCGATAGCTCGCCCAGGATTTCCTGAGCGCGCTCTTCGACCTTCATGCCGCGTAGTCCCAGCAAAATGGTCTGCACGTAAGCGTAAAAGCTATTCGGAGAAACAGGAATGACGCGCTTAGCCAACGCGTAGCTGAAGAGTTGGCGGTCTTCTCCGACGTCCTCTTTGATGATTGTCTCGTAATAGACGTTCTCGGCCGGCACGTACATCAGCGCGAAATCGTACGTTCCCTCATCTGGCAGAATGTATTTCGTAGAAATCGCGTCCACATGCTTTTTGACGTCGCGCAGGAATTGTTTGCGCGCGGCAACGCGCTCGGCTTCTCCCGCGGCTTCAACGACACGCTTAAAGTTTTCATAGGGGAACTTCGCGTCGGCTGGAACTAATCTCGGCCCGATACGGATGACCGCGTCGACCGCATCGCCGCTCTTAAACCGGTACGGCATGGTGTAATGCTCATGCGGCAGGATCTGCGAGAGCAGATCGCCCAAAAATAGCTCGCCCATTCCGCCACGAAGCTTTGGAGCGCGCATGATGTTGACCAATTCTTGCGCCGCTTTTCCGACCTCATGGATCTGGCCAACTTTCTCTCGCAAGTCGCCAATCACGCCTGCGGCCTTATCCAATCGCGTATTCATGGACGCGCTTGATTGCTGAAGATTTTGGGTCACCGACTGTCCGAAGGTGTCCAATCGTTCCTGAAGCGAGTTTAGCTGCTGTTGCAGCATCAACGCGCCTTGATCAAGTTGGCCGGCCTTGCCCCGTTCGCGCATCAAGACGAAAAGAACCGCGAGCACGCCCAACAACGTGATACCGACGAGGAGATAAAGCAGCGGACTCATTCTATAAATCAGAGAATCCGCGACTTCGGACGCAATGACAAGTGGTGCTCGTCAGAACCGTACCTTCATTCCCGCATAAGCCGCGGTTCCGAGATTCGGGAATCCGAACACTTCGGCGTAATGTTCGCCAGTGAGATTGTCGACCCGGCCGAAGATCGACATGTGCGGATTGATCTCGTACTCCGCCGCGATATTGACGAAGCTATAGTCCTCGATGTCGAAATTCGGGCCGCCGAAGTTCAACTCTTCGCGCGCGTTCACGAACTTCGCTTCGATCGTGGTGCGCAGTTTCTTGCACCACAAATAGGAACCGGAAACATAAACCTCATTCCGTGGCCGGCGCGGCAACCGCGCGCCTTGGGGCTGCGCAATATTTGCAGTGTCGGTCTTCTCGGCTTCCAGATAAGTGTAGCTCGCGGTAAAAGTGAGATCCGTGATCGGAGTCGCACGGAGTTCCGTTTCCACACCCTGCGTTTCAGCCGCGCCGAGGTTCAACGTTTCAAACAGTCCGTCGAATCCGATTACGTTCGACAAGTCGTTATGAAAATATGTTGCACCGACGGTGACGCGCCTGTTCCAAAGCCGTTGCTCGATTCCAGCGTCCCAGCCGAAATCCTTTTCCGGCTCCAGGGCCGGCAACGGCTGGCCTGGAAATGGATTGAATCGAAAGATCTTGTCCTGACTGCTCGGCGGACTGAATCCCGTCGCAACACTCGCATGCACCGTCGTGTCCGTCTGGTCGATCTTGTAACTGCTCGCAATCCGATATGTCCAAACATCGCCAAATTGATTGAAATGATCGAGGCGTCCGCCAGCGACGAAAATTAGATTGTCGATATCCACGGTCGCTTGCAGAAATCCCGCGATCTCTTTGACTCTGTCGCTAATAAAAGTCGGCTGAGGCCCAAATGCTTGCGAGACGAATGGTCGCTCCTGTCCTGATTCCACCCGGTAGAAAAAGAATCCGTTCGTCAATGTCAGCCATGAAGCCGGCCGTATATCGTTTTGATAATCCAACTGAGTTTGCCGGAACAATGCGCGCGTCGGTCCGACGAAACCGTCCTGATTAGGATTATTGACCTGGCGCTCATGATCGTAATCAAAAATCAATTTTTGTTCCCACCAATCGGCTGGCTTCCAATCGAGATGCGGTCCAATCCACCAGCGCTCGGTCAAAAAATTATCGAGCGGCTTCGGATTAAAGATCGAGTTTGGGTTTCCAGTGTCGCTCAGCGAATACATGAATAGGCTTCCGACGCGCAGTGTTTCGCTGAGGGACAAACCAAGGTCCGCAATGCCCGCAGTGTTCCGGTATTGATTGTTGGGTCGCGCGTTATCAGTGTCGATCCGGCTGGCCCCGACGGAATAATCGAAGATGTCGATCTTTCCGTCGCTCTGCAGCGCTTCACGAAAGGTGTCGTACGTTCCGCCTTCCTCGCTCACAGTGATTCCGGGAGTTCCTTCGCCTCGCTTTGTGAAAATCTGAACGACGCCGGCCAGCGCGCGCGGCCCATAGATGGTGCTCTGCGGGCCGCGGACGATTTCAATTCTGTCGAAGTTGTCCGTCGTCAGATTCGCAAAATCAAACTGTCCGGCAAGTCCCTGATTGATCGGAATTCCATCGAGCAAAACTTGCATATCCTGGCTCGGTAACCCGCGCATGAAGACGGACGTCAGTTGCCCCGGCGTTCCAGTTTGAACTACGGCCAGCCCCGGAACCTCTCGGAGCGCGTCAGCGGCACGCTCGATTTGTTTATTATCGATGTCCTGTGAGCTGATCACGCTCACGCTGGCGGGCGATCGATCGAGCGGAATGTCGAACCGCGTTGCTGAAACGACGACTGGCTCGGCTTCCGGCAATTGATCGCCATCGGCCGATATCGACTCGTCACGCCGTAGCTCGACGGAGGCTGATCTAAACGCGTCCTGGGCGCGGACTGACAATGCCGCGCTCATCAAACTCACTAACACAAAACATAATCGGCGATTTCGCATAACAAGTCTCCTCCAACTCGAGAGTCGGACTTGTTTGTCCTCCGCTGCCGCGAAGAGCGCATCGCCCAGCTCTCATTCTTCTTTTTGCGAAGAAGTTTTTTCGCAGTCCGAGCCGGACTGGCGGATTCCGGAATCGGTTTGCAGCGATAACCGAACCCAAATCGTTCAAAACTGGGTCCAGCGTCACGCTGGCGAATGAGGTGGAGCGGTCGAATATTCTGGCTCCTGGCTTACCATCCGGCACCCGCCGGACGCACCTTCTTCCCGCCTTCACCCCCGAATGTTTTCGGGGATTGGCCTTGGGAAGTCGTATCCAGTTACAGCAGCGCAACTGCTCCCGATTTGCACGGGATTTCTCGCGCCGATCCACTTTTTCAAGCTCGCAAAGAACTGGATCGAGAATTACTCCATTGCCTTTGCGAGCTCAAGACAAATTTGGTTAGCCGCGCTATAATTGCCGCCGTGATTGCTTCGAATTCGTCCCTCAGCTTTCTCGTTACCGGCGGCGCCGGCTTCATCGGCTCCAACCTCACGCTCGCGTTGCAGGAAAAATTTCCGGAAACGCGCCTCACGGTGATCGATGATTTTCGTTCCGGTGATTTTAAGAATCTGCACGGCTATCGCGGCGATTTCGTCGCGCAAAATCTGGCGACGCTCGATTGCCGCGAACAATTCGATAACGAAAAGTTCGATGCTATTTTCCATCTGGCGTCAATCACCGACACGACGTTGCACGACCAATTCGTGCAAGTGCACGATAACGTCGAAAGTCTTCGACGACTCCTGAATTTTGCGCGCCCGAGCAAGACTCGAATCATTTACGCGTCATCGGCGTCGACTTACGGGCCGGCTACCGCGGCCAGTGTTGAATCAAACGGCGCTGCGCCGGCGAATGTTTATGCGTTTTCCAAAACGATCATGGACAACATCGCGATGCGCGAAGCGAAGGAGAATCCAGACTGGATCATTATTGGGCTGCGCTACTTCAACGTTTATGGTCCGCGCGAAGCGCACAAAGGCGTTCCGGCGAGCATGATCTATCATCTCGCGCAGCAGATGAAGGCGGGGCAGCGACCGCGCATTTTCAAACAGGGCGATCAAAAGCGCGATTTCGTTTACGTGAAGGACGTGGTGGAAGGAAGCATTCTCGCGCTCGAAGCGAAGGAGAGCGGAATTTACAACCTCGGCTCCGGTCAGGCGCGCTCGTTCAACGAGCTCGTCGACGTGCTCAACAAATGTCTCGGCACAAAATTTCAGCCCGACTACATCGAAAATCCGCACGCGCATTATCAAAATTTCACCGAAGCGGACTTGGACAAGGTGCGCAGCGCCCTCGGTTATCAGCCACAATTCTCACTCGAGCGCGGCGTGGCCGATTACATCCAGTGGTTGTATCCGGAGACTAAATCCTGACGCGCGAAACGCGGTCACCCTTCCCAGAAAAATTTCGTCGGACGATTGATTTCCGGCGGAAGACTCTTGTGCACCGGGCAATTGAGCGCCGTTTGCTCCAGAACTTCACGGTGCGGCGAAGTTGGCGGGAGTGGAATATGAACTTCTGACGGAAGCGCAGCGATCCGGCGTGGCGCGTCCTTCGACATTTCCTTTTTCACATTCACGGTCATTCCTTTCAGATTCACCCCAAGCTCTTCGGCTTTGATTCCCATGGTCGTGCTAATGCAGCTCCCGAGCGCGGTCGCGACCAAGTCGGTCGGCGAAAATGCTTCGCCTTTGCCCTTGTTGTCCGTGGGCGCGTCCGTCGCCAGCTTCGCGTCCGAAGGTCCGTGAGTGGCGTCGCAATGAAGATCTCCGGTATATTTGATCGAGATGTTGACCATGCGGCAATATGAGCCGCGGCTTTTATTTTGTCATCTCGAGGTCACCGGCGCCTCCTGAATCTTGTCGGCATGCTGCGCAAACTCATCTCGAAACACCCGCGTAAGATCCACATCGTGCAGAATGATCATGTCAGTGTCGTGTCTTTTGTGGCCGTCGTTCTGCCAGCCTTCGTTCCACCAGCAAAAACCGGCAATCGCGGGCCAGCGATTCGAAAAGAGATCTTCGAGCGCGGTTCGTGTCCAGCGCACGACGTCCACGTGCCGATTGTGTAGATCGCACCCGAACTCGGCGAGAATGATCGGCTTTCCCGGCGCAAGCTTTGTCAGGCGCGGATAAGCTTCGCGCATTTTGAACGCGAAACTTTCCGTGCCATCGCGCGTCAGCGGCGTCGTGGGCCCATAAGCGCTGAGCGCAACCCAGTCACAATAGTTTTCTCCGGGAAAATAATTTTCAAACGCGTTCCATTTTTGCTCCAGTTCATCGAGCCAGTTCACATGCCAGACCCAGGTCAGATTATCTGCGCCTTCCGCCCGCATCAGATCGACAATGTGCCGGTGAGCCGCGATGTAACGCTTCGGTCCTTCGATCGCGCCGCCATTCCATTTTCCGTTCCAACTAAACCAGTTCCCGTTGGGTTCGGTCCCCCACTCGATTAAAACCGGCGAGCCGAATGCTTTGGCGTCACGCGCCCAGGCGCGAAGATCGACATCGAACTCGCCGGCAATGATTTTTTGGAGCGAAAATGTTTTCTCGCCGTGACGTTGATCGACATCAGAGCGCAGCATCAACCGAACGTAGGGAATTTTGCCAAGATCGCGGATCCACGTGCACATCGCATCCGGAAATTTTCTCGATTCAAACCAGTTGTTTGAAAAATAAACCCATGCGGTCTTTTTCCCGATTGCTTGCTCGTAACGGGCCACATCCGCGGGCGTGACGTCGTGTTCGGTCGGATCGTGTGTGTCAGTACCGACTCCGCCCCAGTAAAATCCGTGATAGAGCTTTCCGGACGGCGGCGGCAAAATGCGCAGCGATTCAGCGTCTAAAGGACCAGCACAAAGGAGAAGCGCAAGGACGACTGTTTTCACCGCCACAATTGTAGGGCAGGCGCTCCGCCTGCCAAATCACCCGGAGGGACACGCGCCGTCGTGTCCCTCAAATTAGAGCGCAGGCAGAGCGGCGCCCTCCATCAGATGTCGATCTTGCACATGGCGCGCGCTTATCGCGTCCCTGAAAAATTTTTCGCAGGTTGCCATGGCGTTCTTTGCCGCTAGCGTAAAATATGAATACGAAGGTGATAGGAAAGGATTTGACAAAAGAAGCACCGCGCAGTCCGCGGATTCGCGTTGGCGGTTACGCAATCCTCGGACGGACGATCGACAAATGCCGTGCGCTCGTTGCCGGCAACATCGGCGAGTACCATTTCGATTGTCCGCTCGACAACATGCTCTTCGGCTTCAAAGGCGTAAAGGGCGACGATTTCAAAGCACAAATCGAAAACGGCGCGAGCGATCAGGAGATGGTCGAATGGCTCAACCGCAACGGCGAAAAGAAAACGCCGGATGAAATTAAACGCTGGGGCGACGAAGTGACCGCGTCGAATCCGTACAACGATCCGGAGCGCCGCGAGTGGTTTGTCGAACAGGTGAAACCTTTGGGTCTCGATCCGGCCAAAACAACGCTGTTCGATTGGCTCGAAAAAGACGACAAAGCCTGCCACGCCCAGAAAGCGGCGTAACAAAACCCAGTCTGTCAATTTCGAGGTCCATCGAATAGCTCTTTCTCGACGCTAAGATTAGCGGCAAAGCTGCAGTTGTTTAACATCGCCCGCGGAGCGGCCGATCCACCCAACTTAGCCGGTCGGAGAAGTTGTCGGCTTACGGTTTAATCAGCGGCGGCGGCTGATCTTCGGTGATTCCAGCATCCTCACCGCGGCGTAATTTGCTGTGGGCAACTCCATAAAAGAAGTAGATCAGGAGCCCAATCCCGAGCCAGACGAAGAAACGGATCCAGGTTTCCAGCGGCAGACTGAGCATTAGCACGAAGCAAAAGATCACTCCGAGAATTGGAAATATTGGGCTAAACGGAACGCGAAACGGACGCGGCCGGTTCGCCTCGGTCCGTCGCAAGATAACGACGCCGATGCAAACGAGAATGAAAGCGAAGAGCGTTCCGATATTGGTCAGGTCGGCGAGCGAACCGATATCGACTACCGCAGCAATGCCGCCGACAAAAACACCGGTCCAGATGGTGGTGATGTGCGGCGTGCGAAACTTCGGATGGATCTTTGAGAAGTATTGCGGAAGCAAACCGTCACGCGCCATTGCCATGAAAATGCGCGGCTGGCCAAGTTGAAAGACGAGCAAAACTGAAGTGATGCCCGCGAGCGCGCCCGCGCTGATGAGCGCTTGCGCCCAGGGATAACCCGCAAACGCAGTGGCGACCGCCGCCGGGTCTCCGAAATAGGTTGTGTACTTACGCGCGCCGGTGATCACCGCCGCCATCAAAACATAGAGGACGGTGCAGATTATCAGACTCGCGATGATGCCGATCGGCATGTCGCGCTGCGGATTTTTTGTCTCTTCCGCGGTTGTGGAGACGGCATCGAATCCGATGAACGCAAAGAAAACAATAGCGGCGCCGCTCATCACGCCGCCGATGCCGGTGGGAACAAACGGATGCCAATTGGTCGGATGAATCATGAACGCGCCAAACGAGATCACGAAAACGACGACCGCGAGTTTAATAATGACGATGGTGTTGTTGGTCCGCGCGCTCTCGCGAATTCCATAAATCAAAAGAGTCGTGACCGCCGCAACGATCAGCAGCGCGGGAAGATTGAGCGCGATCGGATAACCGGCGATCATCGGAATTGTCGCCGAAGAAAAATTAGACAGCGCTTCGCCGCCTTGCGCGACTATGCCTTTGGCCGTGTCGTAATCGTTAACGGCCCAAACCGGAAATTTTAATCCAAAAAGACTTCCGCATAATCTGACGAAGTAACCGGACCACCCGACCGCCACCGCCATGTTGCCAACGGCGTATTCGAGAATCAGGTCCCAACCGATGATCCAGGCGATCAACTCACCGAGCGTTGCGTAAGAGTAAGTATAAGCAGAACCAGAGACTGGGATCATTGACGCCAACTCCGCGTAACAAAGAGCGGCGAAACCGCACGCGACGCCCGCGACTACAAACGAAAGCATTACTGCCGGTCCGGCACCGGGTCGGCCAAAGACAAGCGGCGCGTGGCTCATCCATGATTGGATGAAATTCAGGATCGGCGTTTTCCAGATGGATGCCGCCAGTTGCTCGCCCGCCGCCGCCGTTCCCGCGAGTGCGAAAATTCCAGTTCCGATGATCGCGCCGATGCCGATACAGGTCAGAGCGAATGGACCGAGGGCGCGCTTCATTTGCCGTTCGGGCGCCGCCGCTTCCGCCATCAAACGATCCGGGTTTTTCTTTCGAAAAAGTTGAGACGCCATTCGTAAACCTTTCCCGGATCGTGTCATCGCGGATTACCAGCGGTCAACCACAAGTTTGGGATTGGCCCGCAAATAGCTCGCTTATCGGCCATGCTGAATTTGAGCGCGGCAAATTTGATCGGTGGTTTTGTCTTTGGCTCGATCGGATTCGTCGCCTTTATCTACGGAAAGCGAATGAATCTTTGGAAGCCGATGTTCCTCGGAATCGGGTTGATGATTTACCCCTACTTTGTCAGCAATGACGCGGTTATGATTGCAATCGGCGCGATCGGTACAGCTGGGCTGTTCTTTCTGCGATAGACGCACCGCGCGTCTTTTTCGTAGTCTCGGCCGCGATGGCGGACGAGCCCGCAAAAATTATCCTCGGCGACACCGCCATCTCTGCGATCGAGCGCACTGCGCGCCGGCGCTGGTTCGGGCGAGGCAAAGATCGACAACCTCTGCCGTTCACCCATTGTCAAAATTGCGGCGCGGAGTTGACCGGGCCGCATTGCGCGCAATGCGGGCAGGCGGCGATCGATTATCGACGGTCGTTTCGGCACGTGATTGTCGATGTTCTCGACTCGTTTCTGAATTGGGACTCGAAGTTTTTCGCCACCATTGGCCTTCTGATTGTAAAGCCGTGGCGCCTGACCAACGAATTTTTATCCGGCAAACGCGTCCGCTACTTGCATCCGCTTCGTCTCTACCTGCTGGCGAGCATTTTGTTTTTCTTCGCGGTGAATTACGGAGCAAAGGGACTTCGTTTGGAACCCGGAAAAATCTCGGAGAAGAATCGGACAGCCATTGCCGCGGCCGTCGCAGAGAAGCGTGATGAAATTGAAGCGGAATTCGACAAAGAAAATCTTTCAACTGAAGAGCGCAAAAAAGCTCAAGACGCACTAGATTACCTGACTAAGCCGAGCCCTGCAGCCACGGCAGCAGCCGAACAACAGCCCTCGCCAACGATCACGCCAACAGCTTCGCCTTCTGAGCCGGGCAAACGAACGTATGGCGCGGTGGACGAGCGGCCCTTTCTCGTCTTCGATGCGGACACGAAATCGTCAACTCCGTTCGAGCGCTGGTTGGAAACACGCGCGAAAGAAAAAATGGGCGAACACGGAACAAAAATGGGACTCTTTATCGCCACCCTCTTCAGCAATCTGCCTTATATGATGCTTTGCTGTATTCCGCTTTTTGCTTTCGTTCTCAAGGTGCTCTATATCCGGCGGCACATTTTTTACATCGACCACCTCATCTACGCGCTGCACATCCACACATTCCTTTACACGGGTGTGATGCTGATCGTTCTCGCAACCATGGGACTCAACCGGATCGCTCCGCCCACATTAGCCGGCTGGATCATCGCACTTCTCTGGATTTTGTTTGTCGTGCAGATCTTTTTGTCCATCCGGCGCGTTTATCGACAAGGCTGGTTTATGAGCACGCTCAAGTTCTTTGTCGGCGGCTTCGTCTAC
>Ga0209159_1001571_pt1 | contig 17123 bp, 13 predicted proteins | sample GraSoiAngelo_144_FD_185901 | JGI IMG/M metagenome (GOLD analysis project Ga0209159, IMG submission 185901) | Grasslands soil microbial communities from the Angelo Coastal Reserve, California, USA - 14_1009_02_40cm (SPAdes) (version 2) | ecosystem: Environmental > Terrestrial > Soil > Grasslands ...
CCTATACCCTGTCGGCCTCGCCCAGCAGCCTGACCGTCACCCAGGGCAGCAGCGGCTCCAGCACGATCACCGTCTCGCCGCAGAACGGCTTCACCGGCAGTGTGACCCTGTCCCCCTCCACGCTGCCCAGCGGCGTCACCGCCTCCTCCAGCCCGAACCCCACCACCACGACGAGCACGTTGAGGTTCACCGCGAACAGCGCTGCGGCCACGGGCACGGTCACTGTCACCATCACCGGCGCCTCGGGCACCCTGACGAAGACCACCACGATTACCCTCACGGTGACATCGCCACCTCTCCCGACTCTGGTCTCGCTGGGCCTGAGCCCGTCGAGCGTCACGGGCGGGAGTTCCTCGACTGGCACGGTGCAGTTGAGCGCGTCAGCGCCCAGCGGTGGTGCCGTCGTCTCTCTGTCGAGCAACAACACGGGTGCGGCCACGGTCCCGTCCAGTGTGACGGTCCCGAGTGGAGCCTCGACTGCGACCTTCACCGTGAGCACGAAGGCCGTGGGCTCCTCGACCTTGGTCACCATCTCGGCGTCCTACGGCGGCGCGACCCGCCCGGCCTCGCTCACCGTGGCGCCCCCACCCCTCCCGACCCTGACCTCGTTGACGCTGAGCCCGACGAGTGTTGTTGGTGGCCCGCTGGGATCCTCGACTGGCACGGTCACGCTGAGCGCGCCGGCGCCCAGCGGGGGGGCCGTCGTCTTCCTCTCGAGCAACAACGGTCTGGCCAGGGTGCCGTCCAGCGTGACCGTTCCCGCCGGTGCCATCAGTGCGACGTTCACGGTGAACACGTCTATCGTCATCATCTCGACCACCGCCACGATCTCGGGTTCGTACAACGGTACGACCAAGTCGGCAAGCCTTGCGATATTGCTCTAATGGAAGGTCACCCGACGGCGAGCTGAGAGTCGTTCACGCCCCCGTATTTGCCAAATAACAGGCCACTCCAGCCGCTGCGAATACGGGAATCGCCGCGTCAATATTAAGGGATTCCCCTCTGGTTTCCGGATTGGTCAGGGACTTTCCCCCGATCGGTTCTAGCATTCTCCTAGTTTTCCCCCGTGTGGTTGGGGAATAGCGTGGGTATCGAAGTGGGATGTGCCGGAGCCGCAAAACATGGTAAGGGTCCCTGGCCCAAGGAGGCGCGCGAGATGACCGGAAGCTCAGCGAGAGTGTCGTTGGTGGTCGCGGCAGCTCTGTTTTTCTCGTCACTCCTCCCAGTCCCCGCGGCGGCCCAGACTGTATCCTTCGCCCGGAAAGACTTTCCAGTCGGCACGAATCCGATCACGATCGCCGTCGGCGACTTCAACGGTGATGGCGTGCCCGACCTGGCAGTGGCCGACGAGGGGTCCAACAACGTCGCCGTGTTAATCGGCAACGGCGATGGGTCCTTCCAGCCGGCGACGTTCTTTCCGGTTGGCGCGAATCCCGTGTGGGTCGTCGTGGGCGACTTCAATGGCGATCGGGTGCTCGACCTGGCGGTGGCCAACATCAACTCCAACAACGTCTCCGTGCTGCTGGGCAGAGGCGATGGAACCTTCCAGCCGGGGCAGGTCTTCCCGGTCGGCTCTCTTCCGACTTCTCTGACCACGGGCGACTTCAACGGCGACGGCAAGCTCGACCTGGTGGTGGCCAACTGGAATTCCTACGACATCTCGGTGCTGCTGGGCAATGGCAACGGGACCTTCCAGCCGGCACGGAGCTTCGCCAGTGGGGTTAATCCTATCTCCCCTGTGGTGGGCGACTTCAATGGTGATGGAATCGCGGACGTGGCGGTGGCCAACTATGGCAACAACAACGTCTCGGTGTTCATCGGCAACGGCGACGGGAGTTTCCGGCCAGCGGTAAGCTTCCCAACAGGCACTCTGCCGTCCGCCGTGGCCGTCGGCCACTTCAATGGCGACGCCGCACAAGATCTCGCGGTGACCAACGCTATGTCCAACGACGTCTCGGTGTTGCGCGGCAACGGCGATGGCACCTTCCAGCTGCCACAGAACTTCCCGGTCGGCAGCGCCCCGCTTGCCGTGGCCGTGGGCAGCCTCAATAGCGATGCGATCCAAGACCTGGTGGCGGCCAACTTCAGTGCCAACACAGTTTCGGTGCTGCTGGGCAACGGCGATGGAACCTTCCAGGCGGCGCAGACCTTCACCGTGGGCACGAATCCTGAGTCCGTGGCCGTAGGCGACTTCAACCGCGACGGCGTGCCAGATCTGGCGGTGGCAAACTTCGGCTCCAACACCGTCACCGTGTTGCTGGCGTTGCGGGTTGCCACGCCGGCCTTCAGCCCGCCCGGCGGGACCTATGACAGGCCTCAGTCCGTCGCGATCTCGGATGCGACTCCTGGCGCGACGATCTACTACACCACCGACGGGAGCACGCCGACGACCGCGTCGACCGTCTACACCGGCCCGATCGCAGTCACGCGAACCACGACGATCAAGGCGATGGCGACGGCAAACGGGATGGTCAGCAGCAGCGTGGCCACTGCCGTCTATACCCTGCGGGCTGCCACGCCGACCTTCAACCCGCCCGGCGGGACCTACCTCGTTCCCCAGTACGTGTCGATCTCTGATGCGAGCCCTGGCGTCACGATCTACTACACCACCGACGGGAGCACGCCGACGACCGCGTCGACCGTCTACACCAGCCCGATCCTGGTCGTCACGACACTTGGCCCAACCACGATCAAGGCGATGGCGGTGGCTCCCGGCTGGTCTCAGAGCGCCGTGGCCAGTGCGACCTACACGAGCGGACTCTAGCCGACCACAACGGTAGAGACACAAAGGGCCGGAGGGTTCGCCTCCGGCCCTTAGTCATCGGCCACGTGCCGCTTCGGTCAGGATCTCACGTCAGCGCGACGCGCAGGTCACCAACCGGCTCTCGCCACAGTCAGAGCAGACACCGTACTCCCGGATGAACCCGCCCGATCGCCCCGCCTTCACCGCCGCCCGATAGGCGGTTGAGGGATCGATCCCGACCTCGCGCGCAAGGCATTCGTCGCAGAGCCTGCGGGTTTGATGGGCGAGCAAAAACGCCGCGACCCGCTCTCTGGCGGTCATCGCGACCCACTCCATAGGCTGCTAGACCGGGAAGCAGAAACAGGTGGTCCCCCCCGAAACCGGGAATAATCGTAAGTTTCAGATAAATATACGATTCTTGATGACAGCGGTGCCAGAATGGGCGCGTGTACCGTCAAACATGACAGTGGGCGTCGCTCGCCCGGTCCGCGCGGATACGCCGATCGGACCCGGCACGTCCCCTCAAGCCCCCGCAATTTCCAGATTTTGAGGCAACGAGGCCCGCCACGAGCACCTGCTTGGCACCCCCCGTGCACTAGAGCTCCCCCAGAGAGAGAGAAGACCCCTCCCGATAAGGGCACACCCGTCGCGAGACGGGGCCGCAAAGCCACGGGTCAGGCAACAGCGCCTGACGGCCGGGCTACCGAAGGAGGGCGCAAGACGCCTCCCGGGCACAGGTGGTCTTCCTCAGAAGGAGATCACCGTGTCCCTGTCTCTGCTTCTGCGCGCCAAGCGCGTCGTCGGTCTCGCAGTCACCGCGCTCGTGCTGCTGGTCTCCTCGTCCGCGTTCGCCGCTCAGACTGACGGCGGCGTGTACCCCCCGCCGGCGACCGGCCCGTTTGCGTATAGCAGCTTCGTGCCCCCGCTGACGCCGGGGGCGAGCTACATCGACCCGGTGTTCGGCGAGAGGGTGCGGCGGCTCACCACCGACCACGCCCACGACGACATCTACGCCCGCAACATGTGGTGGAGTGCCGATGGGACGCGGTATCTGCACCGCACGGTTCCCGACACCTGGAAAGTCATCGACGTGGCCACGGGCGCCGTGACCCACTCCGGCATCGAGAACGGCTTCTTCCCGGGTGACGGCGGGTTCGATCCCGTGGACCCGGACGTGCTCTACTATCTCTCCGGGAGCGCGATTCACCAGATCACGCTGAACCCGAACGGGACCTGGACGGATTCGGTGTACTGGACGGCGCCCGGCGGGGCGGCCATCAAGGGTCTGGGCGGAACGCTGAACTGGTTCGACGCGAGCGGGCGCTACATGCTCGTCCGCTACGGCGCGGAGCCCTCGGTTCACCTCCTCGACCGCCAGAACCTCTCGGCAGGTCCCTACGCGAACGCGATCAACGCCACCAACTCCGTCGATGCCAATTCCTACCTCGGCGTCTCGCCCGACGGCCAGTTCATCGTGGGCTACGACGGACGTGCGGTCGGCCTCTACGGCATGGGGCAGGGGCTGAGCTACAAGCTCAACCACGCGACTCGCACGATCACGGCGTCGCCGACGATCTTCTGGTCCCTGTGCGGGGACCACGGGTCCTTCCTCTCCGCCTCGGACGGGCGCACCTACATGGTCGCGTCGAACTGTGGGAACAGCCCAGAGCTCTGGCGTATAGACGTCACCAATAACACAGCGGGGCTGAGCGAGAGTCAACAGCGGGCGCTCCCGAACAACAAGCTCCTCATCGCGTGGCCGGGGTTTAGCGACTGCTGCGGGCACGTCTCGACTTCCGCGCGGAGCGACTGGGCGTTCGTGGCGACCGAGGACGGCTCGGATAACGGCTCCGTGAGCCCCTGGCACGCGTATCGTCAGGAGATCATCGCCGTCCACGTCCTGACCGGCGAAGTCCGCCGCCTCGCGCACCATCGCTCGCGGGGCTTCGGGGACTACTACGCCCAGCCGCGCATTTCGGCCGCCTGGGACGGGTCCGCCGTCGCCTTCGCGAGTAACTTCAACCAATCAGGGGTCGTGGACATCTATGCGATCCCGTTCGCGCCATCGAGCACCAACCCGGTACCCTCGGTCAGTTCGCTCGCGCCGAGCAACGTGCTGGCCGGCGCGGCGGGGTTTTCTCTGACCGTGAGCGGGACCAACTTCGTCTCCACCTCGGTGGTCCGGTGGAACGGCACGAATCGGGCGACGACGTTCGTCAGCAGCACGCAGTTGCGGGCGACGATCCTGGTCACCGATGTCGTGACGGCGGGCACCGCTCAGGTGACGGTCGTCAATCCCGCGCCCGGCGGCGGAACATCGAACCCCCTGACGTTCACGATCGCGTCAGGGTTCTCGGTGGCGGTCGTCCGGGCCGGGAGCGGCGCGGGCACCGTGACCAGCACACCGTCCGGAATCAACTGTGGAGCGAGCTGTTCCGCGAGATTTGCCAGCGGGACGTCCGTCGTCCTGACCGCAGCCCCGGACTCGCAGTCCACCCTTGCGGGCTGGAGTGGGTGCGACACGGTTCTGGGCCCGCAGTGCACGGTCGTCCTGACCACCTCGAAGACCGTCACCGCCACGTTCGACCCGATCCCTGACACCACCACGCCCGCCGTCACCATCACCGCGCCCACTTCCGGCGCGACCTACACCACCGGCAACCCCGCCATGACGTTGGGGGGGACGGCCTCGGACAACGTCGGCGTGACCCAGGTGACGTGGACGAACAGCCGGGGCGGCAACGGGACGGCGACCGGGACGACGAGCTGGACGGCCAGCGGGATCGGCCTCCAGATGGGCACAAACATGCTGACGGTCCAAGCGCGAGACGCCGCCGGCAACACCAAGGTGGCCACCTTGACCGCCACGTTGACCGACACCGCGCCGCCCACCATCACCATCACCGCGCCCACTTCCGGCGCGACCTACACCACGAGCAGCTCCTCGCTGACGCTCGGGGGGACGGCCTCGGACAACGTCGGCGTGACCCAGGTGACGTGGGCGAACAGCCTGGGCGGCAACGGGACGGCGACCGGGACGACGGCCTGGACGGCCAGCGGGATCGTCCTCCAGATGGGCACAAACATGCTGACGGTCCAAGCCCGGGACGCCGCCGGCAACACCAAGGTGGCCACCTTGACCGTGACGCTGTCGGGGACGTCCTTCACCGATGACCCGCTCACGGCTCAGAGCACGCTCATCAAGACCGTGCATCTCGCCGAGGTCCGGGCGGCCATCGATACCGTCCGCGTGGCGCGCGGCCTGACGACCTTTGCGTGGACGGATCCCACGCTCACGCCTGGCGTCACCACGATCAAAGTCGTCCACGTGACCGAGCTCCGGACGGCGCTGAATCAGGCGTATCAGGCGGCGGGACGGACCCTTCCCACGTACACTGATCCGAGCGTTGTGGCGGGCGCGACCGTCGTCAACGCGGTCCACCTGAACGAGCTCCGCGCCGCCGTCCTCGCCCTCCAGTAAGGGGCTCCGCCGGGGGCGCGGGTTTCACCGGACGAACACCTGGAGCGCCATCGGGTCGAGGGCGGCGCGGAGCAACGAGCGGAGTCGGCCCGCATCGGCTGCCTTCAGAAGCTGCCAGACGAGGCCCCCGGCCTCGGGCCCCCGCTGGTCACAGAGGCGACAGCGCTCGCCGCCGCGCGAGTGGACGATCGACTGAACCGCGCGTAGCAGGCCGGGCTGGTACGCACGGTCCACGATCTGGCAACCGAGCAGCCGGGCGACCGAGCCACAGGCGATCTGCGCGGGCGCAAACGAGCGCTTGGCAACCCGGAACATGGGAAGGTCGGGCTCCGAGTCGCCGATCGCGATGGTGTCGAGGTCCTCCTGGCCCACCAGCGCGAGCAGAGCCAGCAATCCGCGCCCCTTGTCGACCTCCTTGGCGACGACCGCGGTGTCCAGGTAGGTCTGGCGGACGCTGAGGCGATCCGCTTCGAGGGCGGCGATCAGATTCCGGATCAGCACCGTCGGCACCGCCACGGTCACGCCGCGCTCGTACGTGTAGGCGCGTATCGAGTACTGGTAACCATCGTTCAGGAACACGCCGGGGATCTGGCGAAGGGCGGATCTGACCCTCTTGAGTTGCTCGAGCGAGGCGCCAGTCACCAGCACGCGCTCGCGTCCACTCACGGCGTCCCAGACGACCGATCCGTACTCGGCCACCCCGCCGACGAATCCGTACGCCGTGCAGTACTCCTTGACCTCCGACAGCATCCGGGCGGTGTCGACCGCGACGGCGACGTCGTGGGCGTGGAGGAGCGCCACCGCGCGAATCCCGGCCGCGGTCGTCGACGGAAAGCCGAAGATCTGCTTGTCCAAGACGCCGTCGATGTCCATGACCACGAGTGGCGATCGCCACCGCGGCGCGGGCGCGGGCCCGCACAGCCGGCCGCAGAAGCGCGTGGTCTGGGCGGTCAGGAAGTTCCACGCGTTGATGTACTGCTCGTTGAATTCCTGGTGCCGGTGCAAGAGCCGCCCGTCGGCGAGGCTCGCGGTGGCGCTGCCCATCGCCCACGTTCCGGCCAGGAGCTTGGCGAGGAAGAGCCGCTCCTCCACGCCGGTGTCCCCGCACTGCTCGACATAGCGGGTGATCAGGGCCCGCTCCTCGCTAGGCGCGAGCCCGAAATGGAGGATCGCCTCCGCGAGGTCATAGGCGGGATCGGTCATATTGAGCTCGGTCTTCCCGAGCCCGTGGTGCTCGAAGTCCGACTTGAGGAGCGCCGAGCCCGTGCCGACCCACTCGAGCGGGCGGATCCTGCCGTCGATCAGCGTGGGAAACGGCGTGGGCCGGCGCGACACCTCGTGCTCGATGCGCGCGCGCTTCAAGGCCGCGGCTCGAGGGCCGTAGGCGCGGGTCAGCGTGTTGGCGAGTGACGCGAAGCCGTTGTGGCGCCCGCCCTGGCTGAGGTCGGGCGCAGGATCGCTGCCCAGTCCCAGGAGACGGACACGCGCCGAGACGTAAGACGCGAGACGGTCGATCAGCGGACCGCGCTCCCAGCTCGCCGGGGCCGAGCTGTCGCGATGAAGCCACTCCGTGTAGAGGATCCCGTCACGCAATCCGAGGACCGGCGGGACGAACCGGGAAAGACCCCGCCCGGCGAGGAACGCGTGATAGCTCAGCCAACCCCAGCCGACGCTCTTCGCGAGAACGTACCGCGTCTGCTTCTGGCCGCTGACCTCGTTCTCGAGGCAGACCTCGTAAATCCGCTTGAGACGGGTATGGAACTTCTCTTCCGAGCGCTGCCGGAGCTCGGCGTTCAGGCGCTGGGCCGCGGGACTCGCGACGACGCGGACACCCGTGTACCCCTGCCGCTCGAAGTACTCCCTGAGACGGGCCTCGACCGCGGAGGGCTCGAGGAGCCGGTACTTGTAGTAGTGTTCGGGCTCGAGCGTCAGAACCACGATCTCGGACAGCGGCAGAAAGTCGTCGCTGCGTGTCCACTCCCGCCGAGTCGGATGGACGGGGAGCAGGGCGACCACGTCATTGGCGCGAAACCCGACCTTCCTGACTTCGCTCACCCCCTTGGCCAGCGTGGCCGCGGTGGCCGGCGACTCGTCGACCAGCACGGCGAGCCCGCCGGCCTTCGCGTAGCGCGTGAGCATGGCCCGCTCCCACGAGTCGATCCCTTTCTTCGGTCGAATCGTGACGAAGTCGAGGCGCTGATACCCCTGGGCCGTGAGGAACGCGGCCAGCACCGGGGCGAAGTAGGAGCCCGCGGTCCGGAAGCCGACCACCAGGATCGGTCGGCCGCGGTCGGAAAATCTCGAAACGAAGCTCCGTCCGAGCGCGAGGACGTCGAAATGGGTCAGATCCTGCGTCCGAAAGGCAGCCGGAGCCGTGGGGCGCCGCGTCTCCAGGTCGGCGGGTAGGCCGGCGTCGAGCAGAGCCGTCAATCGGGCGCCGAGACGGACCAGGGTCTCTCGACCCGGCGCTTCGGCGGCGACGAGCAGCTTCACGAAGTCATGAACCGCGGCCCGCCAGCTCTCCGCCCACCGGCGCAGCCGGACTTGACGTCGCTCGCGAGCCTTCCGGAGGGCGCCGAGCGCCATGTGGGTCACCCGGACGCAGGGCGCCGCCAGCGGCAGGACCGCGCTCACCTTGGAGAAGTCATACGTTACGCCCAGGAGGTAGTCGTCGAGCGCATCGGCCAGCGCGCAGCAGAGCATGAAGACGTTCGTCAGGCCCTCACCGCGCCGCCAGTCGTCGTCGAGCGCGGGGAGCCTTCGGACCTCCTCGCGCAGATGGTCCACCACCTCGCGAACGGTCGGGTAGGCATTGAGGCCCCACGCGTATCCGCCGTAAAAGCGTGACTCCGAGTCGAGCGACGCGACCGGGACGGGTTCGCCGTCGACACCGGGTGGAGAAAGCAGCGGGACGGACTCGCTCATCTATCGGCTCCTTTGCGGCGCCCGTTGAGGCCGGACGGCGTGCGCGAAACAGTCGGTCACGTCAGTTCGCGAGCAGTTGCGCCGGCACCTTCACGATGAAGGCGTCCAGGCGGGCGCCGCCCATGTTGCTGGTCCACAGGAAGTACCGGCCCGTGACGTCCAGGTTCCCCTTGGGCTCCTTGGCGTACGCGTCGCAGCAACCGCCGGGCGCGTCCATGTCCGTCATCACGGGCGCGACGACCAAGATTCGCATCGACCCATCGAGCGGGAAGCAGAAGATCTCATTCGCGCGCGGGTGATCCTCCTTGCTGGCTCCGCTGCCGCACACGTACTGCTTTTCGGGCGCCAGGTCCGGCCGCGCGTTCGCGTGGCTCACGTGGTTGGGTGCGGTGTTCATCCGGCTCGTGTTGCGATAGACGAGGGGACCCACGAGCGGCTGGCCGAACTTCCACAGCCTGATGGCTCCGGGCACGCTCATATTGTCGGCCGCCACCATGTACCCGTACCCGTTATCGGAGTGGCCGCCGGCGCCGTCGCGGTCCAGCAGGACCGTCTCCTGGCCGGTCTCGAGGTCGACGATCCGGTTGTCCACGTCCGTCTTCGGGTCGTTCGTCACCTTCTCCTTGATCAGGAGCCATCGGCCGCTCTTGTCGACCTGACACTCGTCGTAGAGGAACCCCTTTGTCGGGTAGGCGGAGAATTGGTGGCGATCCTCGCGGTAGACGAAGCAGCCCAGGTCCCGTCTGGTCGACTGCTCCCTCAGGGTCGCGGAGTGGACTCGATCGTCGTCGCTCGAGTGCGTCTGCCAGATGTAGCGCTCCTTGCCAAACACGTCGGGGCGCGTCGATATATCGAAGACCGTTTCGAATCGGTGCGCGATCACGTCGTAGCGATAGAGCACCGGACCGTAGCTGACGTAGAGGATGTGTGGCTGCTTTGCGCTGAAGTACCAGCCCTCGCCCGTGCTCCAGCTGAAGCGGTCGTCGCTGAAGAGCGGCCCCACCTTTTTCACGGTGTCGGTGGTCTTGTTGTAGCTGAAGAGTGTCGGGCCGGGGCCGCCGCGATTCCGGGCCAGCGTGACGACGATCAGCATCGTGTCGCTGCCAGTATGGTTGTTCATGTTTCGCCAGTAGGAATAGCCGACGTAGTTGACGCAGTCTTGACCGCCGCAGTCGCTCGCGTTCGTCAGCCGGATCGCCTGCGTGTTGTACGGGGGCGGAAAGGTGAAGCGCCCTCGCTCCGGCAACAGGGCCGCGGTCTGCGCCGTCCTGAGTCTGGCTCGCACGGCGGTGCTGACGGCCGGCTCGATGAAGCCACCCGGAAAGGACGGTGCCGTCACCGCCGAGCCCGTCGGCGGCTGACTCGGGGCGTCTGGTGCGAACGCACGCGTCGCGACCAAAAGGCCGCCCAGGCCGACGACGAGCGCGATCGCGGGGACGCGACGAACAGAATGGCGCGTCATACGACGGGTGGCCTGGCGGCAATCTCGCGGTCTCCGGGCGCGGGGTCGACGCCCTCGAGAAGGGAGATCCGCTCCGAGATCGCGGTCTGGCGTACGAGCTCTCTGACTGACCCGAAGCGAAATCCCCGCAGGAGCACCTCGAGCCGATCGTGCGTCCTCTCGAGGTTATAGTAGTTCCGGAATCGTCCGAGCAACGCGACGGGCTGCCTCGGTTGCTCCGGGTCCAGCTCCCAGGGGTGCACGTAGATGACCGCCGGTCGGCCTTCCCCGCCGTTCAGCCGTCGGAGCAGCCACATCGTGAGCCAGAGAGGATAGATCCTCAAATAGCCGCCACCTCCGAATGGAATCCGTCGCCCGGCCACGACACCGGTCGCCAGGGGAAGCTCCAGGATCCGCCGGCCGGCCGGCAAGTCGATCCAGTGCGGGACGCGTGTGTGCGCGGGAATGCCATAACGGTCGTGCACGATGGGATAGATGCTTGAATCGTACCGGTAGCCCTCCTCGGCCAGGATGCTCAGCGCCCACAGGGTCCTCTGCGTGATCGAGAAGGTCGGGGCCCGATATCCCACCACGGGCTCACTGATCAGATCCTCGAGCGCGGCTTTGGCGCGATGGATATCTTCTCGGAACTCTCCCCGTGACTGTGCGTGAATCATCTGGTGGCGGTACCCATGACAGGCGATCTCGTGGCCCCGCCGGTGAATGTCCCGGACGACATCCGGGCGACGATCCGCCATCCACCCCAGCACAAAGAACGTTGCGGTCACGTTGTGCCGTTCGAGAAGGTCAAGAATCCTCCGAAGGCCGATGTCCACACGGATGGCGTATCGGTCCCAGTCTTCGTATCTGATGATGTGCCGAAAGGTTTCGACGCTGAAGTAGTCTTCGACATCGACCGTCAGGACGTTCAGCATGACGTCTCCCCCACTCGGCCTAGCGCGGCGTCCCACTGACCCAGTAGAGCGTCCCACAGGGTTCCAGCCGTGAGACGGAAAACCCCGCGCGGGTCATCAGGTCCAGGACACGCCGGCGCGTGTAAAAGAAGACCGGGCACTTTCTCAGCGCCAGGCGGAGCTTGCGGGTCGGCGCCCTCCACGTGAAGAGGCGAGGAAAGGTGGCGATGAACTTCGCTCGCGTGAGCTCGCGGGACTTGGCGAGAAAGGGCAAGGGATCCTCAACGTAGTCGAAGAAGCCCACCGCGAGCACATAGTCAAAGCGTTGGTCGAAGGGATGCGTCAAGAACGGAACCGCGATGAACTTGCACCTGTCGATCACGCCCGCACGTCGGGCGTTGTCCAGGGCAAGATCCACCATCTTCGGAGCGAAATCGACGCCGACCACCTCCCGAGCGCCTCCCTCGGCGAAGGCGACCCCGTACCGACCCGAGCCGCACCCGACGTCCAGAACGGATTTCCCGCCCAGCGGCCGGCACTCTTCCAGCGTCCGCTGGAAGCGCTCGTACATATCGCGGCGAAAAATGCGATCCAGCAGGCTGGGCGACGCGTAGATCGAGTCGAAACTCGCGGCGACGGTTTGGAAGTGCTGGCGAACGCTCGGGGCGTCTTGCATGTCACGGATGTCCTTTCTTGTCAACGTTTGCGGCTTCGGAGGCGCCGGGAGTCGCCGGCTAGACTCGTCGCGGCGCGATAGTCCAAAATGGGCGGGCCAGGCCGAGCATGAAGCGCGCGAACCCGACCAGAATCGCGGCATTCAAGACCAAGAAGTACCGCACCCCCGAGGCGGCCGCGCCCAAGACCGGCACCCGGAGGACCAACCCCGCGCCCGCCCCCAGGGCATAGAGCATCAGTTGGCCGAGGAAGAGGAGCTGGAAAAAGGGACGGTGGATAAGCCCCAGAGTCCCCGCGAGGGCGGCGAGCATGAGCCACGGCCCAAGCCAGCGGAACACCTTGTGCGAGAGATAGGCGAGCGCCACCATGCCTTTCCCGGGCAGCAGCAATCGCCACGTCAGGATCAACGCCTGGAGGTCGCCGGCGCCGATCCGCACGCGGCGACGGAACTCGTCCCGGACCCGCTCAGGCGATATCTCCCAGGCCCGGGCGGCGGGAGCCATAAAAATGTGACCGCCAGAACGCAACCGAATCAGCATCGGGATCAGGAAGTCATCGACGATCGTCTCGCTGGGCAGTGGCTGATACCGCTCGCGACGGAACGCATAGATCGGCCCGTTCGCCCCCAGGACAGCACCGAAATGCGATTCGAGCTTCTTGATCCACGTTTCGTAACGCCAGTACACTCCGTCGAGGTTTCCAGTCGCCGCCGGAGAGTGCAGGTCGACGCATCCCACCACGGCGCATGCGGACGGATGGCGCGAGAGCGCGTCGATCAGCTGCCGGACGGCGTCGCGATGAAAGAACGTGTTGGCGTCGGTGCACACGATGATCTCACCCCGCGCCCGGGCCACGAGGTCGTTCAAGACGCTCGCTTTCCCTCTTCGCCGATCGAAAGCGATCAGCCGAAGGCCCGGCGCGCCGAAGCCGGCGACCACCTCACACGTTCGATCCGTGGAGCCGTCGGATCCGACGAGGATCTCGAGATGCTCCACGGGGTAGTCGAGCTCGAGGAGATTTCTCACGCGGTCGCCGATCACGCGCTCCTCGTTGTACGCCGAAAGAAGGATGCTGACATCGGGCCACGCCGGCCTCGGACGGCCGCCGTCGCCGCCCGCCGGAGGGAGGATCCGGCTCAGCAGCCAGAGGCCGACCGGGTAGATCCCGTAGCCGTAGACCAACAGGCCGACCGAGGCGGCCAGCAGCCCTCCGGCGAGAATGTCACCGTCCACGGTCACGCCACGCTCTCCGTCATATCCAGCCTTTCAGGCGATAGAACGCCAGCCCCAGGTATTCGTGGATCGCTTCCGCCAGGAGGGCGATTCGCTCGTGGGTCCCCGAGACGAGCGTCAGGTCCTTCTCGAAGGCGCGCACCGGCGCGACGGCAACCCCGGAGGCGGCGAAGGCGAGTCGCGCCCTCGGCAGGTGGAGCGGGCTCGTGACGAGGATCGCGGACCGCCAGCCGTCCCTCCGGAGGAACTCGGCCGAGTAGCGCGCGTTCTCGGAGGTGCGGGTGGACTGCTCTTCGAGGAAGATCGCCGACCGCGGAACTCCCAGGTCGTGTGCAAGCGTGCCCATGAGGGCGCTGGCCGACCGGCCGCAGCACGGGCCGCCGCTGAAGAGCAGCCGAGGCACGAGCCCCTGGTGATACAGGCGGACGCCAGCGATCGTGCGCACGATCGCGGCTTCGTTCAGCGATCCATCCTGATAGCGGCCTCCGGCGAGGACGACGGCGACGTCCGCCTTGACCGGGTTCGAGGGCACCTTCAGGAGGGGCATCGCCACGAGATTGGCCACGGGCGTCCAGCCGACGATCAGGAAGGCCGCGCCGACGGCGGCGAGGAGCGCGACGCAGGGCTCGAGGATCCGCCGGAGGGGAAGCGGGTCGGACCGGACCCCGCCTCTGCTCGTCTGATATCGGTCGTCGGCGATCGCCATCACGCCGATGGTCGATGCAGGCGCCAGGCCAGGAGGGAGGGCTGCCTGGTCGCGGGAATCCGCTGCAGACGGTAGAGGTCGTCGCCCGCCCGAATGAATCCTGGGACCGTCGTCACGGCCGCCCGGTAGCTCTCCTGCACCATCGTGACGACCGAGGGGTTGTGCGCGCCGTCGGGATAGCAGAAATATTCGATCGGGCGACCGAGATGTGTTTCGAGCCACCGGCGGCTCTCGTGGATCTCGACCGCCGCCTCGGCCGGCGGGAGCGTGGCGAGCATGGGATGGGTGAGAGTGTGCGAACCCACCGTGACGAGGCCGGGGTCGAGGGACCCGAGCTCGTCCCAGGTCATCGGATCGAAGCGTCGCCGCTGGTCTTCCGTCGGCGCGAAGCGTGGCGTTCGCGCGCGGACGTCCTCTTCGACCGTCTTGCGGCGGTGGCTCGGAATCGTCTTCAGCCACTCCTTGATGGCTTCCACACTCGCCGAGGGGGCCCCCACGTCCCGCGCGATCCCGGCCCGCTGCGTCTCGTCGAGAGACTTCAGGCGTTCGACGACGTCATGCGTCCACAGCCATCGGCGCTGCTCGATCAGGCCAGGACAGACGAAGAAGGTCGCCGGCAGCCGTAATCGGCGCAGGACCGGATAGGCGACCGTGTAGTTGTTGCGGAGCCCATCGTCGAACGTGATGGCGATCTCGCCAGAGACCGACGCGCCCCCGTTCGGGTTGGCCACGTGCTGCACCAGGACGGACAAAGGGACGATCGTGAAACGCTGCGCCAGATACGCGAGCTGCGCCTCGAAGACCTCGACCGGGTAGTCGCGACCGTCGATTCCGTGGAACATGAGAATGCGACCGACACGCTGGCGCCGGGCGCGCACCGCCGACCCGCCGGAGACATGGGCCACCCGTTGGAGGATCGGAGCGAGGAGGTGCTCCTTGACCACCTCAGGCCTCGGGACGACGCGCGACGGTACGCGTGAGGTCGACGACCACGTGCCGAGAGGTCACCGCGCTGAGGACGCGTGCCGAATCCTCGTCCGCGTTGCCGATGACGACGGCGTCGGCATGCGCGAGGAGCTCGTCGACGCCATCGCACATCAGCGACGCGATGTGTGGAATGCCCTCTTCGATGTAGCGACGGTTCGCGCCCATCAACCGCGCGATCGAGACGTTGCGATCGAGGATGCGCACGTCGCACCCTTTCCCGATCAACGCCTCGACAACGGCGACCATGGGGCTCTCGCGGAGGTCGTCGGTCCCTTGCTTGAAGGCCAGCCCCACGATGCCGATGCGACGCTTCTTCGTCTCGAGCACGGCTTCGATGCCCCGCCGGATCTGTGTCTCGTTCGAGGGCAAGATCGCGGAGAGGAGGGGACCGGGGACGTCGGCGCTTCGGGCGGCGTAGAGCAGCGCGCGGAGGTCCTTCGGCAGACACGAGCCGCCGAACGCGAAGCCGGGGCGTAGGTACGCCTCCGAGACGTTGAGCTTCCGATCCATCAGGAAGATCCGCATCACCTCGTTCGGTTCGATCCCGAAGGCCTCGCAGAGGTCGCCGACCTCGTTGGCGAAGCACACCTTGAGCGCGTGGAAGGCGTTGGCCACGTACTTCACCATCTCAGCGGCACGCACTCCGGTGTGGACGAACGGGGCCTGCACCTCCGCGTATAACGACCGCAGAAGGGAAACGGTCTCAGGGTCATCGCATCCGACGAGGGTGAGGGGCGGCGTGGCGAAATCGCGCAGCGAAGAGCCCTCCCGCATGAACTCCGGGTTGACCGCCACGCGTAGCGCGGCGCCGCGCTGGCCACCCGCCGCTTCGCGAAGGGCGGGAACCAGGACGCCCTCCGTGGTCCCGGGCAAGACCGTGCTCCGGAGCACGACCGGGAACGGCATCGCGCGTGCCGTGAGTGCGAGGCCGATCTCCCGCGCCACCGCGCCGATGGCGGCCACGTCGAGCTGGCCGTTGGGACGCCCGGGCGTGCCGACCGAGATCAGGCCGAGGTCACTCTGTGCCACGGCGGCGGCGCAGGACGTCGTGGCCCCCAGCCGTCCACGACCCACGACGTCAGCGAGCAGCTCGCCCAGACCCGGCTCGACGACGGGAGACCGGCCGCCGTTCAGCATGGCGACCTTGTCGGCATTGACGTCGACGCCGATCACCTGATGGCCCGCCCTGGCCAGGCAGGCCGCGGTCACGCAACCGACGTACCCGAGCCCGAAAACGCTCACGCGCATGATCGAGTCCCTCCGTTCAGCGGTTGATGCAATCGGCTCCGGTCGGTGAGCGCCTCCTCACACCGCGCCTCGAACTCTCGCGCCACTCGCGTCCACGAGTAGCGCTCCGTGACGAGCCGGCGCCCCGCGGCGCCGAGCGCCCGCCGCCGGGCGGGGTCGCGAAGGAGCGACACGACCGCGCGGGCGAACTCCCCAGGATCGTCGGCCCGAAGGAGATGCGTCCCGGCGACGAGCGGGAGGCCCTCAGCGCCCACCGTGGTGGACACGACCGCCTTCGCCATGGCGAGCCCCTCGAAGATCTTGAGCCGGGTACCGCCGCCGATCCGCAGCGGCACGACGTAGACGGCCGCCTCGGCGACGTACGGTCTGACGTCCTCGACCGTCCCCGTCACCTGGACGCCCGCCGCCGCGGCGGCCGCCCGGAGCCGTGCGGACGGATTGCGACCAACGACGGTCAGGGAAGCCTCCGGCACTTCGCGGCGAATCGCCGGCAGGATCCCGTCGAGGAGGTGCAGGATCGCGTCCTCGTTCGGGTACCAGTCCATCGCGCCCGTGAACACGAGACGCCCGGGCACTTCCCGGACGCCGTTCGGCGTGAAGTAAGCCGTGTCGACGCCGGTCGGGATCGCGCGCACCGTGGCGCTAGGCGCGAGGGCGGCCAGGAAGGCGCGATCCGTCTCCGAGACGGCGATCGTCAGCCGGGCCTGCGCGCAGGCGCGGGCTTCGTAGCGCCGGACCTTCCGCCACTCGAGCCCGAGGAGGGCGCGTTGC
>Ga0209159_1001579_pt1 | contig 17057 bp, 17 predicted proteins | sample GraSoiAngelo_144_FD_185901 | JGI IMG/M metagenome (GOLD analysis project Ga0209159, IMG submission 185901) | Grasslands soil microbial communities from the Angelo Coastal Reserve, California, USA - 14_1009_02_40cm (SPAdes) (version 2) | ecosystem: Environmental > Terrestrial > Soil > Grasslands ...
CCATTCCCATGCCACCGACTTTCTTGTTCCCAGTCTTGGACATCAATGGTCCCAGAGCCGAATGTTCGAACATGCGCGGCATGGATGAGAAGCCGGCGACGGCACAAGTCCCCCCGCGTTTCAATGCACGCTTGTAATCGGAAACCGAACGATTTCCCACCGCGTCAAAAATCAGATCATAACGCTGCTGCTCGTTCTTGGTGAAATCTTCTTGCGTGTAGTCAACAACATGGTCTGCTCCAATCTTCCGCACCAGGTCCAGATTCCGCGTACTGCACACGCCAGTGACTTCGGTCCCATATGATTTGGCAATCTGCACCGCAAACGTACCCACGCCACCAGACGCACCATTAACCAGAACCTTCTGCCCGGGCTGAATCTGTCCCTTGTTGCGGAGACCCTGCAATGCGGTGGTTGCTGCCACGGGGATGGCCGCAGCCTCCTCAAACGATACATTGGCCGGTTTCAACGCCAATCGATCTTCTCTGGCACACGCGTACTCGGCAAAGGACCCATTGCAGGTGCCGAACACCTCGTCGCCCGGTTTGAATAGCGTTACATCTTTGCCAACCGCTTCAACCCGCCCCGCTACGTCAGCGCCAACTCTCGAACTCTTTGGTTTCAGAAGCCCAGTGCCCATTAGGCGGGCAATGAACGGTTCACCTCTCATCAGATGCCAGTCAAGCGGATTTGCCGATGCCGCTTGAACCCTTACCAGTACTTGATTGTCCTTAGGGGTAGGTCTTTCCACTTCTTTGAACTGAAGTACATCAGGCGATCCGTATTTTTCGATCACTATCGCTTTCATGCGTTTCGATCCAAGTTCGCTATGACCGGTCCGACCTCTAGAGCGGGACTTCGATCATTAGCTTCTCGAGCAGCTCCTTGTAGCGATTCCGGATAGTCACCTCGGTCACGTTTGCAATCTCCGCAATCTCCCGCTGGGTCTTCCGCTCATTCGTCAAGACAGTCGCAATATAGGTGGAGGCGGCAGCGATGCCGGCCGGACCACGACCACTAGTGAGTTTCATCTGTCGAGCGATCTCTAGGATTCTGATGGCTATGCCCTCAGCCTTCCCTGAAATCACCAACCTATTCGAAAAGCGCGCAGCATAGCTACGATTCGCGGAGGGCGGAACAAACATCTCCAATTCCCGTAGCATGAATCTGTAGCTACGTCCGATGTCCTTCTTGTTAAGTGTCGATACGGTCGCGATCTCGTCGAGGGTCCGAGGCACACCGCACTGGCGGCATGACATGTAGATGGCGGCCGCGGTCACATTGTGAATCGACCGTCCACGGATTAACCGTTTTCTGATTGCTCGTCTGTAGATAACGGATGCTGTCTCGAGAATATTCTTCGGGAGGGATAAAGATGCGGCGAGCTTGCTCAGCTCAGACAGTGCAACGGCGAGATTCCTCTCTGTGGCGTCAGAGACGCGGACCCTTCGCTGCCACTTGCGCAGCTTGTAAAGCTCGATCCGCTGGTCTGCTGTGACGGATTTTGTGCCAGAGGGACGATCCCGCCAGTCAATGATGGTGGATAATCCTTTATCGTGAATCGTGAAGGTCATGGGCGCGCCTGTTCGGGCTCGTTTTGCGCGTTGCTCATCGTCAAACGCCCGCCACTCGGGTCGAGAGTCTGCTATCTTCTCAGCCACAACATAGCCGCACAGCATGCAGACGACCTCGGCGTTGTCGTAGTCGCGGATTAGCTTCGAGCCGCCGCACTCGGGGCATGCTCGTGCTGGACGTGGCCCTGTTGGCGCCCTACGTACCTGCTCCAGGGTCTCCGTCAAGTTATTTTTTGATACTCCTAATCCTTCTCGACGAGATATAGGACTCGTCCAGTGAGGGTGTCGCCAACGTTTGCTGTTGGTTTGACAGAAACGTATGGACTCTTGACTGGACCGAGAACATTATTGACCACACCGATCTGGCGTAGTTTGTAGTCGCAGACCTGTGCTCTGATTGCTGGGACTGGTGGTTGGTCGAGTCGAAGAATTAGATTACCACTCTTTGACAGGTGCAGCACTTTCCCAAGCCGCCTCAATAAAGCACCTGAACGCTCCGGAACGCGATAAAACCCCGATCGGCTATTTAAACGTAGCTTGTTGACATGATCTTGCTATGATCTTTGTGCCACTACGATGATGATTAAATGTTGATTAAACCCCAAAGGGTTCTAATCATCCCGCGCACTAGTAGTCAGGCGCGCTAGGTCTAGTGGAAGATTGATCCGAGAAGTTCAGCTCACCAACTTCATGTCATACAAGAACGCCAGCGTTCCACTAGAGCCAGGCCTCAACCTCATAGTCGGACCGAACGGCGCTGGAAAATCGTCAATTCTCTTAGGAATAAGCGTAGTCCTTGGACAAGCCTACACTGAACGCGCGAGAAAATTGAGCGAGCTGATCCGCTGGGGCGAAGATCAGGCTCGGATATCAATACTGCTCGACAACGAGTCCGAGAAAGGCGCACGTCCGTTTCCGCAGGCGCGATCGGACAAGGTCCTGCTGACTCGGATCTTGAAACGATCAGGCGACTACCACTATCTGCTAAACAACAAGCCCGTCTCGAAGACGAGCCTGATTGAGGGACTCTCAAAGATTGGGCTGAACCCCGATAACATGCTGGTAATAATGCACCAGCTCATGGTTGGACGTTTTGGAAACGTGAGCCCGATAGAGAAGCTTCTCCTGCTGGAGGATGCGGTGGGTTTCGGCGCCTACCGGAAAGAGGTCCTAGAGGCGTCGGATAGGCTGCAGAAGCTGACCACGGAGCGCGAGACAATGTCCTCGGTTCTTCAGGGGACCAAGGAGACGTATCAGCACTGGCAGAGGGAGTATGAGAAGTATGAAACGAAGAAGAAGCTGGAACAGCAGCTCAAGGATCTCCACAGAGAACTAAGCTGGAGGAGAATTCTGAGAAGGGAGGCTTCGCAGAAGCGCATCCAAGACCGGATTGCTTCGCATAACAGAAAGGTGGAGGAGTCGAAGGAAGAGTTCGAATCCGCGGAGAAAGAGCATCTGAAATTGTCGGCGGAGCTTGATAGGCTTGCCAAGGCGCTTGAGACGATTCGGGAGGAGCATCTCAAGCTTGAACACGGACGCGGATTCAGATCAGGAGCACTGGAATGGATACAACGAACAACCTCGCTCGTCCAGACTCTACAAGGATTTACGCCCCAGACCGATGCCGCCGCGCAAGCGAATGATCAGCTGGAACACACCCTCTCCGAATTAGCCATTGAACGAGAACGATTGCTGGATCTGGGAAAGGAGAACGAGACTCAGCTCCATAACGTGCACGAAAAGATTGGCGAGTTGTCAGGTAGTCTAACAAAGAACACGGACCTGCTCGTTGAGTCGAAGGTCAAGTCTGAAGTCAACAGTTTCAAACTCTCAATGATCGCGCAGGAGATTCAGGAGCTTGAGGTCCAGCTCAGGCTGGGCGAAGAAGAACTTGAACCGCTACGGACACAGGCGCTTCAGCTAGGTCCCGTCTTCGAAAACCCTAGAGATCTTCATGACGTGACTCTTGAGTTGGCGGCGGTCCAAGAACGTCTCCGACCCTTGGCGCATCTCTCAGAAGATGTCGAGAAGATGTTCAAGAGCTATGGCGACCTCTACGAGGATTTGAGAAAGAAGGCCGAGGTCGTCGAGCAGAACAGATCCGAAGTTCTCGGAGAACTCCAAGGCCGATACGATCGGTGGAAAGTCTTGATGGGCAAGTTGCTGGACGAGCTTACGGGTCGTTACAACAGTCTTCTCGAAGAAGTCGGAGGAAAGGGAAGGATCGTTCTGAAGTCTTCGAAGGACATTGAGAAGGCTGGATTCGAACTCTACGCCGGTTTCAAGGGAAACGAGCCGGTCTCGCTTGACAGCTTGGCTCCGAGTGGTGGGGAGCGGACGGTCGCTCTTATCGCATTCCTGCTGTCGCTTCAGCAGTACATCTCGTCGCCCTTCCGGGCTATTGACGAATTCGATGTGCATATGGACCCGAAGAACCGGGAGACGGTCTCACGGCTCATACACGCGGCGGCCCATGCGACCGAGTCCAGCCAGTACATCGCGATAACCCCGGGACAGCTCAGCCTTCCGGACGAGCAGGGGGTCCACGTTGTCGTGGTCCAGAACATTGAGGGAAGCTCGATCGTCAAGGAGCTGAAGTAGAGTTTGGCGGAGAAGACTGGGAGAGTGTCGGGCAGACGGGAGCTTGAGGAGCTGATCCAGACTTGTGTCTCTATCGAGAATCGCCAGTTCAACCCTTTCCTCCTAGACATTTCGGAGGCGTTGAGGATTATCAGGCGTCATGCGGGGAACTGGAAGACTCTCGGGGATAATCTGTTGGATATGCGAGCGATCACAAGCCTTGCTCGAGTGGTGGGTCTCCAGAGTGCTAATCTGAGGTTCCAGTCAAGCTCGCTATTTGTCGATCCGGGAATGGTTAAGCAGAAGGTGGAGTCAATGTCGAGGGAGCAGCTGGCTGGGTTTCTCCTTCTCTCCTGGCATCCGATTGTGGAGCTGGAGCAGCTGACGGAGGCGTCCACGAAGGAGGCGTTGGATTATTGGCAGAAGATGCTGTCGTTCTTCGAGCGGCGGAAGAGGCTGCAGCCTGGACCCTTCGACTCGCCGGGCGCGATGGACACGCCGGAGCTTGCGCGGCTGAAGGTGTTGGAAGAGAAAGCGTTCGGTCGCCGGCTTGAGGAGTTGCGGCGTGAGATGAAGGAGAAGGTTGGGGAAGAGGGACGTATCGACTACTGGACGTTCGTGAGAGCGAGCAATTTTGCCGCGACGGTTCTTAGGGCTCAGATGGTCAGCTTCCTAGTCAGCTACGGGATGGCGATGCTGGAGAGGAAGAAGGAGAAGATGTGGCTGATACCCCGCGATCCACCCTTCTCTACTGGTCAAGGTTCGCCGTTGAGTCTACCGATCCCGATCCCTATGGAGGCGGTTGTGCCACGGGCGAAGTGACGAAGGAACAGTCATACTATCCCGAGAGGGTCAAGAGGGCGGCCCACATGCTCTTCTTCAAACGAGGAAGAGTTCCCGGCGCCAGATCCTGGGAGCTGAAGACGGGTCTCGGGAAGGAGTATCCGAAAGTGTTGGCTCAGCTGGACGAGGCGTTGAAGGACCTTGATCTTGAGGTGAAGAAGGTCGAGTCTCAGACCTTGAGCGATTTCAAGCCGGGTCCGGATGGTGAGGAGGAGATGCGATACTTTGTCCGGTTGAAGGGGACGTTGACTCCGAAGGAGGCGAGGATGACTGGCTGGCGGATTGATAACTTGGCGGCCTTAGCAGCGTGTATGTCATTGATTGTCTCGAAGCAGGGGAAGAGTGAACGAAAGGAGCTTGAACAGATTATTGGAGAGAAGGTTGGACGCTGGAGAGCGCTTACTCTGACTGACGCGTTTCTGCGATCTGGCTATTTGGAGGAGGATGAGGAGGGGCTGATGAAGATAGGCTGGCGGACGAGGGCGGAATTGGATCTGGAGAGTTTGATGATGCTGATTGCCGAGTCGAAGCCGAAAGGGGCGATTGTGGAAGAAGAGCCGGGGGAGGTTTCAGACTCCGCGGAGACTCTAGAAGTCGAAGGGCCTGCTGAGACTGTAGAGGCTGAGCTTGAGGATCAGGCTTCTACCGAGGGCTGAAGCTTCTCCAGATACCTCGCGCCCTGCGGAGCGACTTTGGCGCAGTATTCTGGGAAGGGTAGTATCTTCTCGTCCCATTCTGAAAATTTCTCCGGTTCGAGTCTCAGCTTTCCACGCTCCTCATGGGTTGTTCCCCAGAGTAGCATGTAGCGTCTGTCTGTGTAGCCGCCGGTGGGTATGCCGGTGATGTGGTTGAAGAGGACGTTCACCTTCTTCCCGTCGAGCTTTGTTGGGAGAGAGGGCTTGTCGAGTAGGATCTTCTTGTCCGGGGTTAGCTGGTAGTTGGTTGTTATGCTGAACGGGTAGCCGTCGTCGCCGATGGTTGTTAGGATGGCGTATCGGAAGTTTGCGAGCCGCTGATAGTCTATGTCTGGCATTTCTATGGGGCTCCGAAGACTTCTGGTTTCTGGCTCGTGTCGCCGTTCTTCCATGCCGTTATCCTCTTCGGCTCGACCTGGACGACGACTCGTTTCCAGAACCAGCCGAACCTTTCCCGCTCCGCCAGATAGACGTCGATGTAGGGCTCCTTCTTCCGCCAGTACGACAGATACTTCTCCCAGCCATGGTCCAGGTCCGCGTCCTCCGTGGTCGCGTTGCCTTGCACGAGGATGACGTGCTTCCCGCTCTTGGTTCCTTCGGGGTTGGAGAAGAGCATTGAAACCTTCGGATTCTCCTTCATATGCTCAATCTTCCTAGAGAAGAGAATGCTGGAGGTCACGACTAGCTTTCCCGTATCTGGTAGGTAGAAGGGCAGTAGAGGGAGGGTGACGGGTCTCCCGTCTTTGATGGTTGTGAACTCACAGACAAGATAGCTGTTGAACGTCTCCTGAACCCACGACGGTACCGGGATCAAACCTAATCGGTTGCGAATTGCTGGCTCTGTTGATTTAAGCTCCCTGTCAAGACTCTCAATCATCCCAGAACGAAGCAATAGAGTCGATAAGACAAAACAGGATAATACCCGTCTGTCTCCGCGTGGTTAGCCTAGAACCGGAAATAGGAAAAGCCCGGATCTGTGCCACGAGACTAGCACGCATACCTAATTTTCTAGATTTCTGGGGCCTTGCGGGTTTTAACAGGTTAGTGTTCTGATTTGTGGGTGGCTCGACATTGGTCTTTTGAGAGGATCTACTCGATGATGGACAGGTTTTCGATTCTAAGGCGGTTCTAGGGCGTCTTGCAGGGGATGATCAGGCCAGACCAAAGAGTAGCAGGTAGAACGATGCGCCGATTCACGTACGTATTCTGGTGCAAAGCCAGCAACAATACGTATGTCGGAGCGTTCGAATCTCGAATCTGTATCGCACCAGGCCACTAACCATCAATGGCGGCTGTTCTAAATCATCATTTGGACTGAGGGTCAGAGAGTTACGGTTTTAGTAGGGAAAGAAGGTTCCCCGAGAGGCGGGTAGTGACCCTCATAGAGAGTGGATGCTTCAGAAGGTCAGTACCGTACAACCTTGGAGAGAATTCTCCTGACTTAGGACGCCACGAAGAACCTAAGGTAAAGAATACGGGAAGGTTGAGGCCCACAGGTATGGACTTCAACCCAACCTTGGATCGTGAAGGGCACCGGGCGTGCAGAAGAACCAGTTTATGATCCAGGCCCCTAAAATGTTACCGTTGCAGTAGGTTTCAACGGCTGCTTCACACGTGAACCTATCGTAGTTCCACCGGATGCAGGCTTGGACGTTCTGGTTCTGATTAGGCACCGCGGGAGATATGGACGCGCCAGTATTGACTATACTCATCGTTTGTCCAGGAAACTGCTGGTAGTAGGTGAGACCAGACGATGCGTCAGTTCTGCAATGGTAGTAGTAACGGTAGGTCGTCGTGCAGGGGTCGGTCGGACTGGCATGTACGGGGGGCATGAGTGAAAAGATTGCTATGATAACCGAGAGCGGTATTAGCGCTTTGAGACTCGATTTCATGCATCTTCCAATTAACGAAGGTGAGTGCCACTCTTAATGGTTAGGCCACGAAAATAATGTTTTATGAAGACCTATGGCGCTTTGGTCAATGTCTTCGAAAGAAGTACATCATCTAGTTCCGCCGTCTGATTAAGCCAGTTCTTGAGGCAGGTTTCATTGTGGAAGCTCATCGCTTGACGATCTCTGAGCATGCGCGAGGAGAGTCCACCGAATGGACCGACGTCGCCATTCTCTCAAGCCTCAGATGTGGTTGTGAAGAATGAACTTCTTGCCCGCAACCTGGACAGACTATGATCGGATCCATCTTCACAATGTTAGCAATGTCATCGCGGGTCAATTCTATGGCTCCCATTTTGCCATCCAAGTCTTTGTAGGAGACGGCGACAATGTATTGTTTCTTACGCTTCCCGGGTTTGATTGCCGTGATCTGAGTCTTGTTTAGTTTCATCTGAGCGCCCTTTGGGTCAGGAACAAGAACTAGAGCTTTTCCATCAGCCTGGAAGTCCGTCTACATCATTGCTCCGGGAAGCTCTGCTCGCCAACGTCAGCCTTGTGAAGGTTGGACTCATTTCGTGATCTGAAACGGGCGTTGTACTGTCCTATCCATTCTTTGGTGAAATGCTCGCATATTGCTGGCTCAGTGGTCCGGACTCTCCCTCTATCTATGTGGAACCCATTATGCCCGAGAAATCAGAGAAGCGTTACCGACGCTTCCCTACACGAACATACTTTAGTCGAGCTTAGTAAAGATGACTGAAGAATAGTACGACTAAGGGTCAGCCCTTAGTTTTCGAATGTATCGTCGCAAGAATCCCTTTTCCTGCTCCCACCAATTCCTAAGACGCTCTCGCCGAGTTGGCGGAGGCTTGGGATGGTAGTCAAACTCCTCGCCCATTAGGATAGCTTCATAGTCAGGAGTCGCCAGACGTTTCTGATATCTCTCCACCATCCTATCCTCCGCGTCTTGGAAGAGGTCGCTGATACCAAGAATTCCGCCGAGAAACAGCAACAGGATTAACACTATCAATGCAACGGCAAGTCTTGGAATGATTTCAGGAATAGTCAATAGTGGGAAGAATCCAGGAGCAAGCGGAGCGAAGATGGCGGCTAAGATGGTAATGAACCAGCGCATGAATCTGAAAAACTGTCGCCCGTAGGCAAGGCTCCACTTACTGGTTCGGTATGCAATTCTGAGAACGATGACGCTTGCGAGGTATGCGTAGATGAAATAGATAGCATAGGCAATGTTAGCATCATGAAGGTAGGGCGCTACTAGAATTGCAGTAACTGCGCCCGTCGCTTGGAAGATGTATCCTAGCCACTGCTTGAGCAGACCAAAGAAGAAGTCGCGAATCTCTCTGAAAATGCCTTTGATTATGCCCAAGAAACAACATCCATGAAGCTACGTAAGGCTTTACTGACCGAATCTTAAACATCGCCGATTACACATTGAACTTCGGCTGGCTTCAAGACAAACGAATGAGGCAGACTGCACAATGGCTTCCATCAATTCTCGGTCTCATAGCAACATTTCTTGGTCTATCTAACCAGTTAGGATTCGTCACTGCTATCATGCTTGCTGTGATTGTTGCGCTGGTGTTGTGGATTATCTTCAATCAAGTTCTTGTTGCCGGGTCCAAGACGAAACCTACTGCGGCTTCCACTGTTCCTCCCATCATCATTAGGTCAGTGGTGCCGTCTCGAACCAAACCTGTAACGATGTTCAAGAAATATCGAGTCAAACCTGGCGAACACGAATACGTCCAGCTCGATGTTAAGCAAGGAGATAGAGTGAAGGGTCACTTGGATGAAACGTCTAACCAGTCATTTGATTGGTACATCGCAGACGAGAAGAACCTCGTATTCTTCAAGAAAGGAGACCTTAGAAAGTTCAAACCACTTGATGAGGGTCACGACGACCCGGCGTATGAGGTAGACAAGCTGATTCCTACTCAAGCGCGATGGTATCTAATTCTGGACATGTACGGGAAGAAAACTGACCGCGAAGTGCGAGTCGATTTCGAAGAGGTCAAGCGTTCATGATTCTGACAATCTTCTTGCAAACTCCCATTATCGCTCTTACCCTTCTATTGTGGAGGGGGATGTCTCCATCTTCGGTATCTTCTGATGAGTCTTGGAATGATTCCTCTGTGGTTACCCCACGCCCACCGTACGAATTCCATCTCAAGAATCCCAATGAACACAATTATCCAGGCAAAGAGGACTGATTGCTGATAGGGGTCCGTCAGGTAGACAACATCAAGATATGTCAGCGGGACGAATGTAGAGATGTACACAACGTAGAATCCGATGAGAGTCGTCGCGATTTTGTGGCTTTTCATTCGCCACTTCGTCGGAAACCAATCTACTGAGAAATACACGAATTCGAAAGCCGCGTAAGCAACCCAGAAGATTATCCAGTATTCAAGGATGTAGAAGGGGAAGTAGGTTGCGTGAGGAATCGGTGAACTGACTGGCGGGACGTTGAAGAAGAAACTCGTCTCATTCGCTTTTTGAACCCATATCGTGCCGAGCATTGCTGCAAAGATTGCCGCAATTACTGCGGTGATACCAAGAACGACAAGTGCTCTTCTTTCGGCGCTCCTCATCCTAATCTCTTCTTGAGGAGGATTGGGAGGAACAGGAGGTTCAGAGGCTGTTGATGTGGAAGTCTTCGGCGCGGAATCTCTGAGATTATTCCCTAACATTTCACGCAGTACTTGCGCTTCGGATACCGCCTGCTCATGACAGCTACGATAGCCAATCATCATCTCATCGTTCTCAACCTTCTTCTTCCACATATCGAAGTATTCTGGGAAGGTTCCGGTCAAGTCTTTGACGTAGGGTTTCAGACTCTCGAATCGTAGCGAGAAAGTATGTATGTCGCCTGGAAAAACATAGCCTCTGACCAGATTAGCGCCTACACCGGTTGCAACGTCACCAATGGCTTGTAATGTTGATTGTCCCATGGTTGTGTTCGTATCCACAGGAGTTAGCCTTGACATGAGATCATACTTGACTGCCTCAACGAAGGTCGTCCGGCAGAGTTCTATCGCAGAGCTTAGATTTCTGTCTGTTTCGCCGTAGAACTTTCTTAGCCTCTCGTAAAGCTCGGGAGGTTCAATGAGGTATCCCAAGTGGTCTTGGCTGGTTATTCTAATCCACTGAGAGAAGACGATAGACCCATTTTCCTTGAGTCTGTCGAGACTTTCTTCGGTTTCATCGTAGAGCGGACTGTATACCCTCTCTTTGGTCGTTTCATGTCGCTGTTGTTTGATGCTTCTATCTTGAAAGTAGACTGATGACGCTAATCCGAGAAGCCAGCCAACCAACACTCCAATCAAAGAATCTTCGAGCGCCATTTGCTACTCCATAGAGCCAGTACGTGAGGTGTGTATATCGCTTCCAGTACACCTCGAAATCCTGATAAAAATTAAGGTTCTCCCACCGAGAATTGTCGTCAGCCCGAGTTATTGCCGACGTTGCCCACGTCATTTACAAGGAGAAGATGACGGTGAGAGAGTTATTGTACGAACGTGCCCAACTAAAGCACGTTCTACCTCTCTGGGACACAACGCCGCCCGAGTAAATTCGTCCGGCGGCAGCTGAGGTTCTGAGTTGGTTGGAGCCAACGCCTTAGCTCCCCAAGAAACAGTTAGTTATTGAAGCGTTTTGTGAGTCCTAATAGGTCCATTCTGACCCCATATCGCAACGAGAACAAGGATGGGCGTTTACTGCCGTGAGTCCCATGTTCTTATCGGAATTACAAATGTTTGACAGCAGCAACCGAACCAAAGGTACGTTTGAACCGAATTTTCCTCGAAACCACTTTAGACACCATGCCGGAAGAAACTGTCCCGGCGAAAATCACTTCAAAGTTCCGTATTGAAGCGGGGTCATAGAAGAGACAGAGGGGTCCCGAGAATATAGGTATCTCAGGGGCTTAGCAGGAAGAGAGGAAACCGAACACCCCACATAGGAGATAGTGGCCTACCGTAGGAAGGACCCCAGGCAAGAACAAGTGAATGGAAGTCAACACTGACGCGCCCAAGACTATTCCATAAAAGAAATCCCAAACTGCATCGCGAGCCATATAGTGCCAATCCTTCTCGATGTTCGTCTTAATCACAGCGTGACCAGATACGTTCAGTTCACTAGGCCCCTCAATTTCATGAATCCGATTGTATGTCTTCTCGTCAACGACTCTAAGGCCTCTCCAATTTATCCAAGCGACTGATACAAGGAGAACTGCGATTAGCGAAACTAGCCCTCTAATTGTTGAGGAGGAAGTGGTCCCCGAAGTGGTCCCGACAGCGAAAGTCAGAGCAAGAGTAGCCCCTGTTACCAAGAAGCCATTAACAGTCATGTGCTGTGTCCTCCGAGAGGAGATAGATCCTGAGAGTGAATTGTAAACCGCGATACGCGCCGAAGTAAGATCGTTTTGGGTTGCGTCTGAAACCCGTCTCACGAATTGATCCAGTTTCTCTTCAGCTTTCGTGAGTCTATCGGTTAGCTCGACGAGCTGTTCGCGCAGCGCGCCCAAATCCTCATTTATTTTCTTAAGCGCATCCTCCGTAGCCATAGGCTATGACTTCAAAGCCCCAGCGTATTAGAGATTTCTTGGATAGGCGCGCTCGTAGTAAGTAGTTGCTGGCGAGAGGTACCCTCTTCCTTGACCTTGGCAACTCATTCTTCGGGGCCTTGAACTTCTTAGAGACGTAGTTCTCCAGTAGCTGAAGAGTTGTCCAGCATAGAGTTCTGAGGTAGGGACGCCTATCTTTGCCAGCCGACTCATTCGTTCGGACAGCTTCGGGGTCGTCGGGACCCAGTCGGGCAAGCGTCATTGAGCACCCCGAGGGTATCCGCCGAAGATAGGCGTGTCCTACCCGTCTAAAGTGAGCTCAAGGAAAACCCCAGACAAAGGTAAATATTGAATCCAGGTTAGGTGGCCAACTTGGCAAGGCTGTTCCTGATCTCCTCATATAGGTGGTCTCTTATCTTGTCCGAGTAACTCTCGTAGCATAGTTCTGAGACTCTGTATCCTCTTTTCCGTAGTAGTGACCGTAATTCTTCGTCCTTCACTATCCTGGACCTTCCAAGATGGACCCGGCCGTCGATGAACACAATCAATGGTCGAGTTACTAGCGGGAAGTAGAAGTCAGCCGTGGTTACGGGTATCTCTACCTGCGCCTGGTAGTGCATTCCGTCATTTTGTAGTTTGAAGGCGAGTTCTTGTTCCATTCGTGAGGGGTTGGCGTGCAGGCGTTCGCGCCAGTCGCTCCGCTGACTCGACATCTGTAGGGTTGAGCTATCGTTCGGTTATTGCTTGGACACGAGAACGAAACTACTCTACATGGTTTGGTTCTTCAGAGCTTGTTCTTCTCTCGCCATTTTCTTAGCCAGTAGATGGCCGTTTCCTGGGAGGGGATTGTGACCGGTCCTCGGGGCCCGCCATTCCAGAGCCTTCGCTCCTGTTTTCAGTTCGGAGTCGGAAAAGTTCGGGTGGTGGTCGAATCTTAGTGGACACTCTTAATATCAATCCGGTTCGCTGTCATCGGATCTCTTTTGGGGTCGGATCAGAGACGAGAGAGTGATCTCAGAAAATGGAACATCCCGAGAAGAATGAGGATAAGAGGATTCTTGAGGAAACAGTCATGGGCGTAATTCCGGCAGTAGCTTTTACCGAGAAAAGTTCCCCAATCCAATGTGGACTGGTTTTTGCCACGAATGTTATGATCGTTGCTTTCTTCAAGAGTAAGATTGCTAATATTGCCGGGGCACTTAGGACTCCGGATTATCATATTATGAAAAAGGCCCGGGCCAAGTACGTGAACAAACCAACGGCTTCAATCCTAAACGAATACAGATGCTACATTATTCCCTACTCAGAGGTAACGCACTTGGGAGCAGCGGAGAGGGGAAGAATACGGAAGAGATGCGTTCTGTCGGTCTTCACTCCCCAGCAACAGTTCACTTTCTTTGTCAATACTTCCAAGCGGACGCTTGAGCCTGATGTTGGTCTATTTCTCGAACGAGTCGGAATAAAGTTCTCAAAAGGAGAATGACGATTTGTTGGGTCTCAGTGGGACACTGGGGCTAGATGTCGTCCAGCACGTCTATAAGATTGCCAGCCGAATAATAATTGTTGATTCTTGGAGCGGCTGCGCCGGCTTAGCTGGTTCGAAAGGATCAGGACCGGTCCTAGTCCAGACGACGATTCGCTCCTCCAACTTACTCGCGAACTAGCACTATTTTTTGACATCCGGTTCTGGTACAAACAGATCCTCTGGGGAAAGTTCCACCGTAGCACGACCGGCTGGATGATCTCGAAGCCGGTCCTCATCTCGCCCGGACAAGTAGAACTCATGCTACCCGAATTCCTGAAAGGAAAACTGTCGCTGGAAAATTGGAGGTTCCTGATTGCGATACACTTGGTCCGGTTCAAGGGCTACAACTCGGGAAGGATGATCAAGGAGGCTGGAACTATGTTTCTGATCATCTTGGGCACATTCGTATCGGCATTTACCCTCCAAGAGATTGTCGGCGGACCGTTGGGTTCCGCCCTCTTCTTTCCTGTTTGGAGTCCGGGATTCCTGTTCGTGTCTCTCAAACTGAGAAATGGATTTAGAAAATGGGTGTTTGAAGTTGACAGGGAAGTAGCCAACAAGCTCGGCAAGGAAGGAATGTTGGATGTTCTCGACAGGATGGAATCTCTAGATCCGAAAGCGACTCCTTCAACATGCCTGGCCGGTTTTCTGGCCTTCTGGAGTCCAAGTATCAACGACAGAGTTAGCGAGTTGAGAAACCCGCGGCCGATTACTCTTCCGAAGCGGTCTAGGATACGGAGGATAGGCCTGCGATGGCGCGGCATAATCATCGGGATTGGTGCCGCCATCTACTGGAGCTCGGGATTCGTCGCGGCCTTCTATACAGTCAAGGCCGAACCAGCTTTGCTTGGACGTCCAACGGCTGTGCCGCACTTGTTATGTCAGCTGCTGAGGGCGATAGAATTGGGCGCACCATAGGTGGAGTGTTGCCAGAGAACTCCCTGCTGCAAGACAGCAACGATTGGAACAATGGCGAAGAGTGAGAGAGTTGCTCCAAGCAACAGCTTACTGACCAATATCCCAGGCCCCTAGCTGAACCAATTACTATCAAACAGACTCTTTACGTTGTTGTCCCAGATCTCTGGGGACCATAAAAACTCGGTCAGCCTATGAATACATAGGCGGATTCATGTACACTGGATACGCTTACTGTAAATGCGCGTGTCCGCACTGTTGACTTATTCAGGCGAAAGGGTGACTGGATATGTTCGGTCTGAAGGCCTTCGCAGCAGCTCGACGGCATACGTAACAACCGAACGAATTATCGTGAATAAGAGCAAGGGACAATTGAGCTTGAAAGCACACTTGCTTACGGCTCTATTGGTGGCGTTCGCCCCATTTGTCGCGCCAGCTATAGCAATTGCAATAATTCTGGTTATTGTCGGCCACGTCGCGATTGTGTCGGTGAAGAGGAGGAGATCCCGGAAGTGGCCTTCGATGAAAGACGTCGAGGAGGGGGTTCGACTCTTCGAGGTGAAGAAAGGGCAGGTTCTCACCATCGAACTAAAACAACCTGGAAGATTGAGGCGTGGATATGTGAGGATAACACCATTGTCGAATGAGCCGTACAGTGTGAAGATTGCAGGCAAAAAGGCCTTCAGAGTGGCAAGTAGTCTGATGATGCAGTTCGAACCGGATAGAGTTAGAGTGGACCGATAACCCTTCTCACCCTCGTTGCCATAATTTAGGTGGGTTATGGTCGCACTCGCAGAAGCACGTCTCTAGTTATCTTTCTTGCGGCTGTTGGTTCCGTGGTTTATGCTGGCTATCTCCGTATCGAGATATCCAGGGTGGTGGTTCGGGGTTTCTTCCAAGTCGATGTCCCACTCTATTAGGTATCGTAGGCCGCTGCTTGTTTTCTTGGTTGCCACTATTGTTCCGATCTTGCGTTCTGCTACGAGTCGTGGGGTCTTGACCCATACCCTGTCGCCTGGTTTGAGTTTCTCCACTTTTCCACCTCCCCTCTCGGTCGCTAATTTTCTTCCGGAAAGGACAGTTTACAGCGCCTGTTGAGAATCTATTTAGTATATAACATTTTATACACCGGTTCAGGAAATCCCAAACCGGTCATATCCCCATTTAGACTACTTTCCCTAAATGCCGATCGATTCTTCCAGGCCATGCTTCTCCTAAAGGGGGGTCGCCGACGAATCGTTGGCGCCAGGCAACGCAGACTCTGAAGGGGTCCGGCTAAGTATGAGGCTTCGATACCCTTTGATGCGTAGGGGTTCCCAGATTAGTAACGAGGACGGCCTAGGTCCTCGACCGTATCGGGGCGACAGTGACGAAGGGATCTCTCTCGGGCGAGGACTTGGAGCGGCTCTTCAACCGTGCTGCAACTTCCCTCAAAGACCGCCGCTGGGCCGACGGATCAATATTGTCTCTAACCCAATCTGGCACGACCACAGCTCTCAACAACTCTTGCACCGATATGCCTCTGTCACTCGCTTCCGCGGCTATTGTTTTGAACGATTCTTCGTGAACGGAGAGCATGAATTTTGCGATAACCCGTAACCCCCGCCCTTACTCCTCTCCAGTAGGGTGGGTATATAATAATTTATACACCATCCACCGTATTGGCCAAGAACTCCTACGAGTTTAGCTAGACCGGTTTGACAGGTCCGCCTCGTCTGTATACTCTGAAGGGCTGATCAAGGATCGCATATCCGTGGAAGTCTAACACCGCCTCCAGCTTCTTGGCGTCGGTTAGCTTCGCAATATTGTATCCGCACAGGATTGTCATGTTCTCCTTCACCCTGCGCCCGATGTTCTGCTCCAGTTCCATCAGCCCCTTGGCTAATCCGTTCTGCAACAACCAAGAGTAGTCTTCCACCGCAATTCTTGTGGGAAGATTGGTCTCGTTAGATGCGTGCACGTCGGCCATCCAACTCCTAATCTTCCTAATCGCTTCCGGCCTCTCTAGACCTGCGACATCTTTTTGCAACAGATTGTTCACGGACTCGAACGTTGAAGGTTTCGCGGATAACAGCCCCTTTGGAGCTTTGCCGGTTGCCCTAGAGTCAAAGAATTCTGAAAAGACAGTGTCGAGAGAGCTTTCCTCTTCCCAGAGGAGTATTCCGTGATCGTTTTTCGGCATGTGTCGTACGCCCGATTCGAGCATCTCCGCTTCATGAATCTCGCTCAGCATATGGTTGATTCTCTCCGCCTTTGACGTGAGAGGAGAAAAGTTGAGGACGTCTAGCGTCTTCGTCACGAGTCTGTCCCTCAGACTATCGGCCTCGTCCAGCTTGGTTGTCCTGCGGCCACTCCTTCCGTCCTTGTCTATTACCAGAGCGTCTCCTTCGATCCTCACAGTAAGATCTTCATCAACACGGAATGGAAACGTGCTGTCCTCGACCAGATCCT
>Ga0209159_1001588_pt1 | contig 17041 bp, 18 predicted proteins | sample GraSoiAngelo_144_FD_185901 | JGI IMG/M metagenome (GOLD analysis project Ga0209159, IMG submission 185901) | Grasslands soil microbial communities from the Angelo Coastal Reserve, California, USA - 14_1009_02_40cm (SPAdes) (version 2) | ecosystem: Environmental > Terrestrial > Soil > Grasslands ...
TCTCGTTCTCCTACGCCGGGTCGTCGTTCGTCTTCGGCGACATCGGGGCGCAGCACTCCAAGTTCGGCGTGGTGTTCGCCTTCCAGGTATTGCCGGCGATCATCTTCGTGTCGGCCCTGTTCGCCATCATGTATTACCTCGGCATCATGCAGGTCGTGGTGAAAGCCTTCGCCATCATGATGAACAAGGTGATGGGGGCGAGCGGCGCCGAGAGCCTCAACGTGGCCGCGTCGATCTTCATGGGGCAGACCGAAGCGCCGCTCACCATCCGTCCGTTCCTGCCGCGGATGACGCGCTCGGAGCTGATGACCGTGATGACGGCGGGGATGGCCCACGTCTCCGGCTCCATCATGGCGGCCTACATCGCGTTCGGCATCGAGGCGCGCCACCTGCTCACCGCGGTCATCATGACTGCTCCCGGGACGATTATGATGGCGAAGATCCTCGAGCCGGAGACCGAGGTCCCCGAAACGCTGGGCGGCGTGAAGGTGGAGATTCCGCGGACCGACGTGAACGTGGTCGACGCGGCCGCGCGCGGCACGAGCGAAGGCCTCCACCTCATGCTCAACGTGATCGCGATGCTCGTCTCGTTCATCGCCCTGATCGCGCTCATCAACGGCGTACTGGGCTTCGCGCACCAGTACGTGAGCTTCATCCCGGAAAACCTCCAGACGATCCTGGGGTGGCTGTTCTATCCCGTCGCGTGGGTGATGGGCGTGCCGGGCCACGACACCAACACCATCGCCGGGCTGCTGGGCACGCGCATGGTGCTGAACGAGTTCATCGCCTACGCGCAGCTCGGCCCCCTCAAGGCCACGCTCGATCAGGTGTCGTTCACCATCGCCACGTTCGCGCTGTGCGGGTTCGCGAACGTCAGCTCGGTCGGCATCCAGATCGGGGGCATCGGCGCGCTCGCGCCCGAGCGCAAGCACGACCTCGCGCGCCTCGGCTTCCGCGCCATGCTGGCGGGGACGCTCGCGAACTTCCTGTCGGCGACCCTGGCGGGCATGCTGCTGTGACGGACGTCGCGCGCGCGGCGCAGGCGCTGGCGCAGCGGCTGGGCGCGCGGCGCCCCGCGGTCGCGATCGTCCTGGGCTCCGGCTTGGGCTTCCTCGCCGACGAAGTGCAGGGGGGCCAGCGGATCCGCTACGCCGACATCCCCGGCTTCCCCGAACCCGGCGTCGCCGGGCACAAGGGCGAGCTGGTCGTGGGGCTCGTAGAGAAGGTGCCGGTGCTGGTCCAGGCCTGCCGCTTTCATCTGTATGAGGGGCACGACGCCGCGACCGCCGCCCTGCCCGTGCGCGTGTTCGCCAAGGTCGGGGTGAAGACACTGATCGTCACCAACGCCGCCGGGGGCATCCGGCCGACCTTCCGGTCCGGCACGCTGATGCTCATTGCCGACCACGTGAACCTCATGTTTCGCAATCCGCTGCTCGGACCTGCGCTTGAGGGCGAAGAGCGCTTCCCCGACATGAGCGACCCCTACGACCGCGAGCTGCGGGCCTTCGCCCGCGAAGCCGCCCGGGAAGCGCGCGTCGCGCTGGAGGAAGGAGTGTATGCCGCCCTGCTCGGCCCCTCGTACGAGACCCCCGCCGAGGTGCGGATGCTGGCCCGTCTCGGCGCCGACGCCGTGGGAATGTCCACAGTGCCGGAGGTCATCACGGCCCGGGCGCTGGGCCTGCGCTGCCTGGGGTTCTCGATCGTGACCAACCCGGCCTCAGGCTTGTCAGCGCAGCCGCTCTCCCACCAGGAGGTGCTGGCGGCGAGCGCGGCCGCGGGCGCGGGGCTGGCCACCGTCGTGAAGGGAGTGCTGCGCCGCCTCTCCTGACCGATCACTGACACGGTCGCGGGGGGGGGGCAGGGTATCCTGTCCCCCTCCTCGTTGTGTTCACAGCCCTTCCGTCGGCGGCCGTGGCGGCGCCGGGACGAAATGATTGAGCGGCCCGTGCCCGCTGCCGAGGCCCGGCGCCGCGGCCAGCGCGCGGTGCACGAAGTCGAGCGCGTCCTCGACGGCGCGCACGAGGGGTCGTCCCTGCGCGAGCCCCGCGGTCACGGCGGCGGACAACGTGCAGCCGGTGCCGTGGGTGGAGGTGGTGTCGATGCGCGGACGGGAGTACCGCCGCACGTCGTCGCCCATCACGAGGACGTCCACCACCGTCGCCCCCGTCAGATGGCCGCCCTTCACCAGCGCTGCCTGTGCCCCGAGCCGCAGCAGGGCGCGGCCGGCGCGCTCCATCTCGTCCACGGTGCGCACGTCGTCGCCGACGAGGATCGTCGCCTCGTCGAGGTTCGGCGTGACGAGCGCGGCGAGGGGGACCAGGCGCCGCGCGAGGAGCTGCTCCGCTTCGCGTGCCAGCAGGCGATCCCCGGAGGTCGCCACCATGACGGGGTCGAGCACGTAGTTGGGGAGCCGGTGCCGTTCAATCCCGGCCGCCACGGTTTCGACCAGGTCGGCGTTGCCGAGCATCCCGCTCTTGACCGCGGCGGGCGGCAGGTCCTCGGCGACGGCGTCGAGCTGGCGGGCGACCAGGGCGGGGGAGAGGGCCTCCCACGCGACGACCCCCGTGGTGTTCTGGGCGGTGACGGCGCAGATCACGCTCGTCCCGAACACCCCGAACTGATGAAAGGTCTTGAGATCGGCCTGGATGCCGGCCCCGCCCCCCGAGTCCGAGCCGGCGATGGTCAGGGCGATTCTCATGGCAGGCGCTTGGCGGGGCGGCCCGTCCCGGCGATGTTACAGGCGCCCGGTCCGAGGGAGAGAACCATACCCGGTAATCTGCAATCCGCCGTCCGCGATCTCCAACGCCGTAAGGCGCGGAGTCGCCGCCGGCTGGCGCTCATCGAAGGCATCCGCCTCGTCGAGGAAGCCTTGAGTGCGGGGCTCACCTTCCGCGGTGCCCTGATCGCGCCGGACCTTGACCGCACCTCGCGCGGCACCGCGCTGCGGGCCGAGCTCGCGCGTCACGCCGTGCCGATCGAGGAGACCGCCGCGCGCACGTTCGCCACGCTCGCGGCGACCGACACGCCCCAGGGCGTCCTGGCGATCGTCGAGCCGCGCGACTGGACGATCGCGGAGCTGCCCACGGAGCCGGGGCGGGCGTTGCTCGTGCTGGACGGCGTGCAGGATCCCGGCAACGTCGGCACCTTGATCCGCACAGCACACGCCCTCGGTGCCGGCGGCACCGTGGCGTTACGCGGCACCGCCGACGTCCTCAACCCCAAGGCGCTGCGCGCGGCGATGGGGGCGACGTTCCGCCACCCGGTCGTCGGCCTGGACGACGCGGCCTTCATCGCCTGGGCGCGGCGCAACGGTGTGACGCTGTGGGCCACCGCCGCCGATGGAGCCCCGCTCTCCGACGTGCTGGCGGCGCGCGGGGCACAGCGGGCCGGACCGGTCGCCGTGATCGTGGGCAACGAGGGCGCGGGCATCCGGCCCGCGTTGAACGCCGTGGCGGCGACGCGGGTCGCGATCCCGCTCACCGCTGGCGCCGAGTCGCTCAACGTCGCCGTGGCGGCGGGGATCCTCCTCTACGAGGTGCAGCATGGCCGCTGATTGGCTGCTCGTCGTCGGAGCGGGACTGGTGGGGCTATGCTTCGGCAGCTTTCTCAATGTGTGCATCCTGCGCCTGCCGCAGGACCAGTCGCTGCTCAGGCCGCCATCGACGTGCCCCCAGTGCAAGCGCCGCATCGCGTGGCGGGACAACATCCCGGTGGTGTCGTGGCTGCTGCTCAAAGGAAAGTGCCGCCACTGCGGCAAGCGCATCTCGCGACAATACCCGATTATCGAAGGGCTGGTGGGGTTGCTGTGGGCATCCGCGGTGCTGTGGCTGGGCCCCACGCTCCATGCCCTTGCCGCGGCGGTGTTGGGGACGATCCTCCTCGGGATCGCGATCACCGACGCGCGCCACTACCTCATCCCCGACGAGTTCACCTGGGGCGGGCTCGTCCTGGGGCTGGCGATCTCGTTGGGCGGCGGCGTCCAGGGGTTTCTCCAGGCGGTACTCGGCGCCGGCGCCGGTCTCGCCCTGCTCTACGGGGTCGCGGTGATCGGCAAGTGGGTGTTCAAGGAGGAGGCGATGGGCGGTGGGGACATCAAAATGATGGCGATGGTGGGCAGCTTCGTCGGCTGGAAGGGCGTGCTGCTCACGATTTTCGCCGGCGCCCTCCTGGGCACGCTCATCTTCGTGCCGCTCTCCTTCAAGAAGAAGAAACTGGTGCCGTTCGGGGTATTTCTCGCCGTGGGGGCCGCGGTGACCTTCCTCTTCCGCGACACGGTCATCGATTGGTACCTCCGCTTCATCCGGGGCGGCTGAGACCGATGGGCGATCCGTTCGAAGGCCTGTTCGACACCGGGGACGTGCTGGAGCGTGTGGCGGTGGACATCACCGCCCAGGCGCGCCGCGGCGACTTGGAGCCGGTGCGCTGCCGCGACGCCGAGATCGCGCGCGTCGTCGACATCCTGCTGCGGCAGAACAAGAACAACCCGGCCCTCGTCGGCAAGGCGGGCGTCGGCAAGACGGCGATCGTCGAGGGGCTCGCGCAGCGCGTCGCCGCGGGCGACGTCCCGCCGGCGTTGAAGGACGCCCGCGTCCTCATCCTCGATCACGTCGCCCTGCTGGCGGGCACGGCCTTCCGCGGGCAGTACGAGGAACGCATCCGCCGCCTCGTTCGCGCCCTCGCCGCCGACGCGGACCTGATCCTGTTCGTGGATGAGCTGCACAACCTCATCGGGCAGGGCACCGCGGTGGGCGCCGCGATGGATGCCGCCAACATGCTGAAGCCGGCGCTGGTGCGCGGCGACATCCGCGTGATCGGCGCTACGACGGGCGAAGAGTACACGAAGTGGGTGCGCGGCGATCCCGCGCTCGAGCGCCGCTTCCAGCCGGTGACCGTCGAAGAGCTGGACGCCGTGCAGACCTGGGAAGTGCTGGTCGCCCGGCGGCCGCGGCTCGAGCGCCACCACGCCGTCGCCGTGACCGACGATGCGCTCAAGGCCGCGATCGTGCTGACCGACCGCTTCGTCCCCGACCGCGCGCGCCCCGACAAAGCCATCGACGTGTTGGACGAGGCGTGCGCCCACGCCCAGGCGACGGCGCGCGTCTCTCCCGAGCTCGATCGCCTGATTCGCGAGCGCCGCAAAGTGGACGCGAAACTGCGGCAAGGGCTGACGGAGACGCCCACGACGAGCGAGCCCGCGCCCGATCTGGCAGCCGTCTTCGATCAGGTCGTGGCGGACTTCCGGGAGATGTTGGGCGGGGGAAGTCGGGGCAAGGCGGGGGAGGGCGGGGTGCCTCCTCCGACCTCCTCCGACCTCCCCCCACGTCCCCCTACCTTGGAGGAGCGCCGTTCCGAGCTGGACGCCCTGCTGCGCGCCGAGCTCGAATCGCAGGGCATCGTGGTGACCGGCCACGACGTCGCGCGCGTCGTGGGCGTCGCCGCCGGGCAGCGGATCGCGTGGGCCGGGTGAAAGGGGGGGCGCCGCTGCTGGTCGTGGCGCTCGCGGCGGCGCTCGGCGCCTGCCGCGAGCGGGCCGAAGCGGTGCAGGGCGAGAGCGAGCTGCGCACGCTCGTCCGGCAGATGATCCCGTCGGTCGAGCGCGCCGCGGGCATGAAGTTCAAGGCCCCGCCCGTCGTCGAGCGTCGCTCCCGCACCCAGGTCCGCGACTACGTGATCCACAAGCTCGATGCGGACCTGCCGCCCGCGGAGCTCGCGGGCGTGCAGTCTGCGTACCGCCTCTTCGGGCTGCTGCCGGAGTCGCTCGACCTGCGGGCGACGATGGTGGACCTGCTCACCGAGCAGGTCGCGGGCTACTACGATCCGGACTCCAACGCCCTGTTCGTCGCGGCCGACGTGGATTCCCCACTCGTGCGCACCACCGTCTCGCACGAGCTGGTCCACGCCCTTCAGGACCAGTACATGAACCTCGACTCCGTCATGCAGCAGCGGCGGCAGAACGATCGTCGCTCGGCGGCGCAGGCGGTGCTCGAGGGGCAGGCGACGCTGTCGCAGATCCTGGTGATGATGCCCGAGCAGAGCGGCATCCCGCTCCCCAGCTTCTGGGAGACCCGCAAGGTCTTCCGAGCCCAGATGGCGTCGATGAAGGAATTCGCCCACGCCCCGCTGTGGCTGCGCGAGAGCGTCATCTTCCCATATCTGGCGGGCGCGGACTTCGTGCGCTGGTTCGACGCGCGCCATCCGGGCCGCGAGCCGTTCGGCGCGGCGATGCCGCTTTCCACGGAGCAGATCCTCCACCCGGACCGCTATGCGGCCGAGGATGCTCCAGTGGATCTGGCCTTCTCGGCGGCGGATCGGCGCGGGGCGCGCTACGACGACGTCCTCGGAGAGTTCGAGACGCGCCTACTCTTCGAGCAGCTCCTGGCGGACACCGCCGAAGCCGAAGCCCCGGCGCTCGCGAGCGGCTGGGGCGGGGATCGCTATCTGGTGGTCGCCGCAGGTCGGGGCGGTGATGCGTTAGTCTGGTACTCGGTGTGGGACGACGCAGCGGCCCGGGACCGCTTCATCGCCGGCCTGCGCCGCGCCTGGCGGGCCAAGCCCGGCCGGACCTCCCGGATCGAGCCGGTCGCCATCGCCGGGCGGCCCGGCGCGCGTCTCGTCGACGCGCCGGCCGACTGGACGGGCTGGCGCGCGATCCCCGGCGTCACAACCGGGCGATGAACAGGTTCACTACGAACGCCGCCGCCCCCACCACCGCCCCCAGCACGTAGCCGAGCTGTACGATCAGGGTCAATTCCCGCTGCGTCACGTTGCGGATCAGCTCTTCCATCCGCTGGGTCGAGAAGCGCATCACCTTCTGCTCGACCATCTCCTGCACCGAGAGCTGGGAGACGACCACGGGGACCTGGCGCTGCATCCACTGCCACAGCGGCTCGGTGAGGGCGAGGCGCAGCCGCTGCTCGGCGTCGGGGGGGAGGAGATCGGCCGGGCGGCCGATCGGCCGCTCCAGGAGGGCGCGCACCGCCGCGTGGGCCGCCTCGGCCATGCGCTGGCGCCCGCCCTCGCCGGCCAGCGCCTGGCGCGCGAGTCCGATGGCGTCGCGCGTGCGCGCCACCGCCCAGCGTCGCGTTTCCGGCGCCCGCAAGGCCGCGATGATGTACTCGGCGGCCGCGTGCTCCACGCCGTCGAGCCGATCCGGCCCGAGAGCCCACAGGCGCTCGGCGATGGGGCGCCGCAGGAACCGCACCACCGCGTCGTTCACCGCCCGCGCCACCTGCGCCCGGAACTCCGGCGATTCGAAAACCTCCGCCACCTCCCCGAGCCCGTCGCCCTCGAGACTCGCCAGCACGCGCTCGATGCGGTTCTCGGTGATCACGAGCTTCGCCATCACCCGCTCGTGCATCGCCAGGTTGCGGATGGCGCGATCGAGAAAGCGCTTCAACCCGTCGCGGATGCGGGCGCGCGCCTCGGGGTCGGAGAGCAGCCCGCCGATGCGCTCCACGGCCAGCGGCAGGTAGTCGGCGATCGCGTGCTCCAGCGCGGCGACGACCCCGGCCGGCAGACGTTCCAGGAGCGGGTGCTCGTCGTGGAGCAGGCGGTCGCGCTGCGTCGCGATGAAGGCGCGGACGGCGCGCTCCAGCTCCGGCCGCTCCACCCCCTCCGCGACCCACCGCTCCAGCTCCACGTACTTCTCGAGCGCGGCGTCGAACCCGGGGCCCTTGAGGAACTCCGCCAGCCGCTCCGTCAGCCCTTCGGCCAACGGCTCGAGCGAGCGCTCTAGCTCGGCGGCGAGCGCCGGGGGCAGCTCATCCTTGAGCGGGCCGCGCGGCGTGTTCAGCGCCTTGTCGAGGAACGTGGCGATGGCGCCATCGAAGGCTTCCCGGAGCCCGGGGGCGGCGAGCTGGCGGGCTAGGTCCTCTTCGGTGAGCAGCCGCTGGCCGACCGTCTTGCCGATGCTCTTGGCGAGGCGCGCCTTGTTCTTAGGGATCGCACCCTGGAGCTTGAACGGCCCCACGCCGCGCAGCTCGTAAGGGTGGAACAGCATCCACACCGCCACCGCGTTCGTGATGCCCCCGGACAGAGCGCCCACGAAGATCGTCACGAGTCCTTGCAGCCACACGGGTTCGGCCATCGGCCACGAAATAACACACCCCACTTGGATTTGGGCAACTCGCTAAGTATTTTGCTTGGCTTATGTTTACGGCCCTCGCGCGGCGCTTGGCGAGGGAGTGGACGCGAGGGCTCTCACAGAAGGATGTCAGCGGATGGCGACTCGGATTCGGTTGCGGCGCGTGGGACGAAAAGGGCAGGCGTACTTCCGCATCGTCGTGGCGGACCAGCGGTTTCCGCGGGACGGCCGCTTCGTCGCGACGATCGGCCACTACAACCCGCGCAGCAACCCCGCCACGATTCACGTGAACGCCGAGCAGGCGCGCGCCTGGCTGGAGAAAGGCGCCCAGCCGACGGACACGGTGCGCTCGCTGCTGCGCAAGGCGGGAGTGCTGGCCAAACGACCCGCGTAGTCGGGCGGCTGCGCAAGCCGCACGGACAGCACGGGGAGGTGGCGATCCTGCCCCTCGTGGAGAATCCGGGGCTGGTGTTCGCCCCGAGGGTGCGGCTCTACATCGTCGACGAGGAACGCCGGGTGGTCGCGGGTCCGCTGGTGGTGGCCCGGCGGCGCGCGTATCACCGCGAGTGGCTGATCGGATTCGAGGGCGTGCAGGCGCGCGAGGCGGTCGAGCCGTGGCGCAACCAGCTGGTGGCGGTCCGGGACGGCGATGCTGACGATTAACGTCGTGACCCTGTTCCCGGAGGTGTTTGAGGCGGCGCTCGCGACCAGCATTCCGGGGCGCGCGGCTGAGGCCGGGTTGGTGCGGTATCGGGTGGTCCCGCTGCGCGACTACACGCACGACAAGCATCGCACGGTGGACGACACGCCGTACGGCGGCGGCGCCGGGATGGTCCTGAAGCCGGAGCCGTTTTTCGAAGCGGTGGAGGACCTCGGCGCGCGGCCGCCGATCGTGCTGCTGTCGGCGCGAGGGCGGGCGTTCACGCACCGGGACGCGGTGCGGTTGTCGCTGGGGACGGAGCTGACGCTGCTCTGCGGCCACTACAAGGACGTGGATCAACGCGTCGCCGAGGGCCTCGGGGCCGAGGAGCTGTCGGTCGGGGACTTCGTGCTCTCGGGCGGGGAGCCCGCCGCCTTGTGCGTCCTCGACGCGGTGGTGCGGCTGTTGCCCGGCGCGCTGGGCGACCACGAGTCCGCGGCCGGCGACTCGCATTATGAGGGCTTGCTCTCGCCGCCGAGCTACACGCGGCCGCCGGAGTATCGCGGCCTCAAGGTTCCCGAGGTATTGTTGAGTGGAGACCACGCCAAGATCGCGGCGTGGCGGCAGGCGGAAGCGGAGCGGCTGACGCGCGAGCGACGGCCGGACCTGTGGGCGAACCATCGAGACGCGTAGGCGCGCAAAGGCATAGAGGGTATTCGTATGGAGCGCATGAGAGAGATCCGGCGGGAAGGGCTCAAGGCCAACGTCACCGCCTTCAATCCGGGGGACACCGTCCGCGTGATGGTCCGCGTCCGCGAGGGGGAAAAGGAGCGGCTGCAGGCGTTCGAAGGCGTGTGCATCGCCCGCCGCGGCGGCGGCATCGACGAGACGTTCACGGTCCGCAAGATCTCCGCCGGAGTGGGGGTGGAGCGCATCTTCCCGCTGCATTCGCCGGCCATCGCCGAGGTCGAGCTCGTGCGCAAGGGCCGCGTCCGCCGGGCCAAGCTGTACTTCCTGCGCCGGCTCGCGGGTAAGGCCGCCCGCATCCGCGAGCAGCGGGGCGAGGGCGTGCCCGGCGCCGAAGCCCCCGAAGCCTCGGAGCAACCCTCGACGTGACGCGCCACCGCCGTCCCACGCTCGAGCGCGAAGCCGCGCTCTGGCGCGAGGGACGGCGGCTCGTCGCCGGCATCGACGAAGTCGGCCGCGGTCCCCTGGCTGGTCCGGTGGTGGCCGCGGCCGTCGTGTTTCCACCCGGATCGAAATCCCTGCGCGGTCTCGATGATTCCAAACGCCTCACCGCCGCCGCGCGTGCCGCCCTCGCCATCGCGATTCGCGATCGCGCTCTGGCCGTCGGCGTGGGCGCCGCGAGCGTTCATGAGATCGACCGGTTCAACATCCGTCGCGCCACGATCCTCGCGATGCGCCGGGCGCTGGGCCGGTTGGGCTGCACGCCCGCGTATGTTCTGGTCGACGGCCTGCCGTGCCCCGAGCTCGGCGTGCCCCATACCGCGATCATCGACGGCGACGCCCGGTGCCAGACCATTGCAGCCGCGTCCGTCATCGCCAAGACCGTGCGCGACCGGTTGATGCAGCTGCTCGCGCTCCGGCACCCTGACTACCTGTGGGAGCGCAACAAAGGCTACAGCACCGCGGCGCACCTCGCCGCCCTCGACGCCCACGGACTGACCGCGCACCACCGCCTCACCTTCCAACCCGTCACCCAGCTCGTGCTGTTCTAGAGCGCACCGCTTCCGGGCTCGCTTGCCAACCGGCCCGGCGGGCGATACGCTAGCCGTCGCTCGATTCGCCCGTGACCATCTCCCCAGGAGGCGCCCTCCCCATGCTCAGACCCTTGCATCGGGCCGTCCCGCTCGTGTTGGCCGCGCTGGCGTGCGGTGCCGCGTTCCGCTCGATGGCCGCGCAATCCCAGGCCACGACGGGGATCATCCGCGGCGTCGTGCTCGATCCCACGGGGGCGCCCGCCATCGGCGCCACGGTGCAGCTGCGGGAAACGCAAACGGGATTCCAGCGCTCCTTGCAGACCAACGAGCGCGGCATCTTCGTCGGCCCTCTGCTGCCGCTGGGGACCTATGACGTGGTGGTCCGGGGGGTCGGCTTCGCCGAAACGCGCAAGACGGGCATCCTCCTCCGCCTGGGCGAGACGGTGGACTTGCAGCTCAAGCTCGGCGCGGTGGAGGTACAGGGCGTCACCGTGACGGCGACCGAGCCCGTCGTCGACGCCACGCGGATCGAGAACGCGACGCGGTTGCCGGAGCAGGCGATGACCGGCCTGCCGAACAACGGGCGCAACTACATCAACTTCACCCTGCTCACCCCCAACGTCGCCATCGTGCAGGGCCCGGACGGCGACGAGCTGGCGATCGCCGGGCAGCGCGGCATCCACAACAACGTTTCCGTGGACGGCGCCGACTTCAACAACCCGTTCTTCGGCGAGCAGCGCGGCGGCCAGCGGCCGGCGTTCACGTTCAACCTCGATGCCGTGCAGGAGGTGGTCGTGGTCGCGGGCGGCGCCAACGCGGAGTTCGGGCGCTCCTCGAGCGGGTTCGTCAACGTCATCACGAAGTCGGGCACGAACCAGCTGCGGGGATCGCTGCACTATTTCGGCAAGTATGACACGTTCTCGTCCGATCCGACGCATGGCGCGGTGACGTACACGCCGGACTTCCGCCAACACCAGTTCGGGTTCACGCTCGGCGGGCCGATCACGCGGGACAAGTTGTTCTTCTTCGTCGCCTACGACCAGCAGCTGTACGACGAGATTAAGCAAAAGGACCCGGGGAGGTTTGCCAGCCTCCCGCTCCGCACCTGGATGGATTCGGCCTACGGCGGCGCGCTGCGCCTCGACTACGGCCCGATCTCCCGCACCAACGACGCCCGCGCCGCGCTGGTCAAGCTCGACTGGCGGCTCTCCGACCGGCACAACCTGTCGCTCAAGTACAACTACACCTGGTCGGAGCAGCAGAACGGGACCTTCGATGTGGACACCTGGGGGCGCAGCGCCAACGGGCTCGAGCGCGACTGGTCCAACGCCGTCAACGGCAGCCTCACCTCATTCCTGTCGTCCCGGCTCTCCAACGAGTTCCGCTTCCAGATCTCCCGCGAGGATCGGCCCCGACCCTACGACGGGCCGATCAACCCGGCGACTGGCCGGCCGTTCCCCGACACCGGCATGGACTTCACCTTCGGCTATCGGTTCGGGATGCCGTTCTTCCTCCCCATCAAGGACCACGACACGCGCCTGCAAATCCTGGACAACGTTTCGCTCACGCGCGGTGACCATCTGATCAAATTCGGGGCAGAGTTCAACCGCACGCTGACCAACCAGACGTTCATCGGGTTCGGTAATGGACGGATCATCTTCGACGGCGTGCAGGGCTTCCTGAGCTACGTGGACAGCGGACCCAGGTGGGTGGAGTGCTTCAACGACACCACTGGCGTGTTCGTACGCAGCAACAGCAACGCGACGTGCGCAGCCAGCACGCACATCGGTGGCCCGGTGCTCCTGTATCTCCAGCAGGCGGGCGTCGGCGGCCGGACGGTTGAAGACGCGGGGACGCAGGAGCTGGTACAGCGCGAGCTGGCGGTGTTCCTGCAGGACACCTGGAAACCTGATCCGCGTTTGACGTTGAACTACGGGCTGCGCTGGGAGGCGCAGATCGAGCCCGACCCGATCACGCCGCCCGAGTCGGTGTTCTTTGCTCCGTTCATCGGGACGGTGAGCAAAGGCCAGGCGTTCCCCTCGGACGGCAAGATTCCCTCCGACTGGAAGATGTTCCAGCCGCGCCTCGGCCTCGCCTACGATGTGGACGGCTCGGGTCGCCAGGTCTTCCGGGCGAGCGCCGGCGTGTACTACGCCCGGTTCGCGGCGCTCAACCTGGCCAGCGTCCGCAGCACCAACGGCTCGATCGGGCAGACGCTGTTCCGCAACAGCGCCGTGATCCCGGTCCCCGGCCTCGGACCGCCCCCCGCATACGGCCAGCTCCTCACTCCGCCGGGCGGCCTGCCGTTCCAGCCCTCGGTGTTCGTCGCCGACAAGCACCTCCAGAACCCGCGCACGCTGAACCTCACCGTGGGGTACGAGACCCAGATCGGTGGCGACTTGGGGCTCTCCCTCACCGCCACTCACGCCCGCACCGACCACTTGTTGCGGTTCATCGACCGCAACGACGCGGCGTTCGGGAGGCCGTGGGCCAACGGGCCGAGCGGCCTCGGCACCCTCACCACGCTGGAAAGCTCGGCGCGCTCGCGGTATTGGGGCGTCACGCTGGGGGTGAAGCGGGTGCTGGATCGGAACTTCCAGTTCCAGCTCAACTACACCCTGTCGTACGACAAGTCGGACGACGACAACGAGCGCGACCCGTTCTCGTTCCGGTACGCGCGCGCCAGCATCCTGGGCCCGGAGTACAACTGGAGCGACCGCGATCAGCGCCACCGCTTCAACGGCTGGATGCTCGCGCGCGTGGGCGGGTTCTCGATCAACAACCGGCTCAGCATCTATTCGCCAGAGCCGATCTCCGAGAAGTGCGTCAACAACCTCGCCAGCGGCCAGCGCGCCACGACCCCCCAGGACCGCATCTGCGCTAACGGCACGATCCTGAAGCGCAACACGTTGCGCAAGGACAACGCCTTCTTCTCGTGGGACGTCCGCATCTCGCGGTCGGTCGGGGTCGGTCGCCAGGGCGAAGTCGAGGCGATCGTCGAGATCTTCAACATCACCAACACCGACAACTTCCGGGATCCGGCCGCCACGTCGTTGCTCTTCAACTTCGACGGGACGATCCGCTCCGGGCTCGGCGATCCGCGGCAGGTGCAGGCGGGCCTGCGGTGGGTCTTCTGACGGACAGTCGGTCAGTTGGACGGTCGGACTGGTGCGATAGGCGGGACCCGATGCACTGGGTCCCGCCGCGTTTCTAACTGTCCGACCGTCCGACTGTCCGACGCTCTAGTAGCGCCACCCCCGAAAACCTTCGGAACTGCTCCCGGGTGCGCTTCGGGTAGAAGCGGCCGATGAAGTTCCACAGCCAGGCCAGGCGCATCGTGCGCTTGAGGCGCAGCGATTCCTCCCAGATGGAGCGCCACTCGCGCTCCCGCCAGCCGTGCGGGTCGAAGAACCGCGTGCTCTCCTCGGGCGCGAACTGGAACGGCGCTCCCGCATCGGCGAGCGGACGCGACCAGGTCTTGCGCATCATCTGCAGCAGCCGCGGCGACGCGATGTCCAGGAGCCACCAGGCGATGCCGGCCGCGGCCAGATCGTCGGCGAGCGCGCCGGCCTGCTCGGCCGTGAGGTAGATGAGCAGGCCTTCCGTGATCGCCAACACCGGCCCGCGCTCGGCCGCGCGCGCGAACAAGGACCGGCGGCCCGGGGCGTCGCGCAGATCGATCTCCGCGAACTCGAGGAGGCAGCGCGGCGTTTCCCCGGCGAGCTGCGCGCGCTTGTACGCGATCATGTCCGGGAGGTCGGCGTCGAGCCAGCGCAGCTCCGCCGGCAGGGCGAGACGGAAGGGCCGCGTGTCGAGCCCGGCGGCGAGGTTCAGCACCGTCCGCACGCCGTCGGTCGCCACGGTGCGGAGAATCATCTCGTCGAACACCGCCGTGCGCACGATCATCGGCCACGCCCAGGTGCGGCCCTGGGGCAGCGCCTGGACGATCGCCTCGCCTTGGGCGCCCGCGAGCCGCCGGGCGAACGGGTCCGTGAAGATCGCGTCGGGTCGCTCGCTCTCCATCGCGCGGTAAACGGCGACCCAACGGGCGGTATCGGAGATGTGGGTCAGCGGGGAGGTCATGGCCAGGCGAAGCTAGCTTGAGAACGGGCGGGCTGGAAGCGATGTTTCGGCTCGCCCGACCCGGTAGCTCAGTTGGTAGAGCAACGGACTTTTAATCCGTAGGCCCTGGGTTCGATCCCCAGCCGGGTCATGCCACCCGCGGGAGTTGAAACGCAGGCGCGGCGACGCCAGATTCCCTCGGCACTGGGGGTGGGGCCCTCGGGCCCCACCCTCGTCGTTTGCCCCCTCCCCCCCGTGGCGCGGAGACGACCGGTGAGCTTGATCTGGATCGACGGGCAGTATCACGACCGCGCCACCGCCATGGTCTCGGTGTTCGACCACGGCCTGCTGTACGGCGACGGCGTCTTCGAGGGCATCCGCGCCTACAATGGCCGGATCTTCCGGCTGGACCGCCACATCGAGCGGCTGTACGGGTCCGCCAAGGGCATCTGGCTCGACATCCCGCTGCCGCCGGGCGAGCTGGGACGCGTGGTCGAAGAAGCGGTCGCCAAGAGCGGGATCAAGGACGCTTACATCCGCTTGGTGATCACCCGCGGCGTCGGAGATCTCGGCCTCGATCCGCGCAAGTGTCCCAAGCCCACCGTCATCTGCATTGTCGATACGATCAAGCTGTGGCCACAGGAGAGTTACGAGCGTGGGCTCACCGCTCTCACCGCCGCCACCCCGATCAATCACCGCGAGAGCCTCTCCCCCCGAATCAAGTCCCTCAACTATCTCTCCCACATCCTCGCCAAGGTCGAAGGCATCGCCGCGGGCGTGGATGAGGTCATCATGCTCGACAGCGGCGGCTACGTGGCCGAGGCGAGCGGGATGAACCTGGGGATGGTGAAGCGCGGCGTCGTGCGCACCCCACCGCCCTACGCCGGCATCCTCCGCGGCGTCACGCGCGACGCGGTGCTCGAGCTCGCCCGCGAGGCGGGCTACGGCGTCGATGAGAGCCCGCTCAACCGCTACGACCTCTACACCGCCGACGAGGTGTTCCTGACCGGCACCGCGGCGGAGATCGTCGGCGTCGCCAAGCTCGACGGCCGCGTCATCGGGACGGGGAAGGCCGGCCCGGTCACGCGGGACCTGTTCGCCCGCTTCCGGGCGCTCGCCACGCGCGGTGACTGAGCCCGCGCGGGGCGGTTGAGAGCGCTCGGCGTCTTCGCCACCGCTCCCATCCCGGGGCGCGTCAAAGCTCGCCTCACCGCCAGCCCGTGTTATTCCGGGCGATTCCGTGGGGGACGGCTGCCGTGCTGGCCGAGACCCGCTCCCGGATCACCCCGTGCGGGTTGCGGCTCCGGCTCCTGAAACCCCTCCGGGACGTAGACACGGCGCGGGACGCCCGGGCGTTGGGTTTCCTCAAACCTTGACGAGACTTGAACTTACACGAATATTGGGCGGTCTTTTTCGCCTGTGGCGGGCGGAGGTGACGTATGCCATGGCGCGTGATTGCCCACGCCGACCAGGTTTGGCATGTGGAAGCCGTGGCCGAGCGCCGGCCGCACACCCAGGCGTGGCAGCTGGTGTTGACGTTCCGGGCGGCGGCCGAGCGTCCGCGCGGCCGCTCCTTGTGGACGCTGTTCCCGCTCGAGGCGACCTCGAAATCCGCGCTGTTCATTCAGGCGGAGCGGATCCCGGACGCCGCCCTGGCGCAGGTGCTCTCGGAGCGCCTGGCGCGCGCGTGAGCCCGATCGAGCTGCAGGACCTGCGCCGCATCGTCGGGGCCGTGGCCCGGCTGCGGGGCGAGTCGATCCGGGAGGTGACGGTGCGCTCGGATCTCCGGCACGTGAAGGTGGAATTGCAATCGGGGCTGATTCTGGTCGTGTCGTCCGAGCGCGACCAGCAGGGGCGGCCGTACCTCGAAGTCGACGTGGTCGCCGCGCCGCACGACTCGTCGGCCAGGCAGCAAATCGAAGTCCGGTTCGACTGACGGAGGAATGGTGGCAGGGCCGACGGTCGGTTCGAGCACGGGACGGCTCAGGTTTCAGGCCTTCGAGTTCCAGCGCCTCACCAGCGGTCGCTGTCGGGCCAAGGTCGTGCTGGCGTGGGCCGACGGCCGGCAGTTCGTCGGGGAGTCGGAAGGGGTGACATCGCAGGCCGGAGAGCTGCGCTGCTGCGCCGTCGCGGCGGTGCATGCGCTGGAGCAGGCCGTGGACGCGAAGCTGGGGTTCGAGTTGCTGGGGGTGAAGGCAGTGCGCGCGTTCGACGCCACGGTCGTGATCGTGTCGCTCTCGGCGCGCGAGGGGCAGGCGGCCTCCCGTCTCGTGGGGTCGTACCTGAGTGAGGACGACCCGCCGCGCGGCGCCGCGCTGGCGGTGTTGAATGCGACGAACCGTATTCTGGGGAATTATTTCGCGACGCGATGAAACCGAACGTGGTCGTGGCTCGATGGCCGGGGTGGTGCGCGGCGGTGCTGCTCGCGGGGTGCGCGGGCGGCGCGGCGCGCGCCGGGACGCCTCTTGCGCCCGCGTCCGCGACCCCGGCGGACACCGCGCAACTGTCGCACGTGGACTCCCTCGGTCACGCCGT
>Ga0209159_1001591_pt1 | contig 17024 bp, 15 predicted proteins | sample GraSoiAngelo_144_FD_185901 | JGI IMG/M metagenome (GOLD analysis project Ga0209159, IMG submission 185901) | Grasslands soil microbial communities from the Angelo Coastal Reserve, California, USA - 14_1009_02_40cm (SPAdes) (version 2) | ecosystem: Environmental > Terrestrial > Soil > Grasslands ...
GCGTGGCCGATCATGAAAAATTTCGGTTACCCGTTTACGATGTTCCTCTACTGCGAAGGCGTTGCCGGTGGCAGTCTGGGTGGTGGACAGGCGATTACGTGGGAACAGCTTGCCGATATGCGCGACAACGGGATCGATATTGAAGCGCACTCCGCGACGCACCAGGATTTGCGCGAAGGGCATACCGTCATGGTGATTGAGCCCGGCGGCAAGCGAACCAAAAAGAAGCTGACTGGCGCCGAATACGAGCAATGGCTCCAAAATGAGGTCGTCGGCTGCAAACAGCTGCTGGAGCAGCGACTCGGGATCAAGGTGAACTGTTTTGCCGTGCCGTTTGGAAATTACAACGACCATGTCAAAGAAGTTGCGCGAAATGCCGGTTACGAAGCGATGTTTACCGTTTACGGTCAGCCCATCACTTTTACCTCTCCGCTCAATTCCCTTGGCCGTTACGCGATTGAAGCGAACAAGCCGAAAGTCTTTGCCGATGCGGTCAAAATGATTGGCGCTCCAACGAGTGGCGGCGCACCAGTGGCTGAAGTTGGCGCGAAGGATCTCTCCACCCAGCCGGCGGACGGTGAAACCGCGCGCACGGCTCTTCCGCTCATCAAAGCTAATCTCAGTGGCATCGGCGCGATCGATCCCCAAAGCGTGCAGCTCCGTATAAGCGGACTTGGCGTCGTGCCCGCGAGCTATGATCCCAAGACCGGCACGGTTTCGTATCAAGTGACGCAAAAGCTCAGGGAAAAGAGTTGCACGGTGATTCTAAGCGCAAAATCGGAAGGCAAGAAAATCGAAGCACATTGGACGTTTGGAGTTGAGGAAGCTCCTGCGACGCCGGCAAAACCAACTCCTTCGCCTGCGCGCAAAAAGTAAACGCGCGATGGCGATTTGGATACCGCATGCATCTCGCGTGCTGGCGAGCGCGTCCTCGCGATCGCGAGCTGTTGGAAACGCGACATTTCAAGACGCAATGAGCCACAATGAAAGATTGTTTCGGCGCGACGCCGAAACCAACACGCGAGACGCATATGCTACCCAGAACGCGGCGCAACGCTTCTAAAGCATGTTCTCACAACTCAGCGATAAATTGCAGGAAATTTTCAAGGACCTGCGCGGACATGGCACGATCAATGAATTAAATATCGACGCGGCGCTCCGTGAGGTTCGCCTCGCGTTACTCGAAGCGGACGTCGATTTTCATGTCGCCAAAAAATTCATTGCCCGCGTAAAAGAGAAAGCACTGGGCGAGGCCGTGCTCCGTAGCATTACGCCTGGGCAGCAGATCATAAAAATTTTTCACGATGAATTGACCGCGCTGCTCGGGGGAGATGTGGAGCCGCTTCGTCTGGAAAACAGCACGCGGATTTTGATTGTCGGCCTCAACGGTTCAGGCAAAACAACTTCGGCCGCCAAGCTGGCACTCTCTTTGAAGAAACAAGGTCATGCGCCGTCTCTGGTCGCGTGTGATTTGCAACGGCCCGCGGCGATTGAACAACTCGCAACGCTCGGAAAACAAGTCGGCGTTGCCGTTTATACGCCGGAGTCGGGCGAAAAAAATGTGCAACGCGTCGTCGCAGCCGCGCGTGGTAGGGCGCGACCGCCGGGCGCCCCGAGTGTGGACATCTTCGACACTGCCGGGCGACAGGAAATTGATGAGGCGCTCATGCGTGAACTCAGGGAACTCAAAGAATTTTTGCAGCCGCAGGAAACTTTGCTCGTCGTAGATGCCGCGACCGGCCAGCAAGCGGTGAGCGTGGCAACCCATTTCAACGAGGCTTTAGAAATCACGGGAATTATTTTGACCAAGCTCGATGGCGACGCGCGCGGCGGAGCAGCGTTGTCGATGCGCGAAGTCACGCGCCGGCCAATCAAATTCGCTGGCACCGGCGAAAAGCTCGACCAATTCGAGCTTTTCATTCCGGAGCGACTCGCTGGCCGGATTCTCGGAATGGGCGACGTTGTTGGTCTCGTCGAAAGAGCGGCCGAGGCGGTCGATGAAGAGGATGCCGCCCGAATGGAGCGCAGGCTGCGGACGGCTTCGTTCGATTTCAATGATTTCCTGGCGCAATTCAAAATGATGCGAAAGATGGGGACGCTGGAGAATATTCTTGGCATGTTGCCCGGCATGAGTAACGTGCAGGGCCTCTCCATTGACGAGAAGCAGCTCAAACGCACGGAAGCAATTGTGCTTTCGATGACGAGCGAGGAGCGGACGCGTCCCGACATTCTGAATGCGCGACGGCGTCAACGCATCGCGCGCGGCAGCGGCTGCACCGTCACGGAAGTAAACGATTTGCTCCGGCGCTTCGATCAGATGCGTAAGATGATGAAGAGCGCAGGAAAAATGAAAAAAATGATGGCGCAAATGGCGCGAATGAGAACTTAATTAACATGGCAGTTTCAATCAGATTACGAAGAGAAGGCGCGAAAAATCGCCCGTATTACAAAGTGGTAGTGGCCGATAGCCGCAGCCCGCGCGACGGAAAGTTTATCGAGATCATTGGGACGTACGACCCGAAGAAGCCCGCTCACAACAGCACGATCAAGCTCGATCGCGCCGAATATTGGATCAGTAAAGGCGCCCAACCCTCCGACACGGTTCGCAGTTTGATCAAGAAAAACAAAAAACAGACCGCGACTGCCCAAGTAGCGCCTGAATCTGAGCGGACACAAACGCCTGCTGAAACATAGCTTAGCCGGCGAGTCGAAAGGTTGTTAATCGCGGAGGCGCGATCACCGGCGGGTGAGGGCGCATGCGCTCCCTGGAAATCGTTGTAGCCGGGATCAATGATCCTGCCTCGAGATGAACGCCTTCCCCGGCAGGCGATGTCGGCTACAGCGGTAAATTCGTGTTAATTCGTGTTCACCGTCGCGCCGTAATTGTGCAAAGATGAATCCATGGTTAGTTTTGGAGCATGAGAGAATTTCTAGAGTTCGTCATTCGACAGCTTATTGAGTTTCCGGATGACATGGTGCTCACGGAAATTCCGAGCGGCAGAACTACGATCTTCAAGCTGCAACTTCGCCGAGGCGACATGGGTCGCGTCATTGGCCGTAATGGCCAGACTATTCACGCAATTCGCGCATTACTTGCCAGTTCGGCCGCGCGCCATGGCCAGCGCGCCACACTCGAAATCGTGGAATAGATCTTATGTAGCGGCGCTATGTGAGCGCCGATTTCTTCCTCTTCGGCGGTCATAAAGCGCCGCTGTAAGATTAAATGTTGGGCGTTGGACGTTCGATGTTGGACGTTCGATGTTTTTGGTCGTCAATGAAGATCGACATCGTCACGCTTTTTCCTGAAATCTGTCGCGCGCCGCTGGGCGAGAGCATCATGAAACGCACGCAGGAGAAGGGAATTATCGGTCTGCGCATTCATAATTTGCGCGATTGGACGACAGACAAACATCATCTCGTTGATGATGCGCCATTTGGCGGAGGGCAGGGGATGGTGATGAAGCCGGAGCCGATTTTTGCAGCAGTGGAGGATTTGCGCGTTGCAACGGAGAAAACGTCCAACGCTCAACATCCAACGCCCAACGTCCAATCGAAAATTATCCTCACGTCGCCTGCGGGGCGACGTTTTGATCAACAAATGGCCATTCAACTCGCGCGAGAATCGCATCTTATCATTATCTGTGGCCATTACGAAGGAGTCGATCACCGCGTGATTGAGCATCTGATCGATCTTGAGATTTCGATTGGCGATTATGTGCTGACGAACGGCGCGATCGCTGCAGTCGTTCTCGTTGATGCGATCGCGCGCTTGTTGCCTGGTGCTCTTGGCCACGAGCAATCCTCCGTGGACGATAGCTTCAGCACCGGGATCCTGGAAGCGCCGCAGTACACGCGGCCTGCAGAATTTCGCGGCTGGAAAGTTCCGGAAGTTTTGCTCTCGGGAAATCACGCCGAGATTGCAAAGTGGCGAGAAGAGCAGGCAATCAAGCGTACCCGCGAAAACCGCCCGGATTTGTTAGGTAACGCTTAAATACCCAACGCGTGTCATCCTGAGGCGGAGCGAAGGATCTCACAATCACAGTGAGCCATACCTGATTGATTGTGTGATCAGCGAAGTTCGGAGAGATCCTTAACGTCGTTCAGGGTGAGCGCGTGATTAATCGTCAACACGCCCGAGGACAACGCAGGCGTTGATTCCACCGAAGCCGAACGAATTACTCATGACATAACTCAATTGAGCGGCGCGCCCGTAATTCGGCACAACATCCAGATCGCAAGCGGGATCCGGATTTCGGTAGTTGATCGTCGGCGGAACCCATTGTCGGTCTAACGCGAGCGCACAGATCGCCGTTTCGATCGCTCCAGTCGCTCCGAGCGGATGGGCGTGATAACTTTTCGTGCCGCTCACTGGAATATGGCGCGCATGGTCGCCGAAGACTTCTTTGATTGCTGCTGTCTCTGTGCTGTCATTCAACTGCGTCGAGCTAGCGTGGGCGTTGATGTAATCGATTTGTTCGGGCGCAAGTTGCGCATCGGTTAGCGCATCGCGCATTGCGCGGATACACGATTCGCCGCTGGGTAACGGCGCTGTCATATGAAAGGCGTCGTTGTTTAAACTGTACCCGAGCACCTCGGCATAGACACGCGCGCTGCGCGCTCGCGCGTGCTCAAGTTCTTCAACAATGAGCGACGCCGCGCCTTCGCCCATGACAAATCCGTCCCGCAAACGATCGAATGGCCTTGACGCAACTGCCGGATCTTCGCTTCGACTCATCGTCTTAATAATGTCGAACGCTCCGATGGTAAGCCGGCTCAGCGGCGCCTCCGCGCCGCCGGCTACGATCACGTCTGCAAAATCATCGCGGATGTAGCGAAGCGCTTCGCCTACCGAAACCGTGCCGCTGGCGCAACTGTTGGAGTTTGTCGTGCCGACACCGCGAAACCCGAACTCGATCGCAATGTTAGAATGTGCCGAGCCGCCGAAAACCTGGATAGCCAGCATCGGATTCACCCCGCGCACGCCTTTTTTCAGGTAACGAATATGCTGATCTTCCGCCTTGCAGACGCCGCCGAGCGCCGTGCCAAAGCTGACACCGACGCGATGTTGTGGATGTTCGTGCGAATAGTTAATCCCGGCATCGTCAAGAGCGAGTTGCGCCGAGGCCACCGCGAATTGCGCGTAACGATCAAGCCGCTTGAGACGCTGCGGCGAAAAAAATTGCTCCGGGTCCCAGTCGGAAATTTCTCCAGCACAAGAAACCTGAAACGGCTTCGGATCAAAAGTGGAAATGCGAGTGATTCCGCTTTGCTCCGCGAGAATGCCGTTCCAAAAACCATCGACGCCGTGGCCAATGCATGTAATCGGACCGATGCCGGTGATGACCGCGCGTCTTCGGCTCATGCAGTTGCCCTGTTTGCCCTTGCTTCCACGTATGCCTTCATACAGCGCAATGTTTTGTTGGCAATGTTATGAATGAAAAAATCGCCGATGACCAGATCGATAATCGGCGCGACCGCAGGAATGCGAAACCGTAAATGGTGAGAGATTTCTACTAGCACACCGTCCGGAGTATCGGAAAATGTCCAGACGACTCGCATTCCTTTTGTCCAGCTTTTCAGGTGGTGGAAATGAATTTCAAGTTTGCCCCGATCGATGATTTGCTCCGATGCCCAGGAAATCGGAATACCGGAGCGGCGCGCGGCCATTACCACGACGTTGCGATTAGGACTGCGCTCTAGAAAATGAATGTAGCGATAATGAGGCAAAATTTCTGGCCAAAGCTCCAGGTTCGCCGCTGTCTCAAAGATCGACATCTTTGGGGCGTGCATAATAATGGAGTTGACCTTGTGCATCGAATATAAAAATGGCCGTTAGAATCCTAACCCGTGGGGATGACCGGCGTTGCACGGCTTTTGCTGAGCATCGGGACAGTTCATCGAAAAGGTTTTAATCGAAAGGAGAAAAGATGCCCTTGGAGATGAAAGCTGTGTGTGAAAAATGTGGCCGATCGCTTGTCGTACAAGACGAAGTCTATATCTGCAGCTACGAGTGCACATTTTGCGCGAGCTGTGCCGTCTGCCCGAACTGCGGCGGCGAACTCGTCCGCCGTCCGCGTCGGGCAGATAAAGAGTAGTAGAACGGCCTTTTTGCCGCCCGGAACTCAAAACCCTCCGTGTCGGGCCGCGTCAGCTGCCTGAGCCAGCTGGGTCATGTAGGCAAAGAACGCCGGCGACTGTCCTCTAAACAGGCCCATTGCCGTTAGGAACCTAAGCGCGCCCATCGCAGCGCCATTCGTGTTGGTCGGTCGAATGATCGAAACAATTGGGAGGCTTCGACTGAGGAATGGACAGGGCTCTGGCATGATCAGGTTCTTTTTGAACAGCTGGTTGCTGACGTCCAAGTTAGGAAACGTCACTGACACTCCGGTTACCGGATCAACAGCAGTCAACGGTGGTGCATTGCCGGCCTTGTCCGACCACGTTTGAAAGTGCATTGTTTCGGTAGGGCCGATGCTGATCAGGATTCGCACAGTTTCCTCCATGGTTGCCCTCTGTGCCAGCGACGGGTAGAGGCTGTTTCCACCCTGTTCAATGGTTGGAAAGTGGAAACCCGCAGTATTGGCCATCGCCTGAACGAAGTTCGCGTTGCTCAAATCGGCATTCGTCCTGGGAATTGCCGTGTGTTGCCCGACGTGCAAACTTGGGACCGCCTGCGGGAAGACGTGGGTCGGATCAAGATCAGGATTGTGGCTGTCGTCGCGATAGCGCGTCCACCAACTGGTATCCAGCGTTAGCTGGGTCAGGTTTGTAAGCCGTTTTCCAATCAAGTTAGGGTTAACTCCCGTGGCGATGCTGCCGCGCAAAGTACGGAACGGGTTAAGGTTTGCAGGCGCCGCTCCCTTGGACACCAGGTACGCGTTTAGGAACTTGTGGTGAGTGATCTCATCGTCGGTGTTGTCGTGGATGTATTGGTCCATGTCTTCGTCCAGCACAGATAGCGCATCATGATAGGCTGGAATGCCGCTGCCGCCTGGAACTTCGCTGTCTTGAATGCCGCCGAGTTCGTTGTATTGGATCCAAAAATCGGCTTCGAGAATTTCTAACGCCGCTGGGAATCGGAGCAGTGCTGCGTCTCCCGGTGTTAGAGCGCCACTCGCTCTTGCTGTTCGAGTGTTAATGAGAAATCCCGCGCCGACGGTTCCTGCCCCGACGGCGAGTGACTTTCCTAAAAAGGAACGACGACTGATGGAGCGTTTGTATGGTCTGCTTTTCTCTTCGAGTTTTTGTGTTTGTGGATGGTCTTGGGTATTGCCAATATCGTTTGCTGTGGATGCGCTGTTTGTTTTCATGCGGGTAGAGTCGGAACGATCTACGCCGCGCGCCACACCGGAAGAGTAACGCCGTTGTTACTTCTGACACTTATCGTAAGGCGTGGCCGCCGCTGATAAGTTCGGCAAATCGACATCTCTACAATAATGTGCTTTCTGTGCGCTACGGCGTGTAGAGCAAGTGACGCAGTTGTTACCTTATGGTGATTCGTGAATTGTGTAACCCACGTAGCGCACCGTGTGAATCAGCGGCGGATCGCCAATTTTCTTTCGCAAGCGCCCGATGAAAACTTCTACGAGCTTAGTGTCATACTCATGTTCGTGTTCCCAGACGCGTTCGCAGAGTTCAGTGCGCGTGAACACGCGGCCCGGCTCGCGCATGAGCACTTTCAACAGCATCAGCTCGCGCGCGGACAATTCGATTCGGCACGCGCCCCGATAGACTTGGTGGTTGACAAGATCTAGTGCAAGATCGCCAACGCGAAGGTTAAGCACGGGTTCTTCTGGATAACGTCGCCCCAGCGCGTTTACGCGAGCCACGAGTTCGCGCATTGCAAATGGCTTTGGCAAATAATCGTCGGCGCCAAGTTGCAATCCAGTGATGCGGTCTTTCACTTCGCCACGAGCTGTTAGCATCAGCACACGGCTGGCCATGTGTTGCGAACGCAAATGCCGCAGGACGTCAAACCCGTCTATCCCAGGCAGAATAATATCCAGCACGATCAAGTCGAACAGCGTCTCCTTGGCTTTATCCAAGGCTCGTTCGCCATTATGAACGACGATCGGATCGTGCCCGGCCTCGGTGAGCGCCGATGCAATTTGCCGGGCTAATCGAACATCATCTTCAACTACCAGAACCTCCATGACTTTTCAAAAGGGAGACGGACCTTAAAACCGTATCGTGAATTGGGCTGCGACCAAGTGATTGTCGTCTTCGTGGCCTGTGGTTTCGTGCTGAAAGCTATACTGAATTTTTAATTGCGTATGCGGCGTGAAACGATAGCCGAGCGCCGCGTCGATTCTGCCCAAATCCTGGGCCCAGTGAACATCGCTACCAGCGCCGTCGGGTACGTCGCCGAAGAGTTGCTGGTTCCAACGGAGCGCGCCAAAGAGTTGCGGTGTGAATTTATATTTCGCTTCAACATAGTAAGCGAATGTGTCCGCGTCGCCTACCCGCGGAACTTGGAAGCGTGCCTCATAAAATTCTGCCCACAATTGTAGATGATGCCAGGCAAAACTGATGTCCTGCCCGACGAGAAGCTCGCGATAATCACCAATGTTGCGTCCGTGCGGCAATGTGGGCTCTGCCTCAGGCCGAAAATACGCTCCGTCGCTTACCGACACGCCCAAGTTCCACGCCTCATTTGGACGAAACCCGAGACGCCCACTGAAGGTCGGATCATCAAAACCAACCTCTGTAACGCTCCACGATTCCGGTCGCGATGAGAGCGAGCTGTTTTTCATTTCCGCCGCGTAATCAAAGTTACCAAGTCGTCCTGAGATAGAAACGCCGCTGGCATAACTCGGACCCCAAATCACTGGATTAAATTCGTACTTACCTGCCGGTTCAAATCTGCGAACGAAATCCAGCGGCGAGCTCGGCGCCTCCTTGTCACTTATCGGAGTGATATTTTCATAAGCCAGCGGCGCGTCAACGAACGGATTTTCCCACGACAAATGCCGCTTGACGAAATTGCCCACCACGGTGGCGAACTTGCCTACCTGCAGATTGACACGCCCGTCATCCCACGGCGTAAAACGAAGCGCATATTCATCGAGGCGTACTTGAGCGCCATGAGTGCTGGGATCGAATCCGCGATCCACGCGCGATTGAGCAAAGAAATAAATCTGCGTTCCGGCTTGAGCGTCGAGAAAGAGTGAAAGGCGCGGGTTGAAGAGATTGTCAATCCCACTATCAATGAGGCCAGGCGCCGGCTGTTGGAAATTATAAAATTCAAGATCAAGTGTGCCGCTCAATCGGGCGCGAAGAACATCGTGAAAGGCAGATAGAGTAAGCGTGGAATCGAGCCGCTCGAGAAAATCATCAACGTCAAATGCGTGTACTGTGCAGGCGAGCAGACAAATGCTGAGCGCCCGCAGGACCTTCATGTGTTTTGACTCGGACCATTCGCCGTCGGCGGCGAGCTGACAAAGCGCACTTCAAACTCGGTCCAATCATTTTCTGAACAGACCAGGCGCAAATCACCGCCGTGCAAACGGGCGAGCTCGCGCGCCAGATTCAAACCAAGCCCATGCCCGGAAATGTTTGTGGCAGTGCCACCGCGATGAAAGCGGTCGAAGACATGTGACTGAGCATGGCGCGCGATCGGCTGGCCAGTATTACCGACGGTCAGCACAATTTCATTTCTATTTTTGTGTGCGTTCACGCGGATCAGGCCATCCGGCCAATTGTACTTACGCGCGTTCTCCAGAAGATTTTGCACAATCAAAGATGTGTAGTGTTTTTCGCCTGCGACGTACAAGTCGGGCGGGAATTTTTTCTCGATTTTCACGTAGGGCGAATCGGAAAGGGCGCCAAGATCGTCGAGCCATTCCTCGATGAGCTGGCTGAGATTCACCGGCTGGGATTCGAGCTGGAGATGACCCGCGTCCATGCGCGCGAGGAGAAGCAAATCCTCGATCACACCGGTCAAACGATGAGTCTGGTGCAGCAGCGCGGACAGCTCCTCGTAGATTTCAGGTTTAAAATCATCGCGGGCGAGCAATCCTTCCAGACCCGCGCGCAGGACCGTGACCGGGCTTTTCAACTGATGGGAAGCATCAGCCGAGTATCTTGTCGATCTTTGCAATTTCTTCCGCGTCGAAACGAGCGCGATGTCGGCGCGTCTTCGTTTCGCGCGATTCTTTTGCGAATCCAGCGCCAGCTTCTGTACTGGTATGGCGAACCGGAGCGCCACGAAGTGGCTGGCCACAAATCCGCCCAGCAAAAGCAGCACACCCGCACCGCCAATTTGCCAGCGAAGCCGATGCAATTGCGCCATCGAATCGGCAAGTGAGTAAACGCAAACCTCGTACGCCGGCGGAAAAAGCGAATCAGGATTGAGTCGCCTGTAAAACAAGAGCTGCGGCGCACCGTTTATGGTGACGACAAAATTGTTTTGTGCGGAGCGGGAATTCCCGACTGCTTTTGCAATTTCATTGTCCAACGCAGTTCGCACCTCTTTCGGAAATGACGGCAAATACAACCTGTTGTCTGCCCAAATGCCGCTTTTCATTCCCGCGCCTGTGCCTCTTCCGCTTAGCTCGAATGGTTTGAACCCCACGACAAGCGCGGAAATCACGTTGCCAGTCTCAGTGGAAAAAATCGGCGCGGCCACTATTTCATGAACGGTCTCCTTCGCAGCATCGGTATTTTCTCGAATATAACCGATCTGTTGAGTCTCGAGTAACTGTTTCAACGCTAGTTGTGCTTCTGCTTGCGGGCTCAGCTCTCCGACGTCTTTTGAGTTTGGCGGCGACAGGACAGCGCCGCTGCTGTCGAGAAACCGATAGAACCGAGCGTGGAGCGATCCGGCTCCTTGTTGCGCCACTGGCGTGTCGCCTTCCATTAAATCGCGCAATTCGTCTTTAGCGCTTGGATAAAGCAGATCGAGCGCGTTGTCTTCCAGAGCTGCATGGATTCGCGGCTTTTCCGCAAGCACGCGGCAACGTTCTGCCAAGGCAGCTTGGCGAAGTTCCTCCACTTGATGCAGCCCCGAAAGTTCGGTTTGAAAATTTTGCTGCAAATCGCGTGTGGCAGTCACAGCGACGTTGTGTTGTGTGAGATAAAGGGCAAGGATCGTAGTTGCCGAAGCCACCAGCACCATCGCCGCTGATAATTTCCTGCGGAAACGTGTGATACTGCGCTGATTTGCGTCGCTCAACGAGATCATGGGAAATCAACGTGCGCGGTCACGCCGTTCTTCAGTTCCACCGGTTGCTCGCGCGTGGTCTTGCTGTCTATCCATGCCTTAAGGGTGTAGCGGCCCGAGGGAAGTCCACTTAACCGAAAGCGCCCGTCGGGATTCGTGACCACAAAATACGGCGTGTTCAGAACCAGAATGAGGCCGCGCATATGCTCGTGGATATCACAGCGAAGGGTCACCAGCCCAGGAACGTCAAAAACTTCTGACGGAATCGGCCTTTCTTCGGGACGATAACGGCCCAAATCGAATCGTTTCGCAGGCGAGTAGGAAAAGATACTGTGATAGGTGTCGTCGAGATTCGGGAACTCCACCTTCGTGCCGACTTGGACCGGTAGAAGCGACGGAACGAAGGCCAGATCCTTTTGCGCCACTTGCTTTATCGGATGCGCCGCTCGTTTTGGAAAAGAGCCATCAAGGTAAACTATAGCCAGCGGGGGCTGGGTCGAGAGAACGCCACCGTGTGTGACGATCTCGTAACGCTGGGCCACGACCGGCGCTGAATGCGATTTCGGCAATTCCACGTGCCCCTCCGCGACCGCGTCTGCAAAGGCGGATATGCAGGGAATGGCAAAGACCAAGCTGAGCCAAACGGTACGGCGCAAGGCCATCACCTGCCAGCTTAACCGGCGTTTCGGCCCAGTGAACCTGTCCGCCTCTTCTATCGTCGCAATTGCCGCTCGCTCAATCACCTCGTAACGATTGAATTCGTTTCATGCATCGCAGTTGCTCGAAAAAGTTCCTACCTCCAGAGCTTGCTGAAGTGCTCAGCCCATGATGATATACCTGATGCGAGAACACGTGCGTCTGATCAGATTACATGATCTCCTCGTGCATCGAGTATGAAAACGCTGCGATCCCGGGGAATACTTCTCGTTGTAATCTCGCTGGCTGCATTCGGATGTTCGCCGCCTTCACATCCACCAACATACCAAGTCATCGTGACTCGTGATCAAGTCATAAAGTTGGATAACGAATCTGGCCAGTCCTGGGTGCTGCAATGCACTCCGGGAAATGTCTGTTTCTGGCGAGAAATCGAAATCGCCCGAACGCAAAAAGCGCCTGCCGCGCCTTAGGTTCAGCGCTTGTGCTTGATTCGGTAAGTCAGGAAACACTCCTCCTCGATAACGCGCATATCGATCAAACGGCAATGCACGCTCGCGGGCAAAAAATCCTTCCTTAATCCAGTTAAGGTAGGAGCGTTGGCGCCGCCAAACATGTACGGCGCAATTGTGAGATTGAGCTGATCGACAAGGTTCTGTTCCAGCAGTGATCGAAACAACGTGGGGCCGCCTTCGCATGCTACCATGCGCACGTTGTATTCGTTGCGAAGCGTCTCCAGCATGCCTGCAAGATCGACATGGTCGCTATCGGTTAAATGGAGCGCCGCTTTTTTTGCCAGGGCTCGCTGATATTTCCACGGCATCCGCTTGGTCGAAAAAATAACAATTGGCGAAATGTCGGATTGAAAAATTTTCAGCCGACTAGCGATTTTTCCTTCGTCGGACACGATGACGCGGATTGGCGCTGGAGCCTGTCCTCGTTTGGTTCTCGCCTTCTGTAATTCAAGAGGAAGGCCCAGGCGGACGTTATCACGCTTTAAACTGGTGTGGCCAATCAGAACGGCGTCAGCCAGCGCGCGCTGACGAAACAAGTGCAATTTGTCTTCGCGCGAGGTAAAATCGACCGGCGTGAAATTCCGCGTCGTGACCTTTCCATCCACTGTCATGGCAAACGTGGTAAAGAGGAATGGACGCCTCAGAATGTGGGAGCGGCTTTTGCGCCGCGATGTTTTCCTTGTCACACGAAACGGGACACTAGGGTCCCTCCGCTATTTTACTCCGCTTCGCTAATCTCATGTTCGAGCGTCACCACTTCCTGTTCCATCTCGCGCAATTTCACGTGCGGGACTACCACGCTCGGTTTGTAAAAGAAATAAACGAGCGCGCCGGGCAGGCAGCAGATCAGGATGATGAGAAAACTTAGCGAGCCAATGAGAATAGCTGTGGCTTCCGGCACTCCGCAGAGGCCATTCAGCATGATTTGCAAAACCTTTTCCCGAAGGCCGATTCCGGCGAAACTGATTGGCAGCGCCGAGATGGTGCGTTCGATCGGCATGACCGCGAAGAAGTTAACCACCGGCACGGCAGCGCCCAATGCGTAGGCGGCACAGAAAAAAGTGCCGAACGTAGCGAGATGCGCTATGAGCGAGGCGCCAAACGCCAGCAGCGTGGCACGCCAATGCCGCGCATAAAGATGATACGCCGCGGAGATTTCGATCAATTTTTCGCGGCCAGGAAATCTCTCCGGCAACTGATGAAATAAATTAAACCCGCTGATGACAAAGGTCGAGAGCAACGCCGCAATGGAAGCGCCGAGAAGGAATAGCAGGACCCAAAGCAACCGCCGCGTGTCGGTCGTTTGCGCGAGGAAATTGTAGCGCAGGCTGATCAGCGTCCCGGTAATGGCGACCAGGGCGACCAGACCGATGAAGCGATCGAACACGACCGCCAGCAGCGCGCCCGCTTTCTTATCTGAGGTTTCCTTGAGCAGATAATAGCTTTTGATGATGTCGCCGCCGGTGCCGCCAGGAAGAAATTGATTGTAAAACATCCCGATCAAAAACAACCCGGAAAGCCGTGGAACTGAGAGCTGAATCTTCTGAACTTTCAGCAAGACGTGCCAGCGAAATGCAGCTGCAATTTCCACAAGCACATAGCTCAGAACGCCGACTATGACCCATTGATACTGCGCGTTGCGCAGTGCCTCCGCCATCTGTGCGCGCCGGTTGGGATCGTGATACACCCAATAAAGGACCGCGATTGTAACGCTGAGCTGAAAAATCGTGACCAGGATTTTTTTCATTCGCCGAACCGCTCTTTCCAAAGTTGCATTGAGCGCTGAATTTTATCAGCAGTCTGGTTGGGGCTCATTTCCCAGACAAATAAGCAGTTTGAGGGAAGGAGCGGAACAAGTTTTTCAAGATCGACCTCTCCGGCAAAAGGAGGTTGATGATCCTGCGCGGGCCAAGTGCAGTCCTGCACGTGACAACCAAGTGTGCGCGGGCCGATCGTGCGCAGCCACTCGGCATGATCGAGAAATGCAAGGTTTTCCTTGATCTGTGCATGACCAAAATCATGCCAGTAGCCGAGGGTTGGCGAATTGATTTCGTCCAGTAAGACTGGAAATTCGCGCTCAGTTGGAATTTCTTCGTAACCGCGGCGCTCCTCGAGGCCCAGCTTGACGTTTTTCGCCTCGGCATAATCGACGATGCGATGCAGGCAATCTTTCACGCGTTGGAGATACAGGGGCGCGATTTTCTCGCGCCGCTGCACTGCCCTTAACTTCAGCCTGACATATTTGCGCGACAGGTATTTCCCGGCCTTCGCCAGCTCGATTAACGAGTCAGTGACTGGTCGGATGTTCACTTCGCCGAGATGCAACACAACAAACGGCGCACCCAATCGCTCGGCGAAATCAATGGTCTGAAAGGTTTGCTTCACGGCGCGCTGGCGTTCCTCCGGATAAGCGGCGGAAAATCTGTAGCAATCCGGCGAAGCCACCATCACTTCGACGGGCAAGGGACAAAAATTATGCAAACTGCTGAAGCGAACTTCGCCCGCATCGAACATTTTTTGGATCCCCGGCATTAGCGACATCCGGATACCGTGACCCAGCTCAATTAAATCGAATCCAAGCTTGACCTTGATTTCGCGCAGCATTGCATCTCCGGCGGTGTGACGTCCGGAGTTCCAGCACGTGGAAAAGGCGATCACGCTAAACAGCAGCGGCGATCGGCGGCGCCGGCGTTTCGGCGCTGGGCGCTTCTGCGACTGCAGGTTGCGAGCATTCTCGCCGCACGCGAGCAAGCACAATCAGCGCAATCGCTGCGTAGCACGCCGCCGCAATCGCCAGCGCCGTGCGCATACCGATAAGATCGGATAGTCCGGTAATCCCCAACCCCGCGACCGGCATCAGACCAACAAAGCTCAACATGAACACCGCCGACACGCGCCCGCGGAGATAATCGGGCGCCCGTTCCTGCACAATCGTGTTCGCCAACCCGAAGTTCATCGACAATCCAAGCGAATTAAGAATGAGCAGCGCCGTCGCCAAGTAAAACGCTGGTGCGCGCGACAAACTGAAAATGGCACATGCGACAATGCCGACATTCACCATCATGAACGGCACACGCTTCCTGCGTGGAATGCTGATCAAGAAAATTGCGCCTATCACCGAGCCGACAGCCGAAGCGCCCATCAAAAAGCCCAGTCGATCCGCGCCGAGCCCGAGCACCAGTCGCACATACAATGGCATCATCACCGTGATAATTGGGAAAATGAAAACTGTAGTCGCTGCGATAAGGCCGATCATCGCGAGACTCGGTTTATCTTTCGCGACGTAGCGAAAACCTTCCTTAATTCCACCGGCGCGTTTGTGTTCCTCCTCGGCGGTGCCGCGCGGGCGCGGCGGGATCATAAACAAGGCGATGATCAGCGCCACGAACGAAATTGCGTTGGAAAAAAACGCCGAAGCTGCGCCCCACGCGCTGATGAAAATCCCGGCGAACGACGGACCGACGACGCGCGAGCCGTGAAATACTGCACGGTCGACAGCAATCGCGCTTTGGATTTCATCACGCGTCACCAGCTCGGGTACGAACGCGTTGAGCGTCGGCATTTCAAATGAGTTCGAAATGCCGAGCACGACCGCAAACGCCAGGATGTGCCAGATCTGGATTTTCCCGCTCATGATCAAGAGCCCAATGGAAATTGCGAGCGCGATCTGGACATATTGAGTCGCGAGAAGAATTTTCCGTTTATCGAAACGATCGGCTGCCGAACCGCCGGCCATTGTTAAAAGGAGCATCGGCAGACCGGCAGCGAGATTGGCCATTCCGAGCAGGAGCGCTTTATTCGTAAGCGTGCTCATCACATAACCTTGAGCCATCACCTGCATCCACGTTCCCGTATCGGAGATCGCGCTGCCGATGATATAGCGGCGAAACGGACCCGGCCGCAACACGCGCAACGCATGCCGAGTGCTCAACTTCACTTCCGTGCTCATCCAAACACTCATCCGTGTAGGGGCGTTTGTGTCAAACGCCTAGCCCTGGATTGATGGATTGCCGAATTGCCTGTGAGGCTGGCTTTCACTATCTTGAAGCGTGCGCATCGACAAATACACGCAGAAGATGCAGGAGGCGCTGCAAACAGCGCAGGATCTGGCCTCGCAATTCAATAATCAGGAAATTACCAACGAGCATTTCCTTTCTGCGCTTCTCGAGCAAAGCGACGGAATAACGCGACCGCTCCTCGAGAAAATTGGAGTCAACGTTACGCAGTTACGCCAAAACCTCCGTTCAGAATTGGAGCGCCGCCCGAAGGTTCAGGGCGCAGCTGTCGATCTTCGGCTCTCAAACGAACTCGGTAGCGTCCTGGATTATGCGGAGAAGGAGATGTCGAAGCTAAAGGATGAATTCACCAGCGCCGAGCATTACTTGCTCGCGCTGCCCGGGGCCAACGTCCCTGCGGCAAAATTGCTGAAAGAGTTCGACATCACGCGCGACAAGCTGATGCAGGCGCTGCAACAGGTGCGTGGTTCGCAGCGCGTGACCGACCAAAATCCCGAAGGCAAATATCAGGCGCTCGAGAAATATGGGCGCGACCTGACCGAGTTGGCCCGGCGCGGCAAGATCGACCCGGTCATTGGACGCGACAACGAAATTAGGCGCATCATGCAGGTGTTGTCGCGTCGGACAAAAAATAATCCCGTGCTCATTGGCGATCCCGGGGTAGGCAAGACCGCAATC
>Ga0209159_1001597_pt1 | contig 16989 bp, 17 predicted proteins | sample GraSoiAngelo_144_FD_185901 | JGI IMG/M metagenome (GOLD analysis project Ga0209159, IMG submission 185901) | Grasslands soil microbial communities from the Angelo Coastal Reserve, California, USA - 14_1009_02_40cm (SPAdes) (version 2) | ecosystem: Environmental > Terrestrial > Soil > Grasslands ...
ATTCGCGTCTTTCGTAGATAACGTCCGGTTGTTTCTTTCCCAGCATAGAGAGCAATTTCAATGCCGTCCGGAACGCGTTTCCCGGAGGGCTCGCGATTAGGCGCACAGAGGCCGGGGGCTCCCAGTCCGCGGGATTCGCGATGACGAGGTCAACCTGGCAACCAAGCCGCGAGAAAGCGCACGCGAGATCTTTCACATGCCACACGTCACCTGTGTGGCCAGATAGATCGATGTCCGGCGCTAGAAAGGCGATGCGCATAGGCATGCCAACCAGCTTCGCCCAGAACAAAAAGGATATCCCCGTAGTTCTCAAAGGCGCGCTTCACCTAAACCGATGCCTCAGGAATGCCAGTTTTGGGCTGAGAGATTCGTGGCGAAACAATAAAGAATATCATAGAACGTCGATTTGCCCCGAGCGAGATGGGCCGCGAGGTCCTGGTGGTTATCCCCCACCATGCCAGTTTCATTGACCAGGACATTCGAATCATGGAGAGCGAGTTCGATGTCGGGACTTTTTTATACCGTGATCCTCGTGATCGATTCCCACTGTTGCGCGAGCTACACCGTAGTCGGATTGGCATGGCCTGGTTCGTCCTCGGATATGCGTACGCTATGGTCCTGACGCGCCCACTGACCGGGGCACGATCGCTTCTCATCGCGGGCGGCTGGGATGTCGAAGCGTTACCCGAACACGGGTATGGCGAAATGCGATGGCCGAAACGTCGTCGTCGTACGGCCTTCGCACTGGCTCGGGCTGATCGGACTCTCGCGGTCTCCGCCTACAGCCTGAGTCTGTTGCAAGGTATCGCCCCGCAAGCTTTCGCTTCGGTGCTCTACCACGGGTTCGACCCGGATCAGTTCACGATGGGCAACGGGGACCGAGTGGGCGTCTTGACAGTCGCCCGCGTCGCGCCTGAGACCTGGTCGCTTAAGGGCCTCAATACGTTTCTTGCCGCCGCACGTAGGCTTCCGTCGATCCCTTTCATGATCGTGGGCGACACGTCCCGGGCCGGCGCACTTCTTGAAGGTCGATCGCCCAATGTCATAGTCACAGGTCCGCTATCGCAGAGTGAACTCGTGGGTGTGTACCAAAGGTCGCAGGTCTACGCTCAATTGAGCGGTGTGGAATCGTTCGGTTGTTCCCTCGCGGAGGCAATGCTCTGTGGGTGCGTACCCGTCGTATCCGATCGTGGCGCGTTGCCCGAAGTGGTCGGTGGCGTTGGCGAAACGGTTCCTTACGGAGACGTAACGACGACCGTCGAGGCAATTCGCCGGGCGCTTAGTTCGGACGATGGACACCGGGCACGGAGTCGGGTTCGAACTCAATTTCCCCTCGAGAGGCGTGCAGCGGAACTCGTTTGCGAGGCACGCCGCCTTCTCGGGGAGGCGAAATGACCCGATTTGTCCTTATGCCTCATCTCCAAGGCAAGGGCCATCGCGTTCGTTGCGACACCCTCGGCAGCGCCCTCCTCTCCATGGACCACAAAGCACAGGTGACGCTGGCTCTTCGAAGCGACGTTCCCCTGGCTGAGTCCGAATGGACCGTCCTCCCGACGGTTCGATCCCCCTTGAAGCGCACCTGGGCAATCATCCGTGCCAACGTTCTGATCGAGGATGGTGTCGCGTTTATCGATTTTCGAGTCCGCTTCATGAAGCGCCTCGGTGGAAAACTCGTGTTGGTCGTACAGCCCGCGGGTTTTTCCACGGAACCCGTCGTGAGGGAGTCGCTGCAGGCCGCCGATCTCATCCTCGTGCCGTATCCGGCCGTTCTGTTCCGGCCGAAGTCGCCCCTTAGTGAATTCCTCTGGAAAGTGCGTGTGATTCCTCCTGTTTTCAGTGTCGAATCCGTCATCAGGGAGCCACTCACTGACCGGCTGCTCGTATACGTGTCGGTCTCCCGTCCGACCGACGGACTCTCGTCTATCCTAGAGGCGACTCGAGAGGAACTTGCCGGGGAGCTCGGCCGGCCTGTCAATTTCGAGGGCGAGGTCGGCGGTCATCGCGGATCCGATGCGCATGCGCGTTCTCTGTCCCGGTGCCACGTCGTGCTCACGCAGGGTACTACGATGGCTTTCGAGGCCGCTGCGCTCGGAATTCCAATCGTGACGCTTCCTCATCCGAATGTACCGGAGCAGGTCGAAGTCGCCCAGGCTCTTCAGGCTGCGAGATTCGCGGTCCAAGTTCTGGGTGAGGGGCTGACGTCCTCTGGCCTTTCCGCGGCGATCCTTGAGGCTCTTCGAAGGCCACCCGTCAACGCGTCAGAAACTGTACGCTCCGGAACCACGGATGCCGTTCGACTCCTGTGCGAAGTCGCGAACTCACACGGGGGAGCAGATCCCTCCCATCGCCCGTCCCTGAGTATCATCTCCACGAACTACAACTGCGCGCATGCATTGCGGAAACATCTCGAGTCGATTTATGCACAGTTTCGAGAAGACGAGTTCGAATACGTCGTTGTTGACAACCGATCGCGCGACGAGAGCCCGGACATTTTTAGAGATTGGGCGAGGGATCACCCCAACTTCTCGTGGCTGAGTCGAAGATGTACAAGGGGCCGGGGTGCCAAAATTGCCGTCCGCTATTCATCGGCTCCGTTCATCCTTGCGGTGGATACTGATACGGTGTACTTCAGGATCCTACGTCCCTTTGTGGATCATGCGGTATCCTCTTTTTCTCGTTACGCGGTCCAAGCCATTTACGCGGGCGTCTTTCCTCGTTTCCTTTGGCGCATCGTCGAAGGCCGAACGAACTTTAACGTTGGAGCGGACTTCGACATGTGGATGCGGCTCCACCGGATCGGACGGATGAAGTGGTATCCGGTGCGGATGGGCGAGAACCTCAGAGGACCATGGCCCCGCGACTCGCCGGATTACCTCTCTGTCCGCTACCGAAAACCGGAGCGTGTCCTGCGCTTGGTCCGGCGCGAGTTCGACAAGTTGCTGCACTTGGAGTACACCGACTGGGACTTGCATCGGGTTTGGGAGGCAAACGCCATCGATTTGGGTCTTGGCCCCACGGAATCAACCTGGTTCGGGGAGAAGCGGCCCAGAGGGCTTATCGAGCAGGGCAAAGGCTTCGCACTAGCTGCCCTCGAAGCACTAAGGGGTTAGTGCAGCGCTCACATTCGCTCTGGCTGTGGACGCTCGTGTCTAGGCGTCAGGAGTCGCCAGGTGCAGCCTTATTCCCGAGGTTAGCGAGGCGCCCGCACGACGGACAATACCCCGCCGCCTCGAGGCAGTCCCGGTGGTAAAGGCGCCCGCAGCCGCACCGCGTCGCCGGAACGGCCGGCGTGAGGCCGCCTGCACACAGTCCGCAGATCGACTCCCGCCTCGCGGATTTTGGAGCGGATCCCGCGTCTCGCTTCGAGGGTGCCCGGGGCAGCATGAAAGGCAGGAGCAAGCTCCAGAAAAGCGCAATCCATCCGAGGAAGATCAGCCAGCCCGCATATGAATGAGCGATGAGCATGTTCTGAAGATCGGTCTCGGCCGTGTCCGTGTAGTATCCTACTAGGACGATGACGACCATCCGGAGAATGTTGGCGACATACGAGGTCAGAAGGCCGAGTGCGAGAAGAATCCAAACCCGTCCGACGGGTCGTTCGAATTCCGTGAGTGTGAATGCGATGAATGCCGACGCGAAGATCCCGAAAGACAACCGTCACCGGGTTGCTCATGTGCTGCGGCGTGAAGGCCAGCCCCGGCGCAGTCGCCCCCGCGACCGGATGGATTGCGTTTCCGATGCCGAGGACCGTAAGAACCGCACTCGTCTGAGGAGCCAACGCGACCCAGGAGTAGAGGTCGACAGAGCGCTCGAAATCGGCGTAATATGCACGAGCGACCAGCAGCGGTACGACTAGAATGGCGTTCAAGATGATGAAAAAAACCAAGACGAAATCTCGCTCTCGCGAGAAGCGGGACGGGACGAAACCGTACACAATAAGCGAACTCGCCCCGAGGAGCGCGATCGTGTCCTCAGTCTGGACAGCGGGGGTCGCAGAGAGCAGAAGATTGTACAAGGTGTCCGCAAGGATGATTGCGACTCCTGCGGCTGGCATGAGCGCGTCGAATTTTCCGCGCAAAGTGAGAACTCCGATGAATCGGCTGGCCAGGGAGGACCGGATTTCTGACGGTCCACGGTTTTTCGGCCAAACGACGAGACACATGACGCCACCGCCGAGTGCAACTAGGAGCAAACCGACCCAAGACGCCGATGAGGCGGAGGGAGGGTTGAGGAGCAGCCCGACGCCACCAGATGCCATGACCAGCGCGAACAGGCCTGCCACTTGCCGATGTCGCATTAGAAACTCGCTGAAAGTCATGCGACCAGAGCGTCGCTTCGTCGCCATTCACGCTCGCCGTGGATATAAGAAGACTCGCTGACCGTTATCGACCGCGTGAGACTGATGGAATCAATGCCTCGGCGGGCAGAGAACCGCCCCAAGTTCCTGACCACCCCCGCAGGGAGCAATACGAGCGCGGGACCGTGTTTCCGATCGAGGTCGGACGCTACCCCGCACCCTCCCTTCCGTTTGGTCCTCTTCGAATGAGGTTCCGGTACTTGGTTGCCGCGATCTGGATGAGGGTCCGCGTAGACAGGTTTTTCGGATCAGTCACGGCAAGATACTTCCTCGGATGAACAAGCGCGAGTTGAGAGAAGTGCGTGGTTTCGCGTTCGTGCAAGAGCGTGGGCGACTCTCGAAGGTAAGCATCTGGCGCAAACACGAACGTGTTCTGGGCGTACCACCATTGGACTTCGGGGTTGTTCCAAACTCTGCGTCTGATGCAGTCGATGACCCGATATCCACGCGCTTCGAACAGGCGGACCCAATAGTCCGGCCACTGCTCGTTCACGTGATGCGTTCCTCCTTGGTGCGGGATTGCCGCAGAGAAGACGACGACCGGACCTAGGTTCACGAGGGAATCAATGAATGTCGTCGCCGAGGAGGCAGGCAAATGTTCTGCCACCTCGAGAGACATCACCAGCTCGAAGCTCCGTCCGAGCCGAAGGGGCTCGGACAAATCGGCCGTCTGGAATCTTTCAGGCGGAATACGGAGAGATCGCGGGTCGACCCATTCCCCGTCTATGCCATAGATGTCTTGGACACCGAGCTTCCGGAAAACAGAGAGCCAAGTTCCCGTCCCGCACCCGACGTCTACCACGGATTTGGGTCGCGTCAATTCCGCCAAGATTGGAACAATCGCCTCGGCCGACTGGATTGAATCGGGTTCCTGAGCGGCGTAAAATTTCCTCGAGTAGGGCTGTCCTCGAATGCCGTTATCATACTGATTGTCGCGTCTCAACGAACGGCCTCGATGCGGTTACAAGGCAGCAGCACGAGATACTCTTGTCGGCTCCGCGTTTTAATTCCGAGGCGTCCGACACTTCAAATATCGCCCTCCTCATCCTTCGCGCCGTGGGACGATGAAGGTCGTCGGCGGCTCCGCCTCCGTCTCTCTCGCGAAAGGGATTGCCCGCGAGCTTAAGGCTGCGTTTGTCGACGTCGCATTCGAAAAGCACTCCGGCGGCTTCCCGGATAGCGAACGATATGTGCGCTTACTAGGGCCCGTCGGCGGCGAGCACGTCATCCTCGTACAGACGACCCATCCCGACGCGATGGTCGTCGAGTTCCTCATGCTCGCCGACGCGATTCGAGACGCTGGTGCCCGTCGCCTCACCGCGGTCGTACCCTACTTCGGATACGGCCGTCAGGACAAGCGCTTCCTCGAGGGCGAGGCTGTATCCGCGAAGGCGATTGGGAAGCACGTCGCAGCTGACGCGGACGAGCTCCTCACCATGGCTGTCCACAATCCCGACGTCCTCAAGACCTTCTCGATTCCCGCCGTAGACGTCGACGGAATCCCGGCCCTCGGGCGTTATCTCAAGGGAGTTGACGTCGACATGCTCATCGCGCCGGACGACAACGCGATCCGGTTTGCGAAAACTGCGTCCGCGATTTGCGGCAAGCGGTACGATTACCTTGAGAAGAAGCGAATCGACTCTCACACGGTAGAGATTACGCCCAAGAAACTCGATGTCCGTGGCAAGTCGATCGCGATCGTCGACGACGTCATCTCGACGGGTGGCACGATCGGAACAGTGACCAAGGAACTTCGATCGCAGGGCGCGCGACGGGTGATTGCGGCCTGCGTCCACGGCCTCTTCGTCGACAACGCCGAGGCGAACCTGAAGGCCTGCGACGACGTGATCGCGACGGACACGATCCAGTCCGAGTTCACGAAGGTGAGCGTCGCGCCGGAATTCGCGGCGGCGATCCGGGCCCTCGGCTGACGCTCAGATTGAAGCGTAGGCTTGCATCGTGAAGGCGAGCAGCAGGCCGGCCCATACGAACAGGCCGATGTTCTGCATGTCGCTCGTGCGCTTCGATCCGAGGGCGCCCATGATGCTCACGAAGGCGGCGAACATGCCGCCCGTGATGACCAGGAAGTGTTCGAGGTTGCGCGAGGTGATGTCTCCGGACGCGAGCCGCAACAGGATCGCCAGGTAGATCGCGGCGAGCCCGAGGACGTTCAAGGCGAACACATTCCGGCGGCTCAGGAATCCTTCGATCGGCTGCGGGTAGTACATCGGTCCTCCGTACGACGGAGGGCTGGGCGGGGAAGCCATGTTCGGACCTCTCCCGGCCGATGGGTCTCGGCTTATTAAATTATGATGCGGCAAATATATATAACGGCGAACGGAGCCCTTGACGCGACCGGATGGCGCGCGGCTTCCTGACGTCGCGGACTCTGCCGTGGCGGATCCGATTCGCAAACGTACTTAGTCCGGACCTCCCTACGAGGGCGGGGCGGTTTCTTGGCCGACGTCGAGCTGCGAACGATCAAGGAAGTGGACTTGAAGGGCGGGACGGTCGTCGCCGCGTTCCCGAGCGTCGGCCTAGTGAGCACGATTACGGCGACGTACCTGATCACGAGCCTGAAGTTCGACCAAGTCGTCGCCCTCGAATCTCCCGACTTCCCGTCCTTATCGATGATCTACGCGAAGAAGCCGAAGTTCCCCGCGCGCGTCTACGCGTCGAAGGTCCCGAAGCTCGCGATTTTCATCTGCGAGATGCCGCTCCCGATGAGCACGCATCGGCCCGTCGCGTATACCCTCCTGAAGTGGGCGAAGGACCACGGGTGCCGGCAGATCGTGCCCCTCGAAGGCTTGCCCGCCGTCGCCGAGGTGCCGATCTCGGGCGAGCCGCAGGTGTGGGGGGTCGGGAGCACGGACCGGGCCCGCGCGGAACTGGAGAAGCGCGAGATTCCGCAGCTCGAGTCCGGGATGATCGCCGGGGTGACGGGCGTCCTCTTGAACGAGGGACGGTGGCGGGACGTCGATGTGATTGCCCTCCTCGCGGAGGCCCGGCTCTCCGTCCCGGATGCCACGGCGGCTGTGTCCCTGGTCCGCGTGCTCGACACCCTGCTACCGGAGATTTCGATCGACCTCGAGCCGTTGCAGCACCAGGCCAAGCTGCTCGAGGAGCACCTGACGAAGCTGAAGCAGCAAGCCCGATCCGTCGTCCCGCCGGAGCCGATCCCGTCCGAGATGTACCGCTGAGTGGGCCACCTGAACCCCCCCGCGCGACGATCGGGCTCAGACGAGTTCGCCCAGCTGGCGCATCCGGTCCATCGCTCCCCGGCTGAAGGCGAGCACGTCCCGCAGGGCGAGGAAGACCGCGATCGCGAGCAAGAAGCTCAGGTCCACGTTGCCGCGCAGGATTGAGAGCAGGCTCACGATCACGAGGATCGCCGTCAGGACCGCCACGACCAAGACGGTGGTGGACAGACCTCGCAGAGCGGTCTCCATCGTTCGCCAGGCGGACGGCGCGGCCGTGACCATGGAATCCGATGACATGGGACCGGGATGGCGAACGGCCGGCAAGAACGTTGCCGGAAACATCCTTCCCTCCGGAGGATCGACCTCCGAGGGCCGAGACGGACCCACAAAACCTTAGCGGACCCTGATCGTTGTCCAGCGCAAGGGAAATGGACCGCCGCCCGATGACGGGTGGCGGCGCATTCCGAGGGGACCATGGCGACGGATCCGGTGTGCGGCATGTACGTCGACGAGGGCACCCGCCTGACGGCCCTCGTCCGCGGGCGGCGGTACTACTTCTGCTCCCACACCTGTATGGAGGCCTTCACCGCACCGGAGAAGGAGATCCACAGGCTCCGATGGCTCGCCTTCTTCAGCCTCGGGGTCGGGATCCCCCTCTTCGTGGTCGGCTTCGGGCAGAGCGTCGGCTGGTGGCTCGCCGGGACGGAGGAACCCTTGAACCTCGCGTTCTTTGTCCTCGCCACGCCGGTCCAGTTCGTCGCGGGATGGCGTTTCTACCACGGCACATGGGACGCATTCAAGAACCGCAGCGCGAACATGGACGTCCTGATTGCCCTCGGCACGTCCGCGGCCTGGGGCTACAGCGCCGTCGTCACGTTCCTCCCGTTCCTCGGGGTCCCGCTCGCGGACAGGGGGACTTACTTCGACACCGCTGCGGTGATCCTCGGCCTCATCCTCCTGGGGAAGTACTTCGAGGAGCTGGCGCGCGGCCGGGCCGGCGATGCGATCCGCAAGCTGATGGACCTCGCGCCGCGGACCGCCCACGTCCTGCGGGAGGGCCGCGAGGAAGAGGTGCCCGTGGAGCTCGTGCAGGTGGACGAGGTCGTGGTCGTCCGGCCCGGGGAACGGATTCCGGTCGACGGCACGATCGTCGAGGGCTTCTCCGCGATCGACGAATCGATGATCACGGGAGAGTCGATCCCGGTGGACAAGCGCGTCGAGGACCCGGTCATTGGGGCGACGATGAATAAGTCGGGCCTCCTGAAGATCCGCGCGACCCGCGTTGGGGCCGATACGACGCTCAATCAAATCATCAAACTCGTCGGGGACGCGCAAGTCGCCCGCGCACCGATCCAACGCCTCGCGGATCGCGTTGCCTCCGTGTTCGTCCCCGCGGTCATCGTGATCGCGGTCCTGACGTTTCTCGTTTGGAGGATCGCCATCGGCGAATCGATCGCCCACGCCCTCGTCTTCTTCATCGCGGTGCTGATCATCGCCTGCCCGTGCGCCCTCGGCATCGCGACGCCCGCGGCGATCATGGTCGGGACCGGCAAAGGCGCGGAGAACGGCCTCCTCATCAAGGGCGGCGAATATCTGGAGAAGGCGCACCGTCTCACAACCGTCGTCTTTGACAAGACCGGGACGCTGACGAAGGGCACGCCCTCGGTGACGGACGTCATCCCCTTCGGACGATACACGGCGGATGAGTTGCTGCGCATCGCGGCGTCCGCGGAGAAAGGTTCGGAGCATCCATTGGGCGAGGCGATCGTCCGCAAGGCCGCGGAACGGATGGCGCCGCTCGACGAGGTCGAGGAATTCGAGGCGATCCCCGGCCGGGGCATCCGGGCGAAGGTCCACGGCCGTTCGATCCTCCTCGGGAATCGAGCGCTGATGGCAGACGCCGGGATTTCGACCGTCCCCGGGGAAGGGGCCCTTGCCCGCTTCGAAGGGGAAGGCAAGACGGCCATGCTCCTCGCGGTCGACGGGCAGCTGGCCGGGGTCCTCGCGGTCGCGGACACCCTGAAGGACCACGCGGTGGAGGCGATCCGCGCCTTGAAGGACATGGGGATCGAGGTCGCCATGCTCACCGGCGACAACCGCCGGACCGGGGAGGCGATCGCGAGGCAGGCAGGCATCGATCGCGTGATCGCGGAAGTGCTGCCGGCGGGGAAGGCCGAGCAGATCAAGGAGCTGCAGGCCGCGGGCAAGGTCGTCGCGATGGTAGGGGATGGGATCAACGACGCCCCGGCCCTCGCCCAAGCGGACGTCGGGATCGCCCTCGGCAGCGGCACGGACGTCGCGATGGAGGCCGGCGGGATCGTGTTGATCAAGGACGATCTGCGTGACGTCGTCGCCTCGATCCAGCTGAGCCGCCGGACGGTGAAGAAGATCCGACAGAACCTCTTCTGGGCGTTCTTCTACAATACCGCGCTGATCCCGCTCGCGGCAGGCATCCTCGCGACGGGCGCCCTGTTCGGCCTCAAGGTCGTCCTGAATCCGATCCTCGCGGGCGCCGCGATGGGCTTCAGCTCCGTTTCCGTCGTGATGAACTCGATGACGCTGCGGCGATTCCGTCCGCAGCTTTGACCTGGTCGGATGGAGTGGACCAGGAGGTGAATCAATGGAGAAAGATCCGGTGTGCGGGATGACGGTGGACCCGAAACGTCCGCCGGGCGGTACCTCGACCTACGGAGGGAAGACGTATTACTTCTGTTCCGCCGGATGCAAGGCGTCGTTCGATCGGACTCCCGCGAAGTTCGCGAAGTGACCTCCCTTCTCGGGAGGCGACTCACCGGCAAAGGTTTATGCGAACCAGGGGGCATCGCGAGCCGTGGAGAGCGGCGAAGGTCCTTCGCTGTGGTCCCGGTTCACATGGAGCCGCGCCTTATTCGCGGTCCTCCTCCTGAATCTCGTGTGGACCGGCTCCCTGTTCATCTGCCCCTTCACGGTCCCGCCAGGATCCTTCGTGAACCAGGTCGGCGGCGCGAACCTCGTCGATCATGAGGCGATCTGGGAGACCTTCCCCCTCTACGCGCGCGTCGTCTACACGATCGGGGACGCGCAGTGCCACCAGCTGTGGTACCGGTCGTTCATGCTCAACGGGAACCAGATGCCGATCGACGAGCGCATGACCTCGATGTACCTCTTCGCGAACCTCGGCCTGCTGGCGACGATCTTCGCTCGGCCCTCGACGAGCACCGGCCAGGTCATGCTCAACGCGCTGCCGGAGTTCCTACGGCGCCGGCTCGCGCGGCTCGGCGTGGACCGGGCCGGCGCGCTCGTGATCGCCTTCGGCCTTATCCCGATGGCGATCGACGGGTTCACGCAGCTCTTCAAGGTCGGCGGCTACGAGTCGACGCCCCTCGCTCGCGTGCTGACCGGCGGACTCGCGGGGTTCGTCGGAGGCCTCCTCGTCGGCGCGATGCTCGTCACGATCCGCGCCTTCGCCATCGAGATTCAACAGATGTACGCGGACCTTCAGGCGAACGCGCCGGCCTCGCGGTGAGCGAAGGTTTTTCAAGGGCCCCTTCTTCCGGCCGCGTAATGGCCCGCCGGAAGCGCAAGGATGAGCCCACCGACTGGGTCGCCCCGGACTTCGACGAAGTCGGGTACATGCGGACGGAGATCCAGGCCGCGAAGACCGCGGTCCTCACGATCGCATGGGCCGCCGTCGGCGCGATCGTCTCGTTCCTCCTCTACTCGGTCAACGCCGCCCTCGCCTTCTTCGCGGGGATCGGGGTGGCGTTCGGCCTGTATTACGTTCTCCCTTACCTCGGGATCGCCGTGAAGGGATTCAAGCGGCGGGATTGGACGGGACATGGCATCACGTATTTCTTCAGCTGGCTCGCGTTCTGGATCTTGCTCCTGAATCCGCCCTTCGGGGATTTCACGACGCCGACGATCCAGGCCATCTCCGTCTCCCCGGTCCACACCGGTTACACGGGATACCTGTCGTGCCTTCCTCTGGTGGGCGGAGCGGTCACGGTCCCGCTGACCATGGGGAACGACTCCGTGTATGTCCTGTTCCGCGCGACCGACAACGTCGGCCTCGCCTCGCTGCAAGTCAACGTCACACCCGGCGGATCCTCCCAGCCTCCGTTCGAGCCGACGCCGACGCCCCTATTCGGCCTCAGCCGTTGTCGAAATCACACGTACGAGGTGTATCCCGGCGGGACCTATTCCGTGGTGTTCGTCTTCGCCGCATCCACCTATCGGGTCACGATCGCCGCCCGCGACCCGAGCGGCCACACCGCGGCCTACACGTTCGATATCCGCGACTAGTGCTACCAGACGCTACCGCTCCCACGGGAATCGCTTGTCGAAGAGGCGCGTCCATGCCTCGGCATGCTTCGATCGCAGGGCGGCAACCCCGGAATGGATGGCGAGGGACTTTCGGGCCGCCTTCTCGAGATCCTTCCCGAGGCCGAGGTCCCGCCATTTTCCCTTGACGAGCGATTCGGCCGCGGTGGCCTCCCGCGTGACGTCGACGGCCCAGCGTTCGCCGTGGAGGTACGGCCCCGCCAACGTCTTCGGGCTGCGCCGCCATTTGTCGAGGAAGTCCTTCGCATTCTTGACCCAGACGGGCGGGCCTTCGTGCCTCGAGGCCTTGGGGAGGGACGCCACTTCGAGCTCGAAGAGGAACAAGGCCTCCTTGCCGACCAGGTCGAACCGCGAATCGAACACCTGGAAGGCGGATCGATGGAGCAGGTCCGCGAACGATCGGTGGGCCTTCCGCAACTGCGGATAGAGGACGTCCTCCGTCAGGCTCGGCGCGGGGATGGAGACCGCGAGGAGGCCCGAACCCCGCTTTCGGACGAGGGCCCGCAACTTCGAGATCGGGAGCGGCTTCAGCGGCCGCGGGAAGAAGAACCGCTCGCTCGGCGAGGCGAGGTACTCGCGGGCGGCGTGGACGAAGGTCGCGAGTTGTTCGATGCCCACCGCGCTGGCGACGTTGCGGTTCGGGTCGACCGGATCGACGACGATCAGCGGCTCCGTGAAGGCCCGCGCGGGCGGACGCTCCAACACGATGACCGTCGCTGGCCGCCAGGAAAGGCTGCTATCCAGGACGCCGCGGAAGCTGCCGTACTTCAGGATCAGGAGCTCGCAGAGGTAGCCGCTGAATCCGAGGACCTTGGCCTCGGCCCCGTACACGCCGATCCCCTCGGCCCACGCCTTCAGGAGTCGGACCTCGTTCGTCTGGCCCTCCTTCACATGTCCGAGGACGTAGTCCACATGGAGCGGCGTGCGGTCGACGGCGCTCATCCGCTGGGTCGCGTCCGTGATGCGGTAGCAGGGGACGATCTCGACTTCGAAGCCGCCGTACCAGCCGCGGGTGTACGGGTGTTCGGCGTACATCCGCACGGGCCGCTCGAGGACGTCGCCGAGGGCGAGGCCCTCCCTCTCGAGGACCTCCCGTGGGGTGTCGGGAGGGAACGTCACAAAGATATCGATCTCGGTCCCGGTGAGGTGGACGCCCTTCGCGACGGATCCCACGAGCAGAGGTTTCGCCGCCAGGCCCTTGGCCGCGATTTTGGTTTCGAGGATTCGCATCACGTCGCGGACGACGCCCTGGATGCGGCGGTCCTCCTCCGGCGAAGGCAGGATTTTCCGGAGGATCGAGTCCTCGAACCGAGGCATCGCGCCCGAATCCGCTGGCCGTATTTAGAATCCCGCTCGGGAGGGATCGTCAGCCGAGGAGCCCATTGAGCCGCCCGGCGGCGATGATGCCGTCGATGACGAACTGGACGGCAATGGCTGCGAGGAGGAGGCCCATGATGCGGCCGAACGCCCGCGTCCCGGTCCGCCCGATCTTGCGGAAGATCCGGTCCGCGTTGTGCAGCAGCACGAGGGCCGAGAGGACGGCCACGAGGATGCCCGCGAAGACGAACATCTTGTCCGCGGAGTCGGACACCGGCGCGGTCATGTAGATCATCACGGTCGTGATGGCGCCCGGTCCCGCGAGGAGCGGGATGCCTAGGGGGACGATCGCGACCTCGTCCCGCTCGAGGGTCTCCTCCCTCTCCTGCGCGGTCAGCCGCGAACGGGGCCTCTCCCCATGGAGCATCTCGAGCGCGACGCCGAATAGGAGGACGCCGCCGGCGATTTTGAAGGCCGGGATCGTGAAGCCGAATCCGGCGAAGATCCATTGGCCGAAGACCGCGAAGACGCCGAGGGTGACCGTCGCGGTGAGACAAGCCTTCGAAACGATCTGCTGTTTCTGGAAGGCGTCCAGGTCGTCCGTGAGGACGGAGAAGAAGGGGACCACTCCGAGGGGGTCCACGATCGCGAAGATGGAGGCCATGGCGGTGGCGCCGAACGCCCAATCCACCATGGTCTTCCTTGGATTCGGGCGCTCAGTGCTTCCGCATCAACTTCATCCAGCCGCCGCTCTCGTACACGGCGAGGTTGCGGCTGTTCGCGGTCCGCACGAATTCGTCCCAGGTGATGACCTGGAGCTTGTCGCTGGTGCCCTTGGAAAAGCGCAGCGTGCTCGTGCCAACCACCTTGCTCGGCTGGAGCCCCTTGACGGAGGCGATCTGCCGTGCGTACTCGAACGAGATCTCCTTCAGTGCAGGCATGTTCCATCCCTTTCCGCGTGCCACCCATACGGCAGCGCGCTGACGGCTGTACGACACCCTCCGCTATAAGTGTCTTTCGTCTGTCTGACAGCGTTTGACAATCTCCATTGCGCCGCCCCGGCTCGACGCCGAGCATCTCCGCGGCCGCCCTCGATCTCGACCGCGTCGGTGCCGGCCGGTCTCACCCGCGGTCGCACAACCGCCTCGAAATATTCTCAGGCATGATTTCCTCAGCCGACGGCTTATATAAGCTGGCGAACACCGGAGGGACGGTGCGTCTTCCGTTGGCGGTGACGTGACATGGCGAGTGACAGGCCCTCCCCATTCCTCGTCGATGCGGTGAAAGCTTCCGCGTCGCGGTTCAAGGAGACGAAGAATGCGCTCGAGGCGCGGCAGAGGGAGTTGGACGCTCGGGAAGCCGAGTTGCAGACCCGCGCGGCCGACCTGGAACGACAGGCGGAGCGCCTGAAGGGCGAGCGCGAAGAGTTCCAGAAGGACAAGGAGCAGGTCACCGCGGCCCGTGCCACGATCGACCACGACCTCGGCACCGTCCGCGTCGAGCGGGAGAAGTCCGGCGCCGAGGAGCGACGCGTCCAGGAATGGGCGCGGACCTTGAACGACCGGGAGAAGGCGATCAAGGACAACGAGGACCGCGTCAAGCGGCTCGACATGGACCTCTCCGGTCATCTCAAGGAATCCGAGGGCAAGATCCAAGCCCTCCTCGAGCGCGAGGAGCTCGCGGCGCAGCGGGAACGGGCCTTGGCCGACACGATCGAGCGGCTCGTCGGCATGGAACGCGGCCTCGCGGACCGCGACAAGAAGCTCGCGACGCGCGAAGAGGAACTCATCAAACTCCAGAACGAGAGGCTCCGGTCGCTCGAGGCGCGGGAGCGGGAGATGCTCAAGATCAGCGAGGAGATGCACGCCCGCCAGAAGGAGTCCTCAGCTCAGCACGAATCCTTCGTCGAATTGCAGGACACCCTCCGACAGGAGTTGACCCGGCTCGCGACGGAACGCGAGCGGCTCGCGGGGAAGGAGAAGAGCCTGATCGAGGCCGAGAGGTACCTCGCCGCGGCCCTCGAGGCGAGCGGCATCGACGTCGCACCGGAGGAAGAGCGGTCGCCGCCCCCGCCGCCAATGGGCGAGCCGCGGGCTCCCAAGCCCCCGGTCCCGCAGCCGACGGCCCCGCCGAATGCGCCGCCTCCAATCATCCCTCCCATTCGAACCGGAGAGTCCCTCCGAGATGAGATTTTCGAGGAAGAGCACGCCGAGTCTCGGCCGAAGGTCTCGCGGGCCGACGCCCTGGAGCGGATGACCCGGGCCCTCGAGACGGCCAAGAAGGCCCGCGACCTCGGGCGGAACGTGAGCGACATCCGGAAGGTGCTGAAGCAGGCCCGCGCCGCGTTCGAGAGCGGCGAGTACGACACGGCCTCGCGCCTCGCTGAGGAGATCCTCAGGGAGCTCGAGGCGATTGCCCTGGCTCGCTAGACCCCTCGGGGACGCCGCCGTTCGCCATCGCGTGGATCGGCATCGCGTAGACGGGCACGCCCGGGACGCGCGGCTCGTGGACCTGCGCCGGGATTTCGCCCCACGGATCCGGGTCCGACACGGGGCCCTTGACGAACGTCCAGACGATGTTCGCGACGAAAAACAGTTGCCCGGCGCCGAGGATGAACGCCCCGATCGACGCGAGCCAGTTCAGGGTCCAGAAGAGGGACAGCTGCCCGAAGGAGCTGTAGTCGTAGATGCGCCTCGGCATCCCCAGGAGGCCGAGGAAGTGCATCGTGAAGAAGACGACGTTGAAGCCGACGATCGTGAAGCCGAAATGCCAACGGGCGATGCGCTCGCTGTACATCCGTTTCGACATCCGCGGGAACCAGAAGTAGAAGCCCGCGAACGCCCCGAGGATCGTGCCGCCAAAGAGGACGTAGTGGAGGTGGGCGACGACCCAATAGGTGTCCTGGAGCGGATAGTCGAGCGGGATCGGCGCCTGGAAGACGCCGTTGATCCCGCCGATCACGAACATCGTGACGAAGCCGATCGCGAAGAGCATCGGGGCCTTGAGTTCGATCGCGCCCCCCCACATCGTCGCGATCCAGTTGAAGATCTTGATGCCGCTCGGCACCGCGATGGCGAGGGTGATGATCATGAACGGCAGGCGGGCCGAGATCGACAGGCCCGTCGTGAACATGTGGTGGACCCAGACGCCGAAGGAGAGGAAACCGATCGCGACGGTCGACAGAGCGATCGCCTTGTAGCCGAAGATCGGCTTGTGGGACATCCTCGGGATGACTTCCGAGATGATGCCCATCGCGGGCAGGATCATGATGTAGACCGCGGGATGGGAGTAGAACCAGAACAGGTGCTGCCACATGATCGGGTCCCCGCCGACGAGGGGGGAGAGGAACGCGGTCATGCCGTGCCGGTCGAGCAGCAGGATGAAGAGGCCACCCGCGAGGACGGGCGTCGCGAGGAGGACGAGGCCTTGGGTGACGAGGATTGACCAGACGAAGAGGGAGAGGTTGTTGAACGTGATCCCCGCGGCCCGATGGCGGAAGATCGTGACGAGGAAGTTGATCGCGCCCGCGGTGGACGAGATCCCGAGCAGTTGGAGGCCGACGATCCACATGTCGATGCCGGGGCTCTTGTCGTACACGCTCAGCGGCGTGTACCCGGTCCATCCGATGTTCGCGGCCCCGAGCCACATGATCACGCCGGCCACGGGGATGAGCCAGAAGCTCAGCGCGTTGACCCGCGGGAACGCCATGTCTTTCGCGCCGATGAGCGGCGGGACCATCAGGTTCCCGAAGCCCGCCAGGATGGGGATCGCGACGAGGAAGATCATCGTCGTCCC
>Ga0209159_1001605_pt1 | contig 16937 bp, 19 predicted proteins | sample GraSoiAngelo_144_FD_185901 | JGI IMG/M metagenome (GOLD analysis project Ga0209159, IMG submission 185901) | Grasslands soil microbial communities from the Angelo Coastal Reserve, California, USA - 14_1009_02_40cm (SPAdes) (version 2) | ecosystem: Environmental > Terrestrial > Soil > Grasslands ...
AGCCCGGTCAGCAGGGGCAGCGCAGCCTGCTTGCACGGATGCGTGATGTTCAGACCGTCGAAGCCCGCCGCTTCGGCCGAGTCGATCAGCCGCGGCAGATCGGCAACGCTGCACCCGTCCCGGGCGAGATCGATCAGCTGATAGTGCAGAGTGAGCCCCTGGCACCGGGCTTCCTCCTCGTGCAGAGCGGGAGAGAGGGATTCCTGAATCCCCTCGCCGATCAGGCCGACCAGGAATTTCCTCTTCTCCATCTCAGCTCTGGTAACCCATAAGCCGGGGGAGAAAAAGGGCGAGCCCCGGTATGAAGGTAATCAGCGCAAGTGCGGCGATCATGACGCCGAGAAATGGCATCACCTCGCGCACGATGTCCCGGAGGGGCACCTCCGCGATCTTGACCATCATGAAAAGCAGCAGGCCGTAAGGCGGGGTGCACAGGCCAATCATGATGTTGACGACCGCAATCACTCCGAAATGCACGGGGTCAACGCCCAGCGCCTGCGCGGTGGGGAGGAGAACCGGAACGATGATCAGCAGCATCGTGGTTCCTTCCAGGAAGCAGCCGAGAACCAAAAGGATGAGGTTCGCGAGCAGGAGGAAGGTAAACGGCGTGAGCTCGTGCCCCTTCAGCAGGATGGCGAGCGTCTTGGGTATGTTCTCGACCGTAAGGACGTAGTTGAAAGCCATCGCGGCGGCGATCAGCATGCCGATCGATATCGTGACGCGCGCGCTGGTCACCAGCGACTTGTAGACGCTGCCCCAGGTGACGCCGCGATAGAGGAAAGCGGAAACCAGCAGAGCGTAGAAGGCGGCGAGAGCGGCGGCTTCAGTGGGCGTGGTGATCCCGGAGTAGAGGCAGCCGAGAAGGACCACCGGCATCATCAGCGCGGGCATGGCTTCCCAACTGATGCGCGGAATGTCGCGCAGCGGGACCGGTTTCTCGACCGGGAAATTTCTCCGCCGGGCCGTGAACGCGATCAGGAGCATCTGCGCGATGCCGAGGAGCAGACCCGGGATGACGCCGGCAAGGAACAGGTAGCCGACTGACGTATCGGAGACCAGGGCGTAGATCACCAGCGGGATCGAGGGCGGGATGATGGGCGCGATGACCGAGGACACCGCCGTAAGGGCGGCGGCATACGCCGCCGGGTATTTGCCGTCCTGCGTCATCATTTTCTGCATCAGCTTGCCCGAGCTCGCGGCGTCCGCGAGGGCGGAGCCCGACATGCTGGAGAAGACGATGCTTTGCACGACGTTGACCTGGGCGAGGCCGCCGCGGTAGCGCCCGACGAACGCGTTGCAGAAGCTCAGCAGCCGTTCCGTGATGCTGCCGATGGTCATGAACTCGGCGGCGAGGATGAACAGCGGTATCGCCAGCAGCACGAAGCTCGAATACATGCCGTTGAGCAGCTGCTCGGCGGCGGTCCCCATATCGAGGCCGGCCAGGAAAAGGTAAAGAACCGATCCGCCGATCATCGCGTGCCCGATCGGCAGCCCGACCAGGCTGAGGGCGACGATCGCCATGACGCAGAGGGAGAAGGGGCTGGTGGGATTCATAGGCCGGAGCTGACCTTGGTCGAATCGGTGGCTTCGGGATCCTTGCCGCGCAGCAGATGCGACAAGATCCAGAGGTAGCGGACAATCACGGCAACAGCGAAGATCCCGTAGATCGCGAACAGCCAGTCGAAGCGGATCTTGAGATAGGACGTTTTTTCAACCTTCATGAAACTGACGTATTTGACCGTTGCCGGGAGCGAGAGGACATACAGGATCACGATCGAGAGCCCGGTGATGATTCCCATGACGCGACGCGTGCGGCGGCCCGCCGCCGAATACAAGAGGTCGAAGCGGATTTCCTCGCTTTCCTTCACGACGAAGGCGGCGCCCCAGAGCACCAGCCACAGCCAGGTGATGACGCTCAGCTCGGAGGTCCAGCCGACCGGGAAGTTGAACAGATACCGGAAAACGATCTGCACCATGAAAGCGACGAACATGGCGGCGAGCAGGCCGGCGGCGAAGTTCTCCGCGCGGCGCAGCAGCCAGGCTCCGGCTTTGCCGAAGAACGGATTCATTGTTTTGCTTCCCCCAAGACCTGCAGGCCCGCGGGCGCGACTGGCGGGCATACGGGAGTTACTTCAGGGCGTTGATTTTCTCGAGCATCCCTTTCGGCCAGTCCTTCGCCTCGTCCGAGCCGAGGTATGTCTTCTGCGCATAGGCGCGGAAGGCATTGACGTTCGGGGCGTAGACTTCGAGGCCCTGCTTCCTGAAGCCATCGGCCAGCTCCGCTTCGCGCTTCAGGTGCTCGGCCGCGCTCCAGGCGATCGCCTTGTCGGCCGCAGCCTGGAAGGCCTTTTGCTTGCTCGGCGACATGCTCTGCCAGGTTTTCAGGTTGACGCTGAGCAGGTCGTAACCCACGAGGTGCGAGGTCAGCACGATCTGCGACATCACTTCGTAGAACTTCATGTTTTGCACGTTGGGCAGCGGGTTGTCCTGGCCGTCGATCGCGCCGGTCTGCAGCCCCGTATAGACCTCGGCGTAAGCCATCGGCGTGGGATTCGCGCCCAGCGAGCGGCCGAGCAGCTGCCACGCATCGCCCGGGGGCATCCTGAGCTTGATCCCGGCCATGTCGGCGGGCGTATTGATTCTCTTCTTCGGCTTCAGGCCCACCTGCCGCGTGCCGAAGAACGTCGGCCCGAGGATCTTGACCTTGACCTGGTCCTCGACCAATTTCTTCATCTGCGCGCCCAGGTCGCTCGCGAAGAAGGCGTTCAGATGGTTGGCGTCGCGAAAAAGATACGCCGAGGTCAGGATCGACCACGCCGGGATCTGCTTGGAGACATCCTGCGGCGCGATGTTGCCCATCTCCAGGTTGTCGCGCTGCAGGGCGACCAGCTCCGTGCCCTGCTTGAACAAAGTCCCGTTGTAGAAGGGCTCCACTTTGAAATCGCCCTCGACCTCTTTCGCGAACATCTGGATCATCCCCGCACGAATGTCCTTGTCGGAGAACACGGCTGCGAAGCGGATGGTGGGCTTGGCCTGCGCTCCGGCAGGCAGCACGTAGGCAGCAGCAAGAGCGGCGCTTGCCTTGAGCGCCGAACGACGATCGATCTTGAAATCCATGTCAACCTCCTCCTATGAAGGATATATGTGACTAATTCGCCTCTGTTTCAGTTTCGTGCCGATTCGATGACTTCCTCGGACGCATCGAGGTATTTCTGCGCCGCCACTAGCGCCGGTTCAGGCGCAATCCCACGTACCGGTAGCCGGCGCGGGCGGCAACCTCGACCAGCCGCGGCGGAGACAGGGACAACGCGGTCAGGTGGGCGATGGAGAACTCGTGTTTCACTTCGCCGTCACCGTCGTGCTCGCGTGGTTCACTTTCCTTCCGGGGGAATAGATGTCCATGATGTTCCAATGGCCGGCGGTCGGGACCGGCTCGTTCTGCATCACGACGTCGATCACCACGGGCCCCTTGGACTTGAGCGCGCGCTCGAGCGCGGGCTTGAACTCGGCGGCGGCGCCGATCTTCACGCCCTCGATGCCGTAGGCCTTCGCGATGGCGGCGTAGTCGGGCGACCAGGGTTTGCCGTCTTTTTCGAAAACGGTGCCGAAGATCGTGCCGAAGTGGGCCTTCTCCAGACCGGCGATGGTGCCGAAAGCGTAGTTGTTCATGATGACCCAGACCACCGCGATGTTCTGCTCGAACGCGGTGGCGAGCAGGGCCGGGTTCTGGCCGAAGCCGCCGTCGCCGACCAGGGCCACGACCATGCGATCGGGCCGCGCGAGCTTCGCACCCAGCGCCGCCGGAGCGCCGAAGCCCATCGTAGCGTAGCCGCCCGGCGTGAAGATGGTACCCGGCTCGTAGATCGGGAACTGCTGGCCGACGCCGTTCTTGTTCCAGCCGACATCGGTGGTGATGAGTGCGTCGCGCGGCAGCGCTTCGCGCACGTCGGCGAGGATGCGCTCGGGGCGCATCGGGTAGGCGTCGTTTTGCGCATGCGCGCGATTGCCGGCCAGGAACAGCGCGCGGGCGGCCTCGATCTCCCCCTGGCGCTCCGGGCGCCTGATGCCATCGGGAAGGAGCCGCCGCGCTGCGCGGCTGAGCGCCGCGAGGGCCTGCTTCAAATCGGCGACGGCGCCGATCTCCACCGGATAGTTGCGGCCGATCTCCGCGGGATCGATGTCTATGTGGATGAGACGAGTCGGCGGGAAATTGAACGTGTACTCGGGCTCCCAGGAGCTGCAGTCGGCCTCGGCGAAGCGCGTGCCGAGTGCGAGGATGTAGTCTGCCGCGCGGCACTGCTCGTTGATGAACCGGGTTCCCCAGAAGCCGGTCATGCCCAGCACGAAGGGGTGGTCGTCGGGAAGTGCGCCCTTGCCCATCAGGGTGTGCGCGACCGGAATCTGCAGGTGGTCGACGAACTCCCGCAACTCTGTGGTCGCGTCCGCTAGCATCACGCCGCCCCCAACGTAGAGCACGGGCCGGCTCGCAGCGACGAGCCTGCGCACGATCTCGGTGGCCGTCTGCTCGTCCAGCGAGGGCTTGCGCAGCGCCTTCGTGTTCAGGCGCAGGCGCTCGAACAGCGCGACGTCCACCTCCTTGGAGAAGATATCCATCGGCACATCGATCAGCACCGGCCCCTGGCGGCCGCTCTCCGCCAGCGCAAACGCCTTTTCCAGGATCTCGGGGAAAAGATGGGGCTGGTCCACGCGCCAAGCGCGCTTCACGAATGGCCGGTAGATCTCGAATTGCGACGCGTCGGCGTGCATGTTGACTTCCTGGTGCGGGTGCTTGCCGTGGTAATGCGTCGGCACGTCTCCGGCGATCACGACCATCGGTATCGAGTCGAGCGCGGCGTTCGCTACGCCGGTCGCGGCGTTGGTGAGGCCGGGCCCGAGGTGCGAGAGCACGACCGCGGTCTGCTTTTTCGCCCGCGCATAGCCATCGGCCATGTGGGCGGCGATCTGCTCGTGGCGAACGTTGACGAATCTGACCCGGCTCTTCTCCATCTCCGCGAGCACGGCGATGTTGGTGTGGCCGCACAGGCCGAACACGTGCTCGACGCCGCGGGCCTCCAGGTACTTCACCAGCTGACGGGATATGAGCTCTTTCATGTGCTTCTCCTTGGATGTCGTCGAGAACGTTGATCGCGGAGGCCATCGCGCCGTTGACCGGCAGCCCGCAAGTCACCGCCATCCTGCCCGGGTGGATGTCGATGATCCCGGTGGTCCACCAATCGGAAACCTCGGTCAGCAGTTCTTCGGCGGTCTTCGCCGTCATCGCTTTTCAGGGAGCGGCCATCGCCGCCTCGTCGGCCTCGAGCGCCGGATCGTAGAACGTGCCGAACAACTCCTCGTCCGAGGGGCGGTCTTCCTTGATCGGCACCGACACCCAGGTTGTATTGAGATAGTGCTTCAGATGCACGTTCTCGGACACGATGTTGCCGCCCCAGGTGCCGCAACCCAGGCTGGAGGTCATCGGCATGCCGTTGTTGAAGGCACCGGCATTGGCCTTGGACTGAGGCTGGCGCACCATGATGCGGCTCACCGGCGCCGCCAGCGCGAGGCGGTGGATGTGATCCTGGTTGAACGAATAAATGCCGCAGGAGTGGCCCTTGCCGCCGACCTCGTAGATGGCGCGCATCATCTCCAGCGCCTGGTCGAAGCCCTGGTACTTGTAAACCGCGAGAAGCGTGGTGAGCTTCTCGCCCGAAAACGGGTATTCTTTGCCGATGCCGTCGCCGAGCACGATGATGAATTTGCGATCCGCGGGGATGCTGAAACCTGCCGCGGCGGCGAGCCTTTGCGGCGCGATCGCGACGCTGTCGGGGAGACGGTGGTTTTCGTCGTCCCACATGACGCGGCGCAACGCCGCCTTCTCGGTGCCGGAAGCGAGGTAACCCCCTTCGCTTTGCAGGTGCGCGAGCATGCGATCGAAGATGCCGGCTTCGATGATCAGGTTGCCGTCGGCCGAGCAGCCCGAGCCGAAATCCGAGGTCTTGCTCAGCCGCGTGTTGCGCGCGGCCTCTTCGATGTTGGCCGTCTCGTCGATGATCATCGTCGAGTTGCCTGCGCCCACGCCATACGCCGGCGTGCCCGAGCTGTACGCGGCGCGCACCATCGGCTGTCCACCAGTGGCGATGATGAGATCCGTGCGCGCCATAAGCGCCTGCGACATCGGAATGTTGACCTTTGTCAGGCATTGCAGGATGTCGGCCGGCGCGCCTTCGCGCGCTAGCGCCTCGCGCATCAGGCGCACGGTCTCGAACGAGGTCTTCTTCGAGCGCGGATGCGGCGAGAAAATGACGACGTCGCGCGCCTTGATCGCATAGATGGCGTTGCCCGCGGGAGTGAGATCGGGGTTCGTGGTTGGAACGATGCAGGCGACGATCCCTGCAGGCTTGCCGTACTTGACGATGCCTTTTTCGGGGACCTCTTCGATGATGCCGACGCTCTTCTGGCGCAACGCGTCGCGCAGCACGCCGCGGATCTTCATGCGCTTGCCCATGCGGCTCTCGGCGTCGCCGAGGCCGCTTTCGGCGATCCCCATCTTGACCAGGCACGAGAATGTCCGCCTGTTCGCAACTGCCCAGGCCACCGCCTGGCAGAGCCGGTCGACGCGCGCCTGGTCGTAGGTTTCGATGACGGCCAGCGCCTTACCGGCACGCCGGAGAGCAGCATCGAGCTCCTGCTGCTGTTCCGCGGTAACTGGTTTCTTAGTCTCGGTTGCAGCCATACTCGGAGTCCTCCTAGATGTCGAATCTTTTCCTCCGGGGATCCTTCGTGCGTGCTGCTTGCGTGAACACCGGTATCGCCGAGGGGCCACCGCTGTAGGTAAGCGGGGTCTGCGCCGTCGCGACACCGGCCGCTATTGACGCCAGTGCGCCCAGCGCCAGTTTTATCTTGCTCGTCCTCATATCCCCTCCCTTTTTGGAATCGTAGAGAGATGAGGCAAGAGAAAACATTGTTCTGAGGGCGAAGGTGCGCGATAATCGCCCGCATTCGCGCGATTAGCGCACAGTTTCGTGCTTGGTGGCGGGGCGTGCATGCGGATACGCGCTCCCTGATCCGCCGGCTCACCATTCTTATGAACGATGCACAACCATGAAGATTCTCGTGCTCCACGGTATCAACCTCAACATGTTCGGCAAGCGCGATCCCACTCACTACGGGACGATCACGCTGGCCGAGATCGACGCTCAATTGCAGGCGCTCGGCAAGGAGTTCGGGGTGACGGTCGAGTGCTTCCAGACCAACAGCGAGGCCGCGATGTGCGAGCGCATCCACAAAGGCTTCGCCGACAAGGTCGACGCCGTGCTCATCAACGCCGGCGCCTGGACGCACTACTGCTACGGTATCCGGGACGCGCTTTCGATTCTCACGGTGCCGATCGTCGAGGTGCACATGTCGAACATCCACGCCCGCGAGGAGTTTCGCCATCACTCGGTCGTGGCGGGAATCGCGAAGGGCCAGATCTGCGGCTTCGGCGTCGACAGCTATCTGCTGGGCCTGAGAGCGGCGGTGTCGGCTGTGAGCGGAGGCGCGAAACGCTGACGGCAACGGTATTGCGGCAAAGGCCTCGATTCGCCCGAATTCACAAACATACCCAATGACGCACAGTGCTTCCTTGCCGGGTGAGCTATGCCCGCCTTGCGCTCGCTGAGCCGGCGCGATCGGATCGCAGGCCTCGATCGGGGCCTGCGTCTGATCGAGGCCTTTGACGAAACCCATCCGCGGCTTTCGCCGTCCACGGCGGCCCGGCGCACCGGGGTGACCCGGGCGGCGGCGCGCCGTTACCTGCTGACCTTGCTGGATCTCGGGTACGTGGAAAGCGACGGCAAGCTGTTCTGGCTGACGCCGCGCGTTTTGCGGCTGGGATGGTCCTACGTCGATTCCGCCAAGGTCGCCCGGATCGCTCAGCCCTTCCTGCAGCGCCTCACCGCGGTCCTGGGCGGCGCCGCCTACTTCGCGGTTCGGGACGGGGACGACGTCGTGTTCGTCGCCCTCAGCGGCACTCGCCAGGTGCAGAACGTGGGGTTCATGTTGGGCGCTCGGGTGCAGGCGAATATTGCGGTGGCCGGGATCGCCATGCTTTCATGCTGGCCGCAAGAAGAGGTCGAGCGCTGGCTGTCCGGCCGGGTCTTCATTGCTTATACGCCCTATACCGTGACTACGGTGGAAGGCGTGCGAGAGCTGATCGCCACTGCGAGAAGCCGCGGCTACGCGATTACCGAACAGCAACTCGACCCGGGCATGCGTGGCATCGCGGTGCCGATCCGCAGCCGCACATCCGAAGTCGTCGGCGCGATCAGCGTGAGCCTGCCGATGGGAAACGAATCCACGAGCGCAGCGACCTCGCGCGTGCTACCGGTGTTGAGGGAAGTCGAACACTCGCTGCTCGCCTTGCTGTAGCCGCTAGAGTAGATCGCGATAAGGGAGGGGTCCATGCATAGGCAGAACAAGCTCGTCGTCGTGTTCGTCGCCGTGATCGCCGCAGTCGCAAGCGCCGCCGCGCGGTCCCAGGAAGCTGAGGGAGCGGGAACTGCGAGAACTCCCTCGGCGTCTCCCGAAGCCCGGAAATTCCTCGCGCCGCCGAACCAGGTCGTCGCGATCCGCGCCGGGCGGCTGTTCGATTCCCGCTCGGGCAGGATGCTCGCGAACCCGGTGATCGTCGTCAGGGGCGAGCGCATCGCGGAGGTGGGCGCGGGCGTGCAGGTTCCCGCCGGCGCGGCGGTGATCGACCTCGGCGCGGCGACCGTGCTTCCCGGCATGATCGACGGGCACGTCCACCTCAACCTCAACGCCCCCAACCCGCCCGACAAGCGCGCGCTGATCGCGCTCGCGAACGCGCAAGTCGATCTCGACGCCGGCTTCACCACCGTTCTCGACATGGATTCGCGCGGCGGATTCAACACGGTCGAGATCCGCGACGCGATCAATTCCGGCCAGTTCCTGGGGCCGCGGATGCAGGTCGTCGGCCAGTCGATCAACCAGCGGGCCACCAATTACTACGCCGACACGCAGTCGCTGCGCTTCTGGGAAGGCTTCACGGAGAACAAGAACACCAATTCCCCGTGGCTCGCCCGAGCCGCCGTTCGCGAGGCGAAGCTCCACGGCGTCGACTGGATCAAGATCTATACGACCCAGGATTTCGTCGGCCCGGTTCACATGTGGAGACCGGACGCGACGCTGGTCAACAGCCCGTCGCTGACGCTGGAAGAAGTCGAGGCGATCGTCGACGAGGCCCACCGGCTCGGGCTGAAGGTGGCCTGCCACGCGTACGGCGGCGAGGGCATGAGGAGCTGCCTCTCCGCGGGGGTCGATTCGCCCAACCACATGCTCGAGCTCGACGATGCCGGGGTCAGGGTCCTTCTGCAGAAGAAGCTCTACTTCGTCCCGACCATCGACGACCTGATCTCGCTCGAGAAAGCCGATCTGCGCGAAACAGGCGGCAGGAACTCGCGCCTCAAGCTCATGGAGCAGGCTTTCAAGCGCGCGCTGGCCGCCGGCGTCACCATCGTGTTCGGAAGCGGCGCCACTTCCGCCACCATCCCGCACGGCAGGCAGGCCGACCAGTTCAGATACTTCGTGAAATGGGGCATGACTCCGGCGCAGGCCTTGCAGACTGCGTTTCTTCCGGCCGCGCGCATGCTGAACTACGGCTGGGAGAACCAGATCGGGAGCATCGAAAAAGGCAAGTTCGCGGACCTCATCGCCGTCTCCCGCAACCCGCTCGAGGACGTCGCCGAAATGGAGCGCGTCAGGTTCGTGATGAAAGGCGGCCTGGTCGTGAGAAACGACTTGGGCGCTCGCTAGGGAGAATGCGGTTGGCGTAAAATCGCCGTTTCCCACCGCAGTTCAAATCAAACCATCCAAACGGAGGTCAAATGAGCTTTTCGAGAATTTCCGCAGCAAACGTTTTCGTCTCGGCCGTCCTGGCTGGGGTAGGCATCGCGCCTACCGTGCACGCCCAGCAGGCAAGCATGACGTTCTTCGTGACCAGCGTGGGCAAGGGCAACGGCGCCGATCTCGGCGGCCTGGAGGGCGCGGATGCGCATTGCGCGGCGCTCGCCAAGGCGGCGGGCGCGAAGGCGACGAACTGGCGCGCGTACCTGAGCACGACTTTGCCGGGAGGCGACGCGGGCACAGACGCGCGCAGCCGCATCGGCAAAGGCCCGTGGCAGAACGCCAAGGGCGTGGTGGTGGCGAAGAGCGTGAGCGACCTGCACTCCGAGCACAACAACCTCAACAAGCAAACGGCCTTAAACGAGAAGGGCGAGATGGTCAAGGGCCGCGGTGATACGCCGAACGAGCACGACATCCTCACGGGCTCGGACCCGGACGGGCGTTTCTCGACCGCGGGCGGCGACACCACCTGCGGCAACTGGACCAAGAGCGGCGAAGGCTCGGCGATCGTCGGCCACCACGACCTGCAGGGATTGAAGGAAACCCGGCACATGAAGTCCTGGAACTCCTCGCATGGCTCGCGCGGCTGCAGCCAGGACCAACTGAAAGCCTCCGGCGGCGCAGGCCTCGTCTACTGCTTCGTCGCAAACTGACCGCGAAATTCAACTCGGTCGGAGACCGGCTCACTTCGGGGGCCGCTTCCTCGCCAGCCGCTCCCTGAGGTCTGCGAAGGGAGCGTAGGTCGAGACGCGGTCTCCGGCGGAGGGGCCGCTTCCCCGGCCGGCCGCCTCCAGGTGCCGCCGGTGTTCGTTGTCATGGCAGTACAGGCACAATAGCTCCCAGTTGCTGCCGTCGGGCGGGTTGTTGTCGTGATTGTGGTCCCGGTGGTGCACGGTCAGGTCGCGCACGTTGGCGCGCGTGAACTCGCGCGCGCAGCGCCCGCAGATCCATGGGTAGATCTTCAACGCCCGTTCCCTGTAGCCCCGCTCGCGCTTCTCGGCGGCGCGACGGGCTTCGGCGACGATACGGTCCAGTTTGCCAGGGTCTGTTGCGCTCATAGGCCACCTGAAATCTACAGGATTCCGTCTCGGGGGGGTAAAGTGGCCGAGCCGATCGAGGGAGGAAGGCCACGATGCCCGTAAGGAAGATCCTCATAGCCGACGATTCGTCCACCGCCCGCCACGTTCTCTTCCAGATGCTGGCGAAGCACGGCTACCGGTGCATATTGGCCGAGACCGCCAAGGAAGCCCTGGACAAGGCGAAAGCCGAAAAGCCCGACCTCATCCTGCTGGACGTCGTGATGCCCGACATGAGCGGCTTCGAGCTGACGCGTATCATCACGCGCGACGCGGCGACCAAGCACATTCCGGTGATTCTCTGCACCAGCAAGAGCCACGAGACCGACCGGCTGTGGGGCATGCGCCAGGGCGCGACGAACTACGTGGTGAAGCCGGTCGACGAGAACGATCTCCTCGCCAAGATCACGGCGCTGGGCTGAACCTGCGGCGATCTATCGGTGCCCTTCGCCGTGCGCTCTCGGCGCGGACGGCGCAGCACGGTTTCCCGGCTGCCCGCGACCGGCACCGGGTTGCGGCGCCGGGTTTTGCATGTGAGGAACGTTGCCCGGGCCCGTGTGCACCTGCGGGGCCGCGGCGACTGGCGAGCGGATCACGGGGCCGTGGAATTCGGGACGCGCCGCGGCGCCCGGATTGGCGGAGATCCGCCCCTCGGGGCGGCCGTCTCTGCGCGGATTCTGGCGTTCCATGCCGCGCCCCTGCGGACGCGGATTGGCGCTGTAAACCTCGGGCCGGTTCAGCGAGCTGTTGCGGGTCGCCGGGACGACCGGATCCTGCCACCGGAAATCGCGCCGCTGGCCGGTCTGAGTGCTGCCGAACCGCTGCTGCACCGACGCGATGTGATACGGCACGCCCCGGCGGTGCCCGGGATCGTGCTGCCATACGACCGGCTGCCCGGTTCTCACGGGCCGGTTGACGACACCCGAGCGATTCACGAAGACGTTGGTGACGTTGACAATGGTGACGTGGCGCCGGTGCCAGTCGCAGGAGCTGAAGAAAAACCCGGAGCCCACCCTGATTCCGCCGCCCCAGGCGAAAGCGAATCCCGGGTATACGTAATAGCCGGGCCAGGGCGCCCAGTACACGGGCGGATACGCCGGCCACCACCATGATCCGTACGCCACGCGCGGATCGTAGTACGGCACGTAGACGACTTCCGGGCTGGCCGGCTCGATCGCGTAGGCGTCTCCCTGCTGGACCACGTAGGCCTGCTCAGTCGATCTCAGATTACCTGCGGCATACGCCTTCTGCCGCAGGCTCTGAACCGTTTCCATCACCTGCGGCTCCTGCGCGATGAAAACGTCACCGAGCCGCGCGGTCCACTCGATCTGCTGGTCCATCATCGCGAGCACCTGAGGAAACGCGGCGAGCGACTTGACGCTCGCATCCCAGTCCTTTCCCCCGACCGCGTCGACCGCCTGCTGTCCCGTCAGGCCGGGATTCGCCCGCGACCAGCGCGCCGCTTCCACCACCTCGAGCGGATAAGTGGAAGCCATGAAGATCTGCGACAGCAGCGAATCGGGGTAGAGCGCGATCGGCGCGAGCATCTGATCGAGCTCCGGCTGCGCGGCCGCGGCACCGCGCTGCGCGGGCGGCGTTTGCGCAAAGGCGACCGACGCCGAAACGAGCAGCACAAGCAGTTGCTTCAATGCATATCTGATGAACGTTTTCATGGACACCTCCTGTCACAATCGAAGGTAGGCATCTCGTTAGGTCTCATGAGTACAGGAACGTACAGGTTGCACCTGCGGTTGAATCCGATCAAGCGAACTCGATGATCCTTATTGTAAGAATTTGTGTCCGAATGCCATCCTCCTCGACCGTCATTGCTCCGGCCGGAAGCTGATGTCGCCGTACTGCGCGCGCGCTTTCCCGCGCGTGTTGCCGGCGTCGGTCATCACCCCCACCGCGACGATGTCCCAGGGCTCCTCGCCGAAGGCGAGCCGATAGTCCTCGAGGACGTTGCGCCGGAACTCGCGCCACTCTCCGACGCCGCCGCCGACGACGATCGTCTGGATCTTGCCGGTTTGGTCGTTCGGGGTGATGGTGCCGACCGGGGCGTCGCTAGCCCACGAGTACATAATGATGGCGTACGGCATCTTCTCGCCGGTCAGCGCCTTGTAGAGCCTCAGCGTGAAACGCTCGCCGAAGCCTAGGCGTGTGACGTCGCCGTGGAAGGCGACGATCACGCGCGCCGGCGAGTCGTCGCGCGCGGGGACACGAGGGTCGGTGTGGCCCGGCGCCTGCAGGACGCGCCAGCTCCAGTCAATCAAAGGATGGCGCGCCGGATCGATGTGGATGCGCCGGTAGAACCCCGAGGCCGAGGCGTCCGCGCGCCCTTCGAGCACCACACCCGGGCCGCTCTCGACCAGGGCGTACTCGCTCTTCGTCGCAAAGGGCGAAACGATGAAGCGGCCCCAGCCGGGCTGCGACTCGCCGGCGCGGCCCGCGGAGAACCGCGCCGCTTCGACCCGCGCGCCGCTCTCGACCTGGAGCTCGGCGACGATCGTCGTGGAAGCGAGCAGCTCGTCGACCGGGACGCCGACGCAGCCGGCGAGCGCCGCGCCGAAAGCGAGCGCCGCCGCATGAGACGGGTTCATGCACGCAGTAAATCACCCGGGCCTCGACTTGACAATAGCCTGACCAAGCAAAACGCGGCGACAAGCGAGCCGGCTCGGAGTAGGCTTACCCGGCGTTTCAGCGCCGACGATGGAAACCCCCGTGCGTCTCTGGTCACAGCATCTTGCGAATCTCGCGCGCGCCGCATTCTGGCTGCTGCTCGCGGTCATCGTCCTCCTTCAGCTCACCGGCTCGCGCGGGATCGAACGGCAGCGCGCGGCAGCGCTCGGCCAGTTCGAGCGCGAGCGCAGCTCCCGGGTGATCGCGATGATCCATCGCCAGGAAGGCGCGAGCCTGCTGGGCGTCCCCGTGGCGGGCAGCATCAGCATCGACGATTCCGAGGCCGTGCTGCGTGCCATCCGCCTGACGCCTCCGGAGCAGCCGATCGACATCATCCTGCACACGCCGGGCGGACTGGTGCTCGCCGCCGAGCAGATCGCCAAGGCCCTGGTCGAGCGAAAGGGGAAGGTGACCGTGTTCGTGCCGCACTACGCGATGAGCGGCGGCACCCTGATCGCGCTCGCCGCGGACGAGATCGTGATGGACGCCAACGCGGTGCTCGGACCGGTCGACCCGCAGATCGGCGACATGCCCGCGGCCTCCATCGTCAAGGCGGTGGGGATCAAGGGGCCGCGAAACGTTTCGGACGAAATGCTCGTCCTCGCCGACATCGCGCAGAAAGCGCGCGTGCAGGTGGCGAGCTTCGTCATCCAGGTCCTCCTGAAGCACATGCCCGAGAAGCAGGCGCTGCAGGTCGCCACGGTGCTTTCCGAGGGCCGCTGGACGCACGATTTCCCGATCACCGTGCAGGCCGCGCGCCTGCTCGGGCTCAAGGTTTCGACCGAGATGCCGCGCACCGTGTACGACCTGATGGACCTCTATCCGCAGGGCGGCGGCATCAAGCCCTCGGTCTGGTACGTGCCGCTGCGCCGGGCTCCCGCGCAGGGCGGCCTGCCGGCGCAGCCGTCACCGGACACCCGTCCCGAAGGAACGGGCGGCAGCGCGGCCCGCTAGGCCGCTAGCTCGTCCTCACTGCGCGAGCCGAAAGGTGATATCGCCGTACTGCGCGCGGGTCTTCGCGCGCGTGTCGTCGGCGTCGGTCATCACCCCGACCGCGACGATGTCCGCGGGCTCCTCGCCGAAGGCGTGCCGGTAGTCCTCGAGCACGTTGCGCCGGAACTCGCGCCACTTGCCGGTGCCGCCGCCTCTTTCGACCACGATCATCTGTATCTTCTCGGTGTAGACGCTCGAGGCGATGGTGCCGACCGGCGCGTCGCTCGCCCAGACGTACATGAGCATGGCGTACGGCAGCATCTCGCCGGTGAGCGCCTTGTACAGCCTCAGCGTGTTGCGCTCGCCGATGTCGAGCCGCTTCGCGTCGCCGTGGAAGCAGATGACCAGGCGCGCCGGCGAGTCGTCGCGCGAGGGAACGCGGGGGTCGGTGCGGGCGAGCGGCTCGAGAACCCGCCAGCGCCACTCGACCACCGGATGGCGCCTCGGATCGATGTGGATGCGCCGGTAGAACCCCGAGGCCGAGCCGTCTGCGCGCGCCTCGAGCACCACCCGGGGGTTGCTTTCGACGAGGCGATACTCGGTGCGAGAAGCAAAGGGCGAAACGACGAAGGGGCTCCAGTCGCCGGGCGGCGCCTCACCCACGCGGCCGGCGGAGAACCGCGCCGCTTCGACGAGCGCGCCGCTCTCGCGCGGGAGCTCGGCGATGATCGCGGTCGAGGCGAGCAGGTCGTCGGGCGAGGTGCTGGCGCAGCCGGCGAGCACAACGCCGCACGCGAGCCTCGCCGCATTGCGGAGAAGTTTTTCTGGGAGGGACATTTTTCGGGTTTGGGAAGGAAGTGTACTATCGGGACGAGGAAACTGGGAATCTGCAAGGCTGACAGAAATAGGAGAATTTTATGAGCGGTAACACCGGTCCCGGCTGGAAAAAGTACCCGAAGCACCGCATCACGACCAAGCCCGCGGGCGTGCGCGTGCAGATCAAGTTCAAGGGCGAGGTCATCGCCGACACGAGGGCCGCGATCCAGCTCGAGGAAACCCATGTCGGCCATGTGGTGGCGCCCGTCATCTACTACATCCCGCGCAAGGACGTGAAGATGGAGCGGCTCGTGCGCACGAGCCACGAGACCTCCTGCCCGTTCAAGGGCCAGGCGTCGTATTACTCGCTCGTGAACGGTCCCGAGAACGCCGTCTGGACCTACGAGAAGCCGTACGACGAGATGCTCGCGATCAAGGAACTGCTCGCCTTCTATCCGGACAAGGTCGATACGATCACGGCTGCCTGAAGGACTCGACCCGGGCCTCTACGCGCCCGTCATCACCACCGGCGCATGGTCGCTCGTTCCGACGTCGGCGAGAACGACGCAGCTCGCGGCGCGCTCCGCGATCGTCGGTGAAGCGAGGACGTAATCCAGGCGCCAGCCGATGTTGCGGCTCCGCAGGTTGCGCCACGGCGCCCACCAGGTAAAGAGGTTCGGATTGTCCGGGTCGAGCGCGCGGCCGACGTCGACCAGGTGCTGGGCGAGGAGCTTGTCGAGGAGCTCGCGCTCTTCCTCCCGCTGCCCGATGACGCCGGGTTTGCGCTCGGTCGGATGCACGTCCATGTCGGTGCGGGTGATGTTCATGTCGCCGCAGAGGACGAGCTCGCGCCCGTCCCGATGCAGCTCTTTCGCCCACGCCGCGAGCTTGATCATGAAGCCCAGCTTCGCCTCGTAGTCCTTGCCGCCGTTGGGCACGTACACCGAGGCAAGGACGAGGCGTCCGACTTCGGCCTGCACGATCCGCGACTCCATGTCGAATTCGGGGTGGCTGAACGCGGGCTCGGCGTCGAACAGGCCCTTGCGGATGTGAAGCGACACGCCGGAGTACGCGCGAAAGCCGTGCCAGTACGCGTGGTAGTCCTCGAGCTTGACCTGCTCGGGAATCTGCGAAAGCTCGGCCTTCAGCTCCTGCAGGCACACGACGTCGGGCCTGTCGCGCTCCATCCATTCGCGAAGCTGCGCCTGGCGCGCGCGGACGCCGTTGACGTTCCAGGTGGCGATTTTCATTTTCGATGCGTACCAAAGGAGATCCCTCGGTATCTTACTTCACGACGCGGAGTTTATGCGACGCGGCCGCGCGATCGAGGAGGAGCTTCTTCTCGCGCGCGTTGCGCGTGAGCGAGGCCGCGCGCTCGAACTCCGCGCGCGCCTCGTCGAGGCGGCCGAGCTTCACGAGGAGATCGCCTCGCACGCTCGGGACGAGGTGGTAGTACTTGAGAGCCGGCTCGGAGACGAGCGCATCGACGAGCGCGAGGCCCTCCGCAGGGCCGAACGCCATCGCGACCGC
>Ga0209159_1001606_pt1 | contig 16928 bp, 20 predicted proteins | sample GraSoiAngelo_144_FD_185901 | JGI IMG/M metagenome (GOLD analysis project Ga0209159, IMG submission 185901) | Grasslands soil microbial communities from the Angelo Coastal Reserve, California, USA - 14_1009_02_40cm (SPAdes) (version 2) | ecosystem: Environmental > Terrestrial > Soil > Grasslands ...
CACGAAGAGGGAGGACCCGGCAGAAATCGCGAAGAGGGTCCTCGATCTAAAGGGCCAGATCAATCTGAAGACGTCGTTCCTCTCGCCTTCCAACGGCCTGGAGTTCCTGCCCCGCGCGCGGGCGCGAGAGAAGCTCCGGATCTTGTCGGCCGCAGCCCGCAAGGTGGGGGTGGCGGCGTGACCGGTCTCCTGACGACGAGCGTCGGGTCGTTTCCGAAGCCCGAATACCTGACACGGGCCCGGACGAAGGCGTCCAAGGGCGAGTTATCCGGACAAGGGCTCCGGGCCCTGGAGGAGAAGGCGACCGCGGAGTGGATCCAGTTCCAGGAGGAGATCGGGATCGACATCCCGGTGGACGGCGAACAGTACCGGGGCGACATGGCCACGTACTTTGCCGAGAACATCGGCGGGACCGAGATCTCTGGGCTCGTCCGCTCGTACGGCAACCGGTACTACAAGAAGCCGATCATCGTCGACGAGCTCCGCCGCAAGGGTCCGATCAGCGTGGACTGGTTCAAGTTCGCGCAGTCACGAACGAAGCGACCCGTCAAGGGCATGATCACCGGACCGTACACCATGATGGACTGGTCGTTCGACGAGTTCTACGGGTCGCGGGACGAGGCGTGCCTGGCGTTCGCGAACCTGTTGCACCAGGAGGCGCTCAGCCTGGAAGCCGCCGGCGCGAAGATCATCCAGGTCGATGAGCCCGCACTCTCGACGCGGTTTGACGAGCTGCCGCTGCTGGTCAAGGCGGTCGGCACCGTGACGAACGGTCTCCGTGCGAAAACGATCCTCCACACATGCTACGGGAGCTACAACGAGATCTTTGAATTCTTCAACAAGCTGCCCGTGGACCAGCTTGACTTGGAGATGTCCAACTCGGGTCTGGACCTCCTGGACCGTTTTCGGCGCGAGCCGCTAAAGAAAGAGATCGCGTTCGGCGTGGTCGACGTCCACAGCCATGTGATCGAGCCGGAGTCCTTGATCCGCGAGCGCATCGAGAAGGCCCTGACCATCTTCGCGCCGGACAAGCTCTACATCGACCCCGATTGTGGGCTCAAGACCCGGACCGTTGGAGAGGCCCAGGCGAAGCTACGGAACATGGTCGCCGCGGCCCGAGCCGTGCGGGAAGCCCACCGCCTCGCTTAGGGCAAAGAGTAAAGCCCCCCGGAAACGATAGATATCGCGAGGAGTCCGATGGGAACCCCGGCCGACCTTCGCCTGCACTCGGACGCGTTGTTGCGCATGTTCACGGTGACGGAGGCGAACACGTTGGTCCCACGTCTCGAGGAGACCTTCCTGCGACTCGATCCGAAGCTCGCCCGCCTCCGGGAATTGCGCGAACTGATCGAGGACGCGGAAGCGTACTACGGGGAAGGACTCGTCGACGCACCCCCGAAAGACCGCGAGGCGTACGCGGAATCCCTCCAAGAACAGGCGGATCTCGAACGCTCGGTCCAAGCGGACGTCGACGACGTGCACGCCCTCGGTTGCGAGCTCAAGGACCTCCACCGCGGGCTGATTGATTTTCCCGCTCGGATCGGAAACGAGGTCGCCTACCTGTGCTGGCAGCGGGGCGAACGCGTGATCGGATGGTGGCATACGCTCGACAGCGGTTTCGCGGGCCGGAAGGCGCTTGCCCCAGAAGCGGAACGTTAATATCGGACGGCCCTCGTAAGAAGCCCGAGGCTTCGGAACATGGCGACGAAAGATGACGTGATCAGCGTCCTCCGGAAGTGCTACGATCCCGAGATCCCGATCAACATCTACGACCTCGGCCTCGTGTACAACATCGAGCTGAAGCCGGAGGAAGGCAAGGTCGACGTCCGCATGACGCTCACCGCACCCGGATGCCCCGCCTCCGCGTACATCCACCAGGACGTGAAGCGAAAGCTCGAGCAGCTCCAGGGCGTCAAGGAAGCGTCGGTGAACATCGTCTGGGATCCGCCGTGGACCCCTGAGATGATGTCCGAGACCGCGAAGAAGCAGTTCGGCTGGGGCATCTGAATTCGTCCGTCCATCGGCATCGCACCAGTACCAAATCTTGATATTCTCTCCCCCGTATCCAGCGGTCTGCAGCATTTCCGGGGGTGGCCGGGCACTTGACCTCCAAAGGTGGGAAGGAATCGGACGCCCTCGCACGGGCCTTCGGCGCCCTCGTTGAGGGGTTGACGTTCTACGACCTGGCCAACGTGGCGGTCGCGGAGATGCGCGTGAAGGTGGCATTCGAAGAACTCGGCCGCCGCAAGAAAGAACAGCTCGGGCGGTTGGAGGGGGTCGCCGGGTCCGGCGCCAAGGCCGCCGCCGTGATGCCCGGCATCTATCCGATCAACGTCGTGTCGAAGGTCGAATGCTACGTGTGCGGCTTCGCCGCGGACACGAAGGCGATGCCGAACACCTGTCCGAACTGCGGGGCCGCCCGGTATGCGTTTGAGAAGGAAATTGCCCTGACGAAGGCATGGGAGATCGCCGCGGAGGCGGGCCGCAAATTGGCGATCCTCTTCGGGGAGTCCGCGGCCCATTCGGGAGGCCGCACCAAGGCCGTCTTGGAAGAGCTGGCACGGGACGAAGAGGGACAGGCGGTCCAGGCCGCCCGACAGCTCGACGAACTTCGGACCTGACCGGTGGGATCGAATGCCGCGCCTTGCGAAGATGCCTCCCATTCAGGAAGATATCCACGCGTGTACGATGTGCGGCTACTGTGTCCCCGTGTGCCCGGCGTATCAGGAGGCGGGCTGGGAGGGCGCGTCGCCTCGCGGCCGGGTCTTCGCGCTCCGCCAGTACGAGATGCGCGGACCGTTGGATCTCCTCCTTCGGCGTCAGGTGAAGCCCGGAGAGGAGTTCGCGCGGAACACGTGGGAGTGCACCGGTTGTGGGGCGTGCGAGGAAGTCTGTCCGGTCGACATCCCGTTCGACGGGCTCTGGGACGACGTGAAGGAATGGATGGTGAAGTCGGGCTATGAGCGGACGGAGCTCGAGCCGTACCTGGCGAACGTCCGGGAGACCCACAACCTGTTCGGCGAACCGGCCGAGGCGCGGGGGGCATGGATCCCGCCGGAGGCGGTGCAGTCCGCGAACCCGGAGGTGTTGTACTGGGTCGGCTGCGTCGCGAGCTACAAACGGCAACAGATCGCCCGAGCGGTCGTCAAGATCCTGAACGCCGCAAGGGTGCCGTACCGGATCCTCGGAAAGGAGGAGTGGTGCTCGGGCGCGCCGCTCGCGCGGATGGGCTACCAGGAGACGACGAAGAAAGAGCTCATGCCCCACAACGTGAACGCGGTAGAAGAGACCGGCGCCAAGGTCCTCATCACGGCCTGTGCCGAGTGCTACCGGGCGTTCGCTCGGGATTACAAGCAGTGGGGTGGCAATCCGCCGTACAGCGTCTTCCACATCTCCCACTACATCGAGAAGCTGATCCGGGAGAAGCGGATCACGTTCACGAAGCCTCTCCCGCAGAAGATCGCGTTTCACGACGCGTGCCACATGTCCCGCGTGACGAAGGTGTACGAACCTCCGAGACAGGCCCTCAAGTTCATCCGGGACCTGAAGGTCCTCGAGATCCTGCCCCACCACGAGGACTCGCTGTGCTCCGGGGCGGGCGGAGGCTTCCCCGCGGTGTTTCCGGAGCAAGCCGCGGGCGTGGCACAAAGGCGGCTCGATGCGGCGGAGGACACCGGCGCGACGACGCTCGTCACGACCTGTCCGCATGCGGAAATGCACTTCGAAGGCGTGGCACGTCAGCGAAACATGGCGCTGAGCATCGTTGACCTCGCCGAGATGCTCGCGAACGCGCTGTGAGATCCGCTGCCCAGCATCAGGTGGTCACGCGCAGGGATTCAATTGGCGTCTCACGTCCAAACAGATCAGCGAGGAGCCGCTCGGCGTCCGAGAGACGCATCTTCCGATATCGAGACTCCAGGATTTCGCGTGCGGCGGGGGCGCCCCGCCCCATCGCGGTTCCGAAGGTCTCAACGGCGGCGCCGCTCGGGTCCATGTAGATGAGTTTCGGTTTCCGATCGAGGAGGCTCGCGATCAGGAAGGCCACTCCGAGAGGCCTTTGAGTCCGGCTGAGTGTAAATCGGTGAAGCGTGCTCCGTGTGGTTCTGACCGCCTCGTCCGTCGTCTTCGGCCCGGCCGAGCGGAGTTCGTCAACGACTAGCGCTGCGTCGCCGACAAGACCGGAAAACACGACCGCCAAGTGCTCGCCAAGCGACTGAATTTTCTTTCCGCCGGCGGTCAGCTTCGACTTTCCGGGGATTTCGGCTGTGAGCAGAACTCCGTCCTCGCAGACGATGCCCGCCGCCGTGCCGCCCCGCGCGGCGGATTCGCGTGCGTACTCGACCTGATACAGTCGACCATCGGGCGCGAAGACATTCTCCGCGTCGAACCCTTGGAAGAACGTACCCGTCGCGTTCACGTAACTGACAAGTGCCGCCCGCACCAATTCAGCTTTGTTCGAGAAAACGCCCTTCTGCACCAGCGCGTCTAGATACGCGTCGACCTCTTCCGGAATTGCGGTTCTGATCTCGGCCATACGTCAGTCCTCCGTCATGGAGTCGTCCAGGCGTATCCATTGCGGAGTTCACTAGAAAAGGATGCCGCCGCCCAGCTATCCGTCCCGGACGGAGCAACCACGGACTTCCGGGTGATCGATCCTACCAATCTAGATCGTGAAGCTCAGGCCGCAAGAACAGGAGTGCTTCGCGTTCGGGTTCGTGATCTTGAATTGCCCACCGAACAGGTCTTCCTCCCACTCGAGCTTCGACCCTTGGAGGTACGTCAGGCTCTTCGGGTCGACGAACACGCTCACGTCCTCCTCGGCGACGACGATGTCCGTCGGCCGCGCGGCCTCTGCGAGATCCATCCGGTACTGCATCCCGCTGCACCCGCCCGCGATGATCCGAAGGCGGAGCGAGGCGGCCGGCTTGTTCTCCTTCTGCCGCAGCACGCGGATCCGTCGGACCGCGCTTTCGGTGACGGTGAGCGGCAGTTGCTGGGGGGCCATCAAACGAATCGCGTCCCGATCCGTTCGAACGCGGGCCCTCGACTTAAGTCTTGCGCCGCGATTCGCGCGGTGGACGTCGAGTGCACGTCATTCGCCGCAGCTACGACCAAAGATATATATAACAACGTTATAGTCTCCAATCCGCTTCTCGAAAACGGGAGGCCCGCCCCATGGTTTCCAAGAGCGTACTCCAAGAGCAAATGGCGAAGCAGGAGTACAAGTACGGCTTCGTTTCCGACCTCGACGAGGACACGGCGCCGAAGGGCCTCAACGAGGACATCGTCCGGCTCATTTCGCGCAAGAAGAATGAGCCCGAGTGGTTCCTCGAGTGGCGCCTGCGGGCGTACCGGCACTGGCTCACGATGAAGGAGCCGAAGTGGTCGAACGTCACCTATCCGCCGATCAATTACCAGGACATCATCTACTACGCCGCGCCCAAGCCGAAGAAGCCGGTGAACAGCCTCGAGGACGTCGATCCGGAGATTCGGAATCTGTACGCGAAGCTCGGAATCCCCCTGCAAGAGCAGGAGCGCCTCGCCGGCGTCGCGGTCGATGCGGTCCTCGACAGCGTGTCCGTCGCGACGACGTTCAAGGACCGGCTCGCGGAGCTCGGGATCATCTTCTGCTCGTTCTCCGAGGCGGTCCAGGAGCACCCGGACCTCGTGCGGAAGTACCTGGGCACCGTCGTGCCCTTCAATGACAACTTCTTCGCGGGCCTGAACAGCGCCGTCTTCAGCGACGGTTCGTTCGCCTACGTGCCGCCGGGTGTTCGGTGCCCTATGGAACTGTCCACGTATTTCCGGATTAACGCACAGGACACGGGCCAGTTCGAGCGCACCCTCATCATCGCCGACGAGGGCGCGTACGTCAGCTACCTCGAAGGCTGCACCGCCCCGATTCGCGACACGAACCAGCTCCATGCCGCCGTCGTCGAGCTGATCGCCCTCGACAACGCGGAGATCAAGTACTCCACGATCCAGAACTGGTATCCTGGGGACAAGAACGGCAAAGGCGGGATCTACAACTTCGTCACGAAGCGTGGGAAGGCGCTCGGCGCGAACTCGAAAGTCTCGTGGACGCAGGTCGAGACCGGCTCGGCGATCACGTGGAAGTACCCGAGCTGCATCCTCCAGGGCGACAACTCCGTGGGCGAGTTCTACTCCGTCGCGCTCGTGAACAACTACCAGCAAGCCGACACGGGCACCAAGATGCTCCACATCGGGAAGAACACCCGCAGCACGATCATCTCCAAGGGCATCTCCGCCGGATACGGCCGGAACACGTACCGCGGCCGGGTGCAGATCCACAAGGGTGCGACGAACTCGCGCAATTACAGCCAGTGCGACTCCCTCCTGATCGGTTCGACGTGCGCCGCGTTCACGTTCCCGGACATCCAGGTCCAGGAGCCGACCGCGCAGATGGAGCACGAGGCGTCGACCTCGAAGATCGGGGAGGAACAGCTCTTCTATTGCCAGGCGCGCGGCATCACGCCGGAAGACGCCACGAACATGATCGTGAATGGTTTCTGCAAGCAGGTCTTCCTGAAGCTCCCGATGGAGTTCGCGGTGGAGGCCCAGAAGCTGATCGGCGTGAGCCTGAACCTCGAGGGCACGGTCGGGTGAGCGCGCCGCGCGCAACGGAGCGGACGACGATGCTCGAAATCAAGGACCTACACGTCAAGGTCGCCGGCAAGGAAATCCTGAAGGGAATCGACCTCTCGATCAATGCGGGGGAAGTCCACGCGGTGATGGGGCCGAACGGGAGCGGCAAGACGACGCTCGCCCAGGTCCTCGCGGGTCGCGTGACCTACGAAGTCACCGGGGGCCGAGCCCGTTTCGAGGGCAAAGACCTCCTCGCCATGAAACCGGAAGACCGCGCCCGCGAAGGCGTCTTCATGGCGTTCCAGTACCCGGTCGAGATTCCGGGCGTCAGCAACGCGTATTTTCTGAAGGCGGCGTTGAACGCGATTCGGAAGTACCACGGCCGGGAGGAGATCGACGCCATGGACTTCGTGAGCCTGGTCCAGGACAAAGCGAAGCTGCTCGGGCTCGACGAGACGTTCATGAAGCGCGGGCTCAACGAGGGTTTCTCCGGCGGTGAGAAGAAGAAGAACGAGGTGTTCCAGATGGCGGTCCTCGAGCCGAAGCTTTGCGTCCTCGATGAAACGGACTCCGGCCTCGACATCGACGCGTTGCGCGTCGTCGCGAACGGAATCAACGCGATGCGCAGCCCGACCCGGGCGATGCTCGTCGTGACCCATTACCAGCGCCTCCTGGACTACGTCATCCCGGATTTCGTCCACGTCCTCGTCGACGGGAAGATCGTGAAGAGCGGCGATGCCGACCTCGCGCGAAACCTGGAAAAACACGGGTACGGCTGGATCCTCGAGGAGACTCCAAGGCCCCCGCAGGCCGCACGCGCATGAGGCCGGTGACGACCGTGGCGGCGTCCGTCGACACGAAGCAAACATACGTCGCGGACTTCGCATCCTCGGAGAGAGAGCTCGGCGGGCCCGAATGGCTGCGCGCCGTCCGAAAGAAGGCAATCGGGCACTTCGAGGCCCTCGGATTTCCGACCCAGAAGCACGAGCAGTGGAAGTTCACGAACCTCGCGACCCTGCTCCGAATCCCATTCAAGCCCGCGATCCTCGGCCGGCCCGGCGGCGTGGTCGCCGAGAACCTCGACCCTTTCACGTTCGGGGTCCTGAAGACGAGTCAACTCGTCTTCGTGAACGGTCGGTATGCGCCGCGCCTCTCCTACCTGCGGTCCCTCCCGGAAGGCGTCCGCGTCGCACCGCTCGCCGAGATGCTCCGAGCGGAGCCCGAGACCCTCGAGAAGCATCTCACCCGGTACGCGCAATTCGAGGATGACCCGTTCGTCGCCTTGAACACCGCGTTCTTCCAGGACGGCGCCTACGTCGAGGTGCCGAAGGGCACCGTCGTGGGAGAGCCGATCCATCTCCTGTTCGTGTCGACGTCCCGGGACCTCCCGATCGTCGCCCATCCGCGGAACCTGATCCTCATGGGGGCGGGCAGCCAGGCGACCGTGATCGAGTCGTACGCGGGATGGGCTCCCGACGTGACCTTCACGAATGCCGTCACCGAGGTCGCCCCAGGGCCTGGAGCGGTCCTCGACCATTACAAAATTCAGCGGGAGGCGGAGACCGCATTCCACATCGCGACGATGACGGTCCACCAGGATCGCGATTCGTCCTTCTCAGCACACTCGATTTCCCTCGGCGGCGGCCTTGTTCGGAATTACGTGCATACCCTCTTTCGGGCCCCGGGCGGAAGCCTCACGCTGAACGGTCTGTACATGACCGCCGGGAATCAGCAGGCGGACAACTACACCCGAATCGACCACGTCGCACCGGCATGTACGAGCGTCGAGCTGTACCGAGGCATCTTGGGCGGCCGGTCCCGGGGCGTGTTCAACGGGAACATCTACGTCCGCAAGGATGCGCAGAAGACGGTCGCGCGACAGACGAACAAGAACCTCCTCCTGTCGAAGGAGGCGTTCGTCGACAGCACGCCGGGCCTGGAGATCCTCGCCGACGACGTGAAGTGTAACCACTCCTCCACGATTGGACAACTCGACGAGAACGCGGTGTTCTATCTCCGATCCCGGGGCATCGACGAGGAAGCGGCTCGGAACATCCTCACCTACGCGTTCGCGGCGGACGTCGTAAACCAGGTAAAGGTCGCCCCGGTCCGGATTAAACTCGATCAGCTGATCGTCTCGCGCCTGCCGAGAGGTGCGGGCCTCGGGGAGACCTTATGAAGCGGGATCCGATTCTATCCCGCGGGGACCGCGGAACCGCGCGGGAGGCCGCCTGATGCCGGATCTCCGAGAGCTGTACCAAGACACGATCCTCGACCACAGCAAGAGGCCCCGCAACTTCCGGGAAATCGCCGATGCCAACTCAAAGGCCGTCGGGCACAACCCGCTGTGTGGGGATCGGGTGACCGTGTACCTGCGCCTCGACAACGGGACGATCGCCGACGTCTCGTTCGTTGGCCAAGGGTGTGCGATCTCGAAGGCGTCTGCGTCCCTGATGACCGACGCGGTGAAGGGCAAGTCGAAGGCGGACGCCCACGGCCTGTTCGAGAGATTCCACAAGATGGTCACGGCCCGGCCAGGGGACCCCGTCGATGCGTCCCTCGGGAAGCTCGCCGTCCTCTCCGGCGTCTGCGAGTTCCCGGTGCGCGTCAAGTGCGCGAGCCTGGCCTGGCACACCCTCGAGGCCGCCTTGGAACGGAAGCAGGAAACGGTTTCCCTGGAGTGACGATCGTGTCCGCGGACGTGCCTCGGACTCCCTCAGAGGAGCCGGGCGGCCTCGTGGCCCTGGGTCCCGGGCCGAGCATCGATCTGGTTCGCGACTTCTCGAAATCGCGCGGGGAGCCGGACTGGATGCTGCGCCTCAGGCTTCGCGCCTTGGACCGGATGCGCTCCGAAGGAGTCCCGGCGTGGGCCTCGTTCCTGCGGGACGTCGAGTTCGATGGGATGGTCCAAGCCGAGGGCACCCCACGCGCCTCCATCGTCGAGGCGCGTGAGCCGGGCCTCTCTCCTGGCCTCGGGGCGCTCGAGGAATCCGAAGCCGCGTATCGGGCGGTCCGGAGCGATCTCGAATCGCAGGGCGTCTTCTTTCGCGGACTGGCCTCCGCCCTCGAAGAAAACCCGAACCTCGTGAAATCACACTTCGCAACCGCGGTCGCGGTCGATGATCATCCGATCGCCGCGCTCAACGCGGCCCTTTGGTCCGGCGGCTCGTTTCTTTACGTACCGCCGGGCGTCCGCGTGGAGATCCCCCTCCAGGCGGAGATTCGAGAGGACTACGCGAAGGTCCAGCCGTTCGAGCGGAACGTCATCGTGGCCGACCGGGCCTCCGACGTCACTTACATCGAGGGATGCACCGCGCCCGTCTACACCCCGGACCAGCTGCACGTGTCCGCCATCGAAGTCATCGCGATGCCAGGCTCCTACGTGCGGTACATTGCGCTCCAGAATTTCTCGCGGGAGGTGGACAACCTCGTGACGAAGCGCGCCCTCGTCCATGAGGCCGCGACCGTGGAATGGATCGATGCGAACCTGGGTTCCCGCCGCACTTGGAAGATTCCCCGGGCGAGGCTCCTCGGGCCGGGAGCCTCAGCGGAATTCGTCGGGGTTGCGCTTGCCGGTAAGGGGCAGCACGAAGACGTCGGTGCCGAAATGGTCCACATTGCCCCACGGACGCGATCGACCATCGTCAACCGCGGCATCGTCCAGGGCGGCGGCCGGGCCACCTTGCGATCCGCGGTGCGGGTGACGCCGGGAGCGACGGGCGTCGGATCGAAGGTCGAATGGTCCTCGCTGATGCTCGATGCCGAGTCGCGCGCCGAGACCGTTCCGGCCATCGAACTCGACGAGGCGGACGCGGAGATCATCCAGGAGGGGAGCGTCCGCAAAGTGAGCGACGAGATGCTCTTCTACATGGCGTCCCGCGGGGTGACGAAGGAGGAGGCCCTACGGATGGTCGTCCTCGGGACGGCCGAGGTGGTCACGAAACGAATCCCCGTCGAATACGCGGTCGAAGTGGACCGCCTCATCGAGCTGGAACTCGGAGGCGGCGTCGGGTGACGCTCCTTCGCAAGAAGACTCAAGTATTGAGGCGGTCATGGCAAGGGGGTACGACATGGCGAAACCCGCGAAGATCCTGTTGAACGTGCCTGCCATCAAGGCGGACTTCCCGATCCTGCAGCGCACGGTCCGGGACAAGCGACTCGTCTACCTGGACAGCGCTGCGACATCCCAGAAGCCGAAGCAGGTCATCGACGCGACGTCGGACTTCTATTCGCGCTACAACGCGAACGTCCATCGGGCGATCTACGAGCTGGGGGAAGAGGCCACCCGCGAGTACGAAGGCGCTCGCGAGAAGGTCGCCGCGTTCATCCAAGCGAAATCGCCGAGCGAGATTGCCTTCACCAAGTCTACGACGGAATCGATCAACCTCGTGGCCTACGGCTACGGCGTCAAGGGGAAGATTCAGAAAGGTGACGAGATCGTCGGCACCGTCATGGAGCACCACTCCAACCACGTGCCGTGGCACTTCGTGAAGGATCACAAAGGCGCGGTGCTGAAGTATGTCGACGTGAACGACGACGGCACGCTGAAAATGGAACAGTACGATGACCTCCTCACAAACCGCACGAAGATCGTGACGGTGACCCTGTGCTCGAACGTCCTGGGGACGATTAACCCAGTCAAAGAGATCGCGAAGAGGGCGCACGAGGTCGGAGCGATCTGTGTCGTCGACGCGGCCCAGGCGGCGCCGCACATGCCCATTGACGTGCAAAGCCTCGATGCCGACTTCCTCGCGTTCAGCGGGCACAAGATGCTCGGCCCGACCGGGATCGGCGTCTTGTACGGGAAGCAGGAGCTCTTCGAGGCGACGGAGCCGCTCCTCGGCGGCGGGGAGATGATCCGAGAGGTGCACCTCGGGTGGGCGAAGTGGAACGACGTCCCGTACAAGTTCGAGGGCGGCACTCCGAACATCGCCGGGGCGATCGGGCTTGGGGCCGCGGTGGACTATCTCACGAAGATCGGCATGGATGCAGTCCGCGGTCATGAAATGGAGATGACCGAGTACGCGCTGGAGAAACTCGCCCGCCTGAAAGGGGTCCAGACGTATGGCCCGAAGGACGTGAACAAGCGGGCCGGTGTCGTGTCCTTCACGATCGACGGCGCCCATCCGCACGACATCGCCTCGATCCTCGACGTCGAAGGCATTTGTGTCCGTTCGGGCCACCACTGCGCCCAGCCGCTGATGGAGCGCTTCAACCTCCCCGCCACGGCGAGGGCCTCCTTCTACATCTACAACGACGTCGACGACGTCGATGCGCTCGTCGCCGGCATCAAGAGAGTCCAAGAGGTCTTCGCCTGATGTCCATCTCGTACGACATGTATCAGGAGCAGATCCTGGACCACTACAAGCACCCGAGGAACAAGGGCCCACTCGCCGGCGCCACGAAGAACGCGCGGGACTCGAACCCCCTGTGCGGGGACGAAGTCGTCCTCCACGTGAAGCTCGACGGCTCCGAGCGGATCGCGGAGGTGAAGTTCGAGGGCCAAGGGTGTGCGATCAGTCAGGCGAGCGCCTCGATGCTCACGACGATGGTGAAGGGGATGCCGCTCTCCGATGCCGAGGGTCTCGGCCGCGACGCGGTCCTGAAGAAACTCGGCATCCCCCTCAGCGCCGTGCGCCTGAAATGCGCCCTCCTGTCGCTTCACGTGCTCAAGCTCGCCTTGGGCCAAAAGACGGACGTCGGGACCTGAGGCGTTCGATCTCATGCGTTCGGCTGCGAAGTCGCCGAAGGCCTCGCGCATTGCCGACCTCATCGGGGACACACCGCTCCTCCCGATTGGACGATTGGCGGATCACTTATCTCGCGGCGTCCGCCTGTACGCTAAGGTCGAAGGGCGCAATCCGAGCGGCAGCGTGAAGGACCGCGCCGCGCTCGGAATGTTGCGGGCCGCGGAACGGTCGGGCCTGAGCCGAGACGAGATCCTCCTCGACGCGACGTCCGGGAACACCGGGATCGCGCTCGCGATGCTCGGGGCCTCCGAAGGATATCGCGTCACGCTGTGCGTTCCGGCGAACCTGAGCCTCGAGCGCCGGCGGATCCTGACGTCGTATGGAGCCGACCTCGTCTTCACGCCTGCGACCGAGGGGACGGACGGCGCGCAGCGAACCGCGAAAGCGCTCGCGGCCTCGGAGCCGCGCAAGTATCGGTATCTCGACCAATACAACAACGAGGCGAACTGGCGGGCCCACTTCGAATCGACGGGTCCGGAGATCTGGGAGCAGGCTGCCGGGACGATTACGCACTTCGTGTCGTGTCTCGGGACGACCGGGACCTTCGTCGGCGTAGGGCGATATCTGAAGAAGATGAATCGGAACGTGCGTCTCGTCGGGGTGCAGCCGGACAGTCCGCTGCACGGCCTCGAGGGCGTGAAGCACCTCGAGACGTCCGTCGTGCCGGGGATCTGGGATCCGAAGCTCGCGGATGAGATGATGTTCGTTGCCACGGAAGACGCTCAGGCCATGGCGCGCCGGCTCGCGCGGGCGGAAGGGATGCTCGTGGGGACATCGAGCGGAGCCGCGTTCGACGCGGCACTGCGCCTCGCGGAGCGAATCCGCGAGGGCGTGATTGTGACCATCTTCCCGGACGCCGGAGTGCACTACCTCGGGGAGCGGTACTGGGAGGAGGCGCGATGACTCTTGAGATCACGCGAGCGGTCCTTCAAGCGATCCAGGATCATGCCCGCGATGCGTACCCGGAGGAGTGTTGTGGCTTCCTCATCGGTCGTTCGACCGATCCGCGGCGCGTTGCAGAGTCGCATCGTGCCCGGAACGTCGCGGGGGAGAACCGGTCGCGGCGTTACGTGATTGATCCGCTCGAGCTGCTCCACGCCGACGATGATGCGCGAAAGAAAAGCCTGGACCTCATCGGTGTCTACCACAGCCATCCGGACCACCCCGCTGAGCCATCCGAGTACGATCGATCGCGCGCGGCGAGCTGGTTGTCATACGTCATCGTGAGCGTCGTCGACCGACACCCGAAAGACGTGACCGCGTGGCGGTTCGACGAGGCCACCGGATCCTTCCGGCGGGAAGAGATTGTCTTGCGTTGATCGCCCACGACGGCGGATGTGCGAGCCGCGAAAAGTCAACCTTGTTTAAGGTTAACCGAGCGGTGCCGGCGCACCCGGCGTGATGGTCTCCCTCCCGTGGATTTGGATGGGCGGCGCCGGTGGGACGAACCTTAAGTATAACACCGTCATGGAACCGGTACGACGATGGCTGCCGTCCGAATCATCATTCCAACGGCCCTGCGTCAGTACGCCGCAAACCACGATGCCGTCGAGGTCGAAGCGGAGAGCGTGGAAGAGGCGCTCGGAGGCCTCGTGGGGCGCTTCGACCAGCTTCGGCGGCATCTGTACTCGGATGATGGTCGACTCCGGAACTTCGTGAACGTCTACGTCAACGAAGAGGACATCCGCTATCTGGGCAGGGACGCGACGACCCTGAAGAAAGGCGACACGATTTCGATCGTCCCGAGCATCGCCGGCGGCTCGTCCTCCTTGATGGACCGGCTCGCGTCGAAACGCAAAGACATCCTCATGCCGGCCGAAATCAAGCGGTACTCGCGCCACCTGATCCTGCCCGAGGTCGGGATGGCAGGGCAGTTGAGGCTCAAGCAGTCGTCCGCACTGATCATCGGCGCGGGCGGCCTGGGCGTCCCGCTCACGCAATACCTCGGCGCCGCCGGTGTGGGCCGTCTCGGGATCGTCGACTTCGACGTCATCGACGAGACGAACCTGCAGCGCCAAGTGTTGTACGGGACGAGAGACGTCGGCCGCAAGAAGATCGAGGTCGCGAAAGAACGGGTCGCGCAGATCAACCCGAACGTCGACGTGCAGACGTACGAGACCCGTCTGACCTCGGACAACGCGTTGGACATCCTGAGAGACTACGACGTCGTCATCGACGGGACGGACAACTTCCCGACGCGGTACCTGGTGAACGATGCGAGGGTCAGGCGAGCGTCTTCGACGCGGCGAAAGGCCCCTGCTACCGATGCCTGTATGCGGAACCGCCCCCACCCGGCCTCGTGCCGTCCTGCGCGGAGGGCGGGGTCTTCGGGGTGCTCCCGGGCATCGTCGGCTCCATCCAAGCGATCGAGGCGATCAAGCTCCTCCTCGGCAGGGGAGACTCGCTCATCGGTCGGCTCCTGGTCTTCGACGCGCTCCGGATGAAGTTCCGTGAGCTCAGATTACGGAAGAACCCCGAGTGTCCGATTTGCGGCTCGAATCCGACGATCAAGGAACTCATCGACTACGAAGAGTTCTGTGGCCTGCGAGGGCCCGCGGAGCAGGTCGGCGAGGAGCTTCAGATCACCGTCGAGGAGCTGAAGGGGAAGATCGACCAGGGCCAGGCGGTCGTGCTCCTGGACGTCCGCGAGCCGATGGAATGGGAGATTGCGCGGCTGGACAAGGCGGTCCTCATGCCGGTGGCCCAAGTGCCCGCCCGCGTGAACGAGCTCAGCACGGCCGACGAAATCGTCGTGTACTGCAAGACCGGCGTGCGCTCCGGCCGCATCACGAACTTCCTGCGGGACCTCGGCTTCCGCAAGGTGAAGAACCTCGCCGGCGGAATCGACGAGTGGGCGGACAAGGTCGAGCCCGAGATGCCTCGCTACTAGGCCGAAGTCGCAAGTCATAAGCCATGCGCGAACTTTGCCGTATTCCATGCCGCTCGATCCCGGGACGGTCCATCGCTTCGCGATGCTCGAACGGGCGGTGAAATCGTTCGCGAAGACGGGCCGGTTCGACGAATCCCTCAAGCTGATCGAAGAGATGCTCGAGATTGCGCCGGATGATAAGGGGCTCTCGAAATTGAAGGTCCGCCTGGCGGCTGAATTGGTCCATCAAGCGATCCAAGCGCAGAAGATTGGCGCCGCGACGCAGGTTGTCGGCCTGGTCGAGACGAAGATTCCCGCGGCACACCTAGGCGAAACGGAGAAGGAGCTCCTCGCGAAAGCGAAAGAGCATCTGTACTCGATGTAGTTCGCACAGATTTATGGCGTACGATGACGGTCGGAGCCGCCATGTCGCCCAAAGGCTCCCCGGACGACTATGTGAAAGAGATTGAGGCGATGCGTCGCGAGAAGGACTACTTCTTCAAAGAGGATGCGGAGTCTCCGATTCCGCATGAGCTCCGCCACAGGCTCGAGGGACTCGCGTACTTTCCTCCGGATCCGAAGTATCGGGTGCGCGCCAAGCTGATCAAACACCCGAACCCGCAGCGGGTTGTCCTCGCGACCTCCAAGGGGGTCCCGAGGGAGATGATTCGCTATGGCGTGCTCGAGTTCGAGATCGACGGCACGAAGCAGCGGCTCGCCGCGTTCAAGTCGGTCCCCCAGCCGGGTCACCATCACGCGGACGAGAGCTTGTTCGTCCCATTCCGCGATGCAACGTCCGGCAAGGAGACGTACGGGGCGTGCCGTTACCTCGACATCGAGGAACAGCCGACGGACGAATACGTGATCGACTTCAACTTGGCGTACAACCCATACTGCGCGTACAGCGACGAGTACGTGTGTCCCTTCCCGCCGCGAGAGAACTCGCTCACCGTGCCGATCCGCGCAGGCGAGAAGAACTTCCCGTTAGCGCATTAGCTCCCGAACGGGCTTACCCGTCCGTTCCATCGAGCCAGCCGAGTCTTCGTTCACGGTTCGTCAGGATTTCTTCCGCCCCCTTAAAGTCCCCCTCGACGACCGCGAGCTTCTCGATCAAGATGCGGATGGCCTCCGTCGTCGGCGCGCGGACGTCGAGCCCCGCGAGCCCGAGTTGTCGCTTCACGATCGGCATGCCCGTCTCGACTCCGCCCAGGTGGTAGCAGAAGTCCGTCATGATCTTGTCCGTCACGCGGATCAAGCGATCGACGGGTTCTTGCGGGGGCGTCACGAGCGCGATTCGGCGGATCGGATGACCCGCCGCCTGCAAGATCTGCTCCCCAAGCGCCTTGAACGCGGACTCGACCCGGTCTCCGGTCTTCGCGCTCGTCAGGATACCGGGACACGAATACTTCTGCGTGAGGAAGTACAGGTACTCCTCGGCCCAGACCCGATCCGAGACGAGGTCGGACTTGTTCCCCGCGAACAGGGTGGGGACGCGTCCGGCGAGTCGCCACACGGCCGGAATCCAGTAGTCCTCGAGTGCCCGGCGGCTCTCGTCGTTCGTGGCGTCGTACACCAGCAGGACGCCTTGCGCGCCCTTGATTGCGGTCTCCTGGACCCCGCTGTATCCCTTCTGCCCGAGGACGTCCCAGATCTGCATGACCATCTCGAGCTCGGCGAGCGGGGAGCCGAGGCTCAAGCTCCGC
>Ga0209159_1001607_pt1 | contig 16925 bp, 19 predicted proteins | sample GraSoiAngelo_144_FD_185901 | JGI IMG/M metagenome (GOLD analysis project Ga0209159, IMG submission 185901) | Grasslands soil microbial communities from the Angelo Coastal Reserve, California, USA - 14_1009_02_40cm (SPAdes) (version 2) | ecosystem: Environmental > Terrestrial > Soil > Grasslands ...
AAGAATTCCGCGTGGAAAGCGCGGAGCCGCGGCTCCGCCCGGGGCAAAACAACTAACTTCATGTTGACCATGAATCCCATCTCCCGGAAGATGAAGCGAATTACGATCGCTATGCCGACACGAATTATGTGTCTTCCGGGGGAGGGCGTCTGGTGAGCTGAGCAACACAAGTTTAGCGGCTGACAAAGACCCACCGCCAGAAGCAACTGGCAGGTGGGTTTTTTATTTCGCGAGGAGAAACGTGATGAGCGAATTGCCCGGTGACACCAAAGAACGACCGCAATGCGTGGTCATGAAATTCGGCGGCACTTCAGTTGAGGACGCCGCCGCAATTCGCCGCCTCTGCCAAATTGTGAATGGCCGGTTGCGGCATCACCCAGTCGTGGTTGTCAGTGCGCTGGCCAAGGTCACTGACCAGCTCTTCGCGGCGGGCGCTGCTGCCGCAAGATGTGATCACGAAAACGCGTGTACCATTTTGCAAGAGATCGAGGGACGGCATTCAATGCTTTCCCGAGAGCTTCTCGCGGCAGAGGAGGGCAATGCCCTCTGCGAGGATCTAGCGACCGATTTTCGCGCCACTTATGAATTGCTCGCAAGCATTTCCGTAGCGCGTGATTTCAGTTTGCAGGCGCAGGATCACCTGCTCGGCATGGGAGAACACTTTTCCAGCAAGATTGTGCACTCGGCACTGGTTCAAAGCGGGCTCGATGCAGTCTGGGTGGATGCAAAGGACTGCATTGTGACCGATGCAGCCCACACGCGTGCGACGCCTCTGTGGAAGGAAACCAATCACAAGCTTGGATCGCTCCTCGTTCCATTGATTGGAGCTGGTCGCATCCCGGTGCTTGGCGGTTTCGCGGGTTCAACGCGCGATGGACTTCCAACTACCCTTGGCCGCGGGGGTTCTGATTTCAGCGCCGCTATCGTGGGCGCCGGACTGCACGCAACCAGGATCGAGATTTGGACGGACGTTGATGGTGTGATGACGACCGATCCAAATCTATGTTCTGAGGCGAGATGCGTCGGAAGAATGAGTTTTGATGAAGCCGCCGAGTTGGCTTACTTCGGCGCGAAGGTTCTTCATCCCTCCACCTTGTTGCCGGCAAGGCGTCAAGACATTCCGGTCTGGGTTCTGAACTCGCGTAATCCGGAAGGCGCCGGCACGGAAATTTCCGCCCATTCGCATGACGACGGACGGATAAAAGCACTCAGCGTAAAGCGTGGCGTGGCGGTCGTTGATGTCGAACCGGTCCGCTGGCTGGCTCCTGAGCTTCTGCGCGAGGTTTGTGAAGTCTTCGAAAATCACCAGCACACGCTGGATTTGCTCTCCGCATCCCGTGGCAGCTTGTCGCTGTTGGTCACTTCAACTGCCGCCCTCCCCGCCATTGCTGAGGAGCTGAAAGGTCTTGCCAGTGTGCGCTGGGAGAATCACAAAGCCCTCGTGTGTTTGGTGGGTGAGAAGATTCGCCGCCGCCCGGAAATCGCCAGCAAGGTTTTTCGCGCTATTTCTGATATCGACATGCGCATGATCTGCCAGGGCGCTTCGGAGCGGAGTATTGGTTTTCTGGTCGATGAATCGCGGGCGGAGGAATCGATCAAGCGGCTGCACAAGGTGTTCTTCTCCTCCGAAAGCACGCCTGAGCCTAGAGCCAGCAATTACGCGCTATGCCAGTCCGGTGGAACTTGGCAATAGTCGGCCCGGCTCGATTGCCGTTCTGAAGCAAGTTCGCAAGTTTTTTCCTTGACATAGCCTCGGGCGCCTTTATTATGAATACTTATTCAATTAAATGAATATTCATTCATCATGAGCAAGCCATTGCGACAGAAAGCCATCCTCGAATTGCTGGAGCGCGGCCCGGTGGCCAGTCAGGAGGACCTTCAGCGCGCGCTGGGGAAGCGTGGTTTTAAAGTGGGGCAAGCGACCCTGTCGCGGGATATCCACGACCTTCATCTGGTCAAGACCGGAACCGGCTATGCGCGCCCGCAGGATGACGCTGGTTCCGAGCCGCCGTTGCCGCCTGTTTCAAGATTAGTGCGGGAGTTTGTGCTCGAAGTACGCCCCGCCGAAAACCTGCTTGTAATTAAAACCACGGTTGGGAGCGCCCAGCCAGTTGCTGCAGCTCTGGATGGCGAAGACTGGCCGGAAGCGCTTGGCACGATCGCAGGCGATGACACGATTCTGATTGTCTGTCCGCAGAAGAAAGCTGCAGCCCGAATCGCATCTCGAATTCAGGAGATGTTGGCCTGATGAGCGCGAAACTCAAAGCGGCGGTGCTCGGTGTGACTGGCTATTCCGGCTTCGAGCTGGCACGAATTCTTCTGCGCCACCGGCGATTAGATCCTCCTTTGTTGCTGAGTCGCCCAGCTAAAAAGGATTCATCGGCGAGAAATGGGTCGGGAAATCTCGCCGACGTGTTTCCTGTTCTTTCCGGAAACGGCGGATATCCGTTGCGCACGTTTTCGTGGGATGTATTGAAACAGCACGGAGTCGAGTTGCTTTTTCTGGCCACACCGCACGAGATCTCCCGATCGTTGGTGCCGGAAGCGATGTCGCGGGGAATCCGCGTGATTGACCTGAGTGGAGCATGGCGGTTGAAACAGGCGCAGCACCGCGCCGTGTATGCCTTCGAGGACGCCGACGCGGTTACTGCTGCCGAACTCACGGAGAAAGCAGTCTACGGCCTGCCGGAGTTGAACGGCGATCATCTGGCCAATGCCATGCTGGTAGCAAACCCCGGTTGTTACGCAACGTCGGTCATCCTCGCACTCGCGCCGTTGCTGAAGGCTGGAGTCGTGGATCGCGAACGCGGCATTATTTCTGACTCGAAGTCCGGCGTCTCTGGTGCAGGCAAGGAACCCAGTTCGCGCACCCACTTTGTTTCTGTCGCCGACAATCTGTCCGCATATTCGGTTTTTGGACACCGTCATGTCGGAGAGATTCTCGAGCAATTGAATCTCGACTCTCGCGAACTGATCTTTACCCCGCACCTTCTGCCGATTCCTCGGGGAATTCTTTCGACCGTCTACGTTCATCTGAATCACGAGATGACTCCAAGTCAGGTGGAATCCTGCTTCCGCGATTTTTACGGCGGCCAGCGCTGGGTGCGGGTGTTTGCCACGCCACAACTGCCGCAAATTCAGTTTTCCCTGCACACCAATTATTGCGATCTCGGTTTTTGCCTGGATGACGACGGATGCCGCTTGGTGCTCGTCTCCTGCATCGACAACCTGCTGAAGGGTGCGGCAGGACAAGCCGTGCAGAACATGAACCTGATGTACGGATGGGACGAAGCGGACGGGCTTGAGTGAAGATCGTCATCAAAGTCGGAGGCGGGGCGCTCGAGGATAAATCCACTTTGCGGAAGTGTGCTCAGGCGATTGTGGAATTAGCGCGAGATGATCACCGTATTGCAGTCGTGCACGGCGGCGGAGCGGCCCTCACACGCACGCTGAAGCTTTTGGGCAAGCAAAGTGACTTCGTAAATGGACTGCGCATCACCGATGCAGAAACGCGAGACGTTGCATTAATGGTGCTGGCGGGAATCGTAAATAAAAATTTAGTTGCAGCGATTACGGCGGCGGGAAGTTCTGCTGTAGGTTTGTGCGGTGGCGATGGCGCCACATTTCGTGCACGCAAGAAGCAGACTCACGGCTACGACCTGGGATTTGTAGGAGAAATTTCTGCGGTGGAATCTCGATGGCTGGAGGCAATCTGGGGTCAAGGCGGAATTCCGGTGATCTCGTCCGTGGCCCTGGGGTCGGATGGTGAATATTACAACATCAACGCAGATCAGGTGGCGGCGGCTTGCGCCATCGCGTGTCATGCAGACGCCTTAATCTTCCTCACGGATGTGCCCGGGGTGAAGGACGCCGGCGGTTCGGTGATGCCTTGGCTGAACATGAAGGAAGCGGCTTCTTTGGTGGAACACGAAGTGATCGCGGGCGGAATGCTGCCCAAGCTGGAGGCTTGCGGGCACGCCCTGAAGAGAGGCGTGGGCAGAGTGCGAATCCTACCGGCGGCCCAGGCGGAAATCCTGCCGCAATTTTATTTCGCCAAGCTGGAATGTGGCACGGAGGTGATCGGGGCATGAATCTCGCTGCTGTAATTCGCTCGGAACAGAAATTACTGCTGCCCACGTATGACCGGCAGAAAGTTCTCTTCACGCGCGGACGCGGCGTTTATTTGTGGGATTCACGGGGCAAGCGCTACCTCGATTTCCTGAGTGGGATCGGCGTGAATGCGTTGGGACATGGCCATCCGGCAATACGTTCAGCCCTAAAGCGGCAAGCGAGTCAGCTTATCCACGTTTCGAATTTGTTCTTCCACGAATTTCAGGCCGAGCTGGCGAAACAACTCACAAAGATCTCTGGACTTGAGAAAGCATTCTTCTGCAACAGCGGCACTGAGGCATGGGAAGGAGCGCTGAAGCTCGCCCGCGCCTACGCTCGCACGCAGAACCACAACGGACATAAAGCCAAGTGGCGCCTGCTCGCACTGGAGAATTCTTTTCATGGCCGCACTTTCGGCTCACTGGCAACGACTGGACAGGAGAAATACCGTCACCCGTTTGCGCCGCTGGTTCCGGGCGTCGGTTTCGTCGCTTTTAACGACACAGCGGATCTGAAACGACAATTCGATGGCAGCGTGTGCGCAATTTGCCTTGAGACCATTCAGGGTGAGGGCGGAATCCGGCCGCTGAGCCAGGAATTCCTGCAACTGGCGCGGCAATTGAGCGAGCGCACCGGAGCGCTGCTGATTCTCGATGAAATTCAATGTGGCCTGGGGAGAACCGGGCGATATTTTGCTTATCAGCATTACGGCGTGAACCCCGATATCGTGACCGTCGCCAAGCCGCTCGCCGCAGGATTGCCGCTTGGCGCAATCCTCACGACCGATCGCGTTGCGAGCGGCATGCATCCCGGCATGCACGGCACGACATTCGGAGGAGGTCCGCTGGCTTGCGCCGTCTCTATCGAATTTTTGCGAACGCTCGATGGCTTGCTTGACCACGTCCGCGAGATGGGCGATTACCTTCGCACGCGCCTGGATCAATTAAAAGCGCGGCACACGGCAATCCGTGAAGTGCGCGGCATGGGGCTGATGCTCGGCACGGATCTCAATTCGGTCGAAACCGCGAAAGCCGTCGTCGCGCAACTGCTGCAGCAGGGAATCCTCATCAATTGCACAAACGAGACCGTGTTGCGCTTCCTGCCCCCTTACATCATTCAGAAGAAACATGTGGATGAAGTAATCCGCGCGTTGGATGCGGCCTTGACCAGGGTTCCACAGCACAAATCCACGCTCGAAAGATTCCCGAAAAGGAGCCGAACACATTGAGCAGCCAGCCAGTCAACACGACCCAGGTACCACATTCGCCAGCAACCGTGGGGTTGCCGTGCCGCGATCTGGTTTCTATTCGCGATCTTCGGCCGCAAGATATAGAAGATATTTTCCACCTTGCCGGCTTAATGAAAGCGCGGCCATCACATTTCCGGGCAGCGCTGGCGGGCAAGCAAATTGTGATGTTCTTCGAGAAGCCCTCCCTGCGCACGCGCCTGACTTTCGAAGCAGGCATGGCTAGCATGGGCGGCTGGACCTCGTTCGTCGATCAGACGCAAGGGCGTCTTGACGCGCGGGAAAAGCTGAGCGACATCGCTCACAACCTTGAGCGCTGGGTGGATGGCATCATCCTTCGCACGTTCGCTCACAGCACAGTTGAAGGCATAGCGGAGCATGCATGCATTCCGGTAATCAATGCGCTAAGTGAGCTAGAGCATCCTTGCCAGGCGTTGGCGGATTACTTTACATTGCACGAGCGTTTCGGCGATCTCAAGAACATCACTCTTGCTTATGTCGGAGATGGCAACAACGTCGCGCACTCCCTGCTGCTCACATGTTCGGCTCTAGGAGCGAAGATTCGCATTGCAACGCCGCCCGGCTATGGCCCCAATGCTCAGATTGTTGCTGACGCCTACGAAATCGCCGTGCATACTGGGGCGAAAATCGAGATTCTTACCGATCCGCATGAGGCCGTCTTCGGCGTGGATGCCGTCTACACGGATGCCTGGACCAGCATGGGCCACGAGCACGAGAGCGAAGAACGCGACCGGATTTTCCCGCCTTTTCAAATGAATCGGGAGCTCGTGGCTGGGGCCGCGCCGCACGCTGTGTTCATGCACTGCCTTCCTGCCCATCGCGGCATGGAGATCACGGACGAAGTGATAGACTCGGAGCGCTCAGTCGTTTTCGATCAAGCGGAGAGCCGCTTGCACGTGCAGAAGGCCATCCTCCTTCTACTGCTTGGCGGCGAAGCCAGCCGCTTTCATGTGAGGAGCGCCCATGCCTGAAAAAGTTGTACTCGCGTATTCCGGAGGACTCGATACCTCCATCATCATTCCCTGGCTCAAGGAAAATTATTCTTACGATGTGATCGCCATGGTAGGCGACGTCGGCCAGGGAGACGACATTGAGGCGGTGGTCGAGAAGGCTCACAAGACCGGCGCCAGCAAGGTTGTAGTTGAAGATCTGCGTGAGGAATTCCTTACAGGATACGTTTTTCCGGCACTCAAAGCTGGCGCTGTCTACGAGCACAAATATTTGCTGGGGACTTCGCTGGCGCGTCCCGTCATTGCGAAACATCAGGTTGAAGTCGCGCTCCGCGAAGGCGCGGCGGCGCTCGCGCATGGCTGCACCGGAAAAGGCAACGACCAGGTTCGATTCGAGCTGGCATATCAGGCGTTGGCGCCGGAATTCAAAGTGATTGCACCGTGGCGGGAGTGGAATTTGAAGTCGCGCGAAGATTGTCTGGACTACGCAGAGAAGCACGGCGTTCAAGTCGCCGCAAGCCGGGAGAAGATTCACAGCCGCGATCGCAATCTCTGGCACATCAGCCATGAGGGCGGAGAACTGGAAGATCCGGCGAATGCCCCGCTACCCAGCACCTGGCAGCTTACGCGCTCGCCGCAGGAATCGCCTGATTGCGACGAGCAAGTAACGCTCGGCTTCGAGAAGGGAATTCCGGTATCAGTCAATCGCATGAAGCTCGATCCCGTGTCTCTAGTCGAGCTGCTGAACGAAATCGGCGGCCGTAACGCAATTGGCCGCGTGGATTTAGTGGAAAACCGCTTTGTTGGCATCAAGTCGCGTGGATGTTACGAAACCCCGGGTGGAACTCTGCTCGTCGCGGCGCATCGCGAGCTTGAGGCTTTGTGCCTGGAGCGCGAAGTGGCACACTTCAAGCAGCACGTTGCGCTGAAATATGCCGAACTGGTTTACTTCGGCCAGTGGTTTACGCCCTTGCGCGAAGCGCTGGATGCGTTTGTCGAGGCCACTCAGCAGAACATCACCGGCACGATCACACTCTCTTTATACAAAGGAAACATTTCTGTCGTCTGCCGTGAATCTGAGTACTCGCTGTATCGCACCGACCTGTCTTCGTTCACCATGGGCGACAGCTATAACCAGAAGGATGCAGAAGGCTTCATTCGCATTCTGGGCCTGCCTTCGCGTTCGCGCGCCCGCTCCCGCGCGGAGGTTGAGAAATGAAGATGTGGGCCGGGCGCTTTCGCCAGCCGCTTGATCCCGGCTTCGAGCGTTGGCAGCGATCGTTCGAGTTTGATCGCAGGCTGCTGGCGTATGAAATCGCAGCCAGCCGCGCGCATGCCCGCGCGTTGAAGAATGCGGGCATCGTTTCTTCAGATGAACTGATTTCCATCCTGCAAGGCCTCGATCAAATTACTGAACAGGCTGCGATGTCCCCAGCGTTCCTCGATGATGATGAGGCCGAGGACGTGCATCATTTTGTCGAGAAACAATTGGTCGTGATGATTGGCGACGTGGGTTACAAGCTGCACAGTGGCCGCAGCCGCAACGAGCAGATTGCCACTGATCTGCGCCTTTATGTGCGAGCCAGTATCGATGATTTGCGGTTGAAGTTGGCGGAGTGGTTGGATGCGCTGGTGTCTCGGGCCGAGCAGGCGGGCAATGCCGCCATGCCCGCCTATACGCATCTGCGGCGTGCCGAGCCGGTGTTGGTGTCGCATTGGGTACTCGCCTATGTCGAGATGTTTTTGCGCGATGCCGAACGCCTGGCGGATTGCCGTGCACGAGTGAATATTTGTCCTCTGGGTTCCGGCGCAGTCGCCGGTACAACAATTCATTTAGATCGACGCGCGATTGCTGAAGAGCTTGGCTTTGACGCGGTCACCAGTAACAGCGTCGACGCCACCAGCGACCGCGACTTCGTTCTGGAGTTCGTGAACGCACTCACGCTGCTCTCTTTACACCTGAGCCGCTGGGCAGAGGAGATGATCATTTTTTCCTCCCAGGAGTTTGGATTCGTCCACTTGCCGGAAGCGTATTCCACCGGCAGCAGCGCGATGCCGCAGAAGAAGAATCCTGACTTATTGGAGCTGGTGCGCGGAAAGGCAGCGCGAGTAGCCGGCGATGTTACTACTCTTCTGGTTGCCGTTAAAGGGTTGCCGCTCGCTTACAACAAAGACTTGCAGGAAACTCAACAGCCTCTTTTCGATGCGAGTGAAACCGTACTCTCAGTTCTGCCTCTGATCGCCGGGTTCATGAAGGTAGTCGAATTCGATTACGACCGCATGCAGAAAACGGCGGAATCTGGGTTCATGAACGCCTGGGCGGCCGCAACTTATCTTGTTGAACGCGGGGTGCCCTTTCGCGTGGCGCACGAACAGATAGGCAAGGCAGTGCAGCTATGCGTGGAGAGAAATTGCGAGTTGCAGGATATTGAACTTCAGGAATTACAGCAAATCAATCCTGCTTTCGATCAGGATTTCTATTTGTACCTAAGTCTTCCGTCCGTGCTGGCCCTTCACAACGTGCCTGGCGGCACCGCGCCAGCCCGCGTCCAGCAGGCCATTAGCGAAGCACGAATCAAGATCAATCTCTTGCGCGAGAGCATGCATGCGCACGCGTGAGGCGGTTCTCCCGGATGCGGAACGAATTCATCAACTGATCTCGAATTACTCGGGTGATGGCACGCTGCTGCCGCGCAGTTTTGCAGAAATTTGCGAGAACGTCCGCGATTTCCTGGTGCTGGAGGACGCAGGTCGCGTGGTGGGATGCGGTGCTCTACATCTTTATGGGTTGCACCTGGCGGAAATCCGGTCTATCACGGTCGATCCCGCGCATCAAGGTTCAGGCGGCGGTAAGCTTCTGGTACGGGCGCTGCTGTCGCAAGCGAAGAAGCACGCTGTCACCTGCATTTGCCTTTTTACCCGGAAGCCGGAATTTTTCTCCCAACTCGGTTTTGCCATGGCGCAACGAGAAGATCTGCCGGACAAAATTTATAAAGATTGCTGCGTTTGTCCACGTTTTCACTGCTGCGATGAAGTCGCTATGGTGAGAGGCGAGCTACCGAAGTTCGCTATTCTTCCCGAACCCACTAATTGGCAAGTCAAGCTCCAGGCATGACTGCGCCCGCTGGTTCGACGGAATCCATCCATCTCCCAGGTGGGTTTTCATTCTCTGCAGTTGCTGCGGGTATCAAAGCTAGCGGCCGATTAGATTTAGCCTTAGCTGAAGCCGCTCCGGGTACAACGGCGGCGGCAGTGTTTACGAAGAATCGGGTTATTGCTGCCCCGGTGGAAATTGGACGCAAGCACTTGCGTGCAACGGGGGCGCATGTGCGTGCTGTGATCGTGAACTCTGGCAACGCTAACTGCGCGACCGGCAAGGCCGGCATAAACGATTGCTTGCAGGTCTGCCGAAAAGCGTCCGGTCTGCTGGGATTCAAGGCCGAACTGGTATTTCTGTCCTCAACCGGCATTATCGGCGTGCCGATGCCGGTTTCCAAAATTCTTGCGGCACTCCCAACATTGGTTGCGGCCCACGAAGCGAGCGAGCACGCAGTAATGCAGTTTGCCCGCGCCATCATGACCACCGACACGCGGCCGAAGCTCGCATCCGCGGAGTTTCAAGTTCGAGGAAAGAACAGTAGCATCCTGGGCATAGCCAAGGGATCCGGCATGATTCATCCCCAGCTTGCAACCATGCTGGTGTATTTGTTCACCGATGTGATGGTAACTCCTCCCGAGCTGAAACAATGCTTGTGGGCTGTATGCGATGAAACGTTCAACTGCATCTCTGTGGATGGTGATACTTCAACCAACGATACAGTTCTGCTGATGGCCAGCGGACAAAGCAAGATTCGGCTGGGCGCCGTGAAAAATAAATTTCAGGCCGCACTCCGGCAAGTTTGCGGTTCTTTGGCCGAGCAGATTGTTTCCGATGGCGAAGGCGTGCGGCATGTCATCCGGCTCTCAGTGGAACAAACCAGGAGCCGTGAGGAAGCCTTGCATATAGCGCGATCGATTGCTCGATCACTACTAGTAAAGACCGCGTGGGCTGGAGCAGACCCAAACTGGGGACGTATCTTGGCGGCAATCGGAGCTTCTGGCGTACGCATCGATCCGAAAGAAGTAACCATCTTCATTGGCCGGCAGGTAGTATGCCGTCGAGGAGTCGCGTGCGCTTTTGATGAGGCCGCAGCGCACAGAGACCTGGCACAGCCCGCTTGTGATGTGCGCATCACGTTGCAGCGTGGCCGGGCCTCCGCAGCATTCCTTACCACCGACTTAACTGCTGAATACGTTCGCATCAACGCCGATTACTCGACGTAAAGGCAGCCTCATAAAGACGGCCCTTTGGAGCCGGGGCGCATGGCGTGGCTCGGTCTGCCACCGTTCCGCTTCGAACGAGCCTAAGACAGAGGAAACGGTAAAAATCCGTGCCGCCACGGCCCCGACAATTCATCAGCTGAGCTGATACAAAGCCACCCAATATAGCTCCAAACACTGCTTGCGCGTCCCCTGTTCTCCCATCGATTTCTTCTGCATAAAGGCCAAGATCATTGGAGTACGCCAGCAGCCGCCGGAATAAACACTGAGCTTCGGCCAGGGAGCCTCCACCGATAGCCAAGTTGAATCTGTGGAAAACCGGCCTCGTCCACGGCATCCCCGTGATCAGTATAGGTGATTCGGCAAAACGGCCCTGAGAGGCAGATTTTCCGCTAAACGTTTGCTGCTATTGGGGCTCGACCATTTTCGTTGCGGGTCGGGCGTCAATATTGCGGCGGGCCTCAAGGACCACGTTAAAACCTGCTCCCACAGGGCCTTTTGAAAAATACAGGATAATCCCGATAGGCGGCACTCAACGACGAGGAGTATTTATCGAACTAACCCCAACGCGAAGGAGACGGAAGGCAGGCATCGGCTACCTCCCCTTAAACGGCCGGAGCCTGCCCCTCCCTGTTTTTGGGGGTTTTTTTCTACCAAAATCACTTCTCGCTACTTTTGGTTCTTAGGAATTTGAACGTGAGTGTCCAACCGACGCGCTGCCCAAATTTGTGTTAAGTCCGGGCTGCAAAGGTGTGACCGTCACGCCTTTCTCTTTGTCGAACGCCAGTGTCATATTTAGGGAGCACTGACCGCACAACCAGAAATGCGCGACTTGGCGAACGGTTGGATCGCCGTGGTGCGGCTGGCCGGGCTGTTTGAAGCCGATGGCACGCACTTCGAACTGAAATAGCCTGCCATCGCGCAGATAGCGGAGAGGAGCGCGGCAAGCCGGATTGGCACATTGAGGAACCATTGCGAATTCGTCAGTCCTTGCGGGCGGAGGCCAGAATTGCGGGTGAAATGCGTGCTGAAGCTTTATCTCACGTTTGACGACGGTCTCGAATCGGGTGAATTCTGTATTTTTCCGAGCAGCCTATTTGCTACTCGATCCTGTGCGCGCTTACTCTGCCGCCGCGTAGTAGCCTGATCGCGCATAAACGTGAAAGGTTCCGGGAAGCTTTAGTTTCTTCGGACGTCTGAAAACAATTTTGATCTTGTGCCACTTGCCATCTTTCTTGGCCGCCGCTGGCCGATAGCCGAGCAAATACTGATTTCGCAACATGACACTGACGGATTTCGCAGCATCCACCAGATCGTTCGGATCGTCGATGGAGAACGACGTTCCGCCTGTTACTTCGCTAATGGTACGCAGCAGCTCCGGTCCAAGGATCTCCTCCTGGGTAGGGAAGTAATGATTGTAGATTCCGATGCCGTAGATCATCACGTCCGCTTCTTTCACCACGGAAACAATTTCTTTTTCGGTGTAACGGCTATGATTATCGCCACCGTCGGAGATGATCAACAGCGCCTTGCGCTGATGTTTTGCCTGCCGCATCTTCGCAATCCCCATATAGATCGCGTCCAGCAAGGCTGTGCGCCCTTTGGGAACCGCATAAAGAAGCTTGCTTTGAACATCTTCGACGTGCTGCGTGAAATCTGAGATCATCTCCGGCTTATCGGAGAAGGTGATCATGAAAAATTCGTCCTCTGGGTTGGCATCACCGATAAGTTTTGCCACCGCGTCGCGAGCGCGATCCAGCTTGCTCTTCATGCTGCCGCTGATGTCGAGAATGATGCCAATGGAGACAGGTGCATCTTCATTGGAAAAATAACGGATTTGTTGCTCTGTCTTGCCTTCTAAGACCTGGAAGCTGTTGCGGTCCAATCCCTGGACCAGACGGTTCATGCCATCCATGATTGTGACTGGTACCAGCACCAGGCTTACGTTCACTTTCATCGGTCTTGGGCCAACATCGGGCAGAGCAAAGGGGGCTGCCATCCCGTCAGTTGCGGGCTGCATTACTCTCGGCTGGATATGGATGTCATCGAGGCTGGTGGTGCTCTGGCTCGAGATTGGCAGCACATTCAATGCGAAGAAAACGAGCAGAAGAGCCAACCGTCGGTTCACCCGCAAGGAAAGTTGGTTTCCAAGCTGCATGCTGCCTTCCTTAGCGCGATGCGCATGAAACTCTTCTACTTCGATATCAGTACATCGGCAATCCCGTTGAAACCTTAATTCAACAGGGAACTAGTACCAGGAGATACCAATGATGGCCGCAGGTCCGCACGTGAGATGCACTGGGTCCTGTAAGCGATCAGGTGTTGTCCTGAATGCACTAAGGGAATATCTGAGTGGATTTCAGGGATTGCTACAAGATTACCTATTGACGTGGCGACTCGACGAGGATGCGCCACGGCTCAACCCCCGGCCGAGCCACTCCGCGAGCGGTTTACCTTTGCGCTATCTTCTTCACGCTTAGAGATTTTCGTCGATCCCTGTGAACAAATCCGTCTCCATCTCGCATGACATCGGTTGCACAGCGGCAGCCAGATGAAACATTTCCATCCGTCCGCGCTGCCGCACGTTTCCTTCGAATATGGGCCACAGTGGCGCCTGGGTGTTATGTGCTTTGAATGCTGCGATCTTGGATTCAAGTCGGTCGCCGATATCAATCACAGCGGTCGCAGGAGGGAAAGTAATCGATTGCCGGCCGGGCAATGTGAAATCCGTAGTTGAGTAGTACAGCTTCTGCGTTCGATGCGGACTGGTGTGCTCTCCGATCTGATCGGGATAGCGGTTGCTCCGTCCCGCCCACTGGAATGCCAAGGTAGCAAAAATGCCCGCCATGGAGTGATCGGTATGCGCTGTCACTCCGCCTTCGCTTCCAAACGTGAGCATGACTTGCGGGCGAAATTGCCGCACAAGCAGCGTGAGATCACAAACCACTCTGTACAGATCTTGCCGGTGCAGCTTGCCATCAGGATAGTCGAGCACAATGCCGCGCCTGACCTTCAAAATCTCACACGACGCAGCGAATTCTCCGCGCCTTACGGTTGCGAGTTCCTGATCGTCGCGAGCGCCGCCGCGATGGGTTGCCGCCTGCCCCGGCGTGAGGCACACAACGCAGGTTTCCACTCCGCGCTCGGCGTACAGCCGCAGTGATCCCCCGAAGTTCCCGGCTTCATCATCCGGATGCGCCGTGACCACCATCATGCGCAACATGCTGGGAATTGTATTTCAAACGATGTAGGTGCGATGCCCTGTCCGTGGAGGAATTTTTGTTTGAGATGAAACGAGTTTACGAGTTAGCAGGCGCGATCATTTCCGGCAGTTCATCTGCCGTTTCTTCAGCGAGCATAAACTCCAGAACCTCCTGCGGTACCGGCGCGTTCCACACAGGAGCGAATGATTGCCGGTGCAGCGGAGACGGGCCATGTTCTCGGAGCGCGGTTAGATGACGCGGGGTGCTATAGCCTTTGTTTGAGGCCAACCCATATACCGGGAATACGGGATCCCATTCCGCGACCATGCGGTCGCGTTCAACCTTTGCCACAATGGAGGCTGCTGCAATTGAGGCGGAAAGCGCGTCTCCGTGAATAATGGCGCGTTGCGGAAGGTCGCAATCAAGCATCAGGGCATCAATCAGCAAGTGATCGGGGCTCGGCTGCAAGCCCAGAACCGCCTCCCGCATAGCGACTCGCGACGCTTGATAAATGTTGATCTGGTCGATGCGCGCGGCATCCACGGCAGCGATCGACCATGCAATCGCATGTTGGCGAATACGCTCTGCCAACACCTGCCTTCTTTCCGGAAGCAAGAGTTTGGAATCACGCAACCCGCGAATGCGGTAGGCCGGGTCGAGAATGACCGCCGCAGCGACGACCGGTCCAAAGAGAGAACCGCGACCGACTTCATCGACTCCTGCCACGCAATGAGCACCGAGAGCCCAAGCCAGCTTTTCGAACTTCAGTGTACAGCGCAAGCGTTTCAGGAGCCGCAGTTTGGCAGCGGAGGGGGAAAGTTCCCTTGCGGATTTCAGTCGGCGCCACACCGCTATGAATATTCGCCCACTTCAGGCTGCCTTGCAACCTGTGGAAAATTGCGATGCGCCGCCTTCAGTGATAACTGCCTGAAGGTAATCGTCGACTCCATTACCGCCGCAAATTGATCCTGGTAATGCTGTAATGCTAACTCAAAGGCGAGGTCCGGCACGTAGACCCGCCGGCGGGCATGGGAATCGAATTTCATGAGATTCGCAAGGGAGACCGGCACCTCCTGCACCTCCTGCACCTCCTGTTACGAAAGCTTTCCGAAAAGCAGTTCGAAGACACGCTGCATTTTGAACTGCAGGCGCGAGTCACTGGCAACGCTAACGACTGCTTTATTGTCCTGCGACTTCCGCGGTCGCGCGCTCCTTTTCAACGTCCTTCAGCCGCGCAGCTTTGCCTCTGAGACCACGAAGGTAGTAAAGTTTCGCGCGCCGGACTTTAGAAGAGCGCATAAGCTCAACCTTGTCGATCACTCGTGAGTTGAGCGGGAAAATGCGCTCCACGCCCTGACCGAAGCTGATTTTGCGCACCGTGAAGCTGGCTTGAGGACCACGGGTGCGCGCGATGACCACGCCTTCGAAAGCCTGCAGGCGCTCTTTGTCGCCTTCTTTGATCTTCACATGAACGCGGATAGTATCTCCCGGAACAAAGTCAGGAAGATCGGTTCGTTTTGACTTGGCCAGCAGTTTCTCTATGATCAGATTCGTCATGGTCGTGTCCCTTCATTCAAATCTTTTCAGTCCCGCTCTTGATCCGCGCTAGCAATGCCTTATCTACGTCGTTCAGTGTGGCCTCACTCAACAGATCGGGCCGGTTCCTGATGGTCTTCTTTAGCGCGATAATCCGCCGCCAGCGGCGTATCTCCTCGTGGTTCCCAGAAACCAGCACCTCAGGAACCTGCATACCTCGAAAATCCGCGGGCCGCGTGTAATGCGGATAGTCAAGCAGTCCGCCGGAGACACAGGTTGAACTCGGACCATCGCCACTGCCCGGTTCAGTAGCGCTGAACGATTCCTGACGCGTGGAAGCCTCGTTGCCCACCGCGCCTGGGATCAGTCGCGTAACCGCGTCCGCGATCACTGCCGCGCCAAGCTCGCCGCCGCTCAGGACGTAGTCGCCGATCGACAATTCGCAATCCGCCAGATATTCGCCGACCCGCTCATCCACGCCTTCGTAGCGGCCGCAGATCAGAACCATCCGCTTGAGGTTCGCTAATTCCCAGGCAACCTGCTGGTCGAAGCGTTTGCCCTGAGCTGAGAGCAGAACGACATTTTGCTTCGCCTCGCAGCGTTGCTCCAGTGGAAGAACATTCAAACTTTCAATACATTCAAAAATCGGTTCCGGCTTGAGCACCATGCCTTCGCCGCCGCCGAATGGGCGATCATCCACGGTGCGGTGTTTATCGTGCGCGAATGCCCGCAGATCGTGAACTTCGATCGTGACCAGGCCCGCTTCCCGCGCCCGCCGAATGATGCCGTAGTCCATCGGTCCGTGGAAGAAATCTGGAAAGATCGTAACGATGTCGATCTTCATTGCGGACCTAAGACTACGACCACAGAGAGGCACAGAGTATTTTGCCTCTGTGAACCTCTGCGGTTACTTTGTTTTCGTGCGCAACGGGGCACGCTGCGCAAGCTTCTCTTCTGCCGTCAACGGCGCGTTTACCTCGAGCAGCCCTTCGGGCAATGACATCCGAATCTGCTTGTGCGAAAGATCTACCTGCTGGAGATAGGCTTCCGCGTAAGGTATCTCGTATTCCTTTGATCCCGCCTTTACAACCAGCAGCGGAGCTTCGCCTGCGCCGAAACGTACTTCGCCAATGTTCCCCAGTTCGCGATCTCCATCGAAAACCGTACATCCGATCAGATCGCTGAGATAACTCCAACCCGGCTCTAGCTGTGCGCGCTGCTCGCCCGGCACCTGCAATTCGCAACCGGCAAGCTCTTCTGCTTTGGAAATTGAATCAATCTCGACAAATTTCAGGATCAGTTGGCCTTTGTGCGGCCACAGATCTTCAATTTCCAACTCGCGCCGGGAGCCATCTTCGGCAAGGCTCCACAGATGCATTCCTTCGCGAAACCGGTCCGGCACGTCGCTGTGCACTTCAACTGCAACTTCCCCGTGCCGGCCTTGGGTTTTGAGCACGCGTGCAAGAGTGATGAACTCACTAGTCATCCTTCACTCAACCATGCGTCGCTCGGCCGTGACTCGGCTATTCCAGAATCTCC
>Ga0209159_1001608_pt1 | contig 16899 bp, 13 predicted proteins | sample GraSoiAngelo_144_FD_185901 | JGI IMG/M metagenome (GOLD analysis project Ga0209159, IMG submission 185901) | Grasslands soil microbial communities from the Angelo Coastal Reserve, California, USA - 14_1009_02_40cm (SPAdes) (version 2) | ecosystem: Environmental > Terrestrial > Soil > Grasslands ...
GAAGAGTCCCAGTTCACGGGCGATGTGGCGTGCGTATTCCGAAACGCGTAGCGAGTGGCCTGAGGTGTACGGATCACGCGCCTCGATTGCTTTGACCATCAACTCCAGAAGCTCCCGGTTTACTCGCTCCGCCTGAAGGCTCATCTGGTACATGTGCCGGACGATGAGCAACGGCACGATCAGAATAGCAAGCTCCCTTACCCCGTGATCTGCATACAGGTAGGCCAACAAGACCGCGAATGAACTGGCGGAAAAATCATAGACAAGCGACCCACCAACTATTCTAGTCCAAGACACTCTTACAGACAGGTTGGTGGTGGAAGCGACACCGAGTGCCACGCTCCCTTGATTGACGACAAAGAAGGTGACTACCGAAGCGCAAAACGGGAGAAACGAGAACTGGAACCCGTTGAGGCCGACCGCACCACCGAGCGCCTGGTACAGAGCATCCGCCAAGCCTACGGCCAGCATGTACTGAGCTACGTTAAACCAGGCCCGCGGCAGCGGCTTTCTCAACGTTGATTCAGCAACGACTGCAGTCGCCCCACTGATCAACATTGGCCACGGGTGGTCAAATAGCGGAACAGTAGCCAGCAAGGGGATGAATACGACAGAACTACTTACGCGTGCCGGGGAGATGCGGGAGAGAGGCAGGAAATACAGATCACATGCGACAGCAAGGATGGTGAAGGCAAGCAGCCCGTTCCAGTACTTGCCGTCCGCCTCTTGTGGGATGTGCCACGTACGGGTGTACAACAAAGCCACGACAGCGATAGAAAGGATTCCGAGAAGGAGACGAAACTCCTTCCGATCCAATCTCACGCCCGAAGCATCTGCCATTCACGTGCTCCGTTGCCAAGCAAGAAGGGTGAGGCCCCAGAAGTCGCCTTAGAGTTTGACCGCGCCATCCGCGAAAAACAACTTCGCAAGTGCTGTGAACAGTGCTGCGAGCAACTGCAACATTGAGCGTCACCCCCTATCGGAACAGCGAGTTGTTGGGCTCGTTGACCTGGAGTGGCACGCCTCGCTATGGCGCACCCGACGCTCCGCTCGTTTTCCTGTCCGCTCAGCTCCGCTTGTGGTCTGCGGTGACCTGGGGCCCCTTTTTATCGAAGGTTTCGTTGTCTATGACTGCTGCGCCGCGCGTCCCCCGCGTCCGGCGCCGATGCACTCCGTATTCCTTTAGGCCGCGCCCCGCCGGCGCCCCTGCCGCAGCGCCTCCCGGATCGCGCCCACCACCACGCCCCGCCCGTCCACCTTCTGCACCACCGTCCGCACCCCCACGCGCCTCAGCCGCTGCTCCGCCTCCGGCGGAATCCCCCCCGTCACCACGATCACCTCCGCCCCCGACCCCCGCCCGCCCGGCTCCAGCAGCCGCTCCACCACCTGGTCCGCGTTCATGTCCGGCAACCGGTAGTCCAACACCACCACCGCCGGCCGCAGCCGCCCAATCTCCAGCAGCGCGTCCACCCCGTTCGTCACCGGCACCGCGTCCACCGCCAGATCGCTGCGCGCGATCATCTTCATCAGCGCCCTGAGGTACGCCGGCTCGTCATCCACCACCACGATCTTCTCACGCTCCGCCTCGGCCTGCAATAGGTCCGGCGGCACCGCCATCCCGTGCGCCCGCAGAAAAGCCGCCAGGTCCGCCGACGCCACCCGCCGCCGCCCCGTCGGCGTCCTGTGGCCCTTCAATAGCCCCTGATCGATCCAGTTGGCTACTGTCCCCGGCGTCACCTGACACACGCGCGCGACCCGCTGCGTGCCCCAGTACCGCTTGATTCGACTCGTATCCACGGAACACGAAATACCGCCAAAACAGTAGGATCGCCAGCCCCGTCTCGCAAGGGGGCGACAGACGCTTCGTACCTGTGTTGTATTCGCTTGGGGGATAACAGGTTACAGCCCCTGACACCTGACACCCGGCACCTGACACCTGTTTTAGCGTCGCGCGTCCACCCAGCGGTTCGTCGCGTCCAGCACCGCCAGCACCGCGCTGCGCTCGGCGCTTTCACGGATTTCACACGTTCCCGTGAGCAACTGCGCCTCGCGGCCTCCCAGGCCGTGCACCGCGGCGAACACGAACTTGCGGTCGAACGCCTCGATGATCTGCGCGCCCTCGAGCGCGATCGAGTTGTCGGGAATCAGGTCGTCCAGGCACAGCGCCGCCGCGCGCGCCGCCGCCTCGACGCGGTTGCGCAGCGTGTCGGTCCCCAGCTCCTGCGCCTCCGCCTCCCGCTCCCCGAACGACAGCTTCACCGAGACCACCACCCGCTGCGACCGGTCCGCGGGCCGCACCTCCAACCGCCGGAACACCACCACGCGCCGCTTGGCGCGCGAGCTGATCGCGTCCTCCTGCAGCTGCTCGATCGGCCGCACGTCCGCCGTCTGCGCCACGCTGATCTTGCGGTGGTCGATCTTCATGCCGAGCTGCGCCATCAGCGCCGACTCGATGTTGCGCACCACCTGCTTGGGGGCGACGTCGTTGCGGGTGAGCACGTGGATCTCGCTCACCTCGCCCTGCGGCGTCACCACCACGCTCGCCGACAACACCCCCGTGAGGCTGGTGAGCAGGTTCTCGGCCCGCTTCACGCCCCACGGATCCGGCATCGGCGGTTCGCCCTGGTCGCCCGATTCCTGCGCCGACTTGGAAGGCGTCACGTCATTGGTCTCCCGTCGCCACCTGGTTGCGCCCCGCCGCCTTGGCCCGGTACAGCGCCCGGTCGGCGGCCACGAGCACGTCCTCCCGCTCGCTGCTGGCGGGCGTGAACTCGGCCACGCCGATACTCACCGTCACCAGCCCCGTCGGATAACCCAGCGCCCGGCCGATCGCCTCCACGCGCGCCCGCACCTTCTCCCCCACCCCGCGCGCCCCCTCCAGCCCCGTGCGCACCAGCACCACCACGAATTCGTCCCCGCCGTAGCGCGCCGCGAAGTCGGTGGTGCGGATCACCCCGTGCAGCTCCCGCGCCGCCTGGCGCAGCACCTCGTTCCCCGCTTCGTGCCCGAACTTGTCGTTCACCTGCTTGAAGTTGTCCAGGTCCACGAACAGCACCGCGAACGCCTCGGCGCTGCGCTTGCTGCGCGCCACCTCGTTCGCCAGCCGGTCGCGCAGCACCCGGAACGTCGCCAGCCCGGTGAGCGCGTCCTCGGCCGCCTGGGCCTGCGCCAGCGTCGCCAGGCGCTCGAGGTACGGCGGACACGACTTCAGCGTCGTCCGCCCCTCGGCCGCCGCCGCCGCGAAGGCGCGGCAGCTGTCGAACCCGCACGCCCCGCAGTCCCACGGCCGCCCATTCGGCGCGGTGCCGATCGCCGCCAGCACCTCCTCCACCACGTCCGCCGGCGGCTCGTGACCGTTGCGCGGGATCTCGAACGCCGTCTCCACCATCACGCGCCGCGCCACCTGATCTTCGACCACCGGATAGGCGGCCCGCGGCGGCTCGGTGGCGCCCACGATGCGCCGCCGCCGGAACAACTCCTCGCGCGGCCCCAGCAGCGGATGGTCGAGGCACCCCTCGCACGGCAGGATGTCCACGAACCCCAGCTCGATGCGGTCCACGCCCACCGCCCGCGCGATCGCTTTCAGCGATTCGAGCCCGCGCACTTTGCGGAACCGGCGGCTCGCGTGCCGCTCCTGCGTCAGCACCTCCAGCGGCAGCCCGCCCGCCGTGCTCCAGTGGCGGCGCCGCTCCTCGGGGATGCGGCTGAAGTACAGCGGCTGGTCCTCGATCCGCACGCGGCGCTTGCGCAGCAGCTCCTGCAGCTCGGCGAACGTGATCGCCGCCTCCACGTCGTGACCGCCCTCGGTCAGGCACACTCCCGCGTACACGATCGGGGTGTCCTCGCCGTACATCGCCTTGAGGTAGCGCGCCTCGGCGGCGATGGGCGTCGCCACCGGCGCCAGATACGGCACCAGCTCCGGGTAGTCCTTGCGCACCGTCTCGACGATCACCGGACAGGTGCTGCGGATCATCGTGCCCCAACCCGTGTCGCCCCAAAGCTTTAGGTACTCCCGGGCGACCAGCTCGTCCCCCAGCACCCCGCGGTACACGCTGCGGAAGCCCGCCGCATAGCACGCGTTCACGACCTGCTCGGGAGTGGCCGGATAGAAGAAGGCGGCCGATTCGACGCTCAGGATCAGCGTCGCCTGCCCCGTCGCCAGAAGGTCGCGCGCCCGGTCAACGTCCCCGGCGGCGACGATCGCCTCGTGGGGGCACGCCGGCAGGCAGATGCCGCAGCGCGTGCAGCGGTCGTCGAGGATCCGGACCTTGTCCCCCTCGACGGCGAAGGCTTCCGCGGGGCACACCCGTACGCACGTCAGGGACGTGACGCACAGCTCCGCATCGACCTTGAAGTTCACCTGATGTCCGTTAGGGCGCCGGACCGTGTGGGCAAGGGCGCCCTAACATGCGCCGCCGGTGGGGCGAAGTCAATTCGCCGAATTGATGGGAAAACTACGCGAGCGCGTACTCCTTGAGCTTGCGGTACAGCGTGCGCTCGCCGATGCCCAGGACCTCGGCGGCGCGGCGGCGGTTGCCGCGCGTCTCCTTGAGCGCGCCTTCGATCGCCGCGCGCTCGACGTCGGCCATCGTCATCCCGGCGCGGTAGACGACCTGCCCATCGGGGACGGGCTCGGCGTCGACGGTGGGAAGCGCCGTCGCTCCCGACCCAACCTCGATCACCTCGACGCGCTGCGGCCGCTCCTCGAGGCGCCGCCGCAACTCCTCCACCTGGAGCTTCAGCTCGACGAGGCTGCGGAAGATGAACTCCAGCTCCTGGCCCGCGATCTCGCGCGTCGCGGCCGGGAGGCGCATCGGGAGGCCGCGGCCGCCCTCGCGGATCTCCCGCGGAACGTCGCCCGGCTGGATCTGGCCCTCGGGGGCGAGCACCACCATCGACTCGATGAGGTTGCGCAGCTGGCGGACGTTGCCGGGCCAGTCAGCTTCGACGAGGATCTGCAGCGCCTCGGGGGTGATACCGCGGAACGCGCGATCGTGGGTCTTGGCGAACTCGGCGATGAACGTGCGCACCAGCAGCGGAATGTCGGCGCGGCGCTCGCGCAGCGGCGGCAGGTAGATGGCGAGAACGTTGAGGCGGTAGTAGAGGTCATCGCGGAAGCGGCCGAGCGCCACCGCCTCCTTGAGTGATCGGTTCGTCGCCGCGATGACGCGCACGTCCACCTTGATCGGCTGGGTGCCGCCCACGCGGAAGAACGAGCGGTCCTCGAGCACGCGCAGCAGCTTGACTTGCGTGGGGGTCGGCATCTCGCCGACTTCGTCCAGGAAGATGGTCCCGCCGTCGGCCAGCTCGAAGCGCCCCAGCCGCCGCTCGGCGGCGCCGGTGAACGCCCCCTTCTCGTGCCCGAACAGCTCGCTCTCGAGCAGCGTCTCGGGCAGCGCCGCGCAGTTGACGGCGATGAACGCCTGGCCGCGGCGCGGCGACAGGTCGTGGATGCCGCGCGCCACCAGCTCTTTCCCCGTTCCCGACTCGCCCTCGATCAGCACCGTCGAGGTCACGGGCGCCATCTGCTCGATCTTGACCAGCACTTCCTGGATGGCCGGCGACTCGCCGATGATCCCCGTGCGCTGCTGCAGGCGCCGGCGCTCGATCAGCCGCTTGACCGTCGCCACCACCTCGCCCGCGTCCGACGGTTTTCGAAGCCACGCCGTCAGTCCGAGCGATTTTGCGAGGACCTTGGGATCGGGCTCCGTGGGCTCGACCAGCCCCAGCGTCGAGATCGCCCGGTCGCGCGCCAGGGCGAGCAGCTGCGCCGCCGCTCCTTCGTGCAACCCCCCGGTGAGGATGATGGCCTCGGGCTCGTAGCGCTTGAGGGCCGCCCGCGCTTCCTCCAGCGACGCGGTGAGCGTCGTGGCGAAGCCCGCGCCTTCGAGCTGCGCGTTGGCGCGGACCGCGTGCTCCAGGTCGTCCTGGGTGATGACGATACGGTCGGTCATCGGTGATCGACGGGAGCGCTGGTGAGCAGCGCCACCGCGTGATCGAGCAGGTCTTCCAGGCCTTTGAGGCCGTCCTGCACCCCGCCCGGCGAGCCGGGAAGGTTCACGATAAGGGTCGTGCCGCGCGTCCCCGCCGTCCCGCGCGACAGCCACGCCCGCGGGAACGCCGCCGCCGCCCGTGCCCGCAGCGCCTCGGCGATCCCCGGCGCCGGCCGCTCCAACACCGCCGCGGTCGCTTCCGGCGTCACGTCGCGGAGCCCCAGCCCCGTGCCGCCCGTCGTCAGCACCACGTCCACTTCGCCCGAATCCGCCCAGCGGCTGAGCTTGCCGGCGATGAGCGCCGTCTCGTCGGGCACCACGCTGCGCACCACGACGTCATAGCCTTGGCCCTCGGCCCACGCCTGGATCGCGTCGCCGGAAGAGTCTTCCCGGCGTCCCTGCGCCCCCATGTCCGACACCGTCAGGACTCCGATACGCATCACCCCGTCCGCCTCCGTCCGTCTCTGTCCGCCCCCGTCCGCCCCCGTCATCTCTTCGTCCTATGCCGCACGAACGGCAGCTTGACGATCTCCGCCGGGACCCGCTTGCCGCGCACGTCGATCTCCAGCTTCATGCCGGGTTGCGCCTGGGCCTTGGGGACGTACGTGGTGCCGATCGCCTCGTTCACCGTCGGCGTGACGGTGCCGCTGCGCACGACGTCCACTTTCTTCCCGTCCACGTACACGTCCATGCCGTGGCGGCCCACGACCTTGGGCTCCAGGACCGTGAACCCGACGAGCCGTCGCGTCACGCCCTCGAGCTTCTGCTTCTTCAGGGCCGCCTCGCCGGTGAACGGCGCCCCCTTGTCGAGCTTCACGATGAACGACAGCCCCGCCTCATAGGGTGTGACCGTGTCGTCGATGTCGTTGCCGTACAGGGGCAGCCCGGCCTCGAGCCGCAGCGTGTCGCGGGCGCCGAGGCCGCACGGCTCAGCGCGCCCCGGGCCGGCGAGCGCATGCCACAGCTGCTCCGCGTCCGCGGCGCGGCAGTAGATCTCGAAGCCGTCCTCGCCGGTGTAGCCGGTGCGCGAAACGAACACTTCCGCCCCCGCCACCTTACCCTCCGTGAAATGGTAGTAGGGGATCATCGCCACGCCGAGCGACGTCAGCGGCGCGAGCAGCGCTTCGGCCTTGGGACCCTGGACCGCGAGCAGCGCCACGTCGTCCGAGACGTCCTTGAGCCGGACGTTGGCGCCGCCTTTGCGTTCCACGATGTGCGCCCAATCCGCGGCGCGGTTGGCGGCGTTGACGACCAGCATCAGGCGGTCGTCGAAGCGGTACACGAGGCAGTCGTCCACGAACGTGCCGCGCTCGGTGAGGATCGCCGAGTACTGCGCCTGGCCCGGCTTCAGCGCGCCGACGTCGTTGCAGGTGACGCGCTGCACGAAGGCGTTGCGGTCGGGCCCCGAGACCTCGAACTCGCCCATGTGCGAGACGTCGAAGATGCCCACGGCCTCGCGCACCGCCCGGTGCTCGGCGCTGATGCCGGCGGGATACGTGACCGGCATCTCGAAGCCCGCGTACGCCACCATCTTCGCGCCCAGGGCGACGTGCACGGCGTGCAGCGGCGTCTTCTTGAGAGTCTCCGGCGTCATGTCGTGTCTCCAAGCAGGGTCGCGAGCAGCGCCTTCTGGACATGGAGGCGGTTCTCCGCCTCGTCGAACACGCGCGACTGCGGCCCTTCGATCACCGCGTCGGTGACCTCTTCGCCGCGGTGCGCCGGCAGACAGTGCAGGAAGATCGCCTTGGGGTCGGCCACCTTCATCAGCTCCGGGTCCACGGTGTAGCCCTTGAACGCGTTGCGCCGCGCCTCGGCCTCGGCCTCCTGTCCCATCGACGCCCACACGTCCGTGTTCACGACGTGCGCGCCGTCCACCGCCTCCTCCGGCACCTCGGTCATCACGACGTTCGCCTTCGTCTTGGCGCGCTCGAACTTGGCGCGGCTCGGCTCGAACCCCTCGGGGCACGCCAGCCGCAGCTCGAAGCCCAGCACTTCCGCGGCCTCGAGCCAGCTGTTCGCCATGTTGTTGCCGTCGCCGACCCAGGCGATGCGCTTGTTCTCCCAGCCGCCCAGCGCCTCGCGCACCGTGAACAGGTCGGCGAGCACCTGGCAGGGGTGCGACAGGTCGGTGAGTCCATTGATGACCGGGATGGTCGCCCAGCGCGCCAGCTCTTCGACTTCTTTGTGGTCGAAGGTGCGGATCATGATGCCGTTCACGTAGCGCGACAGCACCCGCGCCGTGTCCGGGATCGGCTCCCCGCGTCCCAGCTGGATGTCCTTGGACGAGAGGAACAGCGCCTGCCCCCCCAGCTGTGTCGTCCCCACCTCGAAGGAGACCCGCGTGCGGGTGCTGGACTTGGCGAACACCATCGCCAGGGTCTTGCCCGCCAGAGGCGTCTCCCGGTAGCCGCCGTTCTTCATCTTGGCTGCCAGGTCGAACAGAGCCTGGATTTCGGACCGGCTGAAGTCCGTGATGGCGAGGAAGTCGCGCTTGGGCATGGGTTCGGGGCAGTCAAAATGACAGTCGTGAGTGCTGATTTTACTCACGCCCTCACGTCCCCACAACCCCGACGGTTTTAAAGGATGTAGCGCCGCAGGTCTTCGTCTTCGAGGATCTTGGTCATGCGCTCGCGCACCTGGGGCCCGTCGAACACGATGCGCTTGGTGGGATAGTCCGGCAGCTCGAACAGCACATCCTCGAGCAGCGCGGTCAGCACGGTGTGGAGCCGCCGGGCGCCGATGTTCTCCATGCGCTCGTTGGCCTTCCCCGCGACGCGGGCGATCTCGCGCACGCCCTCAGCCGTGAACTCCAGCGTCGCGCCTTCGGCGGCGACCAGCGCGGCGTACTGCTTGGTGAGCGCGTTTTCCGGTTCCGTCATGATGCGCACGAAGTCGTCTTCGGAGAGCGGGCCCAGCTCGACGCGGATCGGGAACCGCCCCTGCAGCTCGGGGATCAGGTCCGACGGCTTGGAGATGTGGAACGCGCCGGCGGCGATGAACAGCACGTGGTCGGTGCGCACGTAGCCGTAGCGGGTCTGAACGGTCGAGCCCTCGACGATCGGCAGGAGGTCGCGCTGCACGCCCTCGCGCGAAACGTCGGGGCCGACCGTGCCGCGCTCGCCGGCGATCTTGTCGATCTCGTCGATGAAGATGATGCCGTGGTTTTCGACGCGGTCCAGCGCCTCGTTCACCACGTCGTCCATGTCCACCAGCTTCTTCAACTCCTCGTCGACCAGGATGCGCCGCGCCTCGTGCAGGTGCACGGTGCGCCGCTTCTTCTTCTTGGGCATCATCTCCTGGAGCATCTCGCTCCAATTGACGTCCGGCCCCTCCATCCCCTGCGGCGGCTGCATCATCTCCAGCATCGGGAACGACTGCTGCTGCACCTCGATCTCGACGTCGCGCTCCTCGAGCTGGCGGTCGCGCAGCTGCTGGCGCAGCTTCTCGCGCGTGCGCCGCCGCCGCTCCTGCGTTTCCACGTCCACTTCCAGCGGCTTCGACGTGACGTCGCCCTTGGAGGAGACAACGAATAGCGGTCTGCTCCCGACCCCCTCAGAACCTCCAGAACCTCCAGAGCCTCCACCGGCCGTTGGTGGAGGGGGTGGAGGGGGTGGAGGCAGCAACAAGTCCAGCAACCGCTCCTCGGCCCGCTCCTCGGCGACGTGGTAGACCTCGTCCTCGCGCTCCTCGCGGACCATGTTGATCGACACGTCCACCAGCTCGCGCACCATCGACTCGACGTCGCGGCCCACGTACCCGACCTCGGTGAACTTCGAGGCCTCGACCTTGATGAACGGCGCTCCCGCGAGCCGCGCCAGCCGGCGCGCGATCTCCGTCTTCCCCACGCCGGTCGGGCCGATCATGATGATGTTGTTGGGGAGGATCTCATCCCGGATGTCCTCGGGCGCCTGGGCACGCCGCCAGCGGTTGCGCACGGCGATCGCCACCGCCTTCTTCGCGGCGTCCTGCCCGACGATGTAGCGGTCCAGCTCGGAGACGATCTTGCGCGGCGGCAGCTCCTCGAGCCACGGCATCGGCTCGACCGCCTCGGGAGTGGTCGGGGGAGGAGGTGGGGGCTCGTTGCGCCGCGGTCTCGTGGGTTCGGCCATCGTTACAGCTCGAGGACGGTGATGTGGGTGTTGGTGTAGACGCAGATCTCGGCGGCAATCTCCAGCGAGCGCTGCACGATCTCCTTGGGGGCCAGCTTGGAGTTGGTCAGCAGCGCCCGGGCGGCGGCGAGGGCGTAGCTCCCGCCGGAGCCGATCGCCAGCACCCCGTCGTCGGGCTCGATCAGCTCGCCGGAGCCGCTGATCACGTAGCCGCTCTCCTTGTCGGCCACTGCCAGCAGCGCCTCGAGGCGGCGCAGCACGCGATCCGAGCGCCAGTCCTTGGCCAGCTCCACCGACGCGCGCGATAGGTTGCCGGGGTAGCGCTCCAGCTTCTCCTCGAACTTCTCGAACAGCGTGAAGGCGTCGGCCGCCGCGCCCGCGAAGCCGGCGAGGATCTTGCCGCCCTTCAGGGCCCGGACCTTGGTCGCGTTCGCCTTCATCACTGTATCGCCTACCGTGATCTGGCCGTCTCCGCCCATGGCGACGGTGCCGTTCCGGCGGACGGCGAGGATGGTCGTGCCGTGTATGCGCTCAAACTGGGTCACTTCGCCTCTATGCCTCTTGGCCTCTAAGCTCTCGGATGTGCCTGGTGGTACACCTGCTTGAGACGCTGCACCGACGTATGAGTATACACCTGCGTCGTGCTCAGCGAGGCGTGGCCCAGCAGCTCCTGCACCGCCCGCAGGTCCGCCCCCGCGTCCAGCAGGTGCGTCGCGAACGAATGCCGCAGGGAATGCACGTGCAGCTCCTTGCCCCGCGTCAGGCCGCCGAGCAGGCGCTTGATCGCGAGCTGCACGCCGCGGGGCGTGAGCCGCGCCCCGCGCCGGTTCAAGAACACCGCGCGCGTTCCCCCTCTCCACGTCGTGGAGAGGGGGCCAGGGGGTGAGGTCCCGGCGAGCACGCCGTCGCGGTGCCGGAAATAGCGCCGCAGCGCCACGCCCGCGTGAGTTCCCAGCGGCACGATCCGCTCCTTCTTTCCTTTTCCCCGCACCTTCACCTGATCCGACACCAGGTCGAGATCCCCCTCGGACAGTCCCGCCAGCTCCGCCAGGCGCATGCCCGTCGCGTAGAACAGTTCCAGCATCGCCAGGTCGCGCGCCTCGGTGAATCCGCCCGCGGCGGCGCGCCGCTCCGCCTCCCCGAACAACAGGTCGATCTCCGCGCGGTCCAGATGGGCCGGCAGCCGCGTCTCCTGTTTGGGGGTGCGCGCCGCCTTCGCGGGGTTCACCTCCACGCCCTGCGTGAGGTTCAGAAACCGATAGAAGGTGCGCAGCGCCGAGAGGGCCCGTGCGGTGGAACGCCGGGACAGCCCCCGCTGTTCCAGGGCGCCGAGGAAGCCCCGGATCGCCAGGCGATCGACGCCCGCCCAGCCCCACGGCCCGCCGTAGAAGCCGTCGCAGAACGCCGCGAACTCGCTCACGTCCCGCCCGTACGCCTTGACCGTGTGCGGCGAGTCGTTGCGCTCCTTGGAGAGGAACGCCGCGAACGCCGCCAGTTCGGGACGCTCGCTCACGCCGGCACCCCCACGCCCAGCCTCCCCGCGAACGCCTCCATCTCCGCCAGCGCCCGTTCGACGAGGCGCTCCTTCTTCTTCTGTTTATCCCGTACCGGCGGGTCGAGCGGCTCCAGCAGCCCGAAGTTGGCGTTCATCGGCTGGAAGTGGCCGGGGTCCGCTTCCCGCAGGTAGCGGTACAGCGCCCCCAGCATCGTCGTTGGGGGCGGGACCAGGGGCTCTTCCCCGGCCAGCATGCGGGCGAGGTTCAGGCCCGCCAGCAGCCCCGTGGCCGCGGACTCGGTGTACCCCTCGACGCCCGTCAGCTGCCCGGCGAACAGCACCCTGGGATCGTCCCGCGCCGACAGGTGGGGCGTGAGCGCCGCCGGCGCGTTGATGTAGGCGTTGCGGTGGATGCTGCCGTAGCGCAGGAACTCGGCGCCCGCGAGGCCGGGGATCCGCCGGAGCACTCGCTGCTGCTCCGCGATGCGCAGCCGCGTCTGGAAGCCCACCAGGTTCCACATCTGCGCCGCGCGGTCCTCCTGGCGCAGCTGCACCACCGCGTACGGCTCCCGCCCGTCGCGCGGGTCCACGAGCCCGACCGGCTTCATCGGGCCGAACCGCAGCACGTCGTCGCCGCGGCGCGCCATCTCCTCGACCGGCAGGCAGCCCTCGAAGTACGGCGTGCGGTCGAACTCGTGCTGCGGCTCGTACTGGTCCGCGGCGCGCAGCGCCGCGACGAACGCGCCGTACTCGGCGGCGGTGAGCGGGGCGTTGAGGTAGTCGTCGCCGCCGCCCTTCCCGTACCGCGAGGCGCGGAACAGCACTTGGGTGTCGAGCGAATCGGTCGCGACGATCGGCGCGATGGCGTCGAAGAACGCCAGGGCCGGAAGCCCAAGCCGCGCGGCGATCGCCGCGGAGAGCGCCTCGGAGGTGAGCGGCCCCGTCGCCACGATCCCCGGGGCCAGCAGCTCGGTCGCCTCCCCGCGCACGACGGTGACGTTGTGGTGCTGCGCGACGCGCCGGTGCACGCCGGCCGCGAACACGTCGCGGTCCACCGCCAGCGCCACGCCGCCCGGCACCCGCGCCTCGTCCGCGGCCTGGAGTACCACGCTCCCCAAGCGCCGCATCTCCGCCTTGAGGAGGCCGTGGGCGTTGGTGAGCTCCACCGATTTGAAGGAGTTGCTGCAGACGAGCTCGGCGAGCCGGTCGGTATGATGCGCCGGCGTCATCCTGACCGGCCGCATCTCCCGCAGGGTGACGCGGATGCCGCGCTCGGCGAGCGCCCAGGCGGCCTCGCTCCCGGCGAGCCCGCCCCCGACGACGGTGACCGTCAGGTCGCGACCGGCTCCGTAGGCGTGGGCTCCTCCACCGTCACCTCGTGTCCGCACTTGAGGCACTTGTGTACGACCCCCGCCTCTTTGGTCCGCTTCACTTCCAGCCCCACGAACCCGCAGGTCGGGCACGCGATCGCCACCGGCTTGTTCCACACCGAGTAGTCGCAGTCCGGATACTGCAGGCACCCGAAGAAGTTGCGTCCCTTGCGCGTGCGCCGCTCCGCCAGGTCCCCGACGCCGCACTTCGGGCACTTGATGCCCAGCGGCACCGGCCGCGTGTGCTTGCATTTCGGATACGTCGTGCAGGCGAGGAACTCCCCGAACCGCCCCGTCTTGATCACCATCGGTGAGCCGCACTCCTTGCAGATCTCGTCGGTCGGCCGGTCGGGGATCTTGTCCTTGTTGATCGAGCGGCTGAAGGTGCACCCGTCCGGGTACTTGGCACAGGCGATGAACGGCCCGAACCGGCCGCTGCGCACTTCGACGGGGCTGCCGCACACGGGACAGCGCTCCTCGTGCAGCTTCGAGAGGTCGTGCACGGCGTGGATCAGCTCCTGCACGTTCACGGCCTCGAGCGCTTTGGAGAACGGCGACCAGAACTCGCCGAGCACCTGCTGCCACTTCAGGTCGCCGTCCTCGATCTTGTCGAGCTCGGCCTCCATCTGCGCCGTGAACCCGACGTCGAACACCTCGGGGAAGCAGCGCTTCATCACCTTCCACACCTGCTCGCCCTGCGGCGTCGGGTGGAAGCGGCGGTCCTTCGCCGTGGCGTACCAGCGCGCTCGCAGCGTCTGGATGATGGTCGCGTACGTCGACGGCCGGCCGATACCGAGCCGCTCCAGCTCCTTTACCAGGCTGGCCTCGCTGAAGCGCGGCGGCGGCTCGGTGAAGTGCTGCGTCGGCGTGATCTGCTTCACCGTCACCGGGTCCCCCACCGCGAGGACGGGGATCGGCGCCAGGTCGTCGAGCGTCTTGCCTTCCTCCGGCTCATGCGCCTCGTGGTAGAGCACGTGGTAGCCGTCGAACAGCACCCGCGACCCGGTCGCCCGGAACACGTAGCGGCCGACGGTGAAGTCGACCTTCGTCGCCTCGTAGACCGCGGGGCTCATCTGCGACGCGACGAAGCGCCGCCACACCAGCTGGTAGAGCTTGAACTGGTCGGTCTGGAGGTGCTTCTTGATCGCCTCGGGCCGCCGCGACACGTCGGTGGGGCGGATCGCCTCGTGAGCGTCCTGCACCTTGCCGCCGCCGCGGCCGCTCTTGTACACGTTGGGCTCGGCCGGCAGGTACTTGGCGTCGAAGTTGGCGGCGATGAACTCCCGAGCCTGGGCGACCGCGCTGTCGGCCACGCGCACCGAGTCGGTGCGCATGTAGGTGATCAGCCCCACGGGGCCCTCTTCGCCGATCTCCACGCCCTCGTACAGCTGCTGCGCGGCGCGCATGGTGCGGGCAGCGGAAAAGCCCAGTTGTTTGGCGGCTTCTTGCTGCATCGTGCTGGTCGTGAACGGCGCCGGCGCCTTGCGGCGCTTCTCGCCGCGCTCCACGTCCGCCACAACGAAGGGGAGGGCCCGCGCCTCCTCGACAATGGCCCGCGCCGCCGCCTCGGTGCGCACGTCGGGCTTGTGGCCCTCGACCTTGTGGAGCCGCGCCTGGAACGCCTGGCCGTCCTTCTCGAGGTCGGCCTCGATGGTCCAATACTCCTGCGGCACGAAGCGGCGGATCTCTTCCTCGCGCTCGCAAATCAGCCGCAGGGCGACGGTCTGCACCCGGCCCGCCGACAGGCCCGTCTTGATGCTCTTCCACAGGAGCGGCGACGCCTTATAGCCGACCAGCCGGTCGAGCACACGGCGGGCCTGCTGGGCGTCCACCTTGCGACGGTCGATGTCGAGCGGATGCGCCAGGGCGGCCTGCACGGCGTCCTTGGTGATCTCGTGGAACAGGACCCGCCGCACCGTGCGGCCGTTGCCGATCTGATCGGCGACGTGCCAGGCGATCGCCTCGCCCTCGCGGTCCGGGTCCGTCGCGATCAGCACGCGGTCCGACTGCTTGGCCGCCTTCTTAATCTCCGCGAGCGTCTTGGCTTTTTCTTTGATGGTGACGTACTTGGGCGTGAAGCCGTGCTCGACGTCCACGCCGAGCTCGCGCTTGGGGAGGTCGCGCACGTGTCCCACGGTCGCTTTGACGGTGTAGCCCCGGCCCAGGTACTTCCCGATGGTGCGGGCCTTGGCCGGCGACTCCACGATGACGAGCGAGCTCTCCGCTCCCCGCTTCGCCGCCGGCGCCTCCGGCTCCACGGCCTTCGGCTTCCGCGTCTTCGCCGCCTTCGGCGCTTTGGGCTTCTTCACGACACTCTTCTTAGCAGCCACCCTTCAACCTTTCGTCAACGCTGCGCGGTGGCATCTTTACCACCCCGCCCGATCCTGCGCAAGTCGCACCACCTCCGAAGCGATTTGCGCCGCTCCGCGGCGGTCGGTGTCGATCTGCCCGTCGGACTTGAGGTAATACCCCTCGCGTTCCTGGAGCAGCGCCTTCATCCGCGCCACGGGGTCCTCACCCAATAACACCGGACGGGTTCCCTCCGGGGTCGCGCGCGCCGCCGCCGTGTCCGGCTTGGTGCGCAGGTAGATGGTGAACGCTTTGCCCTTCGCGCTCTCGATCGCGCCCTCCTGCGCCGCCCAGCCACCGCCGGGCGCGATCACCGCCGGCTCGTTGCCCAGCGCCGTCTCCATTTCCTGGCGCTCGAGCACGCGGAACGTGGCCTCGCCCTTCTCGGCGAAGATCATCGTGATCGGTCGGCCTTCCTTGCGCGCGATGATCGCGTCGATGTCCGCGAACCCGCAGTGCAGCTGCTCGGCGACGAGCCGGCCCACGGTCGTCTTCCCCGAGCCCGGCAGCCCGATCAGCACCACGTGCTGCTTCATGAGGCGGCCCCTCCCCTCTGGGGCAGTCGCGCGCGCACCTGCGCGAGGTAGCCCTCCACGTTGCGCTTCATTTCACTCAGCGCGTCGCCGCCGAACTTCTCGACCATCGCCTGCGCCACCACCAGCGCCACCATCGCCTCGGCGATGACCCCCATCGCCGGCACGGCCGTCACGTCGGAGCGCTCCGACTGCGCCTGCGCCGCCGCGCCGGTCGCGAGGTCCACCGTCTTGAGCGGCGCCATCAAGGTGGAGATCGGCTTCATCGCCGCCCGCAGCACCAGCGCCTCGCCCGTCGTCATCCCGCCTTCGGTGCCGCCCGCGCGGTTCGTCGCCCGCTCGAACCCGGGCAGGATCTCGTCGTGCACCTCCGAGCCCCGACGCCGCGCCGCCTCGAACCCCAGCCCCAGCTCCACGCCCTTCACCGCCGGAATCGACATGATCGCCTGGGCCAGCCGCCCGTCGAGCTTGCGGTCCCACGACACGTGGGAGCCAAGCCCCACCGGGGCGCCCAGCGCGACCACTTCCACGACGCCGCCCAGCGTGTCGCCGGCGGCTTTGGCGGCGTCGATGCGGGCGACCATCTCCCGCTCCGCTTCGGGATCGAGGCAGCGCACGGGGCTCGCATCGGCGGCGGCGTTGATGGGAACCGGGAGGGGCGTCGGGAGTCGGGCCGTCACCCCGCCCAGCTCCACGACGTGGCTGCCGATCTCGATGCCGAACTGCGCCACCAGCACCTTGCACACCGCGCCGCACGCGACGCGCGCCGCCGTCTCCCGGGCGCTGGCGCGCTCCAGGATGTCGCGCGCGTCCTCGCGGTCGTACTTGAGCGCGCCGGCGAGGTCGGCGTGGCCGGGCCGGGGGCGCGTGACCTGCCGGCGGCGCGCCTCGCCCGGGGCGTCCGCCTCCGGGGCCATCACGTCCCGCCAGTGCTCCCAGTCGCGGTTCCAGATCAGCATGGCGATCGGCGAGCCCAGCGTCTCGCCGGCGCGCACGCCGGCGAGCCACTCGATCTGGTCGGCCTCGATCTTCATGCGGGCGCCGCGGCCG
>Ga0209159_1001612_pt1 | contig 16869 bp, 16 predicted proteins | sample GraSoiAngelo_144_FD_185901 | JGI IMG/M metagenome (GOLD analysis project Ga0209159, IMG submission 185901) | Grasslands soil microbial communities from the Angelo Coastal Reserve, California, USA - 14_1009_02_40cm (SPAdes) (version 2) | ecosystem: Environmental > Terrestrial > Soil > Grasslands ...
CGGTCCTTTGGCGGTCTCGTCGTAAGCGGTCGGCGGTGTCGGCATGGAATTTATCCTCTAGGGAACGACGACCACGTCACCGGACTTGAGCGTGACGTTGTCCTGGCTGCGGTTGTCCTTCACCACGCGGTTGTAGTTGAACGGGATCTTGTGTGTCGTACCCGTGGCGTCCTTGCGCAGGATCATGATCTTGCCGGGCGACGCGAAGTCGCGGAACCCGCCGGAGAGCGCGATGGCCTCGAGCACGGTCGTATCTGCCTTGAGCTGGAGGACGCCGGGCTTCTGCACTTCGCCGAGCACGGAGACGCGGTAGCTCTTCACGTCGACCACGGTCACCGCGACCTCGGGGTTGGGCATGAACTCGCCGAGCGCGTTGGCGATCTTGTCGTGCAGCTGCATCGGCGTGAGGCCGGCGGCCTGGATGTCGTGCAGCAGCGGCATCGAGATCTTGCCGTCGGGCCGGACGGGCAGCGTGCGCGAGAGCGCTTCGTTCTTCCAGACGGTGACCATCAGCATGTCCTCGGGCCCGATCACGTAGTCGGTGCTGAGCGGAAACCCGCCGACGGGCGCGGCCTCGCCCGACGGCATCGGCACCGCAGCCGCCGGTGACGTCGCCGCCGGCGCGGCCGCCGCGGTCGCCGGCTTGGCGGCGGTGTTCGGCGCCTGATCGCGCCCCGGCGCCTTCTGCTGCGTGGCGGTCTGAGCGTGGGCGGTGACGACGCCAAAGCCGACGAGCATCGCGGACGCGGCCACGAACCACTTGAACGTCATGGGTGTCCTCCTGGTCAGAGCCGGCTCAGCTCGCGGCCGAGTCCTGCTTCAGCCCCATGTCCTTGATCTTGTAGAGCAGCGCTCGATAACTGATCTTGAGCATCTTGGCGGTCTTCACGCGGTTCCACCGGATCTCCTTGAGCGAGAGGCCCTTGGTGGCCGCGAACGGCTCGGGCGCCGCCGGCGGCGCCGCCGCCACCGGCGTGGGCGCCATCAGCGCGCGTGGCAGCGCGAAATCCTGGAGCACGATCATCCGCTTGATGAAGTTCTCGAGCTCGCGGATGTTGCCCGGCCACGCGTACTGCATGAAGGCCGACATCGCCTCCGGCGACACCTCGCGCTCGGGGAAGTTGAACAGCCGCGAGTACCGGCGCACGAAGTAGTCGACGAGGGCGGGAATCTCCTCGCGGCGCTCGCGCAGTGGCGGCACCAGAATGTTGATGACGTTGAGCCGGTAGAAGAGATCCTCGCGGAACCGGCTGGCAGCCACCTCGCGCGCGAGGTCGCGGTTGGTGGCGCAGATGACACGGACGTCGACGCGGATGTTGTGGCGGCCGCCCACCCGCGAGAACTCGCCGTCCTGCAGCACGTGCAGCAGCTTGGCCTGCAGCGCGGGGTGCAGCTCGCCGATCTCGTCGAGGAAGATGGTGCCGCCGTCGGCCAGCTCGAAGCGCCCCGGCTTGCGCTGGTGCGCGCCGGTGAACGCCCCGCGCTCGTGGCCGAACAGCTCGGACTCGAGCAGCTCGCGCGGCATGGCCGCGCAGTTGACCTTGATGAACGCCGCGCGCCGTCGCGGCGAGTGCGCGTGGATGGCGCGGGCCACCAGCTCCTTGCCCACGCCGGTCTCGCCGCACACGAGCACGGTGACATCGGCGCGCGCGGCCTGCTCGATCACGGACAAGATCTCGCGCATCTGGGCGCTGGTGAGCATGGCCAGCTCGCGCTGCACGCGGTCGCCGTTATCCTCGCCGCCGGGGAGCGCCGGGCTCGTCGGCTCGCGCCGCGGGCGGCCGGCCACGCCTCGGATCACCTGCTCGAGGTCTTCGGCGGTGTAGGGACGGCGCAGGAAGTCGTCGGCCCCCGCCTGGATGGCCTCGACGATCTGCGAGCTGTGGCCGTTGTCGGCGACCATGATCACCGGGCCCGACGCCGACAGCTCGCCGGCGCGGCGGAGCAGGTCGATGCCCGACATGCCCGGCAGACGAATGGCGACCACCGAGAACGCCACGCGGCCGGCGCGCCCGAGGAGGTCGAGGGCTTCTTCGGCGGTACCGGCCGCGAGGGGCGTGTAGCCCCAGCTCGCGAGCTGCGTGGTCACGCGCCGACGCTGGTCGGGGTCGCTCTCCACGACGAGGACGGGACGGCCGGCGATTGATGTGGCGTACGGCGACGCGGCGTCGAAACTGGAGGCCTTCATCGGGAATCTTTCTTCCATCGGACCGGCACTTCCATCGCAAGAGACGTGCCGTACCCGTTTTTCGCGGCTTTGGCGCGCACGTTGAAAATGCGCGTACCGCTCGTCATGGGTGGCGGCTCCACTCTGGGAGTGGCGGTGCCCGATCGCGGAAAAGGTTTGACGCGGCTCATCCCGGACGTTTCCCGGACAGCACGAACTTCACGGTGTCGAACAGGATCCAGAGGTCGAAGCGGAGCGAGAGGTGCTTGATGTAGTAGAGGTCGTAGCACAGCTTGCGCGTGACCTCTTCGGTCGACATCGAGTAACCGGCGCGCACCTGAGCCCAGCCGGTGAGGCCCGGCCGCACTTCGTGGCGCAGATTGTAAAAAGGGATCACGGCCGAGAACGTCGCGACGTTGGAGGCCATTTCCGGGCGGGGGCCCACCAGGCTCATATCGCCCTTGAGGATGTTGACGCACTGGGGGAGCTCGTCGAGCCGGTAGCGCCGCAGCACGGCGCCGAAGCGCGTCACGCGGCTGGCGTTGTCGCGCTGCCAGATACCGTCGGCGCCGCGCTCGGCCTGCCGCATCGTGCGGAACTTGATGAGGCGGAACGGCCGGCCACCGAGGCCGATCCGCTCCTGGATGAAGAAGACCGGTCCGCGCGACTCGAGCTTGATGGCGAGCGCGATGAGCGCGATGAGGGGAGCCGTCACCAGCAACGCGACGCTCGCGATCACGACGGACATCGCGCGCTTGAGCGCCAGCTGGGCGCGCGAGACGCGGAAGCCGTCGCCGAAGATGAGTGCGCTCGGTGTGAGCGACTCCACCGCCAGCCGCCGCGTGAAGCGCTCGTACGCCTCGGTGCCTTCCTCCACGCGGACGCCGCGGAAGCGGCATGCCAGCAACGCGGAGACCGGCAGGTTGCCGCGCCGATCGGGCATCGCGACGATGATGCGATCCGGGCGCTCGCGCAGCACGACGTCGGCGACGTCGCCGTAGCCGCCCAGCCGTCGCGCGCTCGCCACCGCGTCGCCGTCGGCGGTGAGGACGCCGGTCACGCGCATCGCGAGATCGGGCCGTGTCAGGATCTGCCCGGCCAGATCCGCCGCGAGACGCCCGCCGCCCATGATGAGCACGCGCTCGGAAAACGGCGCGCGCTTCGCGAGCGCGTAGACGCCCAGGCGCAGGACGAGCACGGCGAACAGCGTGACGAACAACACGTAGGGCGCGAGGTTGCCGCCGATGATCGCGTTGGGAAACAGCAGATACGTTCCGGCCAGCACGAGCGCGGCGAGGCCGAGGGCCCGGCACAGCCGCGTGAAGAGCTGGCCGACGTCGTGCGGCGCCTCGAAGTCGTAGAGATCGTTGTAGTAGAACGCGCCGAGGCAAACGACAGCTACGATGCCGGCGCGCGCAGCCAGGCGCCAGAGACTCGTCGCCGGGTCGTCGATGGTGGGCGACCACATGGCGATCGCGGCGGCGAGCACCGCAACCGTCGAAACTCCATCGAGCCACGCGAGGCGTTGTGCGAGAGACATGTTTCGCCGGGCGCGCCGGCTGAGCTATGCAACGGCAAGGTCAGTGCCAAACCCTGCAAACCGTCGCAGAAGCCTGCGTTTGGGTGCGTTTTTCCCGCAGCCTTACGGTCAGGCGACGGTGCGGGCGAGGGACGTTACGGGAGAATTACTGCATTCGGCTGCAACCGCCCTGAGAAAGCGGCTGCACGCACTACGGCCGATCGAAGGTGATGGGGTAACCGAATTGCAAACCCACGAACAGCCGGTTCTGATCGGCGTCGGCGGCGAACAGGTTGCCCGCCGTGTCGCGGACCTCGTGGGCGGTGCGCTGCTGGTAGAACTGGTAGCGCGCGACGGCGGCCATCCACGCCGTGAGCCGGTAGGTGACCTGCAGCGGCAATGTGATCGAGGAAATGTCGATATCCCGGTTGTCGGCGCTGCGTATCTTTCCGGCCGACTTCACCCACGAGTAGCGCGGCGCGAAGGACAGCGTCAGCCCGCGCGCGAACGTGATGACGTCGACGTGGCCGAAGACCGAGGTGTTGTCGGTGACGCCGCCGAGCCCGCCCGCCGTCGCTACCTGGCGGTCGAAGCCGAGCCCGACCGAGCCGAACCAGACGGTTTGCTCGTACGTCGCCGTGACGGTCGGCGTGATGCGCGAGTCGCCGTTGTCGTGCAGCTCGAACGTCGGCCCGCCATTCACGGCCAGCGTGATGGTGGGCGTGACCTGCCAGCTCGCGCCGACCTTCGGGGTGTGCGTGGTGACCTTGTCCTCGTGCTCGATGTCGAAGTAGCCGAAGTCGTAGCCGATGCTGCCGCGCACCTGCCGTGTCAGCGTGCGATCCAGAAACAGATAGCCGTGGTAGACGTCGGAGTCGTCGAGCTCGCCGCGCGAGAAGCGCTGCAAGGCGTACGAGGCGCCGCCGCGCACCGCCGTGAACTCGTCGAGCTTGTACGCGGCGCCGCCGGAGAGCGCGTTGCCCCACGAACGATTGCGTCCGACCGAGACGCCGGCCGGTGAGATGAGGTTGGTGTCCGTGGTGGCGGTGAACGCGTCGGCGAGGGTGAGCGTGAGGCGCTCGGTCGCTCGCCACATGCCGTCGAGGTTGAAGTTCTGCGTGTTGAACGCGTTGTCGCGGGTCGGGTCGCGCAGATAGAGCTCGGCCGTGAAGTTGTAACCCGCGATGAGCCGGTGCGTGCGGCTCTCCCAGATCAGATTGATCGCCGGCGTGATCCCGGTGATCAGGTCCCAGGTGCGATTGTGATTGTCGAGCAGGATGTTGTCGTTGTACTCCTCGCTCAGCGTGATCGTCGGCAGCAGGGTGAACGGTGCGCGCAGCGGCAGCTGCAGCTTCTGCGGATCCTGCGCGGGCCCCTGCGTGGCGAACTGCGGCGCGATCGGCACCTGCTGAGCGAGCGCGCGCCCGGGCACGAGGCACACGGCGAGCACGACGCAGACGAGGAGAAGGCGGGCGATCACGCGCAAACGAATATCACACGTCGCCGAGCCGCGGGAAGGGCTTTTTGGCCGCGCCCGTGTGGAGTCGTTCGATGGCTTGGTGGTAGTGCGTGAGCGCCGACGGCTTTTGAATCACGTCGACAGCGCCGAGTTTCTTCACGTCCTCGATCTCCTCGGGCGTCGCGTGGCCGGTGATGACGACGATCGCGAGCGCGGGCCGCATCCGCCGCACCTCGGCCATGACGTCGAGGCCATTCATGCCGGGCATCGAGACGTCGAGAAACATCGCGTCGAACGCCGTGCTCTTGAGCCGGTCCAGGGCCTCGCGTCCGGAATGGACCACCGTTGTCGAATGCCCCTGCCGTTTGAGTGACATGGCGAGGACTTCCGCCACCTGCGGCTCGTCGTCGACGATCATGATCTCCATTTCTTTTCCTCCTTCTTGTAAGTGCTACAATCTGCCCTGAACTTTCTACAAAGGAATAGTCCCTAAATAGGGGTCAGAGATCGCAAATACTTGTAATCACTGGAAGGTGACAGTGGGAAAACTCTTGGCATATCCAGTGCATTTCCTTGCAGAAACTTGAGAGCTGTGCAGCCGATACCACTGAGGAGAACGCACGGATGAGTGAGCCCCTGATGGCCCTCTGCACCAGCAGCAAGATGCAGCCGATCCGCGATCTGATTTCGAAGGTCGCAGGCACCAACACGACCGTCCTGCTGCGCGGGGAGAGCGGCACCGGCAAAGAGGTGCTCGCCCGCGCCCTTCACAAGGCGTCGCCGCGCGTCGGCAAGCAGTTCCTCAAGGTCAATTGCGCCGCGCTGCCCGGCGAGCTGCTCGAGTCCGAGCTCTTCGGCCATGAGAAGGGCGCGTTCACAGGGGCGTACCGTCAGAAGCCCGGGAAGTTCGAGGCCGCGCACCAGGGCACGCTGCTCCTCGACGAGATCGGCGAGATGCCGCTGCGGCTGCAGGCCAAGCTCCTGCACGTGCTGCAGGACGGCGAGTTCTCGCGCGTCGGCGGCGAGAAGATCATCGACAGCGACGTGCGGCTCATCGCTGCCACCAACCGCGACCTCGAAGCCAGCATGCGTGCGCATCAGTTCAGGGAAGACCTCTATTACCGTCTCAATGTCATCGAGATCCGCATTCCGCCGCTCCGCGAGCGTCGCGAAGAGATCCCGGGCCTCGTCGACTTCTTCCTCAAGAAGTTCAACGCGCAATATGGCCGCGCGGTTGACATCCCGGCCGAGACGATGCGCGTATTCGTCGATTATCACTGGCCGGGCAATATCCGCGAGCTCGAGAACGCCGTCAAGCGCGTCGTCGTGCTGGGCACGGCCCGGCCCGTCCACACGGAGATCGTGGGTAACATCAGCCGCGGTCCGCGCGTGACCACGCCCGGCGTCCCGGTCACGACAGCCTCGATCGTGACGCCCGACGCGCCGATCAGCCTCAAAGAGATCGCGCGGCAGGCGGCCCGGGAGGCGGAGCGCGTGGCCATCAAGGAAGTGCTCGACCGCGTGCACTGGAATCGCGCGAAGGCCGCGCGCCTGCTGCAGATCAGCTACAAGGCGCTGCTCTACAAGATCGTGCAGTGCGGCCTCGTGGTCCAGGAGACGGAGCCGGAGAAGCAGAAGGAAGTCATCGCGTCCTGACGGGCACGAGCCATTCGCGGAGCGTGAGCCCCGACATCAGGACGAAGTAGAGCAGCACGCGCAGGATCATCGGTTTTGCCTCCTCAGGGCCGACCTGAAGAGCAACTCCCGTGCCCCGCCTGCGCAAGCGCGTCAAGTACGCGGTTCACGACGCGCAGGCGGGGCGCACCGAGATGACCGCAGGGAAATTCTTTGCCGCCTTCGGGCACCCCCGGAAGCCCCGTCGGCGCGTGGTACCCTAGGCGCCATGTTCGACATCGGCCTCCAGGAGATGCTCGTCATCGGCGTGCTCGCGCTGCTCGTGTTCGGGCCGTCGAAGCTTCCCGAGCTTGGCCGCATGGTCGGTCGCGCGCTGCGCGAGTTCCGGCGCGCGAGCGACGAGTTCCGCTCGACGGTGGAGACCAACCTCCACATCAACGACCCCGATCCACCGCCGCCGGCTCCGTATACGTCGACGTCGGCCGAGTCGATGCTGGCCGAGTCGACACCCGCGCGATTGCCGTCGGAGACCGAGCCGCTCGCGCCGGAGAGCGGCGACGCGGCTATCGCCGTCGTGGGCGACCTCAGCGAGCACGGCGAGCCGTATTGCGCGCAGCGCGGCTCGCGGCTGTTCCACCGTCGTGAGTGCGGCTGGGCGGCGCGCATTCCCGAGATCGAGCGCGTGTACATGAAGACGATGGCCGAGGCGCGCGAGCAGGGGCTGAGCACCTGTCCGGTCTGCGAGCCGTGGGAGCCGAGTTAGTAGGCCTCTTTTTTTGCTTGCCTTCCTCAACACGCGTTGAGTATTGTAAGCGGCCTGGGAGGTGCGATGCGCGAGCTGACCGGGAAGCAGCGCGAGGTTCTGGCCTTCATCCGCACGTTCATCGGCAAGCATGGTGTGCCGCCCACGGTGCGCGAGATCGGCGACCGGTTCAAAGTGACGCCGCGGGCGGCGTTCGATCACCTGCGCGCGCTCGAGCGAAAGGGTGCCTTGCAGCGACGCGCGAGCGCGGGCCGCACGTCGCGGGCGCTGACGCCGGCGGAGCCGGCGGTGCGCATCTCTCACGCCGTGCCCATCCTCGGACGCGTGGCGGCGGGTCAGCCGTTGTTCGCGAGCGAGAACCGCGAGGGCGAGCTCCACATCGCGCCCGCCTCGCTGCCCGGGCGCGGCGAGGATCTGTTCGCGCTGCGTGTGCGCGGTGACAGCATGATCTCGGCGCACATTTGCGACGGCGATCTGGTGCTCGTGCGACGGCAGGACAGCGCCGCGCCCAACGACATCGTCGTCGCGCTCGTGGAATCGGAGTCGGGCGAGGGCGAAGCGACCGTCAAGCGGTTTTCGCGCGAGGGCGAGCGCGTGGTGCTCAAGCCGGAGCATCCGACGATGGCGCCGATCATCGTCGACCCGCGCCACACGCCCCTGAGGATTCTCGGCAAGGTGGTCGGAGTGCTTCGAGGCTTTTGAGGGAGACGATGATGAACACGCACGCGGTCACGTATCCGGCGCTCCAGCGCCGGCTCATTTCGACGCGCCGGTCGCGCGCCCTTTTTTTGCCGCATACCACTCAACACGTGCTGCGTGATCACGCGCTGCTCGTCGAGATCGCGCGCGCGGCCGTTGCGCTGCTCGCGCTGACGACGTGGTGCGCATCGCTGCTGTTGATTGGGTGAAATCGGGCGATCAGAGCGAGCGTGCGACGCGCTCGAATACGCGCGCCTCGAAGAACAGGTCGAGCAGCGCCCCGTCCAGGGCGCCCGCGCGTCGCTCGGCGTCGAGGATCGCCAGGGCTTCTTCCGCGCGCAGCGCCTTCTTATACGGCCGGTCGCTCGCGGTGAGCGCGTCGTAGATGTCGGCGATCGCCATCATCCGCGACTGGACGGGGATCTGCTCGGCCCGCGCGCCGTAGGGGTAGCCGGTGCCGTCCAGCTTCTCGTGGTGTGCGCGGGCGATCTCCGGCACGCGGCGCAGCTCCTTCGTCCAGGGAATCTGCGTCAGAAACTGAAACGTGTGGACGACGTGCTGCTGGATGGCCAGACGCTCCTCGTCGGTGAGACTGCCGCGCGGGATGGCGAGCACGCGCGCCTCCTCCGGCGTCAGCACGGTGCGCGGTCGCCCTTCCGCGTCTTCCCACGTCTGCGAGGCCAATCGCAGGATTTCGCCCATGAACGTCTGCGCCTGCACCGTGGGCTCGTTGGCGACGCCGATGAGATCGATCTGGCGATCGAGCTCGGCCAGCGCGGTCGCCAACTCGGCGTCCAGGCGCGCGGCGTGCTCCGCGTAATCGCCGGCACGGGCCAGCGCGTGGTCGAGCTTGGCGCGCGCGGTGCGCAGCCTGAGATCGCGCTTGAGCAGCTCCACGCGGTGACGGATGCGGTCGAGATCCGCGGGATAGAGCTTCTTGGCCTTCACGAGCACGTGCTCGCGCACGCCCACCTTGCCGAAGTCGTGCAGCAGCGAGGCGTAGCGCAGCTCCATCAGCTCGTCGTCGCGGAATTTGAGCTCGCGGTACGGTCCGGTCTCGCAGCGATCGACGACCTCGGCGAGCCCGACCGTGAGGTCCGCCACGCGGAACGAGTGGCCCGACGTGGAGGGGTCGCGTGCTTCGATCGCGGTCACCGACGCCTTTACGAATCCCTCGAACAGCTCGCGAATCGACAGGTACAGCCGGCGGTTGTAGATGGCCACCGCGGCCTGCGAGGCGAGGGAGCCCGCCAGCTTTTCGTGCCGCGCGCCGTAGGGCCGCACGTGCCGCTCGACGTCGTCGGGGCCGAGCAGCCGCGCCGCGCGATCGTCTTTGCAGTTGATGAGCTGCAGCGCGCCGATCGTCTGCCCCTGCGGCGTTTGCATGGGGACCACGAGCATCGACTTGGTGCGATACCCGGAATCCTCGTCGAACCGACGGTTGATCGTGAAGGGCGCGTCCTCCGGCGGCGTGTAGGCGTCGGCGAGATTGATCACGTCGCCGGTGATCGCGACGTAGCCGGCGATGCTGCGGTCGGTCAGGGGCAGGGTGGCCGTCCGGAAGGGGACCGCCACGCTGTCGTTCTGCGCGAGGGCGAAGCGCAGGTGCGGCGTCTCGCCGCGCTCCTCGACGATGTACAGTGACCCCGCGTCGCTGTTGGTGATCTCGCGCGCTTTGCTCAGGATCGTCTCGAGCAGAAAGCGCGGGTTGGACTCGGCGGACAGCCGGATGCCGATCGCGTTCAGCTCGGACAGATCGCGCTCGAGCCGCGCGCGCTCGGCGGCGGCGTCGAGGTCGGCGAAGGCCGCGGCCACTGCGTGCTCGAGCATCGCCGCCGGGGCGGCGAGCGGCAGCACGGCATGCCAGCTCGGCGGCCACGGCCCTGCGTCGGCGGCGGGCACCAGGCCGAGCACTCGGATGGTCTCGCCCACCGGGACGGGTGAGCGCGGCGTGGCGAGGATCACCGCGTCCTCGGGCGGCGCGGCTCCGATCGGGCGCACGTCGTAGGCGTCGGCCAGCGCACTGGCGACGGCGGTCACGGCCGGATCGGCATCGTGCAAAATGAGCCTGCGCATCCTGCCTAGAATACAAGGGATGACCGTTTTCGCGGACTTTGCAGCCCTCGGCCGCCGGCTCGAGCGCGTACGTGGCCGCCTGGAGAAGCGGGACGAGGTCGCCCGGTTCCTGAGGGGGCTGGCGCCTGGGGAGATCGCCACCGCGGTCGCGTTCCTCGCCGCTCGGGCCTTTCCCGCCTCCGACCCGCGCGTGTTGGGGGTGCGCTGGCTGCCCCGGGATGCCGGCGGCGGCGCTGAGGGCGCGCCGCTGACCCTACTGGACGTCGCCGGGGCCTTCGCCGACGTTGCGGCCGCGACCGGCGCGGGCGTGCGGCGCACCCGCGACGAGCGCCTGGCCCGGCTGGCCGCGCGCGCCTCGGCCGACGAGCGCGACTTCCTCAATCGGATCATCGGCGGCGAAATGCGCACGGGCGTCTCGGAGGGCCTGCTGCTCGAGGCCATCGCGTTGGCCTGGGGCGTCGAGCTCTCCGCGGCGCGGCGCGCCGCGCTGTTTCTCGGCGATCTCGGCGCAGTGGCGACGCTCGCGGCGGCCGGCGGCGCCGCGGCCGTGGCCGGCGCGACGCCGCGGCCGTTCGTGCCGCTGCTGCCGATGCTCGCGGAGATCGCCGACGACTTCGCCGCCGTGCTGACCGCGCACGGCGGCCGCACCGCGCTCGAGTACAAGTACGACGGCGCGCGCATCCAGCTGCACCGTGCGGGCGATCGGGTGCAGGTGTGGACGCGGCGCCTGTCGGACGTCACGCGCAGTCTGCCCGACGTCGTGGCGATCGCGCGCAACGACCTCTCGGGCGAGCCGTTCATCCTCGACGGCGAGGTGGTGGCGCTCGACGCGGCCGGACGGCCGCTGCCGTTCCAGGAATTGATGCGGCGCTTCCGGCGCGTGCACGGCGTGGAGGCGCTCGCGCGCGAGATGCCGCTGGCGCTGCACTTCTTCGACTGCCTCATGGCCGACGGGCGCTCGCTCATCGACGAGCCGTACGAGCGGCGCTGGCAGGCGCTGACCGCGGTGACGGGCGGGCGCTATCTCGCCGAACGGTGCCTCGTGGCCTCCGAGGCGGAGGCCACGAGCTTTCGCGACCGCGTGCTCGCGGCGGGGCACGAAGGCGTGATGGCGAAGGATCTCGCCAGCACCTACGAGCCCGGCGGGCGCGGCAAGCGCTGGTTCAAGCTGAAGACGCCCGAGACGGTGGATTGCGTGATCGTCGCCGTCGACCGCGGCTCCGGCCGGCGCATGGGCTGGCTGTCGAACTACCACCTCGCGGTGCGCGACGGCGAGACGTTCGCGGACGTCGGCAAGACGTTCAAGGGATTCACCGACGCCCAGTTCGTCGAGATGACCGAACGCCTGTCCAAGCTGGCGACGGCCGACGACGGCTACACCGTGCGCGTGCGGCCCGAAGTCGTCGTCGAGGTCGAGTACAACGAGATCCAGCGCAGTCCCACGTACCGCTCGGGACTCGCGCTGCGCTTTGCGCGCATCGCGCGCGTGCGCGACGACAAATCGCCCGGGCAGGCGACGACGCTCGAAGAGCTGCGACATCTGTACGAGCGCCAGTTCCAGACGAAGGGGCGCGCCGGTGACCCCGGGCGCGCCGGCGACTCCGAACGCGCGGGCGACCCCGGTGTAGAATGAAGCGATTGAGCGCACGCGTCTCGACCGGCATTCCCAGGCTCGACGCGATGCTCGGTGGGGGCCTGCTGCCGGGCACGCTCTCCGTCGTCTATGGCGCCACCGGTATCGGCAAGACGCACCTCGGGCTGACGTTCGCCGACCACGGACGGATCGCGGACGGCGCGCGCGGCGTGATCCTGGATATGAACGGTCGCGGCGACAGTCAGCAGCACGACGAGTACGCGGCGCGGCTGTTCGACTGGTCGCTCAAGGAATGGACCCACACCGTGCCGCCGATGACCGAGCCCTATCCCTCGGCGGACCAGATGGACGCGTTCTACTGCAACGCGCTGAAATGGGTCGGCCGCGTGCGCGATTTTCAGGTGCCGACGCCGGACGGCGCGTGGGCGTTCGACTGGAACTGGAAGGCGACGTACAACCACGCGCTCCACACGGTGCTGCCGTTCTTCTACTTCCACTTTGCCGCCGGCACGCGCCGCGTGGTCGTGGACGGCGTGGAGCCGATGGACCAACCCGCGGACTCGATCCAGTTCTGGATGTTCGACGAGCTGTACCGCAAGACGATCCATCGCGACGCGGAGACGCTCGGCATGGAGATCTGCCTGCCGGTCTGGAAGCATCGCGCGTTCATCGACGCGCACGGCTATGACCACGCGGCCCTCACCACGCTCCTGCTGGTGACCACCGAGCAGACGCGGCTCGAGGACGTGCTGGCGCGCAAGGTCGCCGTCGGCGACCTCGGCGCCACCGCCAACACGATCATCGTGATGGGCAGCGAGCGCGTGGGCCAGCGGCTGGCGAGAATGCTCTCCGTGGTCAAGCATCGCGGCAGCGCCATGAGCGACGAGATCATCGAGTACCGCATCGGGAGCGGCGGGCTCGAGCTCGGGTGAGGCCGTGGCGCCCGCCACGTCCTGGCGTCCGCCGTTCGCGTGCATCGACGTCCACGTCCATCTCCATCCGCCGCGCCTGGCGGAGGCCATCCAGCGCCACTTCGCGCGCGACGGTTGGGTGGCCCACCACCCGTTCGAGCCGACGAAGGTCGCGGCGACGCTGGCCGAGCGCGGCGTCGAGCGCTTTTGCTTCTTCTCGTACGCGCACAAGCCCGGCATGGCGTGCGAGCTCAATCGCTGGGTGGCCGAGACGGCGGCGGCGCTGCCCGGGGCCATCGGCATCGGCACGCTGCATCCCGACGATCCGGATGTCGATGAGATCGCCGCCGAGGCAACGGGCGCCCTCGGTCTGCGCGGCTTCAAGTTCCACCACTCGGTGCAGCGCTTCCACGTGGACGACGAGCGATTGTTCGGTGTGTACGAGCGCGCGGAGTCGGCCGGCCACGTCTTCGTGCTGCATGTCGGCACGCTGCCGTACCGCGACCCGTTCACCGGCGTCGAGCGGTTCCGCCGACTGCTCGCGCGGTTCCCGCGGCTCACCGCGATCGTCGCGCACATGGGTGCCTTCGAGAGCGACGCGTTCCTTGCTCTGCTCGACGCGCATCCCAACCTCTATGTCGACACGACGATGGCGCTGGCGCCGGCGGCCGGCCGTTACGTCGGCGGCGACCCGGCCACGATCACCGACGCCGCGCTCATCCGCTGGCAGGACCGGATTCTGTTCGGCTCTGATTTTCCGCTGATCCCGTACGACTACGACGAGGAGCGCCGCTGGGCCTGGGATCGCGCGCTGCCCGACAGCGTGCGTCGCAAGATCTTCCACGACAACGCCGCGCGGCTGCTGGACCGTGGCTGAGCTGCGACTGGACCGCCTGGTACCGGCCCAGGCTGCGCTGCTGCGCGCGGCGAGCGAGGCGGGCGCGGGGCGCGACGCGGTCGTGGTGGGCGGCGCCGTCCGCGACGTGATCCTGCGTCGCGTGGCGGCAGACGTCGACGTCGCCGTGCCGACGGGCGCCATCGCGCTGGCGCGCCGCTGTGCCGAGCGGGTGCGCGGCACGTGCGTCGTCCTCGACGCCGAGCGCGGCGCCGCCCGCGTGGTGGTCGAGGGTGGTCTCACGCTGGACGTGACGGACTTTCGTGGACCGACGCTCGCGGCCGACCTCGCCGCGCGCGACTTCACCGTCGATGCGCTCGCTGTCCCCCTCGACCCGCTGCTCGCTCGGGGCCGCGCGGCGATCGTCGATCCGACCGGTGGCCTCGCCGATCTGGCCGCGCGACGTCTGCGGCCCGCCGGACCCGGCGTGCTCGCCGACGACCCGCTGCGGGCGCTGCGCGCGGTGCGGCTCGAGGCGACGCTGGGGCTGCGGCTGACGCCCACGGCGGCGCGAAGCGTGCGCGATGCGGCGCGCGGGCTCGGGCGCGTGGCCGCCGAGCGCGTACGCGACGAGTTGCTGATTCTCTTGACGCTGCCCGAGACCGCACGCGCGCTGCGCCGCGCCGACACGCTCGGCGTGCTCGGGGCCGTCATGCCTGAGATCGAGCCGATGCGCGCGACGAAACAGCCACTGCCGCATCGCTTCGACGTGCTCGAGCACTCGCTGCGCGCCGTCGGCGGCTGCGACCGGCTGCTGGCGCACCTCGACGCGCTGGCGCCGTACGGTGACGAGCTACGCGCCCACGTGGCCGAGCCGCTCGGCGGCGGCGCCCGGCGCGGCGCCTCGCTGAAGCTGGCCGCCTTGCTGCACGATGTCAGCAAGCCCGAGACGCGCCGCCGGGTGGGAGGCCGCGTGCGGTTCTTCGAGCACGACGTGATCGGCGCCCGACGGGCGCGCGCGATCGGCGAGCGGCTGCGGCTGCCCGAGCGCATGATCGCCGTCGTCGAGCGCGTCGTCCGCCATCACCTGCGCCCGATGCATCTGGGCCATGCACGGACGATCACGGCGCGCGCGCGCTACCGTTTCTACCGCGATGTGCGCGAGGACACGCGGGACCTCCTGCTGCTCGTCCTGGCCGACGCCGCCGCCGTCACCGGCGCGTCGCCGCTGGTGACGTGGCGGCGCGCCGGCGTCGTCCGCGAGCTCCTGGGCGGCTGGCGCGAGCAACGCGCCGCCGAAACGCGGCCGGCACTCGTGCGTGGCGAGGACGTCATGGCGCGCTTCTCGCTGGAACCGGGGCCCCGCGTCGGATGGTTGCTTGCTCAAGCACGGGAAGCGCAGGATCTCGGGCGCGTGCGCAACCGCGAAGAGGCACTGGCGTACCTTGACTCGCTCGATCCCGGCCCGTAAAGTACCGGCACCACACGGCAAATTCACCCCCCGCTGAGGAGGGTCCCAATGATTCAGTGGCGTACCACCATCATGCTGCTCGCTGTCCTGCTGCTGCCCGTCGCGGCGGCGGCGGCGCCGGCGGGCAAGGTCGTGATCGCACAGGGCGTCGATCCCACCAAGCTCGACATCATGGACCAGCAGGAGGCGCCCGCGTCAATCATCGCCTCCCACATCTTCGAGACGCTCTGGGAGCGCGACGCGAACCTCAAGATCGTTCCGGCGTTGGCCACCGACATGCCAAAGCTCGTCGCGCCGACGACGTGGGAGGTGAAGCTCCGCAAGGGCGTCAAGTTCACCAACGGCGAGGAGTTCAACGCCGAGTCGGCGAAGTTCAGCATCGAGCGGGTGAAAGACCCGAAGCTGCGCGCCTCGTCGAACTTCAAGCCGGTCGAATCGGTCGAGATCGTCGATCCGTACACGATCCGCGTGCACACGAACAAGCCGTGGCCGACGTTTCTCACCGTCATGACGTTCGCGCAGGCGTCGATGTACCCGCCGAAGGCGTACAAGGACAAGCAGCCGGCGGACATCTCGCGCCAGCCGATCGGCACCGGTCCGTACAAGTTCGTGCGCTGGGCCAAGGACGAGGAAATCGTGCTCGAGGCCAACGACGCGTGGTGGCGTGGAGCGCCGAAGATCAAGACCGTCGTGTTTCGGCCGATCCCCGACGACGCGGTCCGCGTGGCCGCACTGCAGAACGGCGAGATCGACGTCGCGGTCAACATTCCGCCGCACCTCGCCAATCCGATCGCGAATCACCCGAAGCTCTTTCTGACGACCGCGCCCTCGATCCGCACCATCCAGTTGATGTTCCAGACGCACAACTTCGACGAGAAGACGCACCAGGCGACGGGCGTCTACGACGGCCCTACGAAGGACAAGCGCGTCCGCCAGGCCATTCAGTACGCGCTCGACGTCGACGAGATCATCAAGGGCGTGCTCGATGGCAAGGCCATGCGCGTGGCGACGATGCTGACGTCGATGCACTTCGGCTTCGATCCCGGCCTCAAGCCGATCAAGCAAGACCTCGCGAAGGTCAAGAAGCTGCTCGCGGACGCCGGTTATCCAAACGGCGTCGAGATCACGCTGAATGGCCCGCAGGGTCGCTACGTTCGCGACAAGGAAGTTGCCGAGGCGGCGGCGGGGCAACTCAACAAGGCCGGGATCAAGACGACCTTGAAGACCTACGAGTTCGTCAACTACCTCAATAACCTGACGTACAAGCACAAGGGCGGCCCCGTGTGGCTCATTGGCTGGGGCACGCCGACCATCGACGCGGAGACGGTCTATAACCCGCTCTTCCACAACGGCAGTAACCTCGGCACCTACTTCAATCCGGATCTGGACGGCCTCATGGACGCCGCCCAGAAGGAGATGGACGAAAAGAAGCGGCTGGCGCTCTATCACCAGATCAACAAGCTCTGGATCGAGGACGCCGCGGCCGCGCCGCTCTATCAGCAGCTCGACCTCTACGGCGCGAGCAAGCGGATCTCCTGGAAGGCGCGCAGCGACGAGCGTATCAAGGCGACGGAGATGACGCTCAAAGATGGGAAGTAGCGGGAGTCGGCGCACGCCGGCGCGGCGCGGATCCGCGCCGGCCGTGTTCGGCCACGCAAATCGACGATAGTGGGACGCCTGTCATGGTGCACCGCTGTTCAGCCGTGTCCGACGCAATACCCGAAACACGGGCCTCACACG
>Ga0209159_1001613_pt1 | contig 16848 bp, 8 predicted proteins | sample GraSoiAngelo_144_FD_185901 | JGI IMG/M metagenome (GOLD analysis project Ga0209159, IMG submission 185901) | Grasslands soil microbial communities from the Angelo Coastal Reserve, California, USA - 14_1009_02_40cm (SPAdes) (version 2) | ecosystem: Environmental > Terrestrial > Soil > Grasslands ...
CGCTAGGCGCGTACACCAAAGGCTGGGACATCGCGAGCGTCCCGACGGACCGCATCAGCACGCTGGTCGGCCAGGTGACGCCTGCCGTCTTCTCCGCCGCCCAGAAGGACCAAGCGGCGCTACGGCGCTACCTGCTCGCACTGACCGAAGGGCTCGCGCTACTCACGTTCCCCCTGTCGGTGGGCCTTGCCCTGGTCGCGGACCTATTCGTCATCACCGTGCTCGGCGAGCAATGGCGCCCCGCGATCGTCCCGGTGCGGTTGCTAGGGCTGTACGGCGGGTTCCGCGCGATTTTCAACACGCTGCCGCAGATACTCGTGGCGACGGGCCACGCGAAGCAGAATATGCGGTTCAATCTCTTCGCGGCCGTTGCGGTGCCCACCGCATTGTACATCGGCAGCCGGTGGGGGACGACCGGCGTGGCGCTCGCATGGGTCATTGGCTATCCGCTCATCACCGTCCCGACGTTCTTCCGGCACACGCTGCGCATCCTCGACCTGCGCGCCAGCGCCTATCTGCGCGCGCTGTGGCCGGCTGCCAGCGCCGCAGCCGGCATCGCCGCGGCGGTGCTGCTCCTGCGCGCCGTGATACCGCCGGCATGGCCCGCGGGCCTGCGGTTGGTAATGGAAGTGCTCGGCGGCGCGGTGGGGTACGTCGCGGTGCTGCTGGTTGCGCACGGCAGCCGCTTGCGGGTCGTGACCGCGCGCCTCCGCCACCTGGCCCGGCGGCCGGCGCCGCCGCCGACCTGCGTGACCGGCCCGTCGGCGGCCCGCGCCCGGCTCCTCCTCATCACCTATCACTTCCCGCCCGACGCCGCGGTCGGGGCGCTGCGCTGGCAAAAGCTCGCGCGGCACGCGGCGGAGCGAGGCTGGGGGCTCGACGTGATCGCGCTCCATCCGGCGCAGATCAAGAGCGCCGACCCGGACCGGCTCGCCGATCTGCCGGCGGGCGTGCGCGTCTACGGCATTCCGCTGCCGCGGGCGCGGGTCGAGCAGATCGGTTTCGTGGTGTGGCGCCTCTACGACTGGGCGCGGCGGTTCAGGCGGTGGCTCGCACCGGCGCGCGGCAGTCTTGCGGAGCCCCGTCGCGAGTCCCTGCCGCGGTCCGAGATCCGCTGGTTCCCGCGCGACCTACGGGACGTCGCGCGCGCGTATCTCGCCTGGCTCGAGTTCGGCGCCATGGGTCGGTGGGGCCGCGCGGCGGCGCGGTGCGCGATCCAGCTGTTCGAGCCCGGCGTGCACCGTGCAGTGATCAGCTGTGGCCCACCACACATGGCACACGACGCGGGCCGGTTAGTCGCGCGGGCGTGCGGCCTGCCGCTCGTCTTGGATCTGCGCGATCCCTGGAGTCTCATGCAGCGGCTCCCCGAAGCGGTCGCCAGCCCGGTGTGGTTTCGGCTGGCGGCGTGGTACGAGCGCCGCGCCGTGGCGCAAGCGGCGCTGGTCGTCGCCAACACCGAGTCGCTGCGCAACGTCCTGCGGGGCGTGTATCGAGCGGCCGCCAGCCGCATCATTGCAGTCCCGAACGGGTTCGACGACGAGCCGGTGTCGCCAAGCCGCCCGTCGCGGCGCTTCACCATCGGGTACGCCGGTACGATCTACTTCGATCGCGACCCGCGGACGCTGTTCCGCGCCGCGGCGCGCGTGATCAAGGAGCGCCGCCTCACGCCTCACGACTTCGCGATCGAGCTGATGGGGAACGTGGAAAGCTTCGACGGCGTGGGGATCGAGCGGATCGCGCGGGAGGAGGGCATCGGACCGTTCGTCCGGACGTTCGCGCCGCGGCCACGACGTGAGGCGCTGGAATTCCTGTCGCGCGCGGCAGTGCTCGCTATCCTGCCCCAAGATTCGGACATGGCGATCCCGGCCAAGATCTTCGACTACATGCGCTTCGATGCATGGCTGCTGGTGCTCGCGGAATTCGGGAGCGCCACGGAGCAATTGCTCCGCGCCAGCGGCGCCGACGTCGTGTCGCCCGACGCCTCGGACACGCTCGCCGCGCTGCTCCACCTGCGCTATCTCCAGCACCAGCGAGGTGAGCGGCCGGTGCGGCTATGCGTGAACGAGCACTACGGCCGACGCGCGCAGGCGGATCGGTTGTTCACCGCGCTCGAGGGAATTACCGGGGCGCCGCCCCGCGTCACCGAGGAGCCCGCGCTCGTATGTGCGGCATCGTAGGCGTCGTTCACCGCGATCTGGAGCAGCCCGTCGAGCCGGGAGTGATCCGGACGATGTGCCGGGCCATTCGCCACCGTGGGCCCGACGACGAAGGACTTTTCGTCTCGGGGCAGGTCGGCCTCGGCATGCGCCGGCTGAGCATCATCGACTTGGAAGGAGGGCGCCAGCCGATCGCGAACGAGGACGGCTCCAAGGTCATCGTCTTCAACGGCGAGATCTACAACTATCGCGAGCTGCGCGCGGACCTGGCGCGGCGCCGGCACCGGTTCCGGACGGCCTCCGACACCGAAGCCATCGTGCACCTGTACGAGGAGGCAGGCCCGGCCGCGGTGGAGCGACTGCGTGGCATGTTCGCCTTCGCCGTCTGGGACTCGGAGCATCGGTCGCTGTGCCTCGCGCGGGATCGCTTCGGCATCAAGCCCCTCTACTATGTGGTCACACCGTGGGGACTCGCCTTCGCGTCCGAGCTGAAGGCGCTCGTGGCTGGGGGTTTGACGGGGCGCGAGCTCGACTGGGAGGCGCTCGATGCCTACTTCCAGCTGGGCTACATCCCAGCTCCTGCGAGCCCGTTCCGCGATGTGCGCAAGCTCCCGCCGGGCCATTGGCTGATGTGGCGCCCCAGCGGGGAGCTCCAGATCCACCAGTACTGGGACCTGCCGCGGCACGCCGCCGCGGCTCCGCCCGAGCCCGAACGCCACGTGCTCGAATGGCTGGACGAGTCCGTCGCCGCCCACCTGATCAGCGACGTCCCGGTCGCGGCCTTTCTCTCGGGAGGGCTCGACTCATCGGCGGTCGTCGCGAGCATGGCCCTCGCCGCCCAGGGAGCGGACGCCGTACCACAAGCGTTCACCGCGCGCTACTTCGGCTCCGGCGCGGCCGCGGCGGACGAGACGGAGCTGGCGCGACAGCTGGCGTCGCGCTACGGCGTCCGGTTGAACGTGGTGGATATCACCCCGGATGTGCGGGACACGTTCGAGCCCATCGTGCGCGCGCTGGACGAGCCGCACGCCGATGACTCCGCCATCCCGACGTGGGCGCTCTCACAGGCCGTAGGCAGCTCCCACAAAGTCGCCCTCACCGGCATCGGCGGCGACGAGCTGTTCGCCGGGTATCGGCGCCACCTCGGCCTCGTGGCGGCGGAGCGCTACGCCCGGCTGCCGGGCGCGCTCCGCCGGGCCGCCGCGCGCGTCGCCCAGCTCCTTCCGGACTCCGCCGGGAGCGGCCTCACCATCGATCGCCTCAAGCGGTTCCTCCGGGTCGGCGACGCGGGCACGGCGGAGCGCTATCTCGATCTGCTCAGCCGGGCCGACGACGCCGTGCGTCTCCCGCTGTACGCTCCCGATCTGCGCGGGGCGATCGGCGGCGACTCCGCGCGCAATCATTTCCGTCGCCTGCACCGCGACGGACCGGCGCGCGACGCGCTCGCCGCCGCGCTCTATTTCGACTATCGCACGTATCTCGCGGACGACATTCTCGCGCTGTCGGACCGGCTGTCGATGGCTCACTCGCTCGAGATTCGTGTGCCGTTCGTGGACCATGAACTCGTCGAAAAGGTGTTCCCGCTGCCCACCCGCCTGAAGGTCGGCCGCTGGGAGCACAAGCACCTGCTGCGGCGCGCGCTCGCTGCGCGCCTGCCCCGCGGGCACTTCCAGGCCCCCAAGCGGGGGTTCGTCGGCCCGACGGCCGCGTGGCTGCGGCGCGAGCTTCGCCCGCTTCTCGAGGACGAGCTGTCCGCGGGTCGGACCCGCCGCCTCGGGTACTTCGATCCGGAGGCGCTCACCCGCCTCCTCGCCGACCACTTCTCGCGCCGGCACAATCGCGAGGGCATCCTCTGGGCGCTGCTATGCTTCTCCACCTGGCACCGCATCTACCTGGAGCCGCCAGGCGTGGCCCCCTACCACCCGACCCGGGCGCTGCACACCAAGGCCCCGGCGCTCGTCGGCGAGCCGCCGGAGACCCCGCCGTGAGCGAATCCGCGCGCGTCGCCCTCGACGCACCTCCGGATCTCGCGTCGACGCCGCAAGACGCCGCCACGCGCGAGCTCGACCGCTCGCTCCTGCGGGGGATCGCCTGGACCGGAGCGATGCGCTGGGCCACCCAGGTGCTCAGTTGGGCCTCCACACTCGTCGTGGCCCATCTGCTCGCCCCAACCGACTACGGACTGGTCGCGATGGCCCTCGTCTACCTGGGGCTCGCACAACTCGTCAACGAGTTCGGGCTGGGCACCGTCATCGTCATGCGTCGCGACCTCGGCGAAAGCCAGATCGCCCGTCTGGGTGGGCTGTCCTTCCTCCTGGGACTGGGGTTCGTGGCACTCTCGGCTCTCCTCGCAGGGCCGGTGGCGCAGTTCTTCGGGGAGCCGACCGTGCGGTGGCTCATCACCGTCTTCAGCCTGACCTTCATCACGGGCGCGTTCCAAGTGTTGCCCCGCGCGCTACTCGCGAAGGACCTGGACTTTCGAAAGCTGGCCTGGACGGACGGCGCCGAGGCGCTCCTCACCACCTGCGGGACGCTGGCGCTCGCTCTTCTGGGCTTCCGCTATTGGGCCCTCGTCCTCGGACCGCTCGTGGGACGCACCGCCAGCACCATCCTCGTCAATTGGTGGCGCCCGCACCGCATCGCGTGGCCGCGTGACTTCGCCACGATCGCTGGAGCGGTCACGTTCGGCTGGCACGTCGTGGTCGCGCGCATCGCCTGGTACCTCTACAGCAACGCCGATTTCGCGGTGGTGGGACGTGTCCTCGGGAAGGCCCCCCTGGGCGGCTACACCTTCGGGTGGCAGATCTCGAGTATTCCCATCGAGCGCGTGACCGCACTCGTGATGGGGGTGACGGGACCGGTGTTCTCGGCGGTGCAACACGACCGGCTGGCACTGCAACGCTACCTCCGACATCTCACCGAGGGCCTCGCCTTCATCACCTTCCCGGCGGCTGTCGGGCTCGCGCTCGTGGCGGACGTTTTCGTGCTCGCGCTGCTGGGGGACCATTGGCGACCGGCGATCGTCCCGCTCCGGTTTCTGGCTCTCTCAGCGGCGCTGCGATCGGTCACCCCGCTCTTGCCGCAGATTATCGTCTCGACCGGGCACGCCAAGCGGAACATGCAGTTCACGATCGCCGCCGCGCTCATCATGCCGATCCTGTTCTACGCCGGGACCCGGTGGGGCACGGCGGGCGTGGCTCTGGCGTGGGTGATCGGGTATCCAGTGTGCGTGTTGCCGATGTTCCTCCGGCAGGTGCTTCGCGTCACCGGCATGACGCTGGGCGGATACGCGCGGGCGCTCTCACCGGCCGCGGGGGCGACCCTCATCATGGCCGCGATCGTGTTGGGCGTCCGGGCGGCCACTCCAGCGACCTGGCCTGCCGGTCTCCACCTCGCGACGCAAGGACTGGCCGGGGTTGCTACCTACGGCCTCGTGCTGTACGGTATGCACCGCGCACGCGTGCGGGAATTCTGGGCGTTCCTGCAGACGATCCGGGGGTGACCGGCGGGGCGCTCAGCCCGCCAGACCAAGCCGGGTCAGTGTTTCGAGCAGAAAGGGCGCCGGGTCCCGCCAGCGCCAGACCTCTTCCCGATCGGGGCCCGGACGGAAGCGGAGAAAGTCGCGCACCGCGGCCAGACGCCCCTTTCCTCCTCCTGCTCCGTTGCCGTCCCGCAGCCGCAGGTACAGATGGTCGACATCCCCCCAGAACCAGCGGCTGCGCACACCGACGCGATAGCCGGCGGCCGGGACAACGGGGGACCCGAACGCGCAGCCGGCGAGCAGCGCGGGGAAGTCCACGCCGGCGTCGATCGCGAGCTGCAGCGAGCCCCATAGCCGGCCGTTCACCTCCATGAAGACGAAGCGCCCCGTCGCGAGGTCTCGCTTGCATTCGATCATCGCGACGCCCTGCCAGCCCAGCCGCGCGAGCAGCGTCGTGCCCGCAGCAACCAGCTCGACGGGTGGCGCGATGCTCTCGCGGTACACGCTGACTCCGCCCTCCGGCGGCTTTTCCCGCAGCCGCCGATGGGCGAACGTGGCTACCATCCGGCCGTTCCAGCGCAGCGCGAACAACCCTTCGCCCGGCCCATGCACACGCTGCTGCAGCAAGACCGGAAACGCCCCGTCCGGCAGCCCGGCCAGAGCCGCCCGACACGCTGCGGCGTCGGCGACGTGCGAAACGCCGACCTTGCGCCGCGCGCCGCCTTGGCCGTCCGCAGGAATCACCGAGCGGTGCGGCTTGACGACGGCGGGGAAGAACTCGGGCCCCGACAGCCGCTCGCCCGCGGCCCGCGTCTCGAGCACGCGCGTGGGCGGCACGGCGAGCCCGGCCGTGCGGGCGACCTCCAGCATCTCCGCCTTGTCCGAGGCGCGCCGGTAGGCAGCCAGGTCGGGAAACGGCAGGTGGACTCGCGAGGGAAGCGCGTTCCGATGCTCGAGCAAAGCCTCGACCGAGGCATCCGTGACCGGAAGGGCCATGTCGATCGCGAGTCGGTCGATCAGGCTGCCCACCTCCCGGGCGTAGGCGCAAGGATCGCACAACGGATCCGCCTGCAACCGGCAGGCGCGCGCGCCGCGGGATGCGCCGGCGAGCGACCAGCGCCGCCGGGAAGCCACGTGCACCTCGTGACCGGCTGCGATCAGCGAGCGGGCCGCCGCGAGCGCACTCCGCTCGTTTCCGTCCGTGATGAGAATCCGCATGTGTGCGCGAAACCGTGCTGACAGAACCGTGCCCGTGGGCCGTGCGGCATGCCACGCAGCGCTGTGTAGCGCGCGCGCAACACCGCGCAGCCTCCTGGCACCACTCTGCCCTGGCGTCGGTCTTGCAATGACCGGCGTGCGTGACCACTCCACCAACCACTCGCGGTCCGCTCCGCGTCGCATTCGTCGGCGCCGGGCGGATGGCCCGGCTCCATGTCCACGCCCTCCGGCGCGTGCCCACGCCTCATGTGGTAGCCGCGGTGTGCGATACGTCGGAGGCATCCGCCAGCGGGCTCGCCGAGCTGGCGGGCGCCGTTCCGTATGGCTCGCTGGCGGAGCTCCTGCGGGACGTCAATCCCGATGTCGTCCACGTCTGCACGCCTGCGGGCATGCACTTCGCCCCGGCCCGCCAGGCGCTGCTCGCTGAGGCGCACGTGTACGTCGAAAAGCCGTTCGTCGAGATCGAATCCGAAGCGCGCGAGCTGCTCGCGCTCGCGCGGGACCGCGACCGGCTGGTCTGCGCCGGACACCAGCAGCTGCGCGATCCGGCGTACCTGGCGCTCCGCAGCCGCATTCCGGCGCTCGGCCCCGTCGCGCGAGTGGACAGCCATTTCGCGTTCCGTCCGGTGGGGCTGATCCCGGAGCGCGCGGGCCCGAAGGCCCTCGCGGCGCACCTCCTCGACATCTTGCCGCATCCGCTCTACACGCTGCTCGCCGCGCTCGAGCACGTGACGCCCGACGTCCCGACGGTAGACATCGCCTCGCTGGTCGCTGGCCCCGCCGATCTGCACGCCGTGCTGCGCACGCAGGACGTGTACGGGCGGCTGTCGGTGAGTCTGCGTGACCGGCCCGTGGCCTCGACGCTGACCATCGCCGGCGCCGGTGGCGCGTTGACCGCGGACTTCATCCGCACGAGCGTCGTGGGCGCGGCCAATCCCGGCACTGGGCCGCTGGAGAAGGCGGCGAACCCGTTGCTCGAAGGCTGGCAGACGGCGATTCGTGGAACCATGGGCGTCGTGCGCCACGTGGTGCGCGGCGGGGACTATCCCGGGCTCGCGGAGCTGATCGACGATTTCTACGCGGCCGTCGCGGGCGGCGGCCCGTCGCCGTTGTCGCCGGACCATCTGGCCCGCGTGACGGCCGTCTACGCGGAGCTCGCCGCCAACGTGCGGAGCGCGGCGCAGCGCGCGGCCGCGCGGCGCGCGGCGCCACACGAGTCTCCCCCGGGCGTCCCGCTGGCGGTAGTCACGGGCGCGCGGGGCTTCTTCGGCAAGGAGATCACCCGCGAGCTCGTGCGACGTGGGTTCCGCGTGCGCGGCATCACGCGGGCTCCCGACACGGAGGATCCGAACGTCCACGAGTGGCGCGCGCTCGATCTCGGCCGTCCCGTGCCGCCCGGGACGTTCGCCGGCGCCGTCGTCGTGGTGCACGCGGCGGTCGATACCTCGGGCGGCTACGACGGTCACCAGCGCAATACCATCGACGCGACGCGCCATGTGCTGGAGGGCATGAGCGCCGCCGGGGTTGCGCGCCTCGTGTACGTGAGCAGCCTGTCGGTGCTGCGCCCGCCGCGCACGCCGTGGGAGCGTCAGAACGAGGACACCCCGCTCGCCGCCCCCGATGCGCGGCAATTCGGGTCCTATTCCTGGGGGAAGACCGAGGCGGAGCGCCTCGTAGCCGCGGAAGCCGCGAGGCTGGGCATCGAGACCCGTGTGCTCCGCCCGGCGGCGCTCGTCGATTGGACCAACCCCGACATGCCGGGCCTCGTGGGCCGGCGGTTGTTCGGGCCCTGGCATCTCGGGTTCGGCCGGCCCGGCCTGCCGTTCGCCGTGTGCGAGGTGGGTCGCGCGGCGGCGGTCGTGGCGTGGTGCGCCGCGCGCTTCCCGGAGGCCCCACCGGTCCTGAACCTCATCGATCCCGCGATCTCCACGCGTCAGCGGCTGCTCCAGCGCTTCCACTCCCACGGTTGGCGGGGACGTATGGTCTGGCTGCCCATCTCGCTGTTCGCCCTGTTGTTCACGGCGGCGCGTGTCGGCCTAGGCCTCGCCACGCTGCGCATTCCGTCCCGGCTGGCGGTATGGTCGATCTTCCGGCCGCGGCGTTACGACACAACGCTGTCCGCCCGCGTACTCCAGGCGGCCGCGCAGCCGGAGTCGCCGGCTGCGGCGCTCGAGCCCCAGCCGCAGCTGTGAACCGCACCATCGGCGACCTGCGCGCCCTCGACGCGGCCACGTCCTTGGGACCGGGGGCCGCCGCGAAGGACCGGCGTTGGGATCTTCTCATGATCTGCCTCACGGGGTACGTGCTCACGGTGGTCGGCCGCGTGCACCAGTTGTTCTCCGTGCTCGAGCCATTTCGCCTGGCCCTCACGACCGCCGGTCTCGCGCTCGTGCTCTACCTGCTGGACGGCAGCCGGGCAAGGCGGTTGGGGCCCATCTTGCGCCTCCGGACGACGCGCTGCGTGCTCGGGCTCGCGCTCTGGATGGCGTTCTCGATCCCCGGTGCGCTCTGGCCCGGCGGCGCATTTCAGGAGTTCACCGACGAGTTCGGCAAGGCGGCCATGATGTTCGTCGTGGTAGCCGCCGCGCCACGCGGGTTTCTGGACGTAGAGCGCCTGACGTTCGCGTATCTCGTTGCCGCGGGCACTTATGCCGGCGTTGTACTCTCCCGCTTCTCCGTCAGCGGCGACCAGTGGCGCCTGGCCTCGCTCTACTACTACGACGCCAACGATTTCGCCACGCTCGCGGTGATGGCACTCCCGCTCGCCGTCTACTTCGTCGTCCGGCGAGGGCAGCTGTGGCGCCGTCTCGCGGGGGCGACGGCTGCAGCGCTGCTGGCCGTGGGGTTCATCTGGGCAGGGTCCCGGGGGGGCTTCCTCGCGCTGCTCGCCGTCGGCGCGTTTCTCCTGCTGCGCTACCAAGCGATCCGCGTCCGCTGGCGTGTATTGATCACCGCCGTTCTGACGCTCGTGTTTGCCGCCACGGCGACCGATACCTACTGGGAGAAGATGAGCACGATCGTCCAGCCGAAAGACGACTACAACGTCACCGGTAAGGAGGGCCGCGTGCAGGTCTGGAAACGCGGCCTGGGGTACATGATGCAGCATCCTGTCCTGGGCGTCGGGGCAGGCAACTTTCCCACGGCAGAGGGAACGATCTCACCCCTCATCCGCACGACGCCCTCCGGGAAGGGCATAAAGTGGCTGCAGGCGCACAACAGTTTCGTTCAAGTCGGAGCCGAGCTGGGGGTGCCCGGGCTGCTGTTTTTCGTTCTCATGTTGAGCAGCGCGTTCCGCGCCCTGCGGGAGGTCGGGCGAGGCAATCCGGCCCGCACCGCCGGGGAGCATAGCACCCCACCGGCACAACTGGCGCAGGCGCTCACCGCCTCGCTCCTTGGATACGTGGTCGGAGGGTTCTTCCTGTCGCTGGCGTACCGTGACTTGCTGTTCGTGCTGCTCGCTCTGATCGTCGGGCTCCGAAAATCGACGCTCCAGCTCCGGCCCGCCCCGCGCACCCACCCGAGTGCACCATGGTCGTTCTGAGCGTCTTCCTGGGACTCGTCGCGGCTGTCTTGCTGTTGCCGACCGTGTCGGATCTGAACAGCCTGGTTCGCATCGCCCTGGGACGCCGTCCGCATGTGCGGCGGCCCGCGCGACCCCCGAAGATCCTGTTCATCGTCCCGGCACATGACGAGGAGCTGCTCATCGAATCGTGCCTGCGCTCTCTGACCAGCCTGGACTATCCGCGAGCACTCTACGACGTGACGGTCATCGCGGACAACTGTAGGGATCGCACGGCGACGCTCGCCCGGGCGGCGGGCGCGCAGTGCTTGGAGCGCCACGACCCCACTCAGCCAGGCAAGCCACGTGCCATCGCCTGGGCGCTCCCCCAGCTGGCGACGCACCAATACGACGGCGTGGTGATCATCGACGCGGACGCGACGGTGGACCAGGGATTCGCCCGGGCGTTGGCCACCGCAAACCCGCTGCGCGACAGGGTTGTCCAACCCTACAACGATGTCTACAATCGGCGGGAAAACGCGCTGACACGGATGGCGGCGGTGTTTGCCGCCGCGACCTATCGGATCTCCTTCCGTCTGAAGCGCCGGGCAGGCTTCAACGTCCCGGTCAGCGCGGGGATGTGCATCGGCGCTGGCGTGCTCGCGGCGCACCCTTGGAATGCGTTCTCCCTCAGCGAGGATTGGGAGTTATACGCGCGGCTCACGACCGCCGGGGTACCGATCGACTATGTCGAGTCCGCCCATCTGTATGCTCAAGAAGCGCGTTCGCTTCACCAGAGCGCGAGCCAGCGGCAACGCTGGACGGCAGGCAAGGTTGCGGTGCTGTGCACCACCTATCCCACGCTGGCGCGGAGTCGCCGGATCGGGGTCGGGCAGAAGCTCGATGCCCTGGCAGAGCTCAGCGCGCCGGGGCCGGTGGTGCACCTGGGCGTGGTGGCCGTCCTCTCCATGCTCGCCTGGTTCCAACACGTCCCTGGAGGCCCGGTCGTCTCCCTCGCGTTGTGGGGATCCCTGCTCCGTCCAGTGGCCTACACGCTCCTGGCGCTGTGCTCGGACCCGGAGCCGTGGCGAGCGCTGGGAGCGTTCGCCTTCCTGCCGATCTACACGGTGTGGCGCCTCGGGACGCTGGTCGCATCGGTGCGGATGATCGGTGACAAGCCATGGGTTCGGACGGAGCGCCACGCGCCGACGTCGTCCGCCAACGGCGGAAGCGGCATCTAGACGACTCCGCAACACTCCGCGTACCGACGAAAGGAGGCCTGTACCTGATGGTTGACGCTCGCCGGCTATCCCCTCGGTGGTCCACACCGGCCGCGGAGGACCCGCAGCGCCCTGTGGCGGGCAACGATCGCGCGACCGCCCCTGCCGGCGTCGGGACGTCGTGGCGCGTCTCGGCCGCGGTCGCTCTCGGCGCGACGTTCTTCGCTCTCGCGGCCGCAGCATTCGCCGGAGAGTTGGTGTTACGCCACCGGGAACGACAGCGCACCAACGTCGCCGGTATCATGCCGCTGCTCTTCTACCGGCACAGCCGACTCGGTCACGCGTTGGTGCGGGATTACGATTACTTCGGGCACATTCACGTCGATCGGGAGGGGTTTCGCGGTCCGGACGTTCCGGTTTCAAAGGTCCCCGGCACCCTCCGCATCATGGCGGTCGGATCGTCCACCACCTTCGACCCCGGCGTCAGCAGCGACACCGCGACGTGGCCCGCCCGACTGCAGGCTTGGTTGCAACGGCTGGCCCCCGACCAGCGCGTTGAAGTGATCAACGCCGGCGTGCCGGGATATCGCGTCATCGACAACCTGATCCGGCTCGAGATGGACCTGTCCCGGTACCGCCCCGATGTCGTGATTCTTTACGAAGGGCACAACGACCTCTTCGGTGCCTTGCGGCGGACGCGCGTCGAACCGCCAGCCTTCATCAGTACGCCGGACGAGATCCCATCGGTGACGCCCTGGGGCCATTGGTTGACCCGGCATTCGCTGCTGTACGGAAAACTCGTGGGCCGGCTCGAGGTGTTGCACTTCGTCGCATCCGGTCGGCGTGCGTCCGCCACCGGAGCTCCACAGCTGCCCCCGCAGGCTGTGGTGGACACCGGGGCAAGGCGATTCGAGCAGGATCTGACGGCGTTCCTGGCCGTCACCCGCAGCTTTGACATTCGGGTCGTGATTCCCGAGCTCGTTCAAATGAGCGGCGTCGGAAGCCTGGAAGAGCCGGACTCCACGATCCGGCGCATTTGGTCATACACCGTACCTTTCGCGCGCCCCGAGACGGTGCTCCAGGGCTACGTCCGATACAACGAGGCGCTGCGGAACACCGCCCGGCGTTTCGGCGCCACTTGGATTCCGACCGACTCGTTTGGCCTTGCAGGGAAGGAGTGGTACGAAGAGGGAGATCCGATTCACTTCAACGATCGCGGTGCTGAGCGCATGGCACAGCAGCTCGCCCGGGCGCTCATCACGCGCCACGCGTTGGACGTGCCTCCGGCATCCGCACGATAGCCTCCGTCCACATGCGTTGTGACACGGGGAGCGGGGCTGGCCGCCCCAAGATGTCGGGCGGCCAGCCGCTACGTCTCCGCAACCGCACCCCTTACGGGCGACTGGCGCGGATCTGGTCGTACCAGTAGTAGTCGGTCTCGCTCTTGGTATCGCCGACCCCGCCCCAGGTCGGACTGAACTCCAGCTGGTTGAACCCGCTGTTCGGATACCCGATGCCCGTGTAGCTGCCGACCAGCACGCCGTCCACCCACCACTGGAGCACACCGCCGGCGTAGTTCAGGAACATCTCGACGCGATGCCACTGCCCCAGCGCCAGCGGGCTCGAGGAGCCGACGTTCTCGTTCCAGTTCGTCGTCGTCCCAAACTCCGTCGTGACCTGCGTGCGGAACGGCCCCGACCCCGTGCCCAACATCTTGATGATCAGCCCCGCGGGCGGCCCGCCGGCGTAGACGAACATCAGCTTGTTCACGCCGCTCGAGTGCCCCTGCCACGGATTCGACGGCTTCCACCAGAAGCCGACGTACAACGCCGTCGGGTAGGGAGCGGAGATCGGGTAGTACTCGGTGCCTGGCGCCGAGCCGCCGCTATAGCCGGCGGGATAGGCGAATTGCCACACCGTGGGTGCCGAGGCCGGCGCCCCCGCCACGCTGGCCAGGCTGATGCCCGAGCCGAGCTGCGACGGGTAGCTGTTCAGCCAGCCGCCGTCGTTCAGGGCATGCATGTCGTAATCCGTGATCACCCGATAGCCCGCCGGCTCGTGGGGCCACCCCGTCGAGGGCGGCGGCAGCACCGTGACCGTCATCGTCGCCGTGCCGCTCTGGCCCTCACTCGTCGCGGTGATCGTCGTCGTGCCCGCCAGCAGCGCCGTCACCAACCCGCCGGCCGACACGGTTGCGATGCTCTGCACGCTCGAGGTCCAGCTGGTCGCCCGCCCGGTGAGCACGTTACCGCTGGCATCCCTGAGGGTCGCGGTGAACTGCTGCGTCCCCCCCACACCGACGCTAGCCGTCGTCGGACTGACGACGACCGACGCCACCGGCTGGGGAGCGCCTGCGGCCGTGGTGCCGCTCGCGACGTTGGACAACCCGCCGAACACCGCGTTCACGTTGAGCGTCCCGCGGAACGCGATGAGCTGGAAGCCGTACGCAGTGGATGCCGACAGACCAACCACCGTGCACGTCCGCCGGGCACCGATCGTCGTTCCGGCCATCGGCGTCGCGCAGGTCCCGCGGCTCACCTCGGTGGCCGAGCCCCACGAAATCGTTCCGGCCGCGTAACGGACGTCATAGCCGGCCGGGTTGCCGGTCCCGTCGTTCACCTCGGTGAACGACAGGGTCACCGAGCTATCCGTCGTGCCCGCCACCGTTAGGTCCGTCACCGCGCTCGGCGCGGAAGTCGGAGGCGGTGGGGCTGTGACCGTAACGGTTGCCGTCCCGCTCTGCCCTTCACTCATCGCCGTGATGGTGGCCGAGCCGGCCGCGCTGGCGCCGACGAGTCCGGTCCCGTTCACAGTCCCCACCCCGGAGTTGCTACTCGTCCACGTGATGGTCCGTCCGATCAGCGCGTTCCCGTTCGCGTCCTTCGGGGTCGCGATGAACTGCTGCGTCCCTCCGACGGTCAGGCTCGCCGTCGCCGGGCTCACCGCCACGGAGGCGACCGGGACGTTCGAGACCGAGATGGAGGCGGTGCCGCTCTGGCCTTCACTCGTCGCCGTGATGGTGGCCGAGCCCGTTGCGCTTGCCCCGACGAGCCCGCTCCCATTGACGGTCGCCACCCCGGAGTTGCTGCTCGTCCAGCTGATGGTCCGTCCGGTCAGCGGGTTCCCGTTCGCGTCCTTCGGGGTCGCGATGAGCTGCTGCGTCCCTCCGACGGTCAGGCTCGCCGTCGCCGGGCTCACCGCCACGGAGGTCACTGGGACGTTCGAGACCGAGATGGAGGCGGTGCCGCTCTGGCCTTCACTCGTCGCCGTGATGGTGGCCGAGCCCGCTGCGCTGGCGCCGACGAGCCCGCTCCCGTTCACGGTCGCCACCCCGGAGTTACTGTTCGTCCAGGAGATGGTCCGTCCGGTCAGCGGGTTCCCGTTCGCATCCTTCGGGGTCGCGATGAGCTGCTGCGTCCCTCCGACGGTCAGGCTCGCCGTCGCCGGGCTCACCGCCACGGAGGCGACCAGGACGTTCGAGACCGAGATGGAGGCGGTGCCGCTCCGGCCCTCGCTGACGGCATTGATGGTGGTGGAGCCGGCGGCCACGCTCGTCACGAGCCCGCTGCCGTTCACCAACCCGACACTCGAGTTGCTGCTCGCCCACGTCACCGTCCGTCCGGTCAACACGTTCCCAGCGGAATCGAAGGTCGTCGCCGCGAGCTGCGCGGTCTGTCCCACCAGCACGCTTGCCGACGCGGGGTTGATCGTGACCGCAGAAACGGGCACAGGCGTCACCGTCACCACGGCGGTGTCGGTCGAGCCGCCGGGATTGCCGTGGGCGATCACCTTCACCTTTCCGGTGTCCGAGCCCGCCTTGTAGTGGCCGTAATGCCGACCACCGCTGGTGCTCGTATCGGTCACGCTGCCGCTCGTGACGCTCCACGATACGGCCAGAGGGACCGTGTCCCCGGTGGTCGTCAAGGCGACCGCCATGAAGTCGACCATTTGGTTGGTGGGCACGGTCACAGCTCGAGGAGAGACGACGACTTGAGCAACGGTATTGATGGGATCGGTCAACTGAACCGGTTTTTCGCATGCGGCGAGCGCCGCGGTGAGAACGAGCGCGGTGCGTCGCATGCGGGCCAGACGCTGCGAAAGCTTGAACGTGAACGGCATAGTGTTGCACTCCCGCTACACTGATAGTCAAAAAAAGGCCGCCAGCGTCGACGCTACGTCGAATCGCTGGCGGCCCGGCGGACGTGGCGACTAGATCGCGGTAGTCCCGTGGCTCTGCGTCACCGTCTTTCGACGGCTTTGCTCTGAGTCAGCGTCACTTGGCTTGCTGCGGGTACGTCCCGCAACGCGCGACCGATGTTGGACCCGAGGTCCGCCGTCGCGCGTGCGGCCACAGTAGCAATACGCGGGTAAGCCGCGCAAGTGGTGCGAGCTAAGTACGCGAGTGGGAGGTTGCCTAGACCGCGAAGCGAGTCGTGAGGGCTGTATTCTTGTGCATTCCGGCCTGTCGCCCGAGAACATGAGCCCGGCGGCTGCGTGACGCGGGTCACGTACCGGACCGGAACGGAAATCGCGCCCGCGGGCGTCACCTGCCGCTCATGTGAACGTGATCGAAGTAGTAGTAGTCGGTCTCGGTCTTCGTCCCCCCGATACCACCCCAGACCGGGGCGAGCTTGTAGTCGGTGAGCGGCCCGGGAGGGTAGTTGACGTCGTAGTAGTCGCCGATGAGCTGACCGTCGAGCCACCAGCGACAGATCCCGTTCGCCGGGTTGGTGGTGGTGTTGTATGCCATCAGCCACTCGATCCGGTGCCACGTCCCCAGGGTCACGGGAACGTGATTGACGTTGGGGACGAGCCACGTGAGCGGTGAGGTCGAAAACTGGGGATACACGCGGAGCTCGTACGGACCACCAGGCGATCCGTACATGGTCATCGTGATGCTGCCGTTGTTGTTGGTGAAGGCGTACTGGATCTTGTTGCTGCTGCTCGGATTCCCCTGCCAGGGGTTGCTCGGTTTCCACCAGAGACCGACGTACAGCTGCCGCACGCCGCCGAGGCTATGCGAAAGCGTCGTCGGCGCGGTGCCGCCAACGAAGCCGACCGGATAAACGATCTGAAGCACGTCGGGCGGTGACAGCGGCGCGGTGGCATCGGTGATGATTTGCGGCGATACGCCGAAGTCGAGGAACCATCCGAGGGAGGTCGCGCTCTGCCACGGCTGGTCGGAAATCACCCTGAAACCCGACGGCTCGTTTGGCCACGGTCCGCTGCCCGGCGGCACCACTTCGACGACCGCCGAGGCGGTCCTGCCCTGGG